>Ga0209314_10000195_pt1 | contig 26750 bp, 16 predicted proteins | sample I19B2metaG_FD_184146 | JGI IMG/M metagenome (GOLD analysis project Ga0209314, IMG submission 184146) | Lake sediment bacterial and archeal communities from Gulf of Boni, Indonesia to study Microbial Dark Matter (Phase II) - ​I19B2 metaG... | ecosystem: Environmental > Aquatic > Freshwater >... | reverse complement strand
GCTTTGGTCTGAGCGTTGGCTCGTGGGGTTTTGACAATGTGCTTGCAAATAGGGTTGGCTTTCATCCGTCCTTTAATTTTTTGTTTTTTTGGGATTCTGGTAAATAGTTGTCTTCAGAAACTACTTTTTCTCCTGTTTTTAATTCTAATGCTTTTCTTGCGTCACCAGCAATTGTTCCGCCCTGTTTAGCTACAACCTTATTCTGAACAAAACCTTTAGGATTTTTTGTTTTTACAATAGCAGTTGTAGAAGCTTCACCCAACATTGAAAAAATCAATTCAAGGTCAGTCATATGGTCACGTAAATTTTGACTTTTTAATCCTTTGATTTTTTTGTATTCAGAAGGAGTCAACCCGAATGTTGCCTTAGAAATTTCTGCGGTTAATATTGCATATTCAAGTTGCTCTTTAACTCCTCTGTTTTTCCATTCCTCTGTCAATTCTTCTCGAATGGCAATACTTCTCATTCGTTTTTCTATCCAGTCATCAGGATAACCTTTTGCTTTGTACAGTTCTCGGGTACGCTGAGTAGCTAATTCAGGATTTTCTATTTCTTCAAGCCTTTCATACCCAATTTGGGCAAGCCAACGTTTAAACGGTTCTGCTTTGGGAGATGGGATTGACTGTATAATACGTAATAATGTTTTAACATTGGCAACATCTGTCAGATATTTTTTGCCGTCAGAAGCTTCCATTTTCAGTTGTCCGATTTTTTCGGACAACTGCTCAAAACCTTCTTGTAACAACTTTTTCTTTAGGTCTGCCCAATATTTTCTTGGTCTTTGACTTTCTGTAAGGATTTCAATAACGTCAATTATTGAAAAATACCATTGCTGCTCTTTTTCGTTCCACTCAGAGCGAACTTGCTTACTTTCAAAAAGTTTTATATTGCTCATGAAAATTCAAGTTTTATTTACCACTTCAAAAGTATTATATAATTTTCTTCCCTGAAAGTAAAAATTTGAGAAATGATTTGTTTTGAAATTTGCACTGAGAAGTATTTCATTTGTAATTTGCATTTGTATTCAATCAGTGTGTAAGCAAGATTGCACTCTTTGGCAAAGCTTTGGTTTGAGCCTTGACCCGTGGGGCTTTGCCAATGTGTGCAATGTGGGTGGGGTTTCTTTCTTCTTTTTTGCGAGGGGAAGAAAAAAACAAAAAAAATTTCTATCAAATTTGCACTGTCCTGTCAAAAAGCTAAATCCTTTCTTATTTTAATTATGTCAATATCGTATCTGTCTAGTCGTCTGTCTTTACACTTGTTGCCAACATGTGTGTATATTTCAGTAGTGCCCTGTATCGTCCTGAGCCCTGCGCCCTGCGCCCTGAGCCCTGTGCCCTGTGCCTTCCCAAAGCTCTGCCCCGTCAGTCACAATGGCAAATCGACCAGCAAAGCACTTGTAAACCATAAATAATGCGATGCTCAACAATTTTTTACCTATATGATTGAACTGCGGGATCAAATTTAGAATAATATTCCGGAGGAAGGGAAGTGATGTTAATAAAATAACAGGCGCACGACGCACGACACAGGCATAAGGTTTAGGAAGGTAACCGGTAATCAGTAATCGGTCTGTATTAGGATACAGGTTACATGAATTTCTCACGCTTCTGAAGATTGAGCAGAGCGCCAAGAAGGAATATAACCGAACCTGTTATAAGGATGATCCTGTTCTTGAATGTTATTATAGCCCAGGAGGTTTCATTAACACCACGCGGGACTTCAAAGGGATTAAGAAAAATATTCCATTGACTTCTTCCAAGACCGGTGTCTATTAAAATCAGATAAATTAAGCCGATTATTATCATTATGACAGCTGTCCCGTTACCGTTTCTTATAACTGTCGACAGCAGAAATGCCAGCATCCCCATGAAAAGTACAGGAACCATTACCTGCAGTGTGACCATGAGAATCCTGAATTTAACAATCAATATTGAAGAGAGAAATGTAAAAACGAGCATAATCAGGAAGGCTACAAGAAAGATTAGAAGTATTCTGACAAGCCATACCTTATACCTGTAATTGGGTATTCCGAAAAGTATTTCAATTGTTCTTGCATCCTGATCATTCTGTATCCCGAATACTGCAGGATAAAAAACAAGAAGCAATCCTGAAAAGAGAAATACTCCGTACAGGTCATCCATTCTTGAAATATCATTGGCGAATACATAAATTACTGACAGTCCCAGATAAAATACAACCGATCCTGCCAGAAACCATATAAACTTATTTGCAAATATGATCTTCAGGTTGTAAACAACCATTTTAAGGATCAGATTGCTGAAATTGTATACATTGCTGATTTTCATTTCTCCTTTAAATGGTTATATTATTGTTTAAGCTTTCGTGTCCTCTCAGAAGCCAGAGGTAGGCATCCTCAAGACTTGGTGTTACATTCACTGCAGAACGCGATGGAGTTGCTTCAGATACCACTCTTAGCCTTATATTTTCACCATCCGACATATGATGAACCACAAGGTACTTATCAACAAATGCCTGGAATTCTGACTCATGAATAGTCAGCTGCCAGACATGTCCTTCTGCCTCCCTGGTCATATCGACAGGTTTTCCCAGATATCTGAGCCGTCCTTTGTTAAGCACAGCTACCTGGTTGCATGAACTGGAAATATCCTCTATAATATGAGTCGAGAAGATAACCACTCTTTCCCGGCTCAGTTCCACAAGGAGGTTTCTGAATCTTATCCTTTCACGGGGATCAAGTCCGGCTGTTGGTTCATCAACCACAAGGATCCTGGGCAGATGCAGCAGAATAAGTGCGATACCCATTCTTTGCTTCATACCTCCGGAATAAGACCCGATATTCTCATAACGACGTTCTTCCATGTGGACAGCCCTGAGTACATAGGTTACCCGTTCTTCCCTGGTCCGGGCATCAGTGATATTTTTAAGAATAGCCTGGTAATGAAGATAATCATGGGCTGTCATATTTTCATAACTTCCGAATTCCTGGGGGAGGTAACCGATCAGTCCCTGAAGCTCTTCTCTCATCTTTTGTGTGTCGAGACCATTTATCCATACCTTGCCGTAGCTCTGTTCAAGGATGCCACAGATAATTCTCATAAGTGTTGTTTTTCCTGCTCCGTTCGGACCAAGCAAACCGAACATCCCGTTACCTACCGACAACGTTACACAACCCAGTGCTTTGAATGGTTTCTTCTTTTTCCCTATGAGAGGAACTGCAGCAACAATTCTGTAAATCACTTTCCTTAGTGTTTTAAATCTTCCTTCGAGCCTGTAAATGTCAATGTTCTCGTTTGACAGCTTCAGTCCGGTTTTATAGATGAAAAGAGCTGTTAACCACAAAGATCCCAGGATCAGTACAACAACAATATTGTCCCATCTGAGCTGAAACAGGATCAGATTTGCCAGTGGAATTATCCAGAAAACAATAAAATCGATAATTGCGGGAACTATTTTCAGCAGCTTTTTATCTGACTGAGTGCCAAAGTTCTGCAGCAGTTTCCTTACAGGATTCCATGTGAACGAAAGGAAGAACCATGTTCCGATACTGAAAAGGAAGATCCAGAATCCTTTGTCGAGATAGAAATAGGTAAAATATATAAGGAATCCCAGGACAGGGATTTTCCATATCATATCACTGATGTCCCTGACTGACCGGTATTGCTTCTCAAGTCCCAGTCTTTTTCTGATCTTCTCACCCGCCTTCAGTTCTCTTGTCCAGCTGTTTTCCCTCTCATATATTTTAACAAGACTTTGTACAAAAATTGTGATGCTGTCATCAGGTGAAATCACAGTGGCTCTTGCTTTTTTGAGACTTTTCAGAATGAACCATGTGGTAGCCGGGATGAGTATCACTACGAGAATTATGAGAATCATCTTCCAGATGAACTTATCAATATTGTTGTAAATGAGCAAGATGGATAATGCAAGTATCAGGAGCTGAACTGCCTTTATTTTCCAGTCAAGAGAATAAATCCATTTAAGGGCATTTTCAAGCCCGATGTAGAAAGTCGGAATAAAAACCAGTGTCAGAAGAGTACTGACTGATAGACCTCCGATTACCGTAATGGCAAATGAAGCGCCGATAACCGATACAAATTCAGCTTCTCCCATTGCGAGAGGTACAAGTGCTATAACCGTAGTTGCCGCTGTGATCATTATAGGCCGGAACCTTGCTACTCCTGCTATCATCAGTGCTCTGTACGAACGGTATCCTCTTTTGCGAAGGATATTTGTATAATCTATGAGGATAATACCATTATTGACAACAACCCCGAGCAGAATCAGAAAACCTGTAAGTGTATTGGCATTCAGAAGAGAGTTCTGGGTAATAATCAGTGCGAGGAGGGATCCAAGTGCAGCCAGTGGAATACTGAACATCAATACAACAGGAGTTACAAGTGATTCAAAGACAGCAGCAAGTATCATATAAATGAGCAGGAAAGCCACACCTATCATAAAATAGAAATCCTCAAGCTGGTTTTCCTCATGGACAATCTCAACTGCAATACCCGATGGAATATTAAGGCCCGAAACAATTGATTCAAGCTCGCTCCTGGCTCCTTCAAGAAGCTCCTTTGAGTCTCTTATTTCTTCTGTAAAGGAGTATGACACAGTTATCCTTTTTTCCTGGTTTTCCCTGTGGATATTACCCATTCCAGAAGAAAATATAATCCTGGAAAGTTCTTCCATTTCCATTACAGTACCATTGTTGCCGCTGACCTCCAGATGTCTCAGATCGTCAATTGTTTTGTCCTTTTGATTATCAGCCAGTGTATCTTCCTCTGCATATTTTATCATGATATCGTATTTCTCCGATCCCTGCCTGAAGGTAGCACCGGAGGAATATTCGGGTGAGAAAGTGGCCAGAGCTGCAGAAAGATTTATGAGAGTAAAGTTATTCCTGCCCATGTAATCCATGTCAAAAAACAACCTGACTTCAGGTTTATTATCCTGTACATTCACATTTGAACTGCTGATTGTTGAAAGATCCTCTGTATATGCTTTAATATCATCAGCGAGGTTTTTCATCTGACTGAAATTCTGTCCCTTGATAATGATGCTTTCCCTTTTGGTTCCTATTCCCAGCAGATTCATGAAATCAGCTCCGGGATTATAATTTTCACTACCATTGCCACCCTCGAATCCACCTCCTGTTGAGAGTTCATTCATGCTGATCTCGGCAGCAGGTATATTTTTCACCTTCTCTTCGATATCATTTTTAATCTCCGGGAGAGTTCTTTTACTTGCCTTATCCCAATCCTTTTTCAGATTAATGGTTACAGTAGCCTGATCCTCTTCTATTCTGCTGACCAGGTCTTCCTTCTCAGTTATAGACGATAACCTTGATTCAACCTCTGCCACAACAGCATCAGTCTTTTCAAGCGTTGATCCTCCGGGCATTGCAACTGTAAGACGGAAGGTCGGTGCTTCAACTTCTTCAGTGGAACTTATGCTTAAAGTGAGGCTGATAAGAAGGGCTGTGAAAAAAAGTACAAGTGTACCTATAATAGTTAAGGCAGGATTCCTCATCCCTGCTTTAAGGACCAGATAATAGTACTGTATCAGCCTGTCATTTATTGATAATTTTTTAAATATTTCAGAAGTCCTTCCTGATGATCTGCTGAGAAGGTGGTAAGTGGCCATAGGAATAACCAGCATGGCGACTACCAGTGATATTGTAAGTGTGGAAATAATAGACACTCCGATATTCTTCCCGATGATCCTGACCATGAAATTATCGGAAAAGATAAATGGAGAGAATACTATCAGTGTGGTCAGAGTCGCAGCAAATACCGATCTCCAAACTTCGGAAGTGCCCTGTTTAACAGCTCTTTCAGGGGTATAATCCTGGCCGGCAAGCCTGTAGATATTTTCCAGTACAACAACTGAGTTATCCACAAGCATTCCGATAGCAAGAGCCATTCCTATAAGTGTAAGACTGTTGATGGTGATGCCGTATGCATAGAAGAAATTAAAGGCTGAATAGACCGACAATGGAATAGAAACAGCAATTATAAAAACAAGTCTTATATTTCTCAGGAACATCCACAGGATAAGAACAGCCATAAGTCCTCCTGTAATTGCGAGATTTATGATCTGATTTATATTTTTTTCCATAATCTCGGCAGTATTATTCTGCACGGCAATGGAAACACCCTCAGGAGCCAGCTGTTTGTTAAGTTTTTCTACCTGGCTGAGTGCTTCGTGTGAAAGATCTATCAGATTTGCCTGGTTATCGTTTACAAGTGTGATGGTAACTGCATCAAGTCCGTTTACCCTGCTGTAAGAAGATCTTTCCTTTGCACCGTAAATGATTTCTGCCACATCGCCGAGCAATACAGGTCCGTCACTTTTTATTATTATCCTGCCTATTTCATTTACATCGGTGTATTCAGAAGTAATATTGACGAACAACTCCCTGTTGCCATCGACAACTTTTCCTGCAAAGGTCTTATCTGCTCCATTATTATTAAGAAGGTTTCTTACCTGTCCTGGTGATATCCCATTTGCCTTGCAGGCTTTTTCATTCAGTCTTACCTCAATTGAATTTTCCTGGCCGCCATAAACCTGTACACCGGCTATCCCGTCAATATTTTCAAACTCCGGTTTTATTTCCCTGTCAGCAATATTTCTTACCCTGTCAATTCCACCTTCACCTCTTACCTGAAGTTCCATGAACTGGTTGGTAAGCTGTTTAAGGTCAATCTTTATTACATTAATTATAAACTCTTCAGGGATTGAATTTTTTACTATGTCTATCTTTTCCTGTAATTTCAGGTTTGCATATTTGAGATCGGCATTCTGATTATAGTAAATCACTATTGTTGCATATCTTGAGGATATATTTGATTCAATTTTTTCAATACCCTCAAGAGTGCCAACCGCCCCTTCGACCGGAATTACTGCCTGTGTTTCAATATATGATGGATCCATTTCCAGGGGTGTGCCTACCTGTACAATAAGGGCCGGCAATTCGGCATTGGGGAACAGTTCTACTGACAGCTTGTTGTACGATACCCAGCCAAGCATTGTCAGCCCTGTGAAGAGCATTATGATCAGTATCTTTCTCTTGATTATAAAGTCCATCCTGTTAACTAAATATTTTTTGTCTGCCCTTCAGTGATTCTGGCTGGCCTGTAAATCTTACTGCTCAGAGTGTCGAATACCCAGTATACACATGGAATTACAATAAGTGTAAGTATGGTTGATGAAACCATGCCTCCTATTACTGCTAGGGCCATAGGAGCTCTGAGTGAGGCACTTTCGCCAATTCCTACCGTAAGCGGAAGCAGTGCAAGAATGGTTGTCAGGCTTGTCATCAGAATTGGTCTTATTCTTTGAGCACCTGCAAGTACTATCGCATCCTTTTTACCAATTCCTGATTCCCTTAGCTGGTTTATCCTGTCAACAAGCAGAATTGCGTTATTGACAGCTATACCCCCCAGCATAATTATTCCGATATAGGCCATCATGTTAAGAGGTTTCCCCAGCAGGAAGAAGGTAAGAACGGTACCCACACCTGCAAGGGGAATGGTAAGCATAATAATAAACGGCTGAATTACTGATTCAAACTGTGCAGCCAATACCATGAATACTAGTATCAGGGAAAGAACCAGGGCAAATGATAGATTTGACATTGTCTCTTTTCTCTTTAGCTCTTCTCCTGTAAATTCTAATTTATAATCAAGCGGAAGCTTAACACCGGCAAGTGATGTTTCAGCTTCATTTATTACTTTATCAAATGCCGCATTGCCTTTTACCATAGCATATATATAGCATGTTCTTGACTGGTTTCTGCGGGTAATCTGCCTGGGAGCTGTAACTGTTTTTATCTTTGCCAGTTCACTCAGGGGGACTTTGATATTTCCCGTATTTATCATTATATCTTTCAGACTCAAAAGCGACAGATCTCCGAGCTTGATTGTAATGTCTTTCATCTCTCCGTCTTTCTCAAAGCTGCCTGCAGGAGATCCTGAAAGGTAGTTCTTAACCTGGCTGATAATGCTTTCGACAGTAACACTGTAATAGCTCGCCCTGAACCTGTCAATTTCAACCTCCACCTCCGGAGTCCCTTCATCGAGCGATGTTGAAATATTGTAGAGCCCGGAATTTGTTTCAAGTATAGCCCTGCATTCACGAAGGATTCTTTCCAGCTCAGACTGATCCTCACCCGAAATCTCAAGAGTAAATGGTGCCTCATTAGTTCCAAGTGAGGCCTGAAGGGCAGTTTCATCCCTTGTAAATCCTGTTTCAAGATCAGGAATTGTTTTAAGCCATTTCTCTATTACCGAAATTGACTCTTCTGCAGAACCCGAATACTGAGGATTCAAAACCACCTTTATTGTTGCAGTGTTATCACCTTTGGTCTGTCCGGTCTGACTAAAGGTTGAGTTATTATCACTTCCTGCCTGACTGTAAACCAGCTTCAGCTTATCACCCAGCAGTTCTTTTATCATTCTTTCGGCACCCGATGTTGTTTTTGAAGTCAGTTCGAGACTTGTTCCTTCCGGTAATTTGAGATTAACCGTGAATTCAGCAGATTCTGATCTGGGCATAAACTCACTCCCCAGTCCGGGAATCAGCAATGCGGTAAATCCCATAATTATCAGAGATACAACGAGTACTGTTATTCTTTTCACAATAACTGCTTCAAGAAACCTGCTGTACCAGTTGAATTTTAACGATTTTGCTGATGCTGCAGGCTTATTTTTATCCGGCAGCAGGACAGACACCAGCATTGGAATGATAAGCATTGCAACTGCAAGTGAAGACAAAAGCGAAAATGCAACTGTCCATGCCTGATCCTTAAACATCTCACCTGAAGCACCATGCAGGTAAACTATAGGGAGAAACACTACTATTGTAGTAACAGTTGAAGAAGTTATTGCAGCACCTACCTCACTGGTCCCTCTTGTCACTGCCTCTATAAATGGAACTCCTTCTTCCCTCAGTCTGGTAATGTTCTCAAGAACCACGATTGCATTGTCAACAAGCATCCCTGCTCCAAGGGCAAGTCCTCCCAGGGTCATTATGTTAAGTGTAAGATGGTTGAAATACATCAGGTTGAAAGTGGCAATGATGGAAATCGGAATTGCCATACTGATAACCAGTGTGGTGCCTATCCTTCTCAGAAATACATAAAGTATAAATACTGCCAGCAGGATACCAACTATGAGAGTATTCTTTACTTCACCTATTGCATTGTCAATGTAGTTTCCCTGATCATGGACTTTCGTAAAGCTGTATCCGGGTAATGCTTTTTCAAGATCCGCAATAGCCAGATCGAGACTCTTTACGACTTCCACTGTATTGAATTTTGGTTCCTTGTAAATCAGAAGTCCCACGCATCGTTCTCCGTTAAGGGTAACAATATTCACCGGATCCTTATTATCAAATTTTATTGTGGCAACATCCTTAAGGTATACAGGAACCCTGGCTGAAAGTGCAGCAGCAGATGCTCCTGTGGATAATGCTGGGGAGGCTGGAGTGGTTTCAGCAGCCTGTCTGAATCCGACAATTATATTTCCAATGTCTTCTGTATTTTCAAGTACACTTACTCCCTTAACCACATATTTGAGACCCATATCAATTATCGATCCTCCTGAAACATTTCTGTTATAGTTGCTGATCTGGGCTGCAATAACGTCGGAAGTAAGCCCGAATGATTCCAGGATATACCTGCTGGTTTCAATGACGACCTCACTTTCATCGATCCCTGAAAGTTTTACATCGGCAACACCCTCAATCCTTACAAGCTCATTTCTGATGTAGTTCTCGGCTGTTTTCCTGAGCTCATCCATATTGGTTATGGTTTCATGCTTCAGCCCTATAGTCATCACAGGAACTGCATTCGGGTCATATTGAGAAATCGTGAAATCCTCCAGGTCCGAATTCTGGCTGAATGAGTTTAGCTCTTTCTGCAGATCGAGAAAGGCCTCATCCATATCCTTGTTCCAGTTATATTCCACTGTAATGGTAGCTGATCCTGCCTGGGAAACGGAAGATACTTCCACAACATCACTCTGACGCATGGCCAGTGATTCAATCTGGTCGACGTAATTCTTTTCTATCTCTTCAGGCGGTCTCTCACCTGCCTTCAGTTCAATGTAGATCTTGGGATTGTTCAGATCGGGAAAAAGGTCGGTACCCAGTTTGCCGAATGAAATATAACCAAGCAGGACAACTCCCAGCACCAGCATGAGGACAGTAACCGGATATTTTACTGCAAATTGTGCAATCCTGTTCATGTTGCTACCTGATTATTTTTACTTTCGACTTGTTGCTGAGTGTCTCAAAACCGCTTGTTACAAGCTTTTCATTTACTGAAATCCCTCTTGTAACTTCAATATCTGTAAGGTTTTCAAGCCCCGTTTCGATTATCCTTTCATTGGCAATTCCCCTGTCAACAACAAAAACTGTCTTGCCACGCTGCCTTGAAAGAATAAGGTTTTTAGGGATCACTATTACCGAATCCTTCTGGTTAATCAGGATATCAGCCTTTACGAACATACCTGGTCTGAGCAGCAAACCCGCATTTGAAACTGAAATATTTCCTTTGAATGTCCTGGTATCAGGATCAATTGCAGGTGACAGCTGTGTAATACTGCCGGTTATTGTGTCATCGGGAATAGTATAGTTTGTAAGGCTTACCTTTTGTCCGGGCTTTATCTCCGATATATATTTTTCAGGAAGCTGCACATCGAGATACATAATATTGTAATCCATAATTTTAACTATTGTTGACCCTGTTTCTACCTGGCTCCCCTGTGTAAAATAAGGCAGATCAACAATAACACCATCGATGGGAGAGGTGATCCTCGTTTTTTCAAGCTGTAACCGCGAATTTTCAGCTGTTGTTTTGGCATTGCTGTAGTTTATACTGGCTGTTTTCAGCTCCTTCAGGGTTACACCTCCCTTTTCATAAAGTGATTCCTGTTTTTTCAGTTCACTTTCCATAAGCTCCATGTTAAGCTCATTTGTTTCCAGCTGAATAGAATTTACATATTCCTTATCCTCAAGCCTGGCAATAAGGGATCCGGCTCTGACCCTGTCACCCAGCTGCCAGTTCCTGCCGGTTTCAGGATTCTTCTCAAGGAAATATGTTGCAGTTATTTTTGTCCTGAGTTCAATATCTCCCTTGGGATAAACGGTCCCGGTGGTGCTTATATATTCACCTATATGCCTGAGTTTTAGATCTTCAACCGATACAGGTATTTCCACATCAGCATTCAGGTTCTGATCCCTGTTTTTACAGGAGTAAAGTACTGTAAGGAAAAGTGTTAAGATGAAAAATCCTTTTTTCATGATCGTATCTTTTTATATTTATTTATCCAAAGTCATTACAGGAGATACCGGCTCTTTCTTCTCGAAATCATAAAGTGTCTGTATCTTCAGATTGAGCAGTTCCAGTTTATAGGAGATAAGCGAGTTGGTATAGGAAAGCTGTTTTTCCGACAGCTGATTCTGAAAGATATTAAGATCCATACCTGTGAGGTCGCCATTCTTGTATTTTTCAAGGTTAAGATCGTATGTTAGCTGGGCATTTATTACAGATTGTCTTGCTATTTCAATCTGGTTCTGCAGGTTTATCAGGTTTCTGTAGATTTTCCTGATGCCCAGGATTATATTATTCTGTTCCTCTTCAGATGATACCTTGGCTGATTCTATGGAAGCTTCCGATGCTTTGATCCTTGCTTTCCTTTCACCCCAGTCCCAGAGCGGGATTGAAAGTGAAAGGGCAAACGATTCGTTGTCGGTTGGATTTTCATACAGGTTTTCAAGATTTTCACTATCTCCGAAAATGCCGACGGTTACGCCGAGGTTCCCTTTGAATTCATTCAGTGACTTGGTCTGGATCAGGTCAAATTGTGAAATCTCTATGTCAATTTCTCTCTGACGGAGTTCCATCCTGTTTGCCAACCCCTGATCAATTGCAAAGCTTATATCAACATTGACAGTATCGACTTCAATATTTGGAAGTACAATTATATCTTCGAGGAGACTGACTCCTATGAGTAGTTTGAAATCATCCTTTGCATTCTCAAGTGAAACAAGTGCATTTTCATAATCTGATTTTGTTGTGGCCAGGTTAAGTTCGGCCTGGAACATCTCCTCCCTTGCTGATATTCCGGCATCTACCTTGTTTTTCGATACTTCGTAGCTTTGCTGCATATTCTCATAGGCCTGTTTCGCTATGTCAAGACTCTGCTGTTGCTGGTATACATAGTAAAATGCCTGGGCAACCTGACGTTCAAGTCCAAGCAGCTGTATTGCATAATTGAGCTGTGAGTTCTCCAGCGCCAGTTCAAGTTCCTTCAGGGTCAGCTTTGTTCTGTTGTAAGTGAATAGCGGCTGATCGAGACTGATGGACAGATTGTTATTAAATCCTTTTGTGGATGTACCTGAATACTCACTGTATGAATCGGTATAACCGAATTTGTTAGACAGTGAAATTTTTGCATCAGTGAGCTTAATCGGCTGCATCACTGAGAATGTTCCAAAACTCTCGGTGGCATTATATGTATTATAGTCTGAGATAAGATTATTGAATTCCCTGCTCTGGGTGTAGCTAACCGGGTTAAGTGTCAGTGAAAACTGCGACTTGAGAGCTGCATTCTGGGCATTGAGATTCTCCTGGTTCCGGATAAGGTTAAGTCTTGTCTTCTTCATCGAAGGACTGTTCATTTCAGCAGTGCTTAGCGACTGCTCAAGTGTAAGTCCCTGCTGAGAAAAACCTGAAATATTAAATACAGGCAGGAATACAATACATAATAGCTTTAGTCTGACTTTCATTCTTAAGCGGTTCATATTCATTCAATTAATATTTTGTTTTAAAAACCCACCCCTAACCCCTCCCCGGGAGGGGAACTCTGTAACCAAAATCTCTTCCTCACGCCTGACGCCTGACGCCTGACGCCTGACGCCTGACGCCTCATTCCACTTTTACCCATTTCACTGCATCGCCAATTACAAGCCTGCCTGAAGACTGGTCTGAGAGGATGACCCTGGCTGTATCTTTCGACAGGTAGTATCTTCCGATATTGTTCCATTCTGCCTCTGCATTTTCATAGTCAACAGTTATTTCTTCAACACCATCATCATGATAAACTTTGTAATGATGATCCTTAAACCGGCTTTCTTCCTGTTCTCCTTCCCTGGCAACCGGCCCCTCCTGACCACCTTCCCTGTCTGTTCTTATCCGTCTTCTTTCCATACTTTTACCTATATAGCAGTAGACATCATAATAACCGGGTTCAGTGATATTGGCAGACCAAGTCAGAGGCCTGTCACCCGATCCTGTTCTTTTGTACACTGCTGATCTTACATATTTTCCATAGTAGGATGACTGGACAACAGGTTGCCAGTATTCTGGAATATTCCACTGGGCTACCTGCATATAAGATTTACTTCTTCTGTTTGTAATTCCGAAAAGCCTTTTCAGAGGTGCTTCAACAATATCAGCACCTGAACTGAAACCCGGATCTTCATTATCTACAATTATTTCCCCGGGATCACCATTTTCTGACGTAGCAATAATTTTTTCATCAGAAGTGAAGCTATTCTGATTCCTTCTTGATTTAATTATATTGTCAACCGGCATGTTTATTTCTCCCGGAATATTCCTTGCAAAAAGGGTATTTATAACTACTGCTCTTGGCTGCACGTCGGTAACGATAGAGATCATTTTTGTCTCCCCGGGTCCAAGAAGCACTATCTTTTCTATATCTGATGCCTCCATTCCTCTTCCCTGCATAAATGATTGTCCCGAACCAGGACCTTGTGGTGAAAAGCCTCCGGCTCCCGGTCTTCCCTGCCTCCCCGGACCTTCACCTCTGAATGAAATATTGAATACTCCCGGTACCGCTTCAGGATTTAAAGCCGTAAAGGATACCTGGTATCTTGATCTTTCATCTACAACAATCTCACTTACTCTTAGACCCGAAAAGAGGAACCCCGGCTGCTGCCTGCCATTGAACCACTTATCGAGGTAGGGATAAAAGTCAAAGTTGAACTCTTGCTTAACATCACTTCTGAATTTCATTAAATCGACACTCCTGAACTGATTTTCGTCGCAGTATTTTCTGAACCATTTATTGAATTCTTCAATTCCTGCTTCCGATCGCAGCAGGTTAAACAACCAGTCACCCTTAACTCCGAGTACTACCCTTACTGTATCTCCTTTGGGGTTTTCGGCAAGAAGTTCACTGAAACTCTTTGTTCTCAGTATCAGGTTTGCTTTGTCGATTTCGGAGAGTGAGCCGAGCATCGATAAAAATCCGGTTCTTGATCCCTGCTGAAAAAGATGCTGCAAATGGGATTCGAACACTGCATTTATTACCGGGAACTCAGAGGAATGGAAGTTATTCCGGTAAAAATAAAAGCTTGGTCCCAGCCGGTATCGCGAAGGTTCAGAATAAGTGCTTTCATCATTGTTGTTCCTGGCATATACAGTATTGGTACCGCTTATAAAATTTTCTCTCATGAAATCATTAAAAAGCCTTATCTGTAACTCCTTGTCTGTTATTACCTGGTTGTTCCTTGCCATCCTTTTTTTCTGGTTTTTGAACCGTTGACCAAAGCCGGCGTTTTCAAGGGAAGAGAGTCTTTCTGGCAGAAGGATTAGTGATGGCTGAACTTCCGCTCTTGTCTGTGTACTCTGCCGGGTATAAGAATAAAACTGAGCAGGCACCTCAACAAGGCTGAGTGTTTTAAAGGGATAATCAGATGAGAATGATGTTTCAAGATCTCTCATGATGCCTGAAATAAGGTTTGGCAGAGTATCTTTCAGTTCTGTCAGGTCTTTTTTATAGTAATCATTCCCCGGGAAAAAATGGGTTATATATGTTATGGAGTCAACTTTTATGGTATCAGAGCGGTAGTTCCCCATTGCAAGCGTCAGTCCTGTAAGAGGACTTTCAGGTGTAAACGTATATCCGGCTGAATCAAATTCTCTCCTTCCCTGGGAAACTGCTACAAGTCCTTTCACAGATTTTACTTTCAGCGTGTAATTTGTGAAATCGATTTTTATCCTGGCCGGGTTTGCAGGATAGAAATTCAGTGATGCCACCGGATACCAGTTAGTTTCAGGAGTAAGGAGAAGATAATTATCAGTCAGGAAATACTGCCTTTTGCTTACATTAAACATTGCAATCCTGTTAATATTATCCTTCAGATTACCACTGAAGTCAGGTGCACAATAAGCTTCGTTTATTCTGCCCGTATACTCAATTTTCAGACTGTCACTCATCCCGGGGAGAAGTACTTTACCGGGCATGACTTCTATAACATGGTTATATATCTTATATTCAAGATCACGGGCTTGTGCTGTTATTTTATTAACAGTGAGTGAAGGATTCAGCGAGAACAGGTAAGTTTCAAGAGGTTCTCCGTTATCATTGGTAATCTTAAGATAAGCTTCGGCCTCGATAGTCTCGCCTTCGTGTGTCAGTTCAATTGAAACATCTGTAAGCACAGGGAATATCCGGTTTTCAAATTCACGGTTTGTTTCAGTGACTCTTTCCCGGGTCTCATAATTGTTTGTTACAGCAGTGTAAATTTTGTATCCGCAAAAAACAGATGCTGATACAGACAGGATCAGAAATAGTACAGCCAGTGATGTGTGGAGTTTTGACTGTGGCAGTCTTTTGAATATCAGTACGGTACCCATAACCATTGCCATGCCTGCGAAGAAAAAGAGGAGCCGTTGTATTATTATTCCTTCAACGTTGTCGAAACCGATCACTTCGGATTTATATACCGGCAGACCAAATGCCATGTAATCAAAAATTGATCCGGCCCTGTACCAGAACCAGAACATGTCAAGTGCAGCAATACCAAGTAATATCAGAAAAGTAATAGCCTGATTCCTTATTACTGACATGAGGAGAAAAGCCAATCCCAGACTGAATACAATGGTTGGTATTGTAAATATCAGGATGTACTGCAGATAGGAGAGTATGTCAACCGATATACTTTTTGAGATTATATTCATCAGCAGGCCGATGCAAAGAATAATTATATTGAGACCGAGAAAAAGCCTGATGATTCCCCATGTTTTTCCAAGGACATATTCGAAGTTTGACATAGAACGGGTATAGAGAACTTCATTGGTATCAAGTTTCTTGTCCCTTCTGAGGAAATCGGCTGCCAGGAATATCACAACAATAGCCTGCCCTATATTCAGAAGATAGAGATTAATCAGAGGGATAGTTGATGGAATTGATATAAGTTCCCAGGGCTGCCCGCCAACAGGGGAAAACAACCCTATATTCATGAAACTAAAGATGACGAGTGATCCTATTGTGAAAAGTCTGAAAAACCAGCTTCTCCTGAGGATTACTGTCTCATACTTAGCTACAGTACCTGCATTGTGCAGAAATGACATCTTTTATTTAACAATTAATCAGTAATATATGTCCTGAGTTTATGCTCCATATAGTAAACATAAGCATCTTCGATATTCGGCTTAACCTTTGTTGCCCTGAATTCAGGAATATCATCAGACACTATCTGTACCTCCCATCCTGTTTCTACGGGAACAGTTGAGATTACATTGTATTTCTCCTTTACAATATCATATTCATGCGGACTCAGTACCATGCGGAAAACATGACCTTCAGCCTGGTTTACCAGATTTTCAGGGGACCCGTTAAATACCATCTCTCCCTTATTAAGCAGAGCCATCCCCTGACATGTTGATGATATATCACCAACAATATGTGTTGAAAGAATGATTATAACCTCTTTCCTGCTGAGTTGTGAAAGGATGTTCCTGAATCTTATTCTCTCATCGGGATCGAGTCCTGTGGTGGGTTCATCCACCACAATTATCCTTGGATTTCCTATCAGGGCCTGAGCAATTCCAAGTCTTCTTTTCATTCCACCGGATAGCTTGTTTGCTTTTCTGTCACGGACTTCAAGCAGTCCAACCTGGTCGAGAAGCCTGTCAACCTCTGCTTTTCTCTCTTTCCTGTTTTTCATCCCGGCCAGGGAACCTGAGTAGTCGAGAAATTCCCAGGTTTTGAGAGAAGTAAAGAACCGGAAATCCTGCGGAAGGTAACCAAGCATGAACCTTAGTTTCTCCCTGTTTTTCTGAATGTCCATACCATCAACCAGCACAACACCTGATGTGGGTTTCATCAGTGCAACCAGGATTCTCATCAGACTTGATTTCCCTGCACCGTTTGGACCAAGCAGTCCAAACATACCTGTTCCAAGTTCAAGATTTATGTCTTTAAGTGCATGGTTGCCGTTTGGGTATATCTGGTTAAGACCGCGGATCTCAATTTTCATAAAAGTCTGTAAATCATGTGAAAGTTACTTTCACTTTATTAGACGCTATAAAGACGGTAAATATTTCAATTGTGACAGTGAATATCGGGATTTTTGAAAAATAAAATTCCAGTGAATCAAATTTACAGAAGTTACATGAAAGAAAATGATTGACATAGCCGTTTATTGCATAATAAAACTAATTCATATTTTTGTAGCCTAAATATCAGCTGGTGGTCTATCAGACGAATAAAAGAAAAATAATCAATGATCCGGTTTATGGATTTATAAGTATTCCCGGTGAATTTATCTTTGATGTTATTGAGCATCCCTGGTTTCAGAGGCTGAGAAACATTAAACAGCTGGGACTTACAAGCTTTGTTTATCCGGGTGCGAATCACAGCAGGTTTCAGCATGCTATTGGGGCTTTTCACCTGATGGAAATGGCGGTAGGTACACTCAGAAGTAAAGGTGTTGAGATTTCTCATGAGGAGGAGGAGGCTACTTATCTTGCAATTCTTTTGCATGATATCGGTCACGGTCCTTTTTCACATGCACTCGAAAGTTCTATTATAGAAGGCATTACACATGAAGATATTTCGCTTCTCCTTATGCAGAAACTTAATGAAAAGTATACAGGGAAGCTTTCAATGGCAATAGATATTTTCCTTGACAGATACCACAGAAAATTTCTACATGAACTGATTTCAGGCCAGATGGATATGGACCGGCTTGACTATCTGAGACGTGACAGCTTTTTCACAGGAGTGATTGAAGGATCAGTAGGTTCTGAAAGGATAATCCGGATGCTGAATGTTGCCGATGAGCATCTTGTTGTGGATGAAAAAGGTATATATTCTCTCGAGAAGTTCCTTATTGCCAGGAGGCTGATGTACTGGCAGGTATATATGCATAAGACTGTACTGTCATCTGAAAGTCTACTCGTTAAGCTTCTTCAGAGAGCGAGGGAACTTTCAACAACAGGGGTTGACTTATATACCACACCGGCATTAAAGTTTTTTCTGAGAAACAAGTTTGAGAAACATGATCTCTGGCGCGAAGGGATGTTTACTCCGGGTCTTATTGCCACAAATTTTGTCCGTCTTGATGATACTGATATCCTTGCCTCAGCCAAATACTGGACTGATCATTCCGACAGGATTCTCTCAGACCTTGCGGGCCGCTTAATAAACAGGAATCTGTTTGCAATTGAGCTCCAGAATGATCCCTTCCCTGAGGAAAAGTTTGACAATCTCAGAAATACTGCAGCGGAACTGATGAAAATTAATCCTGAACATCTTTGTTATTATGTTTTTACCGGGACAATTTCAAACCTGGCATACACCCCTGACGCTCCTGAGGTTAAGATTCTGCTAAAAAGCGGTAAAACTGATGTCATTTCATCAGTTTCAGATATGTTCGATCAGAGGTTTATCTCAGAAAGAGTTACAAAATATTTTATTTGTTATCCAAAAGAATGCAGGTAATTAAAATCTATTATTATGGAATTTACAGCTTCAGTAATTGCAGGTTTTTTAAAGGGTGAGGTAGAAGGAAATCCCGAAGTAAAGGTAAACACAATTGCCAAGATTGAAGAAGGACATGAAGGTGCCCTTTCTTTCCTCGCGAATCCTAAATATGAGCACTATATCTATACAACCAATTCATCCATTGTGCTTGTTAATAAATCATTCGTACCTACAGCTGAAATAAAGGCAACCCTTATCAGGGTAGATAATGCATATGAATCTTTTGCATCACTTCTCAGGCTTGTAGACCAGGCACGTCCACGAAAGCAGGGGATTCATCCGACTGCAGTTATTGAACCGTCAGCCAAAGTAGGATCTGATGTATATATAGGCCCATATGCCTATATCGGAGATAATTGCGTTATTGGAGACGGATGTTCGCTTTATCCAAATGTGTATGTAGGTGATAATTCGAGGATTGGAAGCAGATCTGTCCTATATCCCGGAGTTAAAGTATATCATGAATGTATCCTGGGAGAAGGATGTATTATACATGCAGGAAGTGTTATAGGCAGTGATGGTTTCGGATTTGCACCGCAGTCGGAAAACGAATTTATGAAAATTCCCCAGTTGGGAAATGTAATCCTTGAAGATCATGTTGAGATAGGAGCCAATGTTACGATTGACAGAGCAACAATGGGTTCAACAATTATAAAAAAGGGGGTTAAGCTCGATAACCTTATCCAGATAGGGCATAATGTAGTGATCGGCGAGAATACAGTAATGGCAGCACAGACAGGGATAGCTGGATCTACAAAGATTGGAAGGAATTGTATGTTTGGAGGCCAGGTTGGTATCGGCGGTCACATAGGGATTGCAGATGGAACCAAGGTTGGTGCACAGGCCGGCATAATCAGCAATATCAAAGAGGAAAACACAATAATCCAGGGATCTCCTGCAATTGAGATAAAACAATTCATGAAATCATCAGTTCTGTTCAGAAAGCTGCCAGATATGAACACAAAGCTTGAAACTCTTGTAAAAGATGTAGAGGCGCTGAAAAAGAGATAGTTCAATCCTTATTCGATACAGAATATGCTGTTTTCTTTATAGTTATAGGCCATTTATATGGATAGTTCGATTTTTTTTTACTTTTTTTGTATCCTGAATCGTGAATCAATAAAAGAAACTCATGAGTGAAAAGCAAAGGACTCTTGCGAAGGAAATAAGCCTTACAGGAAAAGGATTACATACAGGAATAAATGTCACAATTACTTTCAAGCCGGCACCGGCAAATCACGGATACAAATTCTGCAGGACAGACCTTCCAGGAAAACCTGTAGTTGATGCACTTGCTGAGCATGTTACCGATACTTCCAGGGGAACAACACTTGTTCATAATAACGCATCAGTGCAGACGATAGAACATGTGCTGGCCGCACTGCACGGACTAAGGATTGATAATGCACTGATTGAGATGGACGGACCGGAAGCTCCCATCATGGGGGGGTCTTCATGGAAATTTGTTGATGCGATTAAAGAGGCCGGTATAGTTGATCTAAAAGAAGACAGGAATTATTTTGTTGTAAAACAGAAGATCACATATTCCGACGAAGAACACGGGGTTGACCTTATAGTTTATCCCGATGACCATCTCAGTATAAATGTCCTTATCGATTATAATTCACACATACTAGGCAATCAGTATGCAATACTTGACTCGATTGATGATTTTGAAAAGGATATTTCAAAGAGCCGTACTTTCGTATTTTTTCATGAGCTTGAGCCCCTGTTTAAAATGGGACTTATCAAAGGAGGAGATCTTGATAATGCAATAGTAATTCTCGAGAAGGAAGTTGAACAGGCTGAGATAGACAGGATAGCAAAACTGTTTAACCGTCCCGGAATAAATACTCACACTGCAGGAATACTGAATAATACTGAGTTAAGATATCCGAATGAACCTGCGCGTCATAAGCTCCTTGATATTATGGGCGACCTGGCTCTTGTAGGTCATCCTATTAAGGGAAAAGTAGTTGCAACACGCCCGGGACATCTTGCAAATACAAGACTTGCAAAGATTATGAGACAGGAGATGAAGAAAGCCCTGTCCAAAAAAGAAGTTCCTGTTTATGACCCAACACAGCCACCGGTTTACACAGTTGAGGAAATACGTAAAAAGCTTCCTCACAGGTTTCCGTTCCTGCTTGTTGATAAGGTAATTTTACTCGGGGAGAGCTCAATTGTCGGTATAAAGAATGTTACTTTCAATGAGGCATTTTTCCAGGGACATTTCCCGGAAGAGCCTGTCATGCCGGGTGTCCTCCTGGTGGAGGCACTTGCCCAGACAGGCGGTCTGCTGGTACTGAGCACTGTAGATGATCCTGAAAAATACTCTACCTATTTCCTTAAAATTGATAAAGTAAAATTTAAAAGCAAGGTTGTTCCGGGCGATACGGTAATCCTGAAGATGGAACTGACCGATCTGATAAGGAGGGGCATTGTTACAATGTTCGGGCAGGCATTTGTTGGCAATAAACTGGTACTTGAAGGAGAACTTACAGCACAGGTGGTTAAAAATAAAATATAGCATAATGATCTCAAATTTAGCTTTTGTACATCCGGAAGCGAAATTAGGAAAGGATGTTAAAATTGATCCGTTTGCATATATCGACCGAAATGTTGAAATAGGCGATGGAACCTGGGTTGGTCCCAATGCAACTGTACTTTATGGAGCAAGGATAGGTAAGAACTGCAAGATTTTCCCCTCATCCGTTGTTTCGGGGATACCTCAGGATCTTAAGTTTGTGGGAGAGGAGAGTACTGCCGAGATTGGCGACAATACAACAATACGTGAAGGAGTAACTGTTAACAGGGGAACAGCAGCAGTTGGTAAAACTGTGGTTGGGAACAATTGTCTCCTGATGGCTTATGTTCATGTTGGTCACGACTGTGCGATTGGCGATTATTGTATAATTGGCAATGGTTGTGGTCTTGCCGGAGAGGTTAAGGTACATGACTGGGCAATTATCAGCGGCGGTACTCTGGTTCACCAGTTTGCCAGGATCGGGGCTCATGTTATGATCGGAGGTGGTTCAAAGGTAAGAATAGATGTTCCTCCTTATATTAAAGCAGATCGTGAACCTCTCGCATACATGGGATTAAACTCAGTCGGGCTTACAAGAAGAGGATTCGAGAAAGAAACTATTGATGAGATCCACAATATCTACAGGGTACTTTTTCAGAGCGGTTTAAATAACTCACAGGCTCTGCAGAAGGTCGTTGATGAATTCAAACCATCAAAGGAGAAGGATTACATAGTTGATTTTATTAAGACCTCTGAAAGAGGAATAATCCGGGCAAGGTAATCAGCCTCCTTTCCAACCCTGGGCTGAGATCTCAACTTCGGAACCATCATCTCCTACTATGTAATTACCTGTACCTGACGAAGTCATATGACCTATAACCCTGACCGTCTTAAGGTTTTCAATCTTATCAATATTTTCAAGAGGTAGTGTAAACAGAAGCTCATAATCTTCTCCTCCGTTAAGGGCTGGTGTAATAGGATCGATATTAAATTCTTCCGCAAGCTTAGAGGTCTCATAATCAACAGGTATCTTACTGTAAAAGATCCTGCAACCGGTATCAGACTGCCTGCATATCTGGATCAGATCCGAGGCAAGTCCTTCAGAAACATCAATCATTGATGAAGGTCTTATATTAAGGGATTTGAGCTCACTCAGAACAGGCGAAGGGAATTCTGGCTTCAGTTGTCTTCCTATTACATATTCATAACCCGAAAGATCAGGCTGGATAACCTTTTCCTTTTCAAACAGCCTTCTTTCTCTTTCTAAAAGCTGCAGTCCCATAAATGCTGCACCAAAGTCGCCGGTTACACAGATGAGATCGTTAGGTCTGGCCCCGTCACGTTTGATTATGCTGCCTTTTTCTGCATAACCTGTGGCCGTAACACTTATTGTTAATCCGGTAACAGAACTGCTTGTATCACCACCTGCAAGGTCAACCTTATACTTATTGCATGCCATATTAATACCCTCATACAGCTCTTCAATCTGCTCAACAGAAAACCGTGAACTGATACCCAGTGATACAAATACCTGGGTTGGAGTTCCGTTCATGGCATAGATATCAGAAATGGCCCTGATCACGGCTTTATAGCCGAGATGCTTCATGGGAGTATAAATAAGGTTGAAATGAATGCCTTCCAGGAAAAGATCTGTAGACAGCAGAGTAAGATTCTTACCTGAATCGATTACGGCAGCATCATCTCCGATCCCTGTAACTGTTGTTTTATTGACACTCCTGAATTTTTTTGTAATATGGTTTATCAGTCCGTATTTACCATATTCACTTATTGGTGTTTTATTCTCACTCATGGTAGTAAAATTTATCTGCGAAAATCTGCGAAATCAGCGGGAAAAACAATTAAAATTTCCCGCAGATCACGCTGATTTTCGCAGATTATTATGTTGTTAAATATTTACAATATCCCTGCCGAACGGACTTAAGGCAATTGCAGTGAGTTTGAAATGCTGAAGCCCGAAGGGTATTCCTATTATTGTTATGCAGAGAAGAGCCCCGAAGAAGGCATGTGTTATTGCAATCCATAATCCGCCGCATACAAGCCAGAGGATATTCATCAGTATGTAAAGGCATCCGGATGCTCTCGAATGTACTCTTGTATCTCTGCCAAAAGGCCAGATTGCCATTGCCGCCATCTTAAGAGTCTGAATTCCGAAGGGAATTCCTACAATTGTGATCATAAGAAGGATACTTCCGATAAAGTATTCAATGGCAATTATTATGCCCCCGAATATAAGCCATATTAGATTTCCCAGGATTTTCATTGTTAATGAGTTAACAATTATTCAAGGATTACACTCTTGTCTTTCGGGTATTTTACCGAATAAGAAAGCACTATCTGTCTTGACTCCTGTGGTTTCATTTCAAGATCCCATTTTATTTCACCGGTCTGCGGGTTCAGCCTTCCTTCGGAAAGTTCAACAGCTTCAACCGTAATCCCGCTGTTTGATGATACAGGTATCTGATCATTAAGAGTAATTTTAATACCGGTTGATTTATTGTTCCTGATGGTCAGAAGAAATGAATAATTTTCGGTTTTGTTTGCACCGATAATCTTTTTGCTTGTGAAGTCCTGTCTCTTTTCACGTTTGACAAGTATGCTGTTATCAGTGCCGAGTGATAGTGTTAAGGTATCAGTCAGCTGGTTTACACTCAGATTGGATTTACCTACATAAGAGTTCTCAAAGTAAAGTATCGCCTCTCCTGACTGGAGGCTGAGTTTTGACCAGTCTGTTATATTGGCAGTTAAGTAGGCGTATTGTGAAAGTTTGGGAAGGGTAACATACTTGTATTCAGCAGGAGCTGTGAGTCTTTGTATTTCAACAGTCTGAATTTTGCCATCAGATGGTACTGAATATGGAATTGCCACATCAAATGTTATTGTTGTCTCACCGGTCTGTTTCATAACAGGGACAGGTGCGGCTTCCATAGCTACTGATTCCTCTTTCATTAACATAACTTCTGCTGCAGCCGGGGCAGCATCACGGGCAACTCCGGCAGATTTGGCCTGTCTCATTACGGGTACCGGTATATAGAAATCAACAAACCAGGGATATAATACAGGGATATCGCCGCTGATCCAGGGAGTTGCATTTGAAAAGCTCAGCTTTACATCATTCCATGGTACACCTGAGTTCTGATAGACATTTGCCTTGTAGAAAATTGTAACAGGATTTTTTATATCATTCACCCTGATGTCGTAGGACGGGTACCATCCTGCGTTCATTACCACATAGCTGAATGTCAGTTTACTGCTAACCTGCTTTTCAGATGAGACAGTTACATAAATTTCACCGGACGGAAGATTCTGTTTACCGAGCCTGTCAGAAATCTGTTTCTGTAGTGCTGTAATCTGCTTTTCATAATCTTTAATCTGACGGTTCTTCTTCAGGACTGTCATGGTTACCTGGTCCATATTGCTTGTGTAAAGTTCCATGACGCTCTTCAGTTGTTCAACAGAAAATGTTGTTTCCTTGACGAGTATCGCCCTGTTGGCTACCAGGAAAGCCTCCTTTTCCTTCAGAACGGTTATTGCCGCTTTTTCGTCTTCCACCTTTAGCAGCAGTGCATCAAGCTGTCCTCTTAAAGTTTTTATCTCAGACGACTCCTCGAGGTTTTGCATAAAATTGTTCTGATGATTTACAGAGAGAATTGTAAACTCGCCAAATCCTTTCACCTGAACACTCTGCGGATCAATATATGGTGATAATGCAGATAACTTCAGAACTGCTTTTCCGGCAGCAATGTTAACCTGTGTTTCATGATCGATCTGAGCCCTGTCGGGGAAGACCGTAACATGTTTTATTTCAGCCTTTATCTCTTTTTCTGATTGTCCGTTTACATAAAAACAGGCAAAAAGAATACCGGTTAATATGAAATAAAATCTTTTCATAAGATGAATGTGAATTAGCTATTAAAGATAAGGAATTTTTATTCCTCAGCTGCCTGCTCAGAATTTATCACCTGTGTGCAAATGGCTTACAACTCCTCCCGGGGCTCCGCTTTCTTTAACAGCTTCATTCTGACCAGCCATAGGGCAGCCGGGGACAGGACAGTCAACAATCTTATGCTCTTTGTTATCAGCAGGTTCCCATCCCATGGTAAGTAAAAGAACAAAGAACCCGATCACATAGGCAACAGTAACGTGCCATCCATTTTTAACCCATGAAAAAACATTACGTCCTTCAGGGAATTTGTTGGTAATAGCCACACCAGCTGATGATCCAAACCAGATCATCGATCCGCCGAAACCAACGGAATAAGCCAGCATACCCCAGTCATAATGACCTTGTTCAAGACAAAGTTTTGTAAGAGGGATATTATCGAAAACAGCTGAAAGGAATCCAAGTGAAAATGCGGTAACCCAGGATGCATCCGGAAGTTCTTCCACAGGCATTAGAGAAGCACAGAATACGAGACAAAGAAGAAATATGGTGCCTTTTATGGCTCCGGGCACTTCCTTCCATGGTACAGGACGAATTGCTGCTCCGATAACAATCGCTATCCATACTCCAAGTGCAGGCATATCATAAAGAATATTTGAAATAATGGCACCGGCAAGGATGAGAGCAACATTAAATATCTTCAGCCAGTCAATCTTAACTGACATATCACCTTCCTTGTGGATACTCTGATATTTATCCTGCTGATGTGCTGCAAACCAGGCGAAGAATAACAAAGCTGTTCCGGCAGCAATGAATCCGTGGAAAACATTCAGGGCACTTACCCCGTCAATCCACATCATTGTTGTTGTTGTATCACCAACAACACTTCCTGATCCTCCGGCATTGCTTGCTGCAACAATAGCTGCAATATAACCTATATGCACCTTTTTCCTGAAAACAACCAGTGCTATTGTTCCGCCTATAAGGGCTGCTGCAATATTGTCAAGAAATGAAGAAAGAACAAATACAAAAACAAGTAAGATGAATGGTCCTTTCCAGTCATCGGGGAGGAATCTCGGAAGCACATCAGGAACGCCTGACTCCTCAAATATTTTTGAAAGAATTGCAAAACCCAGAAGGAGACCAGTTAAATTCAGTATAATACCCCATTCTCCCTGGCGCATTCCCTTGTCTATCAACTGGTCAGTCAATGAGTTTTCTCCCCACATATGTTCTCCGAAATGAAATCCGTGGTCAAATAGCAGTTTAAAAGTTATCAATACGCTGAGTCCGATTACTGCAACCCAGAATGTCTGGTTATGAAAAAGCGCAACCCCAAGGAGTATTAGTCCGAAAATAATAAATTCAATCCTTACGGGACCTAATGATGGAACCTGCCCTCCCGCTGCAAAAAGTGTTACCGGAGAAAGTAGGACTAAAATCATTAAAAACATTTTTCTGCTGCTGTCTGACAGAATAGATCTTAAATAGGAAATCATATAATTCGTTATTTTATGAAGGTTTTGAAAATTCGGGC
>Ga0209314_10000193_pt1 | contig 26844 bp, 28 predicted proteins | sample I19B2metaG_FD_184146 | JGI IMG/M metagenome (GOLD analysis project Ga0209314, IMG submission 184146) | Lake sediment bacterial and archeal communities from Gulf of Boni, Indonesia to study Microbial Dark Matter (Phase II) - ​I19B2 metaG... | ecosystem: Environmental > Aquatic > Freshwater >... | reverse complement strand
ATGTAAGCCCGGGGTGCCACCAAAACCAAGCCCGACCAAGCCTGGGACGCCACCAAAGAAGTAAGAATTAGGCAAGCGTTCCAAGTTGCTGGCTAACAAATGGAAGGGTTGTTCCGTAAGGGGTGGCCCTTTCTCTTTTCAGAAAAAGATTGCTTAGCATCAAGCCAGAGAGACAACAAACTTTAGTGAGGAATACCATGGGGAGAAAGCAAGAAAAAGGGCAACAGCGTAAACAGTACAAGGAAGCCTTTAAAAAGGTTAAGCATGGTCATGGCGGCCGCCCAATAAGGAAAAAGGAAGAAAGCGCCTTGGGCAAATAAGCCGAGCCTCTTTATCACTGAGTTCTTGGATGAATTGCCATGCCAAAACCAAGGATGTCTGTCTTCCAAACACAGGAGGACAAGCTAGCGGCATATTTTCACCGTAAATTCCTAAATTGAAAGAGACTTCAAAAAATCGTAGCCAAAATTAATGAAAAAACCTATTGACATAAACTCTATTATGATGTAGAATTTAACGAATATAGCGGTAAAGGGTTTCATGAAATAAATAGCATGCAGCCTGAGCTAGCAAAGAATTCAAAAGGAGGTAGTGTTAGTTGAAAACATCGACAATAGCCGCAGTGGGGAAGGCAGAAGAAGAACCCCCTGGTACAGGCCTTATAGAAAGCAGGACAGAAGAAGAACCCCCTAGTTTAAACACCACGATAAGTGATACCGAGGAAGAACCTCCAAGTCAACGGACTAAAACTAGATTTTTTAGCCACATCCCGGACGAAAGCTGGAACGACTGGAGATGGCACTTCCGAAACCGTATTACCACCACCGAAGAACTGGCATCTTTTATCCCCCTATCCGCCGAAGAACAAGCCCAGCTTAAGCTGGTAACCATCAAATACCCCCTTTCAATAACTCCCTATTACCTTTCGCTCATTAACCCAGAAGACCTTGATGACCCCATCAGGAAACAGGCGATACCTTCATTTCAAGAGATAGCCCTGGCAATTATGGGCATGGAGGACCCCCTAGAAGAAAGGAGAGACACCGTCGTCCCTGGGCTGGTTCACCGCTATCCGGACCGGGTATTGATGGTGCTTACCAATATTTGCCCGATGTTTTGCCGCCACTGCACGCGAAAGAGAGAATGGCGGAATGGTAGCTGGGTACGCACCCCCGGCGAGATTGAAGCAATACTGGAATACATTCGCCGAAATAAGAACATCAGGGATGTTATCATCTCTGGTGGTGACCCCCTGACCCTGTCCAACCACCGACTGGAGGAGGTCCTCTCTATGTTGAAGGGGATAGCCCATGTCGAGATCATCCGGATTGGTACTCGGTTCCCTGTAGTTTTGCCCCAGCGCATCGACGACGGGCTCTGCGCTATCCTCTCGAAGTACGGGCCAATCTGGCTTAATACCCAGTTTAATCACCCCCGAGAGATAACTCCGGAGTCAGCGCTAGCCTGTGACAAGCTACTGCGAAGCGGTGTCCCCCTCAGTAACCAGTCCGTCCTGCTGCAGGGAGTAAACGACACTGTGGAGACGCAGACAAAACTCTGCCATGAGCTGCTCAAGATTAAGGTGCGACCCTACTATCTCTTCCAGTGCGACGAGGTGCAGGGGGCGGAGCATTTCCGTACTCCGGTGGGAACCGGAATAAAGTTAATAGAGCAGATGCGAGGACATACCTCCGGTCTGGCTATCCCTACCTTTGTCGTCGATCTGCCTAAGGGGGGAGGCAAGGTACCGCTTCAACCGAACTATGTGCTTTTGCAGACTGAGGAAGAGTTGGTGTTGAGAAATTACCAAGGGCGTATCTTCCACTACCGCAATCCCAAGGTGACAGCAAGCCCGGTCAGACCTAATCGCCACAGTAGAAGCCGCAATGTTAGCAGTAATCAAAAGGCTTTTCCAGCACTGATTCCCTTATGAAAGAGAAGGGTGACGAAACATGGAGATTGGGTTAGCCTACGACCTTAAGCAGGAAGTGCCCTTAACTCAGAACCAGCCCGAAGACGCTCTAGAGGAATATGATTCCCCAGAAACAGTAGAGGCTATCGCTGCTGCGCTGGAGTCTTTAGGTCATTCGGTCATCAGGTTGGGCGGAGGCCGACAGTTTCTTAGCCATATTCTTCAGCAAAAGGTGGACCTGGTCTTTAACATCGCCGAGGGACTGGGCAACTACAAAAGTAGGGAGGCTCAAGTACCTTCGGTGCTGGAGATGCTCAACATCCCCTATTCAGGGTCAGACCCTCAGTGCCTTGCCATTTGCCTCGACAAACCCTTGGTCAAGAAAGTCGCACTAGCATCGGGCATCTGCACCCCAAGGTGGCAGGTTATTAGCCACCGCCAGGGGCTAGGTGAGCTGCACTGGGACCATTTCCCTTTCCCTGCCTTTGTTAAGCTGGCTCATGAAGGCTCAAGCAAAGGCACCGGTCTCGGTTCTATGGTTGAAAGCCCAAGGCAGATTGCCGAAGTCGTACCGGAGCTGTTAGAGCGCTACCAGCAGCCAGTGATGGTGGAGGAGTTCATCGCCGGGGATGAGGTTACAGTGGGGATAGTGGGTAACTCCCCACCTAAGGTTGTGGGTATAATGCGTGTTCTGCCCAAGAAAAAGGGAGCGTGCTTTATCTACTGCCTCGAAGTCAAGCGAGAATGGGAAAGCATGGTAGACTACGAATGCCCTGCCCAGCTTGAGCCGGGCATTCTACAGGAGCTCATAGATTCCAGCCTAAAGGTCTTTACGGTTCTGGGGTGCCGGGATTTTGCCCGGCTGGACTTCAGGGTCAATGAGGGAATGCCCTACTTTTTAGAGATAAATCCTCTAGCTGGACTTAACCCCCATAGCAGCGACCTACCAATTATGGCTGCCAAGGTAGGCTGGACCTATGAGGCGTTGATATCAGCCATTCTTGATGCTGCCCTCGAGAGGTATCAGCAATGCATCCCAAGGTAGCCATCATCTACAACCAGCCCGGTTCTTCTCGCTACACCACCATAGGTGAAGAAAAGGCGGTGCTTGGTGTCCTTGACGAAGTGGCAGCAGTACACAAGGCTCTTGATGGGTTGGGATACCCTGTAACTCTAGTCCCGTTGCTACCGCCGCTCAAGCAAGCTAGAGCCAAACTCAAGACGCTAGAAGCTGACTTAGTATTCAATCTTTTCGAGGGCTTTGATGGTGCCCCAGAAACGGAAGCCTTAGTGGCTGACATCCTGTCGGAACAAGGCGCACCTTATACCGGCTGTCCCGGCACCGCACTAGCCCTGTGCCTCGATAAAGCCAAGACTAAAGCACTTCTAAAAGCCTCAGGCATTGGGACACCCAGCTACCAGGTGCTAACTCCGGAGACCTTATCCCTGTTTCAGCTTGGTTATCCCTGCATCGTCAAGCCCTGCGCCGAGGACGCCAGCCATGGACTATCTGAGGACGGCGTAGCCAACGATTTTGCTTCTGTGGCAAAACAGGTGACCCTGGTAAGCACGTTCTTCGGAGGAAAAGCGCTGGTCGAGGAGTTTGTAGCCGGACGTGAATTAAACGCCACCGTCTTAGGTAACCGGGAACTTACCGTTATGCCTATTTCTGAAATAGAGTATTCCCTACCGCCCCCTATGCCCAGGGTTCTTACCTTCGCTGCTAAATGGGAGCCAGAAAGCATTTATTTCCAAGGCACTAAATCTGTCTGCCCCGCCCAAATAATAGAAGAGGATATGCGAGAACACATTATTGGGACTGCCAGAGCTGTTTTCCGGCTAGTGGGCTGCCGGGGTTACGCCAGAGTGGATATGCGGCTGGACACTGAGGGACAACTTCACGTACTTGAAGTGAACCCCAACCCCGATATATCTCCTGACTCCGGTGCCGCCCGCCAGGCTGAGGCGGCGGGAATGAGATACGAGCAGTTCATTGAGCAAATAGTCCTCTTTGCCCTGGAAGGTGAGAATGAAACTAAAAATCCGCCCTATGGATAGCCAGGACAAAGCAGCTATCATGCGGATTATAACCGCCACGCCAGAATTCAAACCAACCGAGGTAAGTGTGGCTGAAGAAGTCTGCGATAGCTACCTCCGAGACCCATCTGGGTCAGGTTACCATATCTTCGTAGCCGAGGTTGATTCCTCAGTAGCCGGCTATATTTGCTATGGGCCTACCCCCCTGACCGAAGGGACCTGGGATATATACTGGATAGCAGTTGCCGGTCAATATCAAGGCCATGGTATCGGCAGTGCCCTGCTAGCTTTCGCTGAGACCAGCATCACCAAAGCCTCGGGAAGGCTGGCTCTTATCGAGACATCATCCAAGCCAGAATACGAGAGGACAAGGCAATTTTACTATGCCCAGGGCTACAAAGTAGTCTGCCGCATCCCGGACTTCTACGCACCTGGCGACGACAAATTGACCTTACAGAAGCGGCTAAGCTAGTCAAAAGATAATGCCTACGTTCATTTGCCCCAACATCAAGCTCATGCCGGGATACATCATGGATTCCACTGCAGGTTGATTTTTCACACCGTTACCTACATACTAAGGTCATCCAAACAACCTTGTTAGCTCTCTAAATTCAGTGCTTGTTGGGGAGGTGATGTGTATGGGCTATGGGTAGACTGAGTAGCAAGCTGTAAATGAAGTAGTCCAGCTACGTGCTGAGACAACAAGGAGGGCTAAATGAGAGACCGAGTAGTATCAGGAGTGGTTATCGCTTTCTTGGCGGTAGGATGCATTCTTCCGGCGTGCGGGGTGATGCCGGGCACTAAACTACAGATTGAGACGCTACAACTAGACGAAAGGGTGGCAGAACTGGAGAGAAAAGTTGAAGAGCTGCAAAAAATACCGGGGCGACTAAAGCTATTTGAAGATGACCTTGCAGCCTTAACCAGCGAGCAACAGCAACTCGCGACCGGACTTGGAGAAGCCTTCAGCGCTTTCGGTGTAGGCGGGGGCTACTCGCCTGTTCCTTCGGGTGTAGGCGGAGGCTACTCGCCTGTCATAACTGAGGCTCTTGACGGTATAACTGAGGCTCTTAACGTGATAGCCGAGCGCAATAATTACTTCTACGGGAAACTGATGACGGTGAGGGATTTTGAGGCAGAACAGGCGTATCTAAGCGAAAGGGTGGGGAACATCGAAACTGAAATTGAAGCCATGCACATTCACGGCGAGTCAACAGATGCTATGATTGATTACATTGACGCAAGGCTGCGTCTAATTGAAGAAGAGCTGGCGGTTGAACCCCCGCCACCCCCCAGCTAACAATAGTGGCATAGTAAAAGTGGAAAAACACCCGGTGGTTCAAAGATGGCGTCCTTTAGATGATAGCCTTAACCATCCCACCATCAACATTAATCGCCTGTCCGGTGATAAACTTGGCTTTATCCGAGGCTAAAAAGGCAACCATATAAGCAATGTCTTCAGGGAGTCCAAAATGCCCCAGAGGGATGTGTTGCTTGGCTACCCAAGCCATAGCCTCTTTACCTGACATGCCCATGGTCTTCCCCAGTTGGTCGCCGCCACCGCCAGGAGCTTCCCACAGCGGTGTCCGGATTGGTCCGGGGCAGACAGCATTGACCAGGATATTGTCCTTAGCCAGGTAGATAGCCATATCTTTAGTGTACATGATTACCGCCGCCTTGATAGCGTCGTAATCCATCAGACCACCCGTTTGCTTCCCGTATATTGAAGAGATATTGATAATCCGCCCCCAGCCTGCTTTCCTCATGTAAGGGATGACCTCGGAGCAGGTGCGAACCACGGCGAACAGCATGAGTTCCGTCTCATACCTGAACTCGTCATCAGGCAGGAGCAATGGGTCCCTAATCAGCGAAGTACCGGCATTGTTCACCAGAATGTCAATCCGACCAAATTTGTCAATAGCAGCGGCAACCATTTTCTTTACCTCTTCGGCAACGGTGAGGTCAACCAGTACGGTGAGAACCTCAACGCCACGGGCTTTCACCTCACTGGCAACGGAACTGACCCTAGCTTTATCTCTGCCGGTAACAATTATACGGGCACCTTCTTCAGCTAAGCACAGAGCGATGGCACGGCCGATGCCGCTTGACGAACCAGTTACTAAAGCCACCTTGCCTTTCAAACCAAGCTCCATCTCTTACCTCCTATGTAATTAGGTATTTGTAGCCACATTCGGTGCTTAAAACGAGGACATAATTCCTGCGCCTAGACCAGGCTCACCACGTTGGAAAGCTCACCGATTTCTGGCACCAGTTCAATGCTATACTTCTGCGCCAGCTCTTTGGGAATGCAAGCACTACTATCAGTAATGATAGCTACTTTTTCAGCCATAAAGCCTAGCCCTCCCCAATTGGGCTTGGGTTAAATTAGTATAGCAGATTTCTAATCTCTTTGCCTTCGCCGTAGCCTGTCAGATAAGCGCCCAAGTCCCTCAGCAAGTAGCCCGACATAAGTTCCGATGGCAAAGCACAACGCCAGCAAAAGCCAGTTGTGTTTTACCAGTGCGAGTATGAGCCCCACAATAACCCCGACCGTCGCACTACCCCAAACCGCATTTCGCCCTCGCCAGAAGATAATCAGAAGAACCCCAGCCACTATCGCCATAATTATATATGAGTGCATCTTATCCTCGTATCACCTCAAGCTCCACTCGGTAGGCAATTGTGATAGCTAATCCGCTATGTTTAGCATCTCTCTAACTGACTTGAACTCCGCCTCCTGCAGGAACATATCCGTCCCAGCAACAACGAGCATTTCAGCCTTGTATTTCTTCTTAGTATTCTCGATAGCCTTTATGATTTTCTCTCCCTTCATAATAAGGAAAAAATGTATCATTTGGCGGTCAAGATGAGGACTCCCAGCTAACTCCATCCCTGTCTCAAGCTCCAGAATAAATGGGAACAACGGGTCTGCCCCCTTTGCACTATGCACCGCTTCATCTGCCATCCTGATTATTTCGGAGACGGACATCTTTGCGTTGGCTGGTAAGACATAGTCTTGCGCAGTCAGAACGCCAGCGGTAGCCAGAAGAGAGGTTTCATCTTTGAACCGACTCCCATGGTTCCTTTGCAGTTCAAGGTAGAACTTTGTAACGAACTCAGCAATCCTCACATAGTTTTTCCTAAAGGGATTGGAAGGCATTTTGGCGACCTCCTCTTAAGAATGGTCACGACCCATGATGTATTTATACTCCCGACTAATACACCTGTCAATATGCTGCTCCCTCAGATTCACGGCAATGGTGCCTTGTAAAACTTCAAGCTATCCTCAAACTTTGCTGGCTTAGGCTTTGCCATAGCTGGATTGTTATGCCCCCGCCTTTAGAGTATAATAGCAAGGAATTCATTTCTCTTTCTCACATGAGAGAGGAGAAGAGCATGGTAGTGACTCCGCTCAAAGAAGCGGTGGATATTATAAAAGAAGAAGGCGGTGAAATCCTCAAACTATGCTACCAGTGTGGTACCTGCACCGTGGTGTGTCCCTGGAACAAGGTAAGAAGTTTTATCGTCCGCCGAATAATGCACCAAGGGCAGTTGGGGCTAATTGATTTTGAAGACGAAGATATATGGCTATGTGCTACTTGCAATAATTGTGTTAAGCGGTGCCCCCGGGGCGTGGAAATAATAGACGTTATGCGGGCTCTGCGCCGGGCGGTTACCGAATTAGGCATAGCCAAGGTGCCTGACTCGCTCCGAATCACAGTCAAAAACATCTCGGCTATTGGTAATCCATTAGGCGAGCCAGCGGAAAAACGAGCCGACTGGGCAAAAGACCTTAATGTGAAACTGCACACCCAAGAGAGTGAAATATTATACTTCCCTTGCTGTATTCCAGAATATGACCCGAGTATCCAAAGGGTTGCCCGGGCTACAGTCAACATCCTTAAAAAAGCCAAGGTGGATTTTGGCATCCTGGGGAGTAAAGCTAAATGCTGTGGTGAGAGTGTGCGTAAAGCCGGAGATGAGAACCTGTTTCAACAACTGGCTCAAGATAACATTAGCACTTTTGAAGAAACGAGGGTCAAGAAGGTGGTGGTCTCTTCTCCCCACTGCTACCACACCTTCAAAAACGAATACCCTAAGCTGGGGGGAAAGTTTGAGGTAGTCCACTTTTATCAATATCTGTCCGACCTTATTAAACAGGGCAGGTTAAGCTTCACCAAAGAGATAAACAAAAGGGTGACTTACCATGACCCGTGCTATCTGGGGCGGCATAATGATATCTATGATGAGCCCAGGGAGGTGCTAAAGAATATCCCCAGTCTAGAGCTGGTTGAGATGCCGTATTACCGGGAAAACAGCCTGTGCTGTGGGGGCGGAGGGGGAAGGATTTGGATGGAAACTAAACGTGAGGAAAGGTTCTCGGATATGAGGATAGAGCAGGCTGTTGGCGTAGGCGCCGGTGTCCTAGCCGTGGCTTGTCCTTACTGCCGGCTCAACTTTGCCGATAGCGTATTGACCCTGGACAAGAGTGACATCATTGAGGTCAAGGATATTTCAGAATTAGTCCAAGAAGCCCTATAGCCGAAGGGGGACAAAAATGGGGAGCGAACCGAGAATTGGTGTCTATGTCTGTCATTGTGGCAGCAATATTGCCGGCACGGTTGATGTAGAGGAAGTTACCGAGTTTGCCCGGAATCTGGATGCGGTGGTAGTAGCCCGCAACTATGTCTTTGTGTGCTCTGACCCGGGGCAGGAAGTTATCAGCAATGATATCAGGGAATTGGGGCTTAACCGGGTAGTTGTCGCCGCCTGCTCACCAACAATGCACGAGCTTACCTTCCGCCGCGTCCTTGAGGAAGCCGGGGGAAATCCATACTTATTTGAGATGGCGAATATCCGTGAGCACTGCTCCTGGGTGACCGAGGACAAGCGGATGGCGACAGAGAAAGCCAGGGCGCTGGTCGGCGCTGCCGTCAAGCGGGTCTATTATCACCAACCTCTAGAAACGAGGAGGGTGCCATTTAATTCCAATACCGTGATAATAGGTGGTGGGATTGCCGGTATTCAAGCGGCTCTAGAAATTGCCGATTCAGAGCATAAGGTCTATCTGGTGGAGAGGAGCCCCAGCATCGGGGGGCATATGATTCAGCTGGACAAGACATTCCCCACCCTGGACTGCTCAGCCTGTATTCTGACGCCGAAGATGACACAGGTAGGCGCTCACTCCTACATTGAGCTGATGAGTTATAGCGAGGTAGAGGAAGTATCCGGCTATATTGGCAATTTCAAGGTCAAAATCAGGAAAAAGGCGAGGTATGTTGATGCCGATAAGTGTAACGGCTGTGGTGTTTGCCAGGAAAAGTGCCCGTGGAAGGTTAACAGCGAGTTTGAAGCTGGGATGGGCAAGAGGAAAGTCATCTATACCCCCTTTCCTCAAGCGGTGCCTAACATACCAGTCATTGACCGTGAGCACTGCGTCTATTTCCTGAAAGGCACCTGCCGCGCTTGTGAGAAGTTCTGTGAGGCAAAGGCGATTGATTTTGAGCAGAAAGATGAGACCATCGAAGTAGAGGCTGGTTCGATAATCTTAGCCACCGGTTTTGACCTGCTTGACCCGACTCCAATGGACCAGTATGGGTATGGACAGCTTGATAATGTTATCACCAGCCTTGAGTTTGAGCGGCTGGTCAACGCCGCTGGACCGACCGGGGGCAACATAGTGCTTAAGGATGGCTCCACCCCCCAGAGCATTGCTATTGTCCACTGCGTCGGTAGCCGAGACAAAAACTATCATGAGTACTGCTCCCGTGTATGCTGTATGTATGCCCTCAAGTATGCCCACCTGATTAAAGAAAAGACCAATGCCGATGTCTATCAATACTATATAGATATGCGTTGCTTCGGTAAGGGGTATGAGGAATTCTACGAACGCCTTTCTGAGGAGGGGGTCAATTTTATACGGGGAAAGGTGGGTGAAGTCACCGACCGGGCGATAAATGAAGAGGAGAAGGGGAAACTAGTGGTGGTGGCTGAGGATACCTTGCTGGGCTCAATAATAAGAGTGCCGGTAGACATGGTTATCCTGTGTGTGGCTATAGAGCCACAGCTGGATGTAGGGGCGGTTGCCCGGCTATTCAATATTAGCCGAAGCGTTGATGGCTTTTTCCTGGAGAAGCACCCCAAGCTAGACCCGGTAGCTACAACCACTGACGGTGTCTTTGTTGCCGGCTGCTGTCAGGGGCCAAAGGATATTCCGGATACGGTTGCCCAGGCTTCAGCAGCGGCGGCTCGGGTCTTAGCCCTGATTAGTAAGGGTGAGGTAGAGATTGAGGCAGCTACGGCAGTTATTGATGAAAGAATCTGCTCTGGATGCCAGCTTTGTTCGGCTATTTGCGCTTACAATGCTATTACCTTTGATGAGGAGAAGAAGGTGTGTCGGGTTAACGAGGCTCTATGTAAAGGGTGCGGGGCTTGCGTCGGGGGTTGCTTCAGTGATGCTATCAGCCTCAATCACTTTAGTAACGAGCAAATCGTAGCCCAAATGGAGGGCATGCTGGTATAGTGGTGCCACCTAAAAGAGGTCATTTATCAAAGGATAGTATGCCATTAAGGTTGCTAAGTAACCTATCCCCCTGACCCCCTTCCCTTAGTAAGGGAAGGGGGAAATATTTAATTAAGAGAGGCTTCGCCTCTCTTTAACTCTCCTACTTTTGGGGCATATCTAAATAGGGGCTTGTACTTACATTTCTGCCTATCTAAAATCTCTCTTCTTCGATGAGAGTCTACTTGATTAGGAGTGTCTGAGAGGGGCTTCGCCCCTCTCTAAAATTTCTTCCCCTCTCCTTTTAAGGAGAGGGGGCAGGGGTGAGGTTACAATAGTCTAGTATTCGCTAGAGATGAAGGCTTTAATCTGGGCGTAGCTAAATACTGGGCCATCACGGCATACATAGATATTACCGATATTACACCGCCCGCACTTACCTATACCGCATTTCATCCTTTTTTCCAGCGTGGTTAACACCTGCTCCGGGGTAAAACCCAGTTTTTCCAGTGCGGGGAAGGTAAATCGTATCATAATCGGTGGGCCGCAAACAATAGCTACTGAATTTTTGGCTGATGGCGCTACCTGTTCCAATACCGCAGGCACAAGACCCACCCTCCCCGTCCATCCCTCATCACCCGTGTCAACCGTAGTCACCATATTTACTGTTTTATCCTTATCCCACGCCTCGAGGTCATACCTAAAGCACAGGTCAGCTGGACTACGCGCCCCGTAGACAATGTCTATATTCCCATACCTATCCCGGTTGTCAATGACATTCCAGATTAAAGACCTCAGTGGGGCTAAGCCAATGCCACCACCAACGAAAACGAGGTTCTTACCCTTAAGGAAATCGAGCGGGAAAGAGTTACCATAGGGACCTCTAAAACCAATTTCAGCACCCTCGCCAAGACGGTGCAAAGCCCGGGTCAACTTCCCGACCTGACGGATACTGCACTCTAGATGGTCTTGTCTGGTGGGACTGGAAGAAATACAGAAGGGGGCCTCACCTATGCCGAGGAAGGAAAGCAGGCAAAACTGCCCTGAGTCAAAGGTAAACTCCTCCTGGAGCTTCCCGTCCTTAAAGTTGAAGTGAAAGGTCCTGGTGTCATAGGTCTCATCAATAATCTTGTCGATTACCGCTAGATGTGGCAGGTAGACGTTACCTCTAGCCAGAAACCTCGGTCGGTGGCTAATATCGCTAACCGCCATTTATCACTTCTCCAGTTTAAGTTGTGGTTGAGGCAGGTGAGCCAATGTTTGGGTGATATCCCAGTTTACCGGGCACAAGCGAATGCACCTGCCACAGCCGGTACAGGCAATAACATCAAAGTTTATGGGATAGAATTCATATTTATGGCACACCTTCTGCCTCAGCCGCCGCCACTTCTCCTGCCTCGGGTTTTCCATGGGCATCTTGGTGTAGATAGCAAAAGCACAACTATCCCAGCTTCGGAACCTCTCCCCCTGATTTTTAACCAACTCATCACTGATGTCAAAGCAATAGCAGGCGGGGCAGAGGAAGGTGCAGATACCGCAGCTTATACACTTGGCGGCTATCTTCTCCCAGTAGTCTTTGTTGTCGAAGCATGATAGCAGCCTGTCCCCAATACCCGTGGTATCTATCTTTCTGGTCACCTGGCTACTGGCTGCCTGTTTCACTTTTTTAGCCCTGGCTTCGTCAGCTTTGGTCACCGCTTGAGCCAGGCTAGTCCTGGCTATTAGCTCCTTCCCTTTATCGGTAATTGCTTCCACCAGGAACTCACCGCCAATATCGGTAAGCATCAGGTCAACGTTGGTGGCGTCAGTCGGGCTGCTGTCCAGTGAAGTGCAGAAGCAACTATCAAAGGGACTGGTGCACCCCAGTCCAATCAGTACCCCGCTATTTCTTTTGGCAAGGTAGTAGGGGTCTTCATAAGCATCACTAAAGGTCATATCCAGTATAGCCAGGGCTTTGGCATCGCAGGGTCTAACACCAAAAATCAGCCACTTTGGCTCGTCTGAGGCTGGTAGCTCCAGGTGATAGCCCTCCTTATCTTTCTGGAAGCTAAACATCGCCTCCACCGGCGGCAAGAAGATAGCCTTGGGTGGCACTACGGTATTGCGATACCAATCCAAGAAACTGGCATCTTTACCGTCCCACTTAGCCCACCTGGCTGCCCCTTCATTTTGTGATGGCACGAATATAGTGAACTCCTGACTCCATTCGCCAAGGAGCCTGGCTACATCCTTTTGGCTTATTTTCTTTTTATTGTTTATCTACCTCACCCCCTTTGTCCCCCCTCCTTCAAAGGAAAGGGGGAGGTGTAGGTTTTGAAGGGGCAAAGCCCCTTCAAACTTCCCCATACAATAACCCACTTCTTTCCTTATTGCTAGTTATCCTTTATCTTTTTTACCTGATGAAGTCCTCGGTATCCGTAGCCTCGTAGGCAGCCAGGAATGGCGAGGCATCTTTATCCATGCCTGCCTTATAGTGGAATAGCTCATCGACCAAGTTATACATTTCCCGGGTCAGGCTTCTAAGCGGGATATTCACCGGGCAGGCACGTTCACACTCGCCACAGTCAGTGCACCTCCCTGCCACATGGATATTTCTAATGACCTGAAACATAAGGTTATCCTGCCACCTGGGTACTGGTAGTAGCCATTGCGGCTCACTCTCCTCAACAAAGCAGCGCTGGCAAAAGCACGCCGGGCATATATTGCGGCAGGCATAGCAACGAATACAGCGGTCAAACTCACCTTTCCAGAACTCCCACCTTTGCTCGGGAGCCATACCTTCTAATCCCTTTATCTTCTCCTGGCTAGCTGCCTTGTCTTTATCACCAGCCGGCGAGGTCGGCTCTCCGAGAAGGATGTCATATTCCTGAGGGGTGGGTAATTCACAGCCAAGGCAATTATCAAAAAGAACTCTTTGGATAGGGAATTCGGCTTCATTGCCGTCAACCGTCACCACCACCCTATCACCATCCCGGTTAATATCATCGAGCTTGTCCCGGTCTTTACCGACTAACTTCTCCACCTTGCCCAGGTCAATAATTCCGGAACAGGGAATACCCAGAATCACCACATCCTCTCTGGCTACTTTGTTATCCTGTACCAGGCTGACAATGGAGCGGCTGTCGCACCCCTTGGCACAAATGCCGACCCGCCCGTTGACCCCGGTCAGGAATACGCTGAGATTATTTGCCATAAAGGGGTTAATGACCAAGCGGCTGGTGTCGTCCTTATCATTGGTTATCAATGGAGTAGTGGTGAACCTTAGACTGCCGTGTTCAAAGCCGATAATACAGTCAACCTTACCCTGCTCCAGCAGAGCCTTAGCCTCACTGCGTAGCTTTTGCTCCATGTCCCTGTCTTTCACTAGTAAATAACCGGTTAGGCCCGACCTCCTTCATCCCTTTGGTCACCTCAGTAACTACCTGGGCAAATTTTCCTCCTTCAGAAGCCGAGACCCAGCCAACCTGGACCCGCTGTGGCTCAACACCCATATACTCGAGGAACTTCTTAGTTATCGCCATCCTCCGCCGGGCATAGTAATTCCCCGTCTGATAATGACAATCACCAGGGTGACAACCGGAAACAAGGACACCATCAAAACCCAGGCGCAGAGCCTTAAGGATAAAGAGGGGGTCTATCCTTCCCGAACAGGGAACCCTGACCACCCTTACGTTGGCTGGATATTTCCTACGGCTGGTGCCGGCTAAATCGGCACCAGCATAGCTACACCACTTGCACAGGAAGCCCAGTAGTTTGGGGTCCCATCCCGATTCTTGCGTCATATAACCTACCCAAAGTAAACGATTCATCATATCATAACAAACAAAGTAAGACAGCTTCAAGTCTAAAAACAGTAGTTTATCCGTGTTGACATTTACCGTTTTAAGGAATTACACTTACCCGTATTGATAGGTATGACATATTTCCTTGCGTAATAGGGAAGAGGGCTGTCAAGAAAACTTCAAGAGGCAGTCCCCTGAGTCGGTGAATATATACGGAAAAATTACTTCTAACTTAAATAGAAGGAGATGAAGGACGCCATGAATATGATAGTTTGTGTCAAGCAGGTTATTGACCCTGAGGCACCACCAGCCAGTTTCAAGGTTGACACAGCTAACAATAAGGTAGTGCTACCGCCGGGTGTGTCACTGGTAATCGACCCATATGCTGAGTATGCTGTGGAAGCAGCGCTAAGGGTTAAAGATGCCCACGGGGGCAAAATCACGGCGCTAAGCCTGGGCACGGGTCTGGTGCGAGAGGTAATAAAGAAACCACTAGCTATGGGGGTTGATGAACTTATCCTGCTGGAGGATGAAGCCTTTGCCGAGGGTGATAGCTGGTCAACAGCCTATGCCCTGGCGATGGCGATTAAGAAGGTGGGGGACTACGACCTCATCTTTTGCGGACGGCAGGCTGCTGACTGGGATGCGGGGCAAGTAGGTGCCGGTATCGCCGAGATATTGGGTCTGCCAAGCGTAACCTTAGCCCGGAAAATAGAAATCACCGATGGTAAGGTCAGGGTGGAGAGGGTAACCGATGATGGCTATGAGGCGGTTGAGGTATCCCCGCCGGCTTTGATTACCGTCAGTAATGAGATTGGTGAGCCCCGTTACCCGACGATAAAAGGAATCATGGCGGCTAAGAAGAAAGAGCCCGTTATCTGGAAACCAGCCGATATCGGGGTTGAGCCGGCTCAGGTCGGGAGCACTGGTCGTCGCACTAAGCTCTTGAAGCTATTCCAACCAGTCCATGAAGTTAGGTGTGAAATTGTAGAAGGGGAGAGTCCAGAAGAGGCAGCAGCTAATCTAGCCGTGAAACTAAGGGAAGCTAAAGTATTGTAGGCTGGCAATAAGGTGTTTTATCGCAGTTAGGGAGGTATTAATGGCTGAGTATAGAGGGGTGATGGTTTTTGGTGAAGCTAAAGGGGGAAAGCTAGCGGTAATCGCCACTGAGCTACTGGGTTGTGGTCGAAATCTGGCTAACGACCTGGGGCAGGAACTATGTTGCCTATTGGTAGGCAGTGATATAAGCGGTTTAGCCCAAGAGGCAATTGCCTTTGGTGCCGATAAGGTATATGTAGTTGATGACCGGTTACTTAAGGACTACCAGACTGATTCCTATGTGTCAGTGGTAGAACAGGTAGCCAAGCAGGTGATGCCTCAGGTCATTCTTCTCGGTCAGACTGATACTGGTCGTGACCTAGCCCCGAGGCTCGCCTTCAGGCTGGGCACGGCAGTTACTACCGACTGCATAGAATTGGCTATAGACCCGGAGTCAAAGTTGCTGCGGCAAACCAAGCCAGTCTATGGTGGTAACGCCCGGGCTATCTTTACCTGTGCGTCCTATCCGCAGATAGCCACGGTTAGAGCCAAAGCAATGTCGCCCCTGGAGCGGGACGAATCACGGCGCGGAGAGGTTATAACTATCGAGGCTAGCTTAGACCCACAAACCATAAGGACCAAAGTCCTGGAGAAGGTGGTAGAGGAGGTGGCGGGGATTAAGCTAGAGGAGGCTGAGGTAGTGGTCGGTGGCGGTAGAGGCATTGGCAGTGCTGACGGTTTTAAGCAACTGGAAGAACTGGCCAAGATATTGAACGGGGCAGTTGGGGCTAGCCGTCCACCGTGTGATAATGGCTGGGTGCCCGCCTCTTACCAGATAGGTCTTACAGGTAAGATTATCGCCCCCGACCTTTACATTGCGGTAGCCCTCTCTGGTTCTAGCCAGCACATAGCTGGTTGTTCCGGGGCTAAAAACATCATAGCGATAAATAAAGACCCTGAGGCAAACATCTTCAGGGAAGCCCACTTTGGTGTGGTGGGCGACTGGAAAGTGGTGCTGCCCGCCTTCACCAAGAAGGTGAAGGAGCTTCTAGCTGAATAGTAGCTTTTCCGCCTTGATAAACCACCGAGCAGAGGTTATCATTTAGTATCAATAAAAGGTGGGGGGCGAATTCAACTGGGAAAACAGAGCCTAGATACCCTGGCTGATAGAGTAGCTGAGTTAATTGTGAATGCCCAAAGGGTGGTCGTTTTCACCGGGGCTGGGGTTAGTACTGAATCGGGCGTTCCTGATTTTCGCAGTCCCGGTGGAATCTGGGAGAGGTTTGACCCGGCTGACTTCACCTATCAGAAGCTTATGAGTAGCCCTGAATCCAGGGGAAAATGGTGGCGGATATTCCGGGAAAGGGGGTTAACCACTGATGCTGAGCCAAACCAGGCCCACCTGGCTATCGCTGAGCTGGATAAGCTGGGTAAGCTTGACTGTGTCATTACCCAAAATATTGATAATCTCCACCAGAAGGCAGGGTTACCAGACGACAAGGTATTTGAACTCCACGGCAATGTGCGGTGGGTAGTTTGTTTGAGCTGTGGTAAGCGCTACCCTATGGAACAAATTAGAGCCAGGCTGGACGAGGGTGAGGAAATCCCAGCCTGTGAGTCCTGCCAGGGTATGCTGAAGCCAAATATAGTCCTCTTTGGTGAGATGCTACCGGAGAAGGTGTTTGAAGAAGCAGCCCGCCGCTCACGGAAGACTGACCTGTTTATCGTAATTGGCTCGACACTAATTGTTTACCCTGCCGCCGATATGCCTATCTATGCCGTTGATTCGGGAGCCAAATTAGTTATCATCAATCTCAGCCCCACCCCCATGGACAACCAAGCCGCCGTCCTGATCAGGGCTAAGGCTGGCGAGGTAATGCCAAAGGTAATACAGCGAGTAAGGGAAAAGGTCGGCGGACCTTAGCGCACACGGACGATAGCGACATAAACGCCCAGAGCCACGGCTAAAGGATCAAGAAAGTTAAACCTGCCTAACCAAACCCCCCACGGCGGGAACATATAAACCAGATAGGTTAATGCCACGGCAATACCGGCAATAATGACTAACCCGCGGCTACGCTTACGGTTAACCGAAAGGCTGACCACCTCCCCGATGGCAAAGCCAAAAGCCGATGCCAACAGGAAATTAAAGTAAACGAAGGGCATTACCGCCCTAATTGCCCCCCAGGCGGCACCACAGGCAAAAATCATACCCACTGCGGCGCTTATAGCTTGGAGATAATACCTGGGAGTAACCCGAAAGGTAGGCAACTTCTGCAATTGAGCGCAATCGGGGCATCGGGCACCAACCGGTGTCTGCACCAGGCACTTGGGGCAAATGGGTTTACCACACTTACCGCACCTCAGGTTAGTTTCAACATCGGGGTGAGTAGCACATCTCATTTTACTGAGCAGTAACTATTTTAATTAATCGAGACAGCTAGGGTTGACTAATCTCAGTGCCCGCTGCTCTGCCAGAGCGATAAGGCGCTCCGCCGCCTCTACTGGCACATCATTACCACCAATTGCAGTCTCAGTGCCAGGGTCTAGACCATGGTAATCACTACCACCGGTAGCGATAAGATTGTGCCTATGGGCTAAGCTAACCAGCCTACTTACCTCATCAACAGTATAACCGTTGTAATAGGCTTCAATGCCGACCAGACCAACCGCCTTCAGCTCAATAACCGCCGTCTCCAGGTCGTTAACGGTTAGCGGATGCGACAGCACTGGTAAGCCGTTAGTTTCTAGAATTAGCTCCACTGCCCTAGCCGGGGTCATCTTTTGCCAGGCAACGTAGGCAGGCCCATCCCGACCTAGATATTTAGTAAATGCCTCCTTAACCGAGACGACATAACCCCTATCTAACATGGCTTGAGCAATATGAGGGCGACCGATAGAACCACTGCCAGCTATTTCCTGGACTTGCTGCCACTCAATGTGGATACCTAAATTCCTCAGTTTAGCAATTATGCCTTGAGCCCGCTCCTGCCGAGAATGGCGCATTCTCTCCAGTCTAGCCCTCAACTGCTGACTGGTATAATCTATGAAGTAGCCCAGGACATGGACTTCACCCCGGGGGACATCGGTACTCATCTCAATGGCAGGTATCACTCTCAGCTCGGGGAAAGCCCTGGCGGCTTCTAAGGCGGGGGCAATACCATCCACCGTGTCATGGTCAGCAAGGGCAATAATGGTCAACCCTCCCTCCGCCGATTTAGCGACAACCTCTCCCGGGCTGAGTCGACCATCAGAGGCGGTGGAGTGGATGTGGAGGTCTATCTCAGACACTGCTACTCCACCTCCTGATGGATGCGGTCAATGCTTATTGCCTTACCACTGTTTTCGTCCACCCCAACCAGGACGGCATTAAATACTGTTTTGCCCCTGCCGACAGACAAGCGATGGGGCATCATGGTCAGAAAACGGCGAAGTACCGCTTCAGCATCATCACCAATAATTGAATCGATAGGACCGGTCATGCCGATATCGGTAACATAGGCGGTGCCACCAGGGAGCAACTGGGCATCAATGGTGCCGACATGGGTATGAGTGCCGAGCACAGCACTGACTCGACCGTCCAGGTATCGCCCCATGGCTATTTTCTCCGACGTTGCCTCAGCGTGGAAGTCAACAATAATAACTGGCGGCTTGGGTTCAAGCTCAGCTAACAGTTTATCCATAGCTCTAAATGGGCAATCGAAATTGCCGATAAAGGTCCTGCCGATTAGATTGACCACCATAACCTGACCAGCGATTAGGTAGCCCTTACCGGGCACGCCTAGGGGGTAATTCAAAGGACGGAGGATAGGCATTTCGCTATCCAGGTAGGGAATAATCTCCTTCTGAGCCCAGATATGGTTACCCGAGGTCAATGCATCAACACCGGCACCAAGTAGTTCCTTGGCGGTAACCAGGGTTAGACCCAAGCCACCGGCAGCATTCTCGGCGTTAGCAATAACCAAGTCCAACCCATATTGGTGATGAAGGCCTGGTAAAAGGGCAGCTACTGCCCTCCTGCCAGGCTTACCAATTACATCGCCAACGACTAGGATTAACACTAGCTTTCCCTATTTAGCATAGTCAATAGCTCTTGTCTCCCTGAGCACAGTAACCTTTATCTGCCCTGGATACTCAAGGCTTTCCTCAATCTTCTTAACAATGTCTCGAGCCAGCCTCATCGCTCCCAGGTCATCAATCTCTTCTGGCTTGACCAAAATACGGACCTCGCGACCGGCTTGAATAGCATAGCATTTTTCCACACCCTTGAAGCCACTGGCTATGTCCTCCAGGGCTTTTAGCCGTTTCAGGTAGCTTTCTAGCATCTCACGCCTGGCTCCGGGTCTGGCGCTACTGATAGCATCAGCCGCTGAGACAATAAAACCCAAAACGCTGGTAGTATCAGTTTCGCCATGGTGTTCAGCGACACCCTGAACTACCTCGGGGGATTTATCCCACTGCTTAACCAAGTCAGCCCCAATAGCGGCATGGCTGCCCTCCACCTCACGGTCTACCGCCTTACCAATGTCATGAAGCAACCCGGCTTTCTTAGCCATGGCAACATTGGCTCCCAACTCGGAAGCAATCATACCAGCGAGATAGGCAACCTCAATACTATGGGCTAAGACATTCTGTCCGTAGCTAGTACGAAACTTAAGACGACCAAGCAACTTAATTAGCTCCGGTTGTAATCCATGGACACCCACCTGGTAGGCTGCCTGCTCGCCAGCGTTATGGATAGTAGCCTCCACTTCCTCCTTGGCCTTGGCGACCACCTCTTCGATGCGAGCCGGGTGGATACGCCCATCAAGGATAAGCCTATTCAGAGCTATGCGAGCTACTTCTCGCCGTACCGGGTCAAAGCTAGACAGGGTCACTGCCTCGGGGGTATCGTCGATAATCAGGTCAACGCCGGTAGCCTGCTCCAAGGCTCTAATATTACGACCCTCTCTGCCAATAAGCCGGCCCTTCATCTCATCGCTGGGGAGGGGAACACTAGTCACTGTAGCCTCAGACACAACCTCAGAGGCAGAACGCTGGATAGCCTCGGATAGGATTTCCTGGGCTTTCTTATCCGCCTCCTCTTTTAATCCGGCTTCCCACTCCCGAAGCCGCCGCGAGACTTCTTCCCGCAGCTCGGTCTCCATAGCCTCAAGCAGTGCTTGCTTTGCCTCAGCACTAGACATGCCCGAAATCAGCTCTAGCTGCTTTAACTGCTTGTTCCTCGCCTCTTCAAGCTGGAGGCGAACGGATTCTATTTGCTTTTCCTTGGTAGCCAAATTACGCTCACGATGGTCAACACTTTCTATCTTGTGCTCCAAGGTGGCTTCCTTTTGAGCCACGCGGCTCTCATGGCGCTGTAGTTCAGCACGGCGCTCTCGATACTCTACCTCAGCGGCTGACTTGAGTCTATCTGCCTCCTCCCTGGCCTCATGAACCACTTCCTTGGCTTTGAGTTCAGCTTCAGCCATCAGCCTAGCCGCCTTCTTCTCAGCAGCACGCATTTCTTGGGTAAGCCTAAATCGTCTAAAAAAGAAGATAAATGCCGCCCCAGACACAGCACCAATGATGAAAGCAAATATGATGGTTACTACATTTATTGTCGTTATATTCATGGCATTTTGCCTCTCTTTCCGTGGCTTTAAATATAATTAACCACTGCTAGCCACTGTGTTAATTTTGAGTCAAGGTTAAAAGCTATCCAGAACCTTCCTGCCACACCCGTTCCACAGTATGATTTATTACCTCATAACTAAAGCCACGCCGCTTAAGATATTCACCTAACCGATAACGAAAGCCCTGATAGTCAGACTTGGGTAAACTACGGGCTTTATTGCGGGCGGCGCGATAAGCACTATCGTGGTCATCAATTACATTAGTCACCTGGTCTATAACCTCCTCGGCTACCCCCTTTTGCTTTAGTTCTAATTTAGTTAGCCACCGACTGCGCGGGCTAAATGATTCCCGGTTATCCTTCCAGAATTGGGCAAAGGCGATATCATCTACCAGTCCCTGCTCCTTTAGCCTGGCAAGCACCGCCTCGACGCCATCGCCATCAAAACCACGCTGGCAAAGCCGCTGTCTTAGCTCAAACTCGCTTCGAGGTCGATAGCTAAGGTAGCGCAGAGCGGCATTGAGGCAACGATGGAAGTGGTCAGACCTAGCCAGGGCTTCAATGTGACTATTGGACAGCTCTTGCCCCACCTGCAAGCCTTCTTTTATCGCCACCTCAGCTTCCAGACTAAAGGCGAACCTGCCATCTAGGAATATATTAACTCGCTTCCCCCTATCCTTCCTGAAACGGATGGCGGTAATTTTATTCATTTACTTGCCTCCCCCGTTTAAACACGTAAGGCTGAAGCTATGCCTCAGCCTTACTTACTCCTATTACCTATATCTAACTGGTTATCTGTTTAAGATGTGTTAATCATCGGGCACCGTAATACGAGTGGTGGCGGCTGAGGCTCTAATCTGCTGCTCAAGCTCCCGAGCCAGCTCCGGGTGCTGGCTTAGGTACTGCTTGGCACTCTCCCTACCTTGTCCCAAGCGAATATCACCGTAGGAGAAAAAAGCGCCAGCCTTCTTCACTAACCCCCACTCAACACCAAGGTCAATAAGGTTACCCTCCTTGCTTATGCCGTGGTCAAACATGATATCAAACTCAGCACTCCTGAAGGGAGGGGCAACCTTATTTTTGACTACCTTGGCCTTGATATGACTACCTATTGCCTCATTCTCCCCCTTGATTGTTTCCATCCGCCTTAGGTCTATTCTTACCGAGCTGTAAAACTTCAATGCCCTGCCGCCCGGTGTCACCTCAGGGTTGCCAAAGATAATGCCAACTTTTTCTCTTAGCTGGTTGATGAATACCACCGCTGTACCTGATTTACCGATAGCGGCGGCCAGCTTTCTTAGGGCTTGTGACATCAGGCGAGCTTGTAAGCCAACATGGGCATCCCCCATCTCGCCCTCAATCTCAGCTCTGGGCACTAAGGCAGCTACACTATCAATCACTATCACATCCACAGCCCCACTCCTGACCAGCGCCTCAGTAATATCCAGAGCTTCCTCGCCAGCGTCAGGCTGGGAAATGAGCAGGTCATCAACATTAACCCCACAATTGCCGGCATAGGTTGGGTCCAGGGCGTGCTCGACATCGATATAGGCAGCCATGCCTCCCCGCTTTTGGGCTTCAGCAATTATATGCTGGCCTAAGGTAGTTTTCCCTGACGCCTCAGGGCCAAATATTTCGGTAATTCGGCCTCTGGGGATACCTCCCACACCCAAGGCTAGGTCTAACGACAATGAACCGGTGGAGATAGCTTCAATCGGTGGTGTCGCCACCGCCTCCCCCAGCTTCATCACTGAGCCTTTACCATATCGCCTTTCAATATGGCTAATAGCTAGCTCTAGCGCCTTATCCTTCTCGGTGACCATCTTCGCTTAATTTAATGATAACATAGGCACCCCGCCAAAACAAGTGGACATAGATAGGTTGCTAAACAATCTCTATAACTAAGTTCTGGCTACTACCCTTCTGGTCGGTATTAGATTGGTTGCCAATCATGCTCACTGTAGAAACCTAGGCCAAAGAACCCCGGACCTATGTGTGTCCCTAATACCGGCCCAAGCTCGATAAGGTCTAGCTCACGGCAGTTGAAGTTGGCTTGAACCTCCTTCTTTAGTGCCAAAGCCGGCTCAATGGCATGGGTGTGAACCACTCCGACATGAATCGGGGTGCTTTTTTTAACCCGCTCCCTCATAAGCTCCAGAATATAGTCCAGGGCTTTATGGATGGTTCTGGTCTTGGCTAGGACTTTGATTTCCCCGCCCTCGAAGGCTAGGACAGGTGTAATCCTGAGCATAGTACCGAGCAAAGCCTTCGCCACTCCAATACGCCCGCCCTTCCAGAGATACTCCAGGGTGCTAAGCGCCCCGACAGCACTGATGCTGGCATTGAGCTTTTCGATAGAATCTTTGAGCCGGGAAAGGGACTGCCCCCTTCTAGCCGCCTTAGCTGCGGGAGGAATCAACATCCTCAGGGCTACCGAGAGTGAATCCACTATCTCAATCCGGGCTTGAGGCAAATCATCTCTGGCAGCCATAGCTGAATTAACCGTCCCGCTTAACTTGCTGGAGATATGAATAGAAAGAATAGGATGACCGCGTTTGGCTAGTTCCCTGTAAACCTTGAGAAAATCGCTTTTCGAGGGCAGCGAGGTAGTAGGCAGGGTTCTGACTCTGGCTATTCGGCGATAGAATTCCTCAGTGGTAATGTCCACTCCCTCACTATAGACGTCTGTCCCAAAGATGACCTTGAGTGGCACAACATGGACGTCGTATCTGGCAATCTCTTCTGGTGTTAGGTAAGCGGTGCTATCGGTAACAATTTTAACCTTAGTCGTCATCTTTTCATCCTTGTCACTGAAAGCTAGCCACTGGAGGCGGCAAGCGCTTATGGGCACTAGCGGCTATCATAGACTCAATCTTCTGTCTCAGCCCACTTGGTGCCTCGCCGGCAACTAGATACCGGTCGAGCTCGTCATAACTAAGCCCCAGCTCACCTTCATCGGTCTGCCCCGGCCATAGACCTGCCGAGGGGGGCTTATCAATAATTGGCTGGGGGATGCCCAGGAAATTAGCCAGCTCCCTAACCTGCCTTTTAACTAGGTTACCCAGGGGCAAAATATCCACCCCTCCATCTCCATACTTGGTAAAGTAGCCTACAGCCAGCTCACTCCGGTTACCTGCCCCAGCCACCAAATATTTTAACTGATTGGCAAAGTAATAAAGGGTGAGCATCCTTAATCTAGCCTTGAGGTTGGCTTTAGCCAGCCGGCTGACACTAGACTCTGACGTATCACCAGGTAAAGCTTTAAGCAAGGTATCAAAAACCGGCTCAAGGGCTACCACCTTAGTCGGGATGGCAAACTTACTAGCTACCGCCAGGGCATGCTCCTCGTCCTCCCTAGAACTATAGCACGGCATAATCACGCCCAACATGTTTTTGGGAAAAGCCCGGTAACATAATACTGCCAATACCGAAGAGTCAAGCCCACCACTCATCCCTACCACCACCCCTTTACACCCGGCAGCCGATACCTGCTCCTGTATCCACAAGACTATTTTTCTAGCTAGCTGCTCTACCTCCATATAAATAGTATACTACGCCATTAGTATACTACGCTATAGTTAGTCAATCAAAGCTTGGTAATTACTAGATTGGCAAATATTATTGAGGCGGCATTGGTGGCAAAGGGGACGGCTGCGGCAGACATTCTTAGCCAGGCAGACCAGCAGGGCGTGGTACTCCTGGAATAGCTCGGCATCGGCTGGCAGGTTGTCCATAAAAAGTGACTGATAAGCAGTGTAGCTAGTGGTCTCGGGAGCCAGACCGATACGGCTAAGGATGCGACGGGTATAGGCATCGATAACAAAAATTGGCTTATTGGCACCATAAAGTATTATAGAATCGGCGGTCTCCTGGCCAATACCATGGACGGAGAGCAGCTGTTGGCGGAGGTCATCAATATTGTTGGCAAACAGCTTATCGAGGTGGTCTTGATAACGGTCTCCGAGCCAGAAAGCCAGGGACTTAAGCTTTAGCGCTTTGGCGTTATAGTAAAGACAGGGGTGGATAAGGGTGGCGAGTTCAGGGAGGGGGAGGCTTCGTAGCGCTTTTGGTGAGAGTGCCCTGGCTGCTTTCAGATTGGTTATAGCCTTTTCCACGTTACTCCAAGCCGTTGCCTGAGTAAGGATGGCACCAAATATCATCTCAAATGGCTCGTCTGCTGGCCACCAGTGCTGTGGTCCATAGCAGTCTTTGAGTTGGTGGTAGATATTCTGCAGCGCTTGGCTTATGGATTGGTTACCCATCTACCGCAAAACATTAACATATGCTCACCATTATAGACAAATGTTTAACTTGGTTTGTTAGCTCATAGAGGCTATAATAGGTGGAAATTAGGTGCTATACTAGGGAGGCGGCAGATGAAAATAGCCAATCTAGAAGAAGGACGAACCAAATGACTAAAGGTAAGACTAGGGTAGGTATTATTAACGTTACCGGTTATGCTGGTGTCGAGTTAGCCAGACTACTCTGTCAGCACCCAGAGGTGGAGCTTACTTCGGTTACCGGGCGGAGTGCTGCTGGGAAGAGGTTGGGGGAGGTTTTCCCTCATCTGGCTAGTATAGACCTAAGTATTGAAACTGAGCTGGGGGAGGTTGAGCTAGCTTTCTCGGCGATGCCACATAAGGAGAGCGCTCAACAGGTCATGCCACTATTAGACCGGGGGGTTAAGGTAGTGGACATTAGTGCCGATTTCAGGCTGAAGGATGCCGCCGAATACCAGCGGTGGTATGATTTTACCCACCCCGCCCCACAACTGTTGAAGCAAGCAGTATATGGGTTGACTGAGCTATACCGGTCACAGGTCGCCTCTGCCCGGCTGGTAGCCAACCCCGGTTGCTACCCCACCGGGGCGATTCTGGCTCTCGCCCCGGCAGTCAAGGCAAGTGTAATTGAGCCGGAGATTATTATTGACAGCAAATCAGGGGTATCCGGAGCCGGCAGAACCCTCAGCCTGCAAACTCACTTTGCCGAAGCCAATGAAGATGCTACCGCCTACGCTTTAGACGGGCACCGCCACCTGCCTGAGATTATTCAGGAGCTAAAGCTACTCAGCCCCAAAAAGTCGCTGTCAATAACCTTTGTCCCCTATCTAATACCGATGACCAGGGGGATATTGACCACCGGCTATGCCTCGTTAGCCTCGGGGAAGGTCTCGGTTAATAAAAAGGGCAGGAGGGAGCTATTTCACCTCTATGAGAACTTTTACAGGGACGAGCCATTTGTCAAGGTGGTTGAATTTCCGCCCCACACCAAGCACACCTGGGGAAACAACCTTTGTCTTGTTCACCCGACCATTGACATCAGGACGGGGAGGCTGGTGGTTATCAGCGCTATTGATAATCTGGTTAAAGGGGCGGCGGGGCAAGCCATCCAGAATATGAACCTGATGCTGGGCTTACCTGAAGTAACCGGGCTTGAGGTGGTGGCGGTTTACCCGTGAAGTTTTAGGGCTTTTCAGGTTCGGCACCCTTAATCTGGATGTAGTCATGCATTGTGCCCTTGGCTTTCCTGAGCTCTAGGCAGTCAACGATACCCTTATATCTGCCGCCTAGTAGCCCCTCGCCAATGATATATGCCCCTTCGGCAGCTTCCTTGGCGACTTTAGCCTGTCGCCTCACCTTCCGCACCTTGCCGAATTTAGCCAGCTTAGACGCCAAGGTTTCAGAAATCTCGGGGATGCCAGAGAGCCTGCCTGAAAGCAAAATCTCTCTCGGTCTCGATACCGAGACCGCCATTGCCGCCACCCCTTTGACTACGCTTTCCAAGAGCATATTCCATGAGTCTGCATATTTACGATGCTCCTTGGCCAGCTCCTCGGGGGTCAAGTCAGCCTTGCCGCTGACATCTTTAGCCCCGCCGCTAAAGAGGACTATCCCGGGGAACTTTCCCAGACGCACCGCCAGCTCAGAGTCCATGCTGCCCAAGGTGATAAAGCCGGGGC
>Ga0209314_10000191_pt1 | contig 26914 bp, 27 predicted proteins | sample I19B2metaG_FD_184146 | JGI IMG/M metagenome (GOLD analysis project Ga0209314, IMG submission 184146) | Lake sediment bacterial and archeal communities from Gulf of Boni, Indonesia to study Microbial Dark Matter (Phase II) - ​I19B2 metaG... | ecosystem: Environmental > Aquatic > Freshwater >... | reverse complement strand
GTTGCGAAAATCACGCCAACCAAAATGAAGAAAGCTCCTAGAGATATTGCGGTGAAGATGCCTTCTCTACGTTCAAGTGGGAGAGTGCTCGAGTTTTTGCTCAATTTCTTCCCTCAACAACACTATTTTGCGGCATGAGCATATAACGTTTTTTTATTAATGCGTTTAGGTGCATGTTTTAAATAGTTAATCTCATAATAAAGTGGATTAAGGTGAATTTCATGGTATATTGTCCAAAATGTGGTGCTGAAGTTAGCGAGGAGATGACCTTTTGTCCGAAGTGTGGCGCACCTTTAAAAATTGAAAAGCCTGCCGCTGTGGAGGCACCTGCCCCAGCGCCTCAAAGAGGGGAAAAAGCAGAGAAGTATGAAAAACACGAAAAGGAAGAGCCAGAGAAAGGAGAAAAATATGAGAAACGTGAGTTTGGGTTCGTAGGCTGGTTGGTTGGCGGCTTACTCTTGATACTCATAGGCGTGATTGCATATATCCAGGTGACCGGCTTACTTCAAAGAGAAATCGCTGGAGCTTTGCTGCTTGTAATCATTGGTGTAGTAATCATAATTGCCGCACTTTACCTTTGGATGACAGCGGCGAAGCGGCATCCTCAACCTTAGAGGAACCATCCAAAGAACAATCTATAGAGTCGATGTTCGAGAAGCGTTAGAGTGGTGCATCTTCCAAATATGCGGAAATAGTTTTTTCCAGCTGCTTCTATCATGTCCCCAATATCGTACCGGGGGAACATGCATGAAGAGATTATTAGCTTCCCCCAGTCACCTCGTTTAAGTTCGTGCAACATTTTTGTTCCGTGAGCGGTTATCACCTCAAAGTGATACTTGTCATAGTTCGGCGTGACGTAGGGTAACTCATCTAGTTGTTGCGCAAAAACTCCCTCTGTTGCACTGTACATTTCGACGACTGGAACTTGCCCAAAATGTTTCTTCAGTGTGGGTGCATATTTGAACTGTATTTTACGCACGCTGGTACAGAACAGGGCGCGAAAATTCCACAGTTCTTTAGGCTTTTTTCCATGTCGCCGTTTGATGTACTTTGCAAATGCGAGAATAACTGGCGTCACTCCCATCGCGGCGGTCACGTTTCTGTTGAGCGCTTTCTGATAGACAAGTTCAAATCTTCTTTCCCAGTCAACTTTGGTTATTCCAGAGCCCAAGACATCTATTTCCTCTTGACGAGGCAACAAACTAACCCTATCGAACATTGGATTCAGTTTTGCGTAGGTTCCAGAACTGTACCCGTAGGCGAGTGTTTGTCCTTCAGTCACCATTGTGTGAACGTTGGATGGAAAATTTAAGTTAAGAATTTCCCCGGTAGCAAGTTCAAAATCTTTTTTTCTTAGTATATAGTTTATCAGCGCTCTTGCTCCACATGTGAAAATCTGTTCAAGATGGGTTTTTGTTGCAGGTAAAACTTTTGCATGCCCCGTTGAACCTCTGGTCATTACCCAACACACGGGTGGTTCTGGAAGGATAGCCTTGTAATTTCCATTCTTTGCTGCTGCTATGTAGGGACTAAGTCCTGTGTAATCTATTATTGGGAAGTTTGCTCTGTAATCTTCAATTCCTTCAATTTCAGATGCCTTGTGCCTTTTTCCATAATCGGTTTTTCTGTATTCTGTGATTAAGTCAGAAAGAACATTTTCTTGTACTTTTTCAGGTTTCTCTAACGATTCATACCAAGAACCTATAATAGGTTGCAATATGCCGAGGCTACCTTCTTTCGGAAACATTTTGGTTACATAAACAACTTTCTAATTCTGATATAAAAAGTGCAGCTTCTACCTTTAAGTAGGGTTTCACCGAAAGTTTATAGGTCATCAGTTAAATAAGAAGAACCATTGCTCCTGCAGGTGAAAATTGTTGTTTGATGTAATTCGTTCTGCCGCTGAAAGGATACGGAGACTTGAGGTTCAAGGAGCCAGAAACGTTGCCATAACAGCCATAAAGGCTGTGGAGACTTTAGCGAAGGAAACAAGAGCTAACCGCAAGCAAGATTTTCTTAAAGAGCTTTCTGGAGCAAAAGAACTTCTTTTTGCTTCAAGGGAAACGGAGCCGCTCATGCGGAATGCTATTCGTTGGGTAATAAGTCAGGTTGGAAAAAGCGATAGAACTAGAGTTAAGGATTTGGTTGAAATAGTCACTTCTGCTTCAAGTCAATTCCTGAAAAGCCTTGAGGATTCGAAGGAGAAAATCGCCGAGATAGGGGCTAAAAGAATAAGGGATAACTCGATAATTCTAACACACTGTCATTCTTCCACAGTGACTTACCTGTTAAACAAGGCTGAAAGGGAGGGAAAGTCCTTTGAGGTCATCTGCACCGAGACGAGACCTGTTTTCCAAGGTAGAATAACCGCTAAGGAAATGTCAGATTTAGGTGTAAAAACAACTATTATCATTGATTCTGCCGCGCGATTTTTTATTAACAATGTTGACCTTGTGATTGTTGGAGCAGACGCTATAACTTCGGAGGGAAACGTGATAAACAAGATTGGCACAAGCATGCTTGCCCTAGTGGCTCAAGAGGCACGGACGCCCTTTTACGTAGTTTCAGAGCTTTTAAAGTTCGATCCGGCAACCATGTATGGTGATTATGAGAAAATAGAGGAAAGAAGCCCAGATGAAATTTGGAAAAACCCACCTGAAAACTTGATAATACGAAATCCAGCATTTGATGTAACAAGGCGTGACTTCATTCACGGCATAATATGTGAAGAGGGGATAATTTCTCCACATTCGATAATTGAGATTATGCACAGGAAATATCCATGGATTTTCGAGTCAGTTTGAAATTTGATTCTATTATCTCCAAATTTGCAGTGCCATTTTAAGCTCTTTATGAGTTTTACCATATTCACTTAACGGGATCCCCCTTAAGGTGGCATCAACCGCCTGGCGCATTGCCATAGCTCCTGCTGATGTTCCGTTCTTGTGGCCATGAATGCCTCCTCCAGCTTGGATAACGAAGTCTTTTCCGAAAAATCTCATCAACTTCGGAACCAGTCTCGGATGTAAACCGCCGGAAGCGACAGGCAAGACTTGTTTTAATCCGTTCATTTCCATTTTCAATGCCTCCACATTCTCTGCTACTTCTTCTCGTGTTTCAAACATTTTTCCCACAATTGTGCCTACGTGTAGTTGATCCACGCCTATGATTCTCGCAACTTTGGCTATTACTCGCATTGAAATTCCATGCTTGGGATCTTTAGTGAAAGCTGCGTGTCCGGCTCTATGGGCATGAATTACAAGATTGAAGTCTTGTTTCCGTAACGTTTGTAACGCTGAGAAGCCGCATGTTAAAATGTCAACCATCACGTACTCTCCACCGCGATTGAGAACATACTCAGCTCTTTTCAGCATATCTTGAGTTTCTGCTGTAACATTGACCATATAGACTTTCTTTTCTCCAGTTTCTTCTTGAGCCTTATCTCTGCTTTCCAGAGTCTCTGCGACGCGTTCTTCAAAAGGGTTAAACCTTTGACTGCCTAGGTTTTCGTCATCCTTAACTATGTCACACCCACCAATCCAAGCCTCATAGGCAACCTTGGCATGATCGGCAGTTTTTAATCCCAACTTAGGTTTAATTATCGTTCCTACAAGCGGGCGCTCATAAACTTTCAAGAGGTCTCGAATTCCTTCTACGCCAAACTTTGGGCCTTTGAAACTTTTGACAAGCTCAGATGGAAGGCTGATGTCAACGAGTCTCAGGTTTTTCAGAACTCTCAGTCCAAAGACGTTTCCTGCAACGCTACTTAGGATGTTGGGCATACTTCCAGATTCAAAAAGCTCTATTGGATAGGCTATTTTTGCATAATTTCTTTTTATGCTAAACACATGCGCCGCAAGCTTGCTAACGTAAGGTTTCACTGTTGTAATCTCGGTCCACGTTCCAATTGAGCTTTCGGCAGCGATTCCACCCACAACTTCCTTCATATCAATTCCTTCTGGTTCAGCGTAAAAGGTGCAGATGACTTCAGTTTCTTTAGGTTTATACTTTAAATCCACAAAATCTATGTAACGCAAAACTGCACAACCTTTCTCGGTTTATTGTAATTGCTGTTTGCTTAAAATCTTTAACTATTAATTCACTTATTTAGTCAGTGTGAACCTCGATGGAGCTTAAAGCCAAAATCTTGGACATTCAAGCAGGCGGAAGAAGAATAGCTATACTTGATGATGAAACTGCAAGTCTATTAGGCGTGCACTCTTCCGACAGAATAAGAATAGTCTACAAAAATCAAAAAATAATAGCCATAGTCAACATAGCCAGCAATTTTCCACACAACCAAATCGGGCTTTACGACGAAATTTCAAAAATTCTCGAAATAAAAGCTGGACAGACAGTCGAAGTGCAACCAGCCCACATTCCTGAGTCTCTTAGTTACGTGCGCGCGAAAGTACGGGGCGAAAGGCTCCGAGAGAATGAAATAAAAACGATAGTCAAGGACGTAGTGGAGCGCCACTTGAGTGACGTTGAACTTGCAGCGTTTGTAACTGCGCTTGATATCTATGGGTTAAGCATGAGTGAAATTGAAGCTTTGTCAAAGGCGATGGTGGTGACCGGCGAAACTTTGAATTTTAACAAAAGTCCGATTCTAGACAAGCATAGCATTGGTGGCATTCCAGGTGACAAAACGTCAATTCTCATAGTGCCAATAGTCGCTGCTGCAGGTTTTACTATACCTAAGACATCGTCGAGAGCAGTCACTTCCCCGGCTGGAACTGCTGACCGTGTGGAAACACTATGTCCAGTAAACCTTACGATTAAAGAAATACAGGAGGTCGTAAAGAAAACAAACGGCTGCATGGTTTGGGGCGGCGCGTTGGATCTAGCTCCAGCCGATGACCTTTTCATCCAAGTTGAGTATCCCTTAGGAATAGACCCTTTGCTTTTGCCGTCGATTATGAGCAAGAAAAAAGCTATAGGCGCCACGCACGTTGCCATAGACATTCCAACGGGAAGAGGTGCAAAAATAAAAACAATCGGTGAAGCAGATACGCTTGCATCTGATTTCATAGAACTTGGGAAACGTTTAGGAATGAACGTCCAATGCGCCCTCACCTTCGGGGAACAGCCATTAGGAAACGCCATAGGCCCTGCTCTTGAAGCCAAAGAAGCCTTGACGGCAATTATGGGAAACGGTCCGGCAGATCTTAAAGAAAAGGCAACAATTATTGCAGGCATGCTTTTCGAAATGGTTGGTATTGAAAAAGGAAAGCAAAAGGCTGAAAACATTTTGAAATCGGGAAAAGCTGAAAGCAAGCTTCGAGAAATAATTGAAGTTCAAGGCGGAAACGCGAAGATAAAACCTGAAGAAATAAAAATTGGGGATAAAAAAACAGAAGTAGCCGCAAAAAAAGAAGGCAAAGTTTTATGGATTAACAATGAAGGCATAGCTCGCATTGCCAGAGAAGCCGGAGCTCCAAAAGAAAAAGGCGCCGGGGTCATGCTTAAAGTAAAACTTGGCAAGTACATTAGAAAAAACGAAGTTTTATTTGAGATATATGCTGAAAGAAACACGAAATTGGAAGCAGCCTCAAAATTGGCAAAAAAGCTCCAGCCACTGGAAGTGAGCAGAGAACTTGAAGAAAAAATGCTGATAGGTAGGGTTCCAACAAAAATTATTCATGAGAAAACTTTCGCCATAGAACGATAAAATCTCCATCTTTTGAGGCATAAATGTCTACCTAAACATGACTACATAGGGCTCAATTGTATAATATAAAGTCAGAAGAAGCACGGCATAAAGCGCCGTATAAATTAAGAGCCTTAGTTTCAGTCTAGTTCTAAGAATACCAAATGGTTTCAGAATTGTCGATAAAGGATAAGGAATAATGAAAGGCACTTTGTCCTGATATTGGACGTATTCTTGGCCCAACTTTTTTGTTAATTCAACTTCTTCATGTTCAGCTAGAAGAATATAAGAATAGCAGAGAGTAAGCCACATTATATAGTTGATCAAGCGCCACCCCAATATGGCGAATCCTAGAGTCCATACGTATATTCCGAGATATTGGGGATGTCTAATAGCAGCATACAAGCCTTTAGTAAGCACTGAGCGTTTCCTTGCTGTATGTGATAACATTTGATATAAACTAATTATGTAAATCAGAAGACCTGTTGTCACAAGGATATATCCGACGTAATCCATTGTCGTGTGTATGCTATAATCTGAGAAACGGATAACGCCATTAATCAATTCGTTGAATAAGGGCATGTCCACAAAGACTAACCAAGGCGTATAAAATATTCCAACAAGAGAAAAAAATAGGACAAACATAGGGATCAGAACGTTAAACAAAACCGGAAGATAAAAAACCCATCCGATAAAAGCTATGGGACTTGACAATTTAAGTTCCATAAACAAAGAAATTAGAGCTGCAATTGTTGCAACGAGGCCTAAGACCACCAGGAGCCATGCATCTCTTTTAAGAAGAAACCCTGCATCCTCCGATGGAAGGTTCAGTCCAAATTTTGCCGTCCAAGAATACACTAAAAATAGCAGCACTAAAGCGGTTACTGAGAGCGCGAATATCAATCTTTTAGACAAATATCTCCAGCCTCAATGGTAGTTCTTGTCTATTTATGATTCCGTAATCCCTAGGTATTATTAGCCATTCATTCTTTGAATAAGCTTTTGCGTTGCAGATGCAACATCATTTCTTAGAGAAAAACTTCCTTTGATAGGAGTTCTCCTCTAATATTCCTAGCCTCTTAAGTGTGAGTTTCAATGCAGGGACGTGAGCTTCACTAAGCTCGGTTAGCGGCTTCCTAGGACGACCAACGCCAGCACCGACCATGTTCAAAGCTGCTTTAAGAGGAACAGGATTCGTTTCAGCATACATTAACCTCATAAGCGGCAGTAGTTTAAAGTAAAGCTCTCTAGTCTTCTGGGCGTCTTTAAACGTTTGCCAAGGTCTTGAAAGCTCCTTAAATTCTCTTGGTACAAGGGAGCCTGTGACGTTTGAGGTGCCTTTTCCTCCGGCGGCAAGGGTTGGCAGTATCAAAGCATAAGATGGACAATCACAACAGAGAACGTTGAATTTTCCCCTTGTCAGCTCTATGACTCTAATAACTTGGTAGGGGCTTGGTCCAGCTTCTTTTAAAGCAATGATGTTGCTTAGATTCGCTAACTTTGCAATGGTTTCAGCTTGCAGGCTTACTCCGGTTCTTGTAGGATTGTGGTATATAACGACGGGGAAGTCGGCGCTTTCGGCGACTTCTTTGTAGTACTGGTATAACGCTTCTTGTGTTGGCACAATATAAGGCGGTTGAACGAGCAAACCGCAGTCAGCTCCTGCATCCTTGGCAGAGAGCGCATTTTCTATGGTGTCCTTTGTTGTAACAGCTGAAATCCCACACATGACAGGCATTTTTCCATTCGCCACATCCACAGATGCATCGATTACTCGCAGCCTCTCCTCCTTGCTTAACATTATGGCTTCGCCTGTAGATCCCATCACTAATAGTCCATCGCTTCCGTTCTCTATGTGAAACTGCACCAGCTTTTTCAAACACTCGATATTTAATTCGTCTTTCTCGGTAAAGGGCGTCACTAATCCCGGCCAAGATCCTTCAACGTTGATGCGTTTCATTGCCATCCAGCCAAAAAATGTTATCTGTCTTTTAGAAATTTTATAGAAGATTGCGTATATAATCTTTCATAGAGCGTATGCGGACCGGGGAAGGAATGAAAATATTGGATTTGTGTCGAACTGTTTTCAACTATACTGCCTGCCTCTTAATTAATAGCTAGCGTTGGGTGCAAAAATTGAACCAGATTTAAGGCTGAACTTTGTGGTCATTTTGCGGTGTTTGTGGACAAAGCTTTTACTGAATCTTGAGTTGCTTTTCAACTGCGTTAACGATTGTGCGTTTTCTAATTGTTTGTCTGATTTTTTCTATGTCCTCGCTTAATACTCTATCTTCCTTGAGTACCGAAATAATCCTCCTTATTGTGGCATAGGCTATTTTGGTTCCTTTTCCAAGTTTTTCTGATCCACGGAAATCTGTTGCTTGAGCTGCGCACAAGAACTCTATGGCTATTATGCTTTCGGTGTTTTCGAGTATTTGCATGGCTTTTTGGGCGGCTGTTACTCCCATGCTTACGAAATCCTCAAAGTTTGCAGAGGTTGGGACTGAGTCCACGCAAGCTGGATGCGCCAAGATTTTGTTTTCCGAGGCTAGGGCTGCCGCAGTGGTCTGGCCCATCATTAACCCGCTGCTTAATCCAATGCTTGCTTCCGGAGGAACTAGGAAGGCTGGCAAGCCGTTGCTCAGTTTTTCATCAAGGAGCTTGAAGATTCTTCTTTCAGAGAAGTTACCAACTATTGCCAAGGCTATTCCAAGCACATCCATGGACAGAGAAATTGGCTGACCATGGAAGTTGCCTCCGGAAAGGCAAGTTTCTTCCTCTGGAAACACAAGCGGATTATCTGTCGCCGAGTTGATTTCGATCTCTACCACTCTTTTAGCATATGCCACTGCGTCTCTCACAGCACCTAAGACTTGCGGTGCACATCTTAAGCTATAAGGATCGTGTGGTCGATGGCCTTTCTTCAGGGCTTCCTCAACCGTTTGAGTAAGCTGGCTACCAGCAACTAGCTCGCTGATGCTTTTTGCCGTTATGGCTTGCCCATCGTGTGGTCTGACCTTCTGTATTTTTTCGTCAAATGCGTCGGAAAATCCAAGGAGTGCTTCAAGAGTTAAAGCAGTTGCAACTTCCGCGGTTTTAACTAGATTTTCAGCATCATAAACTGTTAATGCCGCAATTGCAGTCATTAGTTGTGTGCCATTGTTGAGGGCTATCCCTTCCTTGAACTCAAGCTGAACAGGTTTTATTCCAGCTTTAGCCATAGCCTCTTTTCCGCTCATAATTTCGCCTTCAAATTCAGCTTTTCCTTCACCTATAAGTACTAAAACCATGTGCGATAAAGGAGCCAAGTCTCCGCTTGCGCCCACAGAACCTTTAGCGGGAATTATCGGGTGCACTTTTCTATTCAGCATCTCCACAAGAGCTTCTAGAGTTTCTAGGCGTATGCCGGAATGCCCTTTCGCTAAGGTGTTTGCCCGCAAAAGCATCAGGGCACGCACAATCTCTGTATCTAAGGATTCTCCAACTCCTGCTGAATGGCTTCTGATGAGGTTAGACTGCAATTGTTTGATTTCTTCGGGTGAAATTACAATATTGCTTAATGCTCCAAAACCTGTGTTCACACCATAGACCACTTGGTTTTTTCTTATGATTTTTTCTAAAACCGTACGGCTTCTTTTCACCTTATTCTTCACTTTTTCTGGAATTGAAACCTTTGCGTCTTCCCTAGAAACTCTAACAATGTCTTCGAGTCTCAAAGTTTCACCATCGATGCCCACTTCGTACATTACAACCCTCCACCATACAATTGAAAGACTAGGAAGTTTATATTATTTGGTCGAACGCGCGCGCGTGATAATTTTGGGTTACCCAACTAGAACCTTCCATGATTAGTGTCTACAAGCTTCTCGAAATTCTTTAAAGAATCTGTAACCTAAATCTAGTTTTGGAGAAAAGTTTCAGCTGGCGGTATCAAGTTTGAAAGTCAATTTGCGGTTCATTGGTTCTCTCGCTCTCAAGACTGGAAATAATAAAATAGAATACGAGTTACCAGCTTCTACCACATTGGATGAAGCAGTTAGACTAGTGTTCAAAACGTACAAACTGGGAAACATAGGGATCGATGAAAACGAAATTAGTGCTGGATATTTGCAGATTTTCCTTAATCGTAAAATAGTGCCAATGAGTCAAATCCTCAAAGAGGGCGATGAAATCTCTTTCTTACCTCCCTTAGCAGGCGGTTAAAAAAAACAGACTTCAGTAAGTGTTAAGTTCTGGATTGCAAACAATGTGGTCAAAAATGAAAAGGGCCATGGAGGAATATGAACAGTGACTAAAATCTGGGTGGCAAGGGATTACATAAACTGTAGTGGTTGTAGAAGATGCGAAGTTGCTTGTTCCATCCGACATGAGGGAAAAATATGGCCTGAAGCTTCGAGAATAAGGGTTTTTATGGTAGTTCCAGGAGCTGAAGTGCCGCATCTATGTGCACAGTGTGATGATGCGCCATGCGTGCCCAGCTGTCCTGTTAATGCTCTCAGCGTCAACGAGAAGACAGGGGCTATAATGGTAGATAGTAATGCATGCGTAGCTTGTGGGAGCTGTATCGAAGCTTGCCCAGGTAGGGTCCCCACGATACATCCCACGAAGAAAACTGCGCTTATCTGTGACCTTTGCGATGGAAATCCGCAATGTGCTGAGGTCTGTCAAGAAGGTAGGTACAATGCGCTTTGGGTTGCGAGAAAACCAGCGAATGTATCGTACAAGTTGTACGCAAAAACTTGGGAGGTTCCTACTAAGGAACTTGCTCGCCGCTTTTACAGTGACGTATCTGAGGAGTTGATATGAGTATGGGCAATGGGTATGCTGGCAAGTTTCTGGAAGTCGACCTGACAGATGAGAAGATTGTGGATTTGAGATTCAGCGATGATTTCTTGAAGAATTGGATTGGCGGAAGGGCGCTGGCAACAAAGATTCTATGGGATAGACTCGGCAAAAACTGGGCACACATAGATCCGTTGGGACCAGAAAACATATTCTTTGCCCTCACAGGGCCAATGACAGGATACTACCCTGGAATGCGAATCTGCATATGTGGCAAGTCACCTCAGAGCAACGGCATAATCGGGTCGACGGTGGCTGGCGAATTTGCCCTCGAACTCAAATGTGCAGGATACGATGGAGTTATCGTGACTGGCAAAGCAAAACGGCCAGTCTACATATTCATCAAGAATGGGGGCGTCGAAATAAGAGGCGCCAGTCACATTTGGGGGAAAGACGGTAAACAGACGATCCGACTGATAAACAAAGAGGTAATTGCGGGTCTCGAGAGTGCACACGGAAGAGAGAGAATGTGGCGAGAACCAGGAATAATCTACATAGGGCCAGCAGGAGAGAATCGAAGCCGCATGGCGGCAGTTTGCCAGAAATGGACTCACGCTGCAGGATACGGTGGATATGGAGGGGTCATGGGTTCTAAAAATCTGAAGGCCATCGTAGCCAAAGGCACCGGGCCGTTGCCTGAACCGTTTGACATGGAGAAGACAATCGAGCTAAGAAATAAGATGGTGAAGGAATGTTTGAAGGATGATTCTATGAGACGATGGGGTACTGGTGCTGCAGGCTATTTCTATGGATCAAGTGCTTACAGCAGCGAACCAATCAGGAATTGGCAGGAAGAATGGCATGATGAGGAGAGCTTCGGCGTTGACCGTTTTGAGAGAAGAGTATGGGTGAAGCATTACTGGGGAGATTATGGTTGTCCAACTACCTGCCTAAAATTATCTTGTCTTAGAGACGGCCCATTGAAAGGCGCCATAACTGACAATCCAGATTATGAGATTCAAGCTTACATGGGAACGAACCTCGGAATATTCGAGCCTGAAGGCAATGTTTACGTGGCGTCAATGAGTGACGACTTAGGTTTATGTGGTATACAAGCAGGTAATGTCCTAGGTTTTGCAGCTGAGCTTTATCAGCGTGGCTTCCTAACGAAAGAGGACCTTGGTTTCGAATTGAATTGGGGGGATCCAGTCGCCTTTGGTAAACTGGTGCAAATAGTGGCTAGAAGGGAAGGGATAGGGGATATACTGGCTGAAGGAACCTTCAGGGCTGCGGTGAAGCTTGGGAAGATGAAAAATGTTGATCTACAACCGTATGTAGTTCATGTTAAAGGGGTCTCTATCGGAGCGCATGGTCTCAGAAGTGGACTTGACTATGTGAATCCGGCGGGTTACGCAACTTCAGTGCAAGGAGGTGACCACACCTCAGTCGGCGACTTCAGCCCGGATGAAGCAGGTGGCGATCTCAATTGGGGTTTCATGGATACAGCAGTCATTTGTGCCTTCAATGTACAATCTAAAAATCTAGGGGCTGTTTGGGAAATGTTTCGAGCGATTACTGGCTGGCCAACGACTAGTGAAGATTGGAATAATACTCTTGGTCTAAGAATGGTTAGCATTCAGAGGACGCTTTTGCTAATTGGAGGGCCTGACTACAGTTGGAATCCAGATAAAGACGATGATAATCCTCCTAGATGGTACGAACCTTTGCCGAGTGGGCCTCTTACTGGCAAGACCCTAGATAAAAATGAAGTTATTGATAGGAAGAAGACATATTATGAGAGCCTTGGTTGGGACGAAAGAGGAATCCCAAAAGTAGAGACGCTCAAGCGGTTAGGGCTAGAAGAGCTGGAAAAGACCCTTGACAGGCTCAGAAAATAAACAAGCACCTTTTGTGAAAACCCCAGAAATAGACAGTGAGCTGAAGTTTAAAAACCCAGTTCTTCCATCATCATACTGCGCGCGCTATGGCAAGGAGAATAAGAGTAGGAAACGTTTCGTGCAGGCCTTACGATTGAGCCTCATAAGTGCCACCTAGCAGACCTTTGAAAGCTTTCTACTCGGTTTAGGAATAAGAAATAGTGGTCTTTAACGGGCTCTTGACCTGACCCTTGGTTCAAGAAGAGTCCACAGCCAATCTACGAATTCCTTCAGGTTTTTTGTTTGTATGTAAACGTCTCCTGGTCCTGTGATTTGTGTTACTAAACCTTCTCCGCCTAGTATGGTTTCTTTTAGTCCACCGAATTTTGTAACTTTGTAGTTGCATGTGTCGCTGAAAGCTACTAAGTGGAAGTTGTCGACTATGAGTGTCTGTCCAGGTTTTAGTGTGTGCTTATCTATCGCTCCGAAAGTGTTCATGAATAGAGTGCCATTGCCTGTTACTCTTAGCATGAATAAGCCTTGGCCGAAGAGTCCTCTTGTGAAACCTTCCCATTTTATGTCTAGATCAACGTTTTCTGTTGATGCTATATAGGCGGCTTTCTGTATTATGTAGCCTCGGTCAGGTTTGATTTCCAACGTTTCTATGTCGCCAACTGGTGCAGAGACAAAGGCTACTTCTCCTGGGGCTGTTGTGGCTGTGTAGTCGTTTACCCAGAAAGATTGTTGTCCGATGATTGTGAGTCCTAGGGTTCCTAGAAGGCTTTTTTCTCTTTTTCGAGTGTGGGCTTCTATGTTTGGGTCCATGTAGGTCATTGCGCCTGCTTCTGCCGTGATTTTTTCACCCTGCTCCAGACGTACTACAAGCATTGAGTAGGAGGGCTTATATTTTACTTCATGTTGCATCCTGATTCCTCTGCATTATTCTAGCGTATTATGATTTATTAGTCTTTTTGGAAAAGTTGTTATTATCTGGAAACGTATTACACGCGGGGGATTTCAGTTGAGTCTGTTTGGTTACGACCCCTGGGGCTTATAATTTTAATTATAAAAAAAGGATAAGTTACACTTTGTTATATTTGCTACGACCATGCTACGGCTGACCTGAAGCGTGCGCGATCATCTGCTCACAAGCGATATGAAGGAAACGACCAGGAATGCTATTCCTGCCCATAACAGGCTTCCAGTAAGGAACCAGACCACAAAGCCGATTATGGCGCCTGGCAGAATGAACAACAACACCTTCGCTATCAATATGATGATTACTAGGCCTACGACGACAAGCAGGAACAAAAAGAGAAGCTCATGAAGCATAGGCAGTCCCGGAATATTTATTATAGGCATAATACTCACCTATACGTGCCTAAATTTCAAGTAGTATTTATACTTGCCGCGCGCGCTATTCATCATCCGTTTGCTCCTTGTACTTATTCCAGCAGCAATTGTTGCCTTTATAGTTTGGTTTCTTACTGGTAGCTTATGGTGGGCCGGAATCGCTTTTCTTGTGATTGCCGCTTTATCAGTATTGAAAAAGTTATGATGATAGCTCATTTTAACGGGGAAAGACGGCGGATTTGATTAAAATCGCCCTTCTTTAGAAACGTTTTTCATAAGGCTTTTATATTTGATGGTTTTTGGATATGGTTATCGACACGTTGGAATACGGTGCATAAATGGAACCAAGCAAAAAGCCTTTGAATGTGCTTATCAAACAATTGTACGCAAGCATCGCGGTTGTTCTAAAGAACGGTTGCGAGTACAAGGGAAAAATGATCAAGTGTGACGGACACATGAATATACTCCTTGAGGGAGCCACCGAATGCAAAGATGACCAGCTACTCACTAATTATGGAAATGTCTTATTACGTGGAAACAACATACTCTACATAGTACTGGACGCAGCTAAACACTGAAAAGCAGCCGTCTTACCTTCTCTAGTTACGTGCACATATGAGCACGCGCGCTAAAAATTCTTGTCAAAACGATTAATAGCGTGTGCGCTATAATGTTTCCGGAGAACTTTTCGTGAAAGTTGCTATAGTTAGAACCACGTTGCACCGAGGCTCTGGGCAGGTCGTCCATATTAGAGAACTTGTCCGGAAGTTGCTGAAGATGGGACTTGAAGTGTCTATTTTTTGTCGCGAAGTTGAAGGAGAGATAGATCTTCCGAATATTTACTTGGCAAAATTCTTTTTCGACAAACTCCTCTTCATTAGACATTTCGGCTTTGCCTTTGAAGCAGGATTAATGGCGCAGGATTTTGATATAATTCACACGCAATACCATCCAGACATTTTCGCTGGTAACGTCTCTCATTTTCTAAAGAGCAAAGCCCATGTATTCACTTTCCATGGGTTTACACCTGCGACAGTTTGGCGAAATCCAAGGCAAATGATTAAGATGGTCGATCATCAAATAGGAACAGCTATTGCCTTACGATTGGGTGTAGATCAAGTCATCGCTGTCAGCGACTTTTTAAAAAGGGAGCTGGTGCAATTTTATCGATTTGATGCTGAGAAAGTTAATGTCATCTATAATGGAATCGATACACAAAAATTTAATCCAGAAATTGACGGCTTGAAAATTCGAGGGAAGTACGGTGTTGGGAGTAATCCTCTTGTCCTCTTTCTGGGACGCCTTGCACCTTATAAAGGTCCTCAATTTTTAATAATGGCTGCTCCCCAAATCCTTAAAGAAGTCCCGGATGCAAAATTCGTTATTGCAGGGTCCGGACGCCATGAGATACCGCAGCTCAAAATACTGGTGAAAAAGCTAAATCTTGAAAAAGCGTTTATTTTCACCGGCTACGTGGCGGATTGGGAGATTCCATACCTGTATGCGTCATGCGATGTTTTTTGCTATCCAAGTTTGTGGGAAGGGTTCGGCCTTACACCAGCTGAAGCTCAAGCTTGTGGCAAACCTGTGGTGGCCTTCAACATTTCTGCCATCCCTGAGGTCGTAAAAAATCGCGAAACAGGAATTCTGGTGCCACCAAAGGACTATACAAAGCTCGCCCCAGCCATAATTCAACTTCTTTCCGATAAAAAGGCACGGGAGAAAATGGGACATAAAGGGAGGCAGAGAGTTTTAAGACTCTTTTCTTGGGATAACGTCGCCAAGGAGACAATAAAAGTATATCAAAAAGCCCTTGAGTTGCAGGGGAGGAGGACATGAAAGGCATCGCGTTTCTAGATATGGATGGCACCATCCTCTCAAGAAGGACAGTTGATGTTCTATGCGAAGCGCTTGAAAAACTAGATGGATTGAAGGAATTAGATAAAAGGTCTCAATACATGTTTGAATTTGAGATAAGCCAAGAAATAGCGCGTTTACTTTCAGGCAGCAGAAAGGAAAAGCTGGAAGAGCTCTTTGACTCTATTCCGCTGAATGAGAATGTTGAGAATTTCATCAATTTTCTTAAGAATCATGGCTTCAAGACCGTTATAGTCACAGACTCTTATCAGTTCTTAGCGCAACGATTAGCTAAGAAGCTCGGCATCGATTTAGCTTATGCCAATACTGTTGAATTCAAAGATGATATTCTTACAGGCAAGTTACTAATGAAATATCCCTGCATGAAAATTCCTAATTGTAAAGAATATTCCCTTTGCAAACGAAGAGTGTTGCTGGAACTTGGAAGAAAATTTTATGGCGTGACCCTAGCGATCGGGGACGGTGCCTCAGATATATGCATGGTTCAGGCTGCTGATGTAGGTGTTGCATATAACCCTAAATCTCAGCAATTAACAGACGTAGCTAAGTTTGTAGTCTCAAACTTTGTAGAACTAGAAAAAATTTTAAGTCAAATTCTTCCATTTAAGTTTAGGAGTTCTGGCTATTGAGCGAACAGACAGTAGGATCATTAATCGCTCTTAAGCAATCTAAGTTAATGAGCCAGTGTGGAGGGTTTAATCGAATTGTCGAAATCTGCTGAAATTCGTCATCTAGGATCTTACAAAGAGTTGAACGCTAAGACTTGCCTCGATAAGAAGCTGAATACTCTAGTCGAAGATGAGTTTGGTTTGCCTAAGCCTCTATCCATTTCTTTGGTTATACCTACAAAAATAGATGCCACCAAGGAAACGCGGGATGTGGAGTTGAACGTTTTGCGAAATGCAATGTCAGAGTGTAGTAAACTAGTGGACCTAGGATACATCGACGAAATTATTGTGATCGATGGATCGCTTGATGAAAAGGGTGATGCAAATTTCGAAGTGTTGGAAAGAGTGGTAGAAACGGCCTACGATCAATTGGACCTCTTCAAGAGGCAAGCGAGATTGATAAATGAGAATAAAGCTCAAGCATTAATGGCCAGAAGAGGTTTCTTCGATTTTATAGTAAAAACTGTTCATCAATTTGACCCAAACATTTTCTACGCCCTCAAAAAATTGGAGCTACCTAGTATAACAGGTTTATCTCATATTCCAATGGGAAAAGGCGCCGCTCTATGGCTTTCAATTCCGCTAACAGCTGGAGACGTAGTATGCTACATGGACTCTGACATAATGAATTTCACCAAAGAATTTGTAATAGCGCTTTGTCACCCCATTATCAGCAGTTGGCGAGATTTCGTGTCACAGACCAAGATGGTTAAGGCTTGCTATAGGAGACTAACCGTAAGCCTTGAGCCCCTCGGCAACAAGTATTTTTTTGGCGGTCGAGTTACGAGACTCTTCGCAATCCCTATGTTACGAGTGTTATCTAGGGAATACCCAAAAATCTTCGGCGGCCTAGATTTTCTAAACTATCCTTTGTCAGGAGAGTTTGCAGTCCAAAGAGAACTGCTTGAAAAGATAAGCTTCCCTAATGATTATAGCATAGAACTTTCCATACTCAGACACGCTACAAAGTTGACTAGTGTTAGTCACTTGGCTCAAGTAGACTTCAATTTTTTCCATCACATAGGTCAGTCAACAGAGAGTCTTGGAAAGATGGTGGCTCAAATAACAAGCTACATAATCAAGACTCTTGAGGAGGAAGACGTTGAACTCTCAGAATCCGTGTGGAAAAAAATTTTGGCCGAATATGAGGATGAAGTTAAGGAACTGCTTAATGAGTATGAGGAGATTTTCATTGAACAAATCAAGAATCTAGCTCAAGACCTTGAAGTCAAACTGGCGTATTCGAAAAACGTTGACATTGAAATTTCTAAAGGGTTCAGAAGAATTCTTGATAAAGCATTCACGAAAGCTTTGCCGAAAGAACAAATTGTTCTTTCTTCATGGGCAAATTTGGGTGAAAAAACGAAATATTTCGTGGCAAGCACAATATTAAGGAAAAGAGGGAATCAAAGCACATTTAGCAGGTTAAAGGATACTGGCTTATTCTATAGCTTATAAGCTGCAACAAGCGTTCTTCTGTAGCAGTTTATTTTTTGTTTCTAAAACAAGTCTCTAACCATGAAGAGGACTGAAGGGAATGTTGGCTTAACGAATATTGGTTTTTACAAAATACTTTTAACATAAAAGAGCTTTATTGATTCACGATGGAAGATGAAGATTTCAGAAATTCGAATTAAGAACTTTGAAAGCCTCAAGGACGTAACGCTAAGCGACTTAGGAAACTTGGTTGTTTTGATTGGGAAAAACAGCTCAGGAAAGTCGAATGTGCTGGATGCACTTTATTTATTCTTCAAAGAATTCAATCTAATTGAACCCACTTCCGTCGGTCCAGTTACCAAGTTTAATAACTACACTTGGCATGATATGGAAATCGAACATCCCATTGAGATTACTCTGCAGTTCAAATTCGACCCGCGGGAATGTGAGGAAATCTTCCCTGCAGAGGCTTTGAAGATTGCAAGAGAAAGATTCCCTGAATCTTATGATCGAGTTATATGTTGCAGGCGCATTATTGATGCTAAGACGGGTTGGAAGACAGAGTACGTCAAGTGGGCGGACATGCCCCTTCTCATGAATAACAAATTAGTTTCTCCAGAGGATTTCCGCAACTCATTGATTGGTCCATCGGCTGAAATAACCACCATAGCAGCTTTTCCCGAATCTGCGGCAGCGAAAGTGATAGGTAAGGTAGCCTACGGCCTACAAAATAGAGTTAAGGGAAAATTTAGCTTGGCTAGAGTTACAAGAGACTCAGCGGATAGACTTTTCGACCTTGTTGGGCGGGTTTCAATATTGGACTCCGAAACAAGCGAGATGCTTCGCTCCTTGGGACGAAGCAACAAGCGGGAGGACTTAACGCGTTGGGCTGATTTTGAAAGAACTTTTGAGGTCTTCTCATCCATGAGATTGGACGTCAGAGAAGGAGAGATATTTGCAAGAAAAAACAGTCTATCTTTACCGATGCATTTAGTTGGAGGAGGAGACCAGGAGAGCCTTATTGTGAAAAGGTTCCTGATGTGTGAGAGTCCGATCATAGCTATTGAAGAACCCGAAATGCACTTGCACCCTCAATTGATCATGCACATATTAAAAATGGCAAAAGAAGTTTCAACCAATTCGCAAGTCTTTCTAGCAACCCATTCCCCTATAATCCTTGATAGAATTGACGTCCAGAATGTTTGGATTGCCAGAATGGAGAGAAAAGAAACAAAATTTATTGGGCTGGATAGTTCTGAAGAGATGAGAAGAATACTAGTAGAGCTACATGCTTCGCTTAGTAATGTACTTTTTGCGGAAAGAATTCTTCTCGTAGAAGGTCTACTAGAAAAAGTCATGTTGCCAATTTTGGCAAAGAATATGGGAATAGACCCTGATAGCTTCCGCATTATACCAGTAAACTTGAAACCCAATAGACAGAACAAATTTGTATCGTTTTTTAGAGGAGAAGCAGCAAGAGAATACCATTTATCAACATGGAGCGCGTTTTCCAAAAAAACTCATATTCCACTATTCTTGTTGCTGTATAAGGCAGCAAGAAGAGAGGTTGAAATGTTGATACGAGAAGGAGCCTTAAAGGCTCGAAATTGTTTCATAGTTCCAATGGCGATTGAAAACTATATTCCGGCGGAAACATTGGTGGATGTTTTGAATAAGAATTATGGTTTGCACTTGAACATTATAGATGTTGATGCTAGAAAGCCACGGATGGCTGAAACTGAAAGAATTCTTGCCGCGTGGAAAAAACTGCATCCTGGTTGGAAAACCTTCATTGCGGAGAAAGCAGCAGAGAAAATGCTGAAGGATAAGATTCCAAGTGAGCTTAAAGTGCTCTTTGAGAACATGTAGCCTTAGCGCTAGGTCCGAATGTTAAAGGTGAGAATTGATCCAAGCATTCAAAGCTACTTGAAAGAGATTGGGCTGATCGCTCGACTATATTAGTGGTACTAGCTTATTTGCAATAATTGATTCCCAGCTGAATCTTTTCAACACATTTGTGAAGTTGTTCGCTATCCTATCATTTAAGAACTCTCTATAGATTCTCAGTGCTATGCTCTTAGGGCTCTCCGTCAAGCTAAACATGTAACCTTCAATATCGTCTCTAATTAGCTCTTGAAAGGGAGGAATTCGAGAGCAAAAAATGGCTTTTCTCGCAGCTCCCGCTTCTATCACAGGTAGTCCAAACCCCTCTTCTGTGCTGGGGATGAATACCAGATCAGCAATGTTGTAGACGTCGCCTACACTCCACTTTACAATCTGGCCGTCTTTGTATTCTCGGTTATGCGCTATATACTCATGGCAAAAGATAACGTTCTCATGTAGTCCTCGTCTCTCCATATGCTGCCTCAGATACTCCATATAATACATGCCCATTTTGATTGATTGATGATCAAGCGGACCCGTTATTAGAAGCCTGATGGGTCTAATTGACTCCATTAAATGCTTGAGCTCATCCACTACAAAAAGTGCAAGTTCAATATTTTTTCTCGGCGTTACCCGAACAGGAGTTAGAATTATGTAATTTTCAAATGACAATCCTAATTTTTTCATGAGAAGTTTGGTAGTTTCATCGATTTTTATGTACTCCTCGATATTTATGCCGTTGGGGACTACGATTACTTTTTCAATTCTGTAAGGCTCAGGTAATTCGGCAAGCTGTCTGGCTCTAAAGTTAGTGGGTGTAACATATGTTATCTTGGGACTTTTATAGTGCATTAGCGTGAGGGGGAATTTTCCAACCATGTCCTTCCATTCTTCCCTGGAAAGAACGCTGTCATGAAGCCAATAAATCATCTTTAATCTTGATTCTTCAGCTATTTCGTTGAGAGCTGCCGTCGCGGCGAAGTTAAACGGCATAGATGGAATGTTATGTATAATACATGTGTCGAGTTCCGAAAATATTGCAGCCAGATCTTTCTTTATGTTCTTCTTTGTTTCCTCAAACTCTGGGGTTTCTCTGCCTTCTTTCAATACCTGGTTTTGAACACCCTGAATACGTGAGTTGCTTGGGGAAAGCAGTGGAACTTTATGTTCGATGATGCTAAGGGGATCTAGTCCGCCTCCGTCACCATAAATCATGTAGACTTTGTGACCAGCTTTTGTCAAGTAGCGTGCATGGTGACCTATTACTGTTTCAACGCCACCGATGGCTTTTGGGGGCGCAGTGTAATGCACAATTCCGACTTTTGTCATAGGCAACACTCCATCATATTTGTGGATGTGACTGACTAATGGTTAGTGGCAAAGATATTTATATGGTTAGTGAATTGATATTCCAGAATAAGGGAGGACGAAGGAATTCAGATTCAAGAACTTCTGACCAAACTTTGGGCAAGCTTCTTAGAGGCACTTCCAAAGGTTATCGGAGTCATTGCTGTTCTAGTCATAGGTTGGGCTGTTGGACGGCTCCTAGGCAAGGGATTATCGAAGGTCCTCGATAAAGTTGGCGCAGATGATGTGCTGAGGAAGACAGCAATAGGAAAAGCGTTAGAACGTTCTGGAATAACTTGTGTTCGATTCTTTGACTTAATCATAAGATGGTTCATCTATTTGATCGCCGTCTTAGCCGCGGTTGATATACTGCAAATCGAAGTGCTCAGCACTTTCATGAGTTCTGTAGTTCAGTACCTACCTAACTTCATAGTAGGTGTTTTCCTTCTTTTTGTAGGACTAATAGTAGCGGATTTCATCGGGGATGCTCTTCGTGCCGTTGGTCGAGAAGCGAAGGTTGAATTCATAGGTTTGCTAGCTGCAAGCTTAAAGCTATTCCTATACTTCATAGTCATAATAGTAGCATTATCCGTGATGAAGATCGATGTGTCAATACTATATACCCTCGCCACTGCTTTAGCTTGGGGTGTGGCCATAGGAATTTCAATAGGTTTAGGGATAGCCTTCGGATGGGGCTTCAAAGACACAATAGCGAAAAACGCTGATAAATGGATTGAATCCGCTCAGCGCGTAGCTAAGAAGGCAGAAGAATTCTGGAGTTGGTACACGCGCAAGGAGGAGGCTGAGAAAGCGGCTTGAAATACCCTAGAATCTTTGTTCTTTCATTTATGGGTGCTGTCGACTCAAATAGCATGTTTAGTTTAGAGAATTTTAGATGCGCTGGGTCAATGAATGATTGAAGCTTTGCCTCCTAATTTAGAAGCTAAGATGCACAAATTTGGGAGAATAGACTTAATTGTGGGTATAGCCTCCTACAACAACGCTGACTCCATTACGCATGTCATTCTTAAAGTTGCTGAAGGGCTTTCAAAGTTTTTCTCAGACAGAAAGACCCTCATCATAGTTTCAGATGGCGGCTCCACGGACGGAACACAGGAAATCGTTTCCTCACTAAGGTTGCACGAGGGAATCAAAAAGATTGTCGCACTCTACAAGGGCATAAGTGGTAAAGGAAGCGCTGTTCGACTAGTCCTTGAAGCAGCCCAAATTCTGAATGCTAACGGCGTTGCCCTTGTCGATTCAGATTTGAGAAGCATTATGCCTGAATGGATAGAATTGCTATTGAAGCCCCTCGAAGAAAGAGTAGACCTGGTTGCGCCTCTATACAACAGGTACAAATATGATGGAACAATCACGAATCAAATAGTCTTCCCCTTTACTAGAGCCATTTATGGCATGTGCGTCAGGCAGCCCATCGGCGGAGAATTTGGAATGTCCAAGACCTTAATTGAACATTTATTGTCAAGTCCTCTCTGGGCCAATCCTTATACGCCAAGATTTGGGATCGATGTATTCATAACACATACTGCCCTAGCCTTCAAACTCCCTGTCGTTGAGGCATTGCTCGGGGCAAAAGTTCATAGCGCAAAAGATCCAACCAAGCATCTTGCTCCGATGTTTCGGCAAGTTGTCGGCTCAATGTTCGATGCAATGGCGCTATATGAACCAACATGGAGAGATATTAGAGGAAGCCGTTCCATTCCGCTCATTAAGGGTCATCTTAAGATTCAAACGCCGGAACCCTTTACGGTTGACACACAAGCTCCTGTAAAAACCTTCAAAGAAGAATTCATCAGGTATAGCAGTTTGCTCAAATCAAACTTGCCAAGTAATGTATACGACAGATTACTCGTTGAAAGTAAGAGACCCGAAATGAACCTGTCCATTTCTGCAGATATTTGGGCGAAAACAGCCTACATCTTTGCAGCAGCTTTCAAGAAAGAAAGGCAGCAAGACAAGAGAGATTTGTTACTTGACACATTGAGATTATGCTGGAACGGAAGATTAGGAACTTTCATTCAGGAAACCTTAGATATGAATAGTGAACAGGCTGAAAAGAAAATTTTGCAGGATGCCAAGGTCTTTGAGGAACTTGAACCATATCTACTCAGCATCTACTAACACTTCAGAAGGCATTATTTCATCTACAGTTTGTGGCATTTTTTAGAGTCTGATGAAATATTTCACCAATTTTTGTTTAAACTAAGAGTGCAAAGTCTAAACATGCCCAAGCGTAAGCGCAAAAAAGAGAAATGGAACGGCTTGGTCGAGTGGCTCCCGGGCCTAGCTACCTCGCGCGCGCTACAAGCTTTTGGTTGCTCTGGATCCTTCCACTTTTCAATCAGCAGTTTCTTGACTTAACGTGCGATATGGCAAAGCGCACTCCTTAGACAAATATGACAAGCACGCGTATTCTTCCATCATTCTTCGGACTCTCGTGCGTCTGGTTACTTTTATCTACGTGGTCTATGAATAGAAAGATATCATTGATAAAAGGTGTCTACTTATGGAAACACATATAAGAAGTATCGCAAAAGCGATCTCTTGGAGAATAGTTGCAACTCTAACCACAATGCTTCTGGTATTTGTATTCACGGGAAACCTAGTTGTGAGTGGCGGAGTTGGGATAACAGAACTCCTTACGAAGATCGTCATTTATTATGTTCACGAGCGCGTCTGGAATGCAATAGGTTTCGGTAGAATCAAAAAGCCAAATGAATAGAGCCTACAATGCGCGCGCGCTAGGATCCGTATGATTCCCGGAATAAAGGAAACAGTAACATTGGTAGCTTCAAAAGGGATATAAATGCCCAGAATAAGCTGCAGAGAAATATATTTCACAAAAGCGACACAATGTCGTCAAGTCGACTTCCTAATCGAAAAGGTCAAGGAAATAGTGAAAGAAATTGGTCTTCCTCCCAGGTGTGATGTAAGGATTTACAAAAACGTTTACACATGCTGCGGTATAGGAGGCCTTGGCATCATCATTGAAGTTGTTGGACCAGATGAAGAAACACTAAAAGCAATTGATTTGAGAGCTGTGTCAAGAGTTTTGGAGTTCTGCGAGAAAGAAGGCTACAATATAGGTTATCATTCTTTTGGGCAATATGAATCTGTAGAGATATAGGTAATGCCAAGTAGCAAGTTTCTGGCAAGACTCATATGTAGTAGGCATACAAAAGTTACGCTTTCCCCTTTTTTTCTGTTATAAAACTGATATGGTGAATCATTAGCGTGTGTTAGGGTTGTTTGCCAACTTGGCTGGAAATGTCTTCCCAACTGAACATTTCAAAGCAGATCAGGGTTTCTGTCCTATGCACAAATGGAGACTTTCTTATCTCCAGGATCTTTTTGTCTATGTCTTTGAGTGTACCATGAAGTGTGATGATGAAGTCAAAGGATCCGTGAACAAAATCCATTCTCTCCACTTTAGAGTCTAAGATCCATCCTTTCGATAAGACTTCATTGCAGAAGTCTTTTTCCTTCCCAGGATGAATCTCTACGAGCACATAGGCGCGATCATCTTTAGAGTTCATGGGTGTTCTTCCCGTTCGCTATCTTATTGTTTACCATAAGCGCTACGGCAGCCCAAAATCAAGAACAAGGTTATGCGGGAGCAGCGCCCAGCTTCAATTTCTAGATCCTAAGCCACGAATTGGCCGAGCCTATTTCTGAAGACACGGGCTGTTGGCGTTTGCTTTTTTCAGGCTTTCTAAGTAATCTTTTTCACCAGCCCTGCTAATGAATTGCCGCTGCCCATTTACAAAGTTAAGTGTTTGATACAGGTTCTCTTCACCTGTTAGCTGTTCCTTAAAGTAGCATCCTTTTTTCAACCCGTTAGGCTTCATACTCCTAAGATAATCTAGCGCGTATGCACAGTGGCCTACGATTTCGCATGAAGCGCATTTGGCCCAATCTTCAGGGTACAGACAAGGACCACAAGTCACATGGCAAGCTCTTTTTCCTGGATACAGGTTTACCTTAACATCACCTTCACAACGACAGCATTCGTTTTCCCAAGTTGTTTGCTCTACCATTTCAATCAAGTCTCCTCAAGAACAATAATACAAGAATGTAAGCAGGCGATTATAAGTCTTATTATTATGATTGATAAGCAAAACGTAAGAATAGCTTATTGTCGATAAGCAAAATATATCTAGGAGCACGTTCCATTATAAGTCAGTATCTTTAATCAGGGTGAATTGTCTTGACTAGAAAAATTGATGAAATCGACAAAAAGATACTTTGCATATTGTCCCAAGATCCCGAAGTATCTCATACTGAGCTTTCAAAGCGCATGAAGATCTCGCAACCCGCAGTAAGCGCAAGAATACACAGACTCGAGGAAGAAGGAGTGTTGATCCACATGATCGGAACCGACATCAAGAAGACCCAGCTTTTTCTCGCAAAAGTTGATATTTCAACGGACAACGTTGAAGAGGTCCTGAGGTTTTTGGATAATTGCCCTCTATATTTGAATAGCTTCCTAACTTCTGGGACATGCAACATGACTGTACTCTTGGTCGGTGAAAACATTAGGTCCATAATGTCCTGCGTTGACTCTCACTTGAGAAAGAGTTTGCCAGTTAAAAACATGGAGTTCGATCTGATAGTAACCCCAGTTCGATCTTTGATAGTGCCTATAAAACCGACCACAGAAAAAAAGAGAGTCACTTCATGCGGTGCAGACTGTGACAAATGCACACTTTACATGAGCGATAGATGCTTAGGCTGTCCTATTTCGCTTCATTATAAAGGAAATCTACTATAGGTCAACAATGAGCGCGCTAAGTTTCTTCCGTTAGCTCCTTCAACATCTTCTCCATTTCGCCAAGTTTCTGTTCAGCGTGCTTACGCGCCTTTTCGCGCGTGCCGTCAGCAGATACGTGGAAAACATTTTAGCGGAAGACCTGTAGCCCGGCGCGATACCAAGTGCGCGCGCTATTTCATAGAAAGCCAGAACGTACGCTATACTTCTGTGATTTTAGCTGCTTTTACTGATTCCTCAACCATCCGCTCTATGTCAAGCTTTCCTTCTGCTTCTTTTATCTTTTGCAGTTTTGCCTTAGTGGCTGGTTTGCTAGGTGCGGCGGTACAGCTTCTTGCTCTTTGCGTCGAAATTTCAAAAGTGCCGATTTTTCTGGCTATGTTTTCGGTTTCTGTTTTATCAAAGCCTAGGAGTGGTCTGTGTATAGGATAACGCGTTGCGGCTTCGTTTATTACTCTTAGATTGTGTATTGTTTGGCTTGCCTGTTCGCCTATGGCTTCGCCGGTTACGATGCCTTCCGCTTTTTCTTTTTCTGCTATGCGTTCGGCGATGCGGTACATCATACGTTTACATAGTATGCAGGTGAGTTTTCTTGGAGTTTTTTCTATTATAGTTCTTAGGTTTTCGCCATTTTTGGCAATATAGATTTTTCTTGGAAAGCCTATTGACCATTCAAAGAGTTTTTTGGCTGTTTCTAAGGCTTTGGTCGTAGTATTTTCATCCGTGAAAGGCGCGTTATCGATGTAAACTGGAGTTATTGGGCATCCGCGTTTCATCGCTAGCCAACAAGCCACTGGGGAGTCTATTCCTCCACTTAGAAGGCAGACGATTTTTGCTTGTGAGCCCACTGGGAAACCGCCTTCGCCATGTGAGGTTTTCGTGTAAACGTAAGCTTTCGATTCTCTAACTTCGATGCTTACGGTGAACTGTGGTCTTGTGAGGTTCACATGCAAGTTTCGCGTTTTTAGGTTTGATAGGATTTGTTTTCCGACTTCTTTGCATATGTCCATGCTTGAATAAGTCTGTGTTCCAATCCTGCGACAGCGAACTGCGAAGGTGCTATGGTTTTCTATTATTTTGTCCGCTAGATTTAGAGCTGTTTGTGCGATGGTGTTCATATCTGACGATGTTTGCGTTGCTGGAGAAACAGAAGATATGCCAAAGATCTTTGTTAACTTATGGGTGGTTTCTTGTGTTCGTAAGGTTTCTATATAGATTCTGCCGCGCTTACGTTCAACCGCCTCAGGAA
>Ga0209314_10000190_pt1 | contig 26918 bp, 27 predicted proteins | sample I19B2metaG_FD_184146 | JGI IMG/M metagenome (GOLD analysis project Ga0209314, IMG submission 184146) | Lake sediment bacterial and archeal communities from Gulf of Boni, Indonesia to study Microbial Dark Matter (Phase II) - ​I19B2 metaG... | ecosystem: Environmental > Aquatic > Freshwater >... | reverse complement strand
ACAATCCGTTTTCGCATAGACCGTTTGGGTGTACCACTAATAGAAGTTGCGACAGCGCCCGTCATAAGTTCGCCAAAGGAGGCAAAAGAAGTTGCGCTTGCTATTGGAAGAATTTACAGAGCTACTGGAAAAGTCATGCGGGGCTTGGGTACAATTCGCCAGGACGTAAACATATCAGTTCCAAACGGCGCGCTGACAGAAATTAAGGGTGTTCAAGAACTGGAACTCATCTCGGTTGTCGTTGAATATGAAGCCCAGCGGCAAATAAACCTCATAAAGATAAGTGAAGAATTAAAGAAAAACGAAGTGAAAGAAAAAGATATAAAAGAAGAGTTTTTTGACGTAGCAAGCGTTTTTAAGCAGACAAAATGCAAAGTCATTCGAAAAGCACTTGATAAAAATCAACAAGTTTCAGCCGTAAAACTTCCAAGATTCAAGGGCTTTCTAAAGCGTGAACTTCTGCCGAATTTCCGCCTTGGAACAGAGATGGCTGACAGAGCAAGATTCTGGGGAAGAGTTGGCGGGATATTCCATACAGACGAGCTGCCAGCTTACGGAATAACGCTAGAAGAAGTTGAAGCATTAAAGGAAACTGCAAAAGCTGAAGAGGGAGATGCTGTGGTTTTTGTTGCAGACAATGCAGAAAACGTTACAGACGCCCTGAAGGCAGTTGTAGAAAGGGCCCGAGAAGCCATAAAGGGAGTGCCTGAAGAAACTCGAGCCGCAAACCCGGATGGAACAACACGTTATATGAGACCTAGGCCTGGAGCAGCAAGAATGTACCCTGAAACTGATATTCCACCAACACAAATAACAGAAGACTTTGTCAAAAAAATTAGCTCAAACTTGCCAGAACTACCAGAACAAAAACGCGAGAGATTAATAAAAGAATACAAGCTTAACGAGAAATTAGCCAAGCAGATTCTTGACTCTGAATATAGTGAACTGTTCGAGATTATTGCAAAAGAAAGCAATGTTTCGCCAACAACAATCGCCGCATTTTTGACTGAAACTTTAAAGGCATTGAAACGTGACGGCATCCAAGTGGAGAAAATTTCAGAAAATCAGATGAGAGATGTCTTCAAGAGCGTAGGCTCTGGGGAGCTGACAAAGGAAGCAGCACCAAAAGTAGTCAGTTGGCTATCTAAGCATGAAGATAAAACCTTGCGGGAGGCGATCAACAGCTTGGGGTTGCATATGTTTTCAAAGGAAGATCTTGAAAAAGTCATTGACACTGTAATCGAAGCGAACCGAGGCATAGTTGAAAGACTCGGGAAAAATGCCTTCGGGGCTATTATGGGCATGGTTATGAAGGAAGCACGAGGGAGGGCAAAGGCAGACTCGGTCAGCGAACTTGTAAGAAAGAGACTAGAAAAATAGAAAACCAACCTTTTTGAGCGCGCGTGAGGAATTAAATAAATGGTCAAAAATGGTTGCAAGTCAGTTTTTGCTTGTTTAAACATGTGATGGACTTTTTGACGAACAGAGTGCGCCCTAAAAACACAGAGAGGCTTCAGTAAAAGTGAAAGTCTGTACTATTGGAACGATTCATTCATTTTGGTAGCTATGATAGAAGCAAGAAAACTGACGCCGGCATCTCAACATGTGTTCTTCTCTCGCGCGCGCTAATTTACTCGCAAGCTATTTATAAATACCTTGCGAAGAAACTCGCAACATTCTCATAAAAGCGCGCGTAATAATGAAACATTATCCGTATTGTAAGAAGATTTTGAAAACGAACGAGTGTGCATTTTCGCGCGCGGAGGCGGATCCGAAAACTGGTAGGGAGTTATGGCGTTTCTCAGCCGAGTTTCTGAAAAGGCTTGGTCGATTTGAGTCTTTCACGTCCAGAAATGTCCTTTTTGAGGTTAAGAAGGTTCTTGGCGAGTGTGAGGTGAATAAGGAGAAGATATTGGAAAAGGTTGAAGCAGTTGAGATTGTAGTGGACGAGGTTGAAGATCACCAAGGATGAATGAGGCTGAGGTTGAGGCTCAGAGGTTGATGGATGAGTGAGGAATCGAGGATGTTTTCGACGCGAGGAACGCCGCTGTTTGTAAAAGGCTTAATGCTGTTCTTGTTTCGAGCGTGCGCGCTATCATTATACGCAAATTCTAAAAAGCTCCAGCGCTCTTTTATATCACGGGATACTAGTGTCAGAAAAAACAGTTAAAGAAGCCAACTTTGCGTTCCGTGTGAAATTGGGCGAACATGAAGTGGAGATTAGAGGAACCAACGAAGAAGTATTGAAGACCATTGAAAACTTGCCAAACTTAATCATCAATGTTCAAAAAGCCTTTGAAACTCTGAGACCGAAAACGGTGGCAACGCTCACTGTAAAGGCAGAAGCGCCTAAGGTAGAAGCGCCTGCACAGAAATATCCTAAAATAGTACCTACGGAAAAACGCGAAGAGGCCATTTTGAGAATGCTTGAAACTGACTGGGGAAAATGGAGACCAAGAACAATGGAAGAACTCAAAGAGGCGTTGAAAGCCAATGGGCTAGACTACTCAGTCCGCGTTTTGACCGGAGGTCTCGCAGGACTAGTCAAGAAAGGAACAATCAGACGCTGGAACACAAATGCAGGTGTCGTCTACATACTTGCTCAAGGAAAAACCTCAAGTCTTAAGGAAGAAGCACAATGAAGAAAGTTGAGGCTAGAATAAAAACGCCTTTCGGCGAAATTGTAATAGAGGGGGAGAACCCACAGGAAATTCTCAGCATAATTGAAACTTTCCCCGAGAACTTCATGGAAAAAATCGCCGACTTCGCTTCAAGCAGACTAATGCCATCTAGAGTTCAGCTGAAGGGCATAGTTGAATTCACTACCGAAGGCCCTGTCATAGTAACCCGCGAAAATCTTACCCACTATGAGGCGATAGGCTTAACCTTGTACGCCTCAGAAGACAAAAAGAGCACGGGAGCACAAATAGCAAAACTCTTGGAATCAAGCGGAATAAAATGCATGGTTCCAGCCCGCCTTAACGAGATGACCAAAAGAGGACAAGTTTTTAAGCCAGATCCGAACAGGCCAGAATTTAAGCTGACAATTCAGGGCGAGAAGTGGATCGAAGACGAAGTACTGGCAAAACTTAGAGGAAAAATGGGTTGACAGGAGAAAAGGACAAACTCACGGTTCAAATAAGATACAAAGATGTTGAAAAAACCGTTTCCGGTGGCCCAGAAGAAGTTTGGCTTCTAATTAGCAAGTTTTTTAGTGAGCTTATTCCTTCATTTGATGTTGCAAATAAACTCTTACTTAATGTGGACCTACAAAAGCTTGCAAAGGATTGCGAAGGCGTCGTCGCCTTTTCACCTGAAGGCCCTAATCTGCTGGTTTCCAAGAGCAGACTGACGGATAATGAGACTTTGACTTTGTGGCTTCTAGCAAACTACGTAGGCTACAGACTAGCTTTGCTTAAAGGGGACACTGTTTCAAAAGAGGAATTGCAAGTCAAACTTGGAAAAAGCGCAAAAATCACAAGTACACGCCTCGGCGAACTTGTCAAAAACGGAATAGCGTCAAAAGTAGCTGACGAAAAGTACACAATCACAACCTTCGGAATCAAGCAAATGCAAAAGGAAATTTTACCCAAAATTAAAGCGAAAACAAGAACCTAGTCAAAAATCTGGAAAAGACAACGTAACGCGCGCGCCAATGAGAAATTCTCAAGTCATAAAAAATCTTTATTTGCAACCAAGGTATAGCCTCTTTGAGTGAAGTGTTTAAAATGAGTGAGACCGAGTTGCGCGTTTCCAAAATTAAGGACGGCACTGTTATCGACCACATCAGTGGCGGCTACGCATTAGATGTAATCAAGATCTTGAGGATAACTGGGCAGGAAAAGCGAGTGATGACAATTGCCATAAATGTGCCGAGTAAGCGCTTCAAAGCCAAGGACATAGTTAAGATCGAAGGGCGCGCGCTGAACCCACAGGAAGTCAACAAGATCGCGCTGGTGGCTCCCCATGCAACCATTAACATTATTCGCAACTACAGTGTCGTGGAAAAACTGCGGGTTAAGTTGCCCAAGATCATCGAAGACACAATTAAATGTGCAAATCCGGCTTGTATAAGCAACAGCAATGAGCCTGTAGAGGCAAAGTTTTATGTTGAATCCGAAGAGCCATTATTGTTGAAGTGCCATTATTGCAGTTATATTCTGGAGAAAAATGAGGTACTTCAACAGTTCTAGGCGCCTGTTCAGGTTAGGAACACAACACAGCATGTGCGCTAGTCTTCTTTCTTAATCCTTTTTCGGCGAGCATTTTGAATTTTCAGCTGCCGAAATAGTCTTCTAAAGTGGTTCTCTGTTAATCTTTTGCCTCTGCCTATTCCAGGACACTCGGTCGTATAGAGAAACTCGTGTTTTCCATTTTCATTGACACGTAATTCGAATGGATAGAACCTGCAAATAAGCGGCCTTGACGCATAGATAGCACAGCGTTCTTTCTTTAGGAAAACGCATTTTCTTTCTTCAGCTGTCTTTCTCATTTCGTAAACATAAGGTTCATGGCCTGCAATTTCTTCTGCAAATTCGTCAATTGGCTTTGATGTAACCTCAGCAATTCTTTTTGCCTCTGTGTATAGCAGGAGAATTTGTCTAACTTTTTCTTTTGTGTCCCCGCAACAGATTCCACATTTTATGCATCGATAACGAGCGTCTCTGGGATAACTAAAACTCAATTCATCCACTTCCAAACAGGACATTGTGTTCGCAAAGTAACCATTCCACAAAAAAAGTCCGGTTGTCTTTCATGTGACATCGGCAATATTTGGCTCTGCACTTTCCTTAACACAGGCTCCGAACAAGTCTTTGGCGTGCGCTTAAGCGTGCGCATCAACCTCTTACCAGAACGCAATATGTTTATTCCAAGTAAAAGCTTATGTTTTTAACAACTAATAACTAGCAATTTCTTCTTGGGGGAAGGGCTAGCATGATTAGTATTAGGCCTCTGAGAAGATCTGACAGGAATTTCGTACTGCAGATGACACAGCATGAGAATTGGATGGACCTACCTTGTGATATAAACCGCTGCGTGGAATGTGCGTGCGGTGAAGGCTGTTTCGTGGCAGAGATTGACGGGAAGCAAGCAGGTCATGTCTTCTCATTTAACTATGGCAGAATCGGATGGATAGGACTATTGATAGTTAAAACAGAATATAGGAAGCGAGGTATCGCGACCACGCTCATGAAAGAAGCCATCAACTATATGTTTAGCCACGGTGTAGAGACCATAAAACTTGATGCTGTCCAGTCCATCGCGGACTTGTACCGAAAACTCGGATTCATCGACGAGTGCGATTCAATAAGGTTTGCCAGAATTGGAAAAAGAGGCATCACGTCTTTCAGCAAATTCTTGGAACATATGAAAGAGGAAGAACTTGAACAGATTGCGGAATTTGACGCCCAGTATTTTGGAGTCAACCGTCTCAAAGTGTTAGATTGCCTCTTTAGGGATTATCCAGAATACTGTTTCGTTTCAAGGAGCATGAATAAAATAAACGGGTACATAATGGCGAGGAAAACTGAAAGTGGGTTTTGGATAGGACCGTGGGTATGCAACCCACAAAATTATGCCACAGCAAAAAAACTGATCACCTCTTGCATAAATTCATTTGACGAAAATGGCCTAGAATTAAGAGTGGGAATCCCTTCAGTGAATTCAAACGCAACACGCCTATTACAAAGTCTAGAGTTTAAAGAAGTTTCAAAGAGCATAAGAATGGTCCTAGGCAAACGAGATTTAACAGGAAACTTTCTGGGAGTTTACGGAATAGCAGCACCAGAAAAAGGATGATAGAGGCAACTTCAGTCAAACAGTGCCAATTTTGGAGCCTAATATTTGTGGGATGTAAAGCTGGCGAGAACAAAAAGGTTAATCAATTTATGAATTGAACTAGAAAGTTAATTAGGTCATGCGCGAAAAGTCTACTGGCTGAATAGTCGATGAGAGAAGTAGTGCTCGCAAGCCTGGAAGACGCCCCGAGAAGGGTTGAGAGCATAAAGAGAAGCTTCGAAATCATCTATGGAGTCAAAATTGAAGTTGACTTGGAAGAAGTTGCACTTGACAAGGTTTTCCCTACGGAAGAGTTTTTGGAGAATGACAAACTTGCCCTCGTTTTCATGAAGGTTATCGCAGAAGACTATGGCGTACCAATAACAACTGTAAAACGTAACGGAGACTATTTCGTCGTCGACGGTCACCACCGCGCATTTATTTTTAAGAAACTCCTCAAAAAGACTACAAGGGCTTACGTTTTAAAATTTCCAGACGACAAAAAGTTTCGAGTTGTCCCTAAACGTTCCCTTGAAACTCTCCCAATAAAAGATGTCAGCGACATAGAGGACCCTATCCTGAAAGCTTGGCAACGAACACTAGGAATTCTAAAACATTATGAGGCCATTTATAACGTTCCTTTTTACCTAAAGCAAGAACAAGTCCATCCAGAAGACTTGGTTCCAACGCAACCGCAAGTGGGAAAAAAGCAAGTGGAAGCCATAAAAGAATTGTTGGTGCCAATAGTTTGCATTCAATATGAAGGCAAATACTACATTTTGGATGGACATGCAAGAGCGCTTCGCGCCAAACAACTTTTGCTAGATTCAATAAAGGCCATAACGTTAGTACCTGCAGTACGGATAGATTTTGGAATAGTCAAAACTGCCGAAGAAACGAGCCTTAAAAGCTTAGAAGATATAAGAATTTTAGATTAGCCCTTCTGCCTATGCCCTCCAGAGCATTGGCGAGGTCTACTTCTGTTTTTCTGCAATTCCTTTTTCAACATCTGATCCATGTTTACCCAAGGCTCTGTTCAGCAACATTTCTCCCTAACTTTCTGCACTCTTCTAAACCTTTACTGTCAGGTTCATATCTAACCAGCAATGGCGGCTTCAAAACTCTCATGTCAAACTTGTTTTCCATTACCTCAAGGACTAGACGCGGAGCTTCTCCGCTCCATCCATACGAACCAAAGGTCGCCCCAATCTTACCCTTCAAGTTTACCCCTTTAACTGCAATTTCTTCCAGCAATTTCTTCATATCCAATGTCATGTCATGATGGTACGTTGGCATTCCAATAATTACTGCATCCACATCAGCCAACTCTTCAGGCGTTGCAAAGTACTTTAATTCACAATCCACGCCTTGAACGGTTTTGGCCCCTTCCAGCACAGCATTCGCCATCTTCCCTGTGTTGCCAGTCCTACTATAATAGAGAATTATCATCCTTGACATAGTGAATCGCCGAATCAACTTTGTCAATAATAACTCTTAAGGCTCAACATATATTATTTGCGTTAAAGTAGAAATATGAAAAGGTTCAAACGTAACGAATGCAAACAATGATTAAAAGAGTACATAATTGGGAAACGACAAAATGAAAAAGCCAGGCCTCGTAATCTTCGACGTTGAAGGTGTGCTAATCCCTAAACACCGCTATCTATTCTTCGGAATTGGTATGACCCTCGGATTTTCGCAATTTGCAAAGATAATCTTCTATGGCCTCCTTTATGAAATAGGTCTAATCTCGGTGAAATCGACCCTCAGACGCGTGTTTCGAATTTTCAGAGGCATCAAGGTTCAAGAGCTTGTGCAGATTTTTAGACAGATTCCCTTGACGCCCGGCTGTAAAGAAGTATTTGAAGAACTCAGGAGGCAAGGTTGGAAGACTGCGCTAATAAGCTCTGGATTGCCAACCATCGTTGTCAAAGATCTAGCCTCGACGCTTAGAGCGGACTATGCTTTTGGTTTTGAGCTGGAAGTTGAAGAGGGGATTTTTAAAGGCGAGATTTGGGGAGATGTCATAGAACGCGACGGGAAGCTTTTAGCTCTCGAACGTATCCTGAAAATCGAGCGATTGGACCCAAAAGATTGCGTTGTCGTTGCAGACGATCGAAATAACGCACCCTTATTCCTTCCAGAAACTTTGAAGATAGGTTACAATTCTGATTTTGATATAAGAATGAAGGCAGACGTCTTAGCAGCTGGAAAGCTTGTGGAAATAATGCCCTTCATAAGGGGGGAACCAATGCGTCAAGGAAACAGGCTATCCAAAAACAGAGTGCTTCGAAAAGCAATTCACGCGAGTGGTTTCGCAATTCCGATCATTTCAAGCTTGGTAGGTGCTTACCCAGTCGCCATGTCCATTTTAGTCGTCAGCGCTTTATACGCAACCTCTGAATTGGCAAGAATGGAAAAGAAAAGCATGCCTATAATCTCTGAAATAACTCGCCACGCAGCAACGCAAGCCGAGTTTTATGAGTTTGCCACTGCTCCCATACTTTTCGCTCTAGGCATTTTGCTAACGTTAGTGCTCTTTCCTATTCCGGCAAGCAGCGCAGCCATTGCAACATTCGCCGTTGGCGACAGCGCAGCCTCAATCTTTGGAGGCATGTTCGGAAAAAGAACGTACTCATTCAACAAAGAAAAAACTCTGGAAGGCTCAGTAGCAGGATTCGTTTTTGCCCTCTTGGCTGGAGTATTCTTTGTGTCTCCATTTAAGGCATTAATTGGAGCAGCAGTAGCCATGATCATTGAGTGCCTCCCCTTGCCGTTGGACGACAATCTTACTATGCCATTATTAACGGGCGCTGCACTGGTTCTCCTAGGCTAGCCCTGAGTAGCGCGCGCGATATTTGGCACATGGAATCAAGTCTGTCTTCAACTCGTCGGTTCTGTCTGGAGGGAGTTAAAACCAAAAAACTTGAAGAAATTGCTAAAGAAACTTGGGCATCATTTGTAATAATTTGCCTTCAGTTGTCACGTATTCTCTCATGAGATCTGCAGTTAGGCAGGAATGAACCGGTATGATCATAAGCATGTCTCCGATTTGGATCTTATCGAATAAATCATTGACTGCCTTGACAATGCCATGTTCCTGACTTAGTGAGGAAACATATGCATTCTGAAGGATTGGACCCCACCCATTCTCTTGAGGCACAGATACATACCCGAAATTTTCTCTGCCTTTTTCATCCAAAATGAACTCTTTTGAAAGATGCACTGCACCACCATGAATAACGATCTCATTTCTCTCCTTGCATTTGGCAACAACTGGACAAGCCAATGAAACTGCGATATCTTCTTCGGAGCAGGAACCCAACTTAAGCTGCATGACATCGTAGAATACAAAGTTTCCGGGTCTGATTTCGTCTAATCCATCAAAATTTTCTGTAATGCTGCAGGTAGGTGTGTCGCCAACAGATGTCTCGACATTCGAGAAGCCCTTCGCCTCTAGTCGATTCTGCACGAACTTCATTCTATTCAATGTATCAAAATACACTTGTCCAACCTCTTTGGTCGACTTCGCACTGTAAGAGTGCCCTGCATGTGTCAAAACGCCAGCGAAAGAGAGATTCTTTGAACCCTCAATTTCCGCTGCAAGCCTCGCAACCTTATCAGGCTCTTCCCAAGAGACACCTGTCCTTTTATACCCGACATCTATATCGATCCATGCTCTTGACTTATATTTCAAATTGTCAATTACGAAAAGGGTCGTTTCATGCGAATCCACTAGAAGATTCAAGGAAATTTTGCTTGCAAGCTCATTTATCCTCTCTATCTCGCAAATGTTAACGGGAAAAGCGATCGTAATGTCCTTCCATCCGTTCTTCGAAAAATAAACGGCCATGTCAACAGATGAAACGGTAATGGACACGACACCGAACTCTCTAAACCATTCTCCTATCTCCGCAGATTGATGAGTTTTGAAGTGTGGCCTAAACCTTACTCCGCTATTCTGAGCTTTTCTTGCCATTTTCCCGATGTTTTCCATCGCGCGCTCCTTGTTTAACAAAAGTGTTGGACGCGTGACATTCACCTAGTCTCACCCTATCGCTATTCCTTTCTTGAGACTTCTAAGGAATATATTAGCCTTGCACTAACATGCGCCTGCGTTTCATTATCGTTTCGTTTTTGCCAGCATTGTAAGTGTGCCGTGGATAAGGTATGGAATACAGACACAAGTTATCAAAGCAACTTCGAACCCCGCATCGTTGATTAGCCACGCGGATGCGATGGGGGAAACTATTCCTGCGATCAGGCCTACGCTTTGAATTAGTCCAGTTACGGAAACAATCGCCATAGGACCTACTGCATCTTGGGCAAGTGAAGTGTTTAGATTCCAAAAAGCAGAACTTGCGAAGCCTAACACGATAGAAATTATAACTACTGTTGTGGACGTTAGGGGGTAATAGAAAAAGAGAGCCGCTGTAGCCACTGTCGTCAACGCGGCTCCCAAGATTACGAATCTTCGGTCACATTTGTCAGAAAGCCAGCCGAGTACTACGGATCCAACTCCTCCCATTAAAGCCAAGATTCCAAAAGTGGTTCCAGTTTGGAAAACGTCAAGCCCTCTAACCCTCAACAAAAAAGATGGGGCCCAAGTGAAGAGAGTAATGAAGCCGAAATATGATGCAAACATGCTTGCAGAAGCAATTAGGACCTGCCGCGAGGTCAAAGCTTTGACATGTGATTTCTCGTTGCTAGCTCTGCCTTGTTTCTCAACAGGTAAATTCTTGGATAGAAACCAGAAGAAAACGAGCGTTAAAAAAGAAATTGCACTGAACACATAAAGGGGAAATCGCCAATCAAATTGATCTATCAGTATTCCTGATAGGAAAGGACCGGTAAATCCGCCTATTGACACGTACAGACCATTAATAAGTCCGGCTAGAAATCCTCGCGATTTTGGCGCCATTTCGCCCACTAAACTATAAATAGATGGTGCAAGAAAACCTGCACCCAAACCAGAAAGAAACGTGGCACCTAGAGAAGTGTAGTATGAGTTAGCCAGCCCTAAAAATAGCGCACCAAAAGAGCTTGATGTAATCCCAATGGTGATGACAATTCTCCTTCCAACGCGAGCAGTAAGGGGGCCAGCAAAATTCATAGTCAAAAGGCAAGCTAGCAACAGTGATGACATGATGCTACCAGTCTGGGCTTCAGTCAATTCAAACAAGGTTCGTATCTCGTCAAGCACGACTGGGATTGAATAGCGAAAAATTCCGAATGTGACGTAACCAATCATTGTGGTTACAACAAATCTTTGTGTCGTCTTTTTAGTCAATATTGAGGGGCCTCGATAATCTTTTCCTTACGATATCCTATTTGTTAACCATCATTGCTGAATCGATATTTAAGATTATTATTCGTAAGTGCTAATTACTTTCTGCATTAAACAGCTATGGAGTACGAGAAGGGAAAAGATGGACAAAATGATTGCGATGTGCGGGTTAAACTGCAACGATTGCATAGCGTTTATTGCAACACAGGAAAACGATGATAAAATGCGAGAAAAGGTTGTTGAAGCGTGGTCAACAGAAAAGGGACGCCTTAAATTAGAAGATGTTGATTGTGACGGATGCACTGTTGGAAAGAGGCTGCATTCGTTCTTTTTAGTTTGCACTGTAAGAAAATGCGGGCTCAAGAAAAGCATAGAAAACTGCGCGTACTGTGGTGATTTTCCATGCGAAAAACTTGAAAAACTTTGGATTAGTTTTCGAACTGTTTCTGGAGAAAGGGCAAAGTCAAACTTGAAAATAAGGAAAAGTCGTACTCAATGATTGAGCCGAATTCTGCGCGCTATTTTGTTTAATCATTTTGGTATCAACATCGGCACTCTTTTCTGATAGTCTTCATACTCTTGGCCGAATTCATTGATCAGCTCTTTCTCTTCCTTCCTTGAAATGCAGTAAACAAGTGCGATCATTAAGGGAGTCGAGAGCAAAGAATACCAAGCGAAGAACAAAAAAGAAAACCCAACATGCGCCAGTAATCCACCGAGATATTGCGGGTGTCTAACAATAGAATAAACTCCTTTAGTGACGATCTTTTCTGACCTATGCGTTTCTGCAACTCTCAAGCTCGTTTCTTTCACGCCTTCGATTCCGAACCAAGCACCAACAACAAAGAAAGGCACAAAAACTATCAGATGAACGATTGAAACTAAGAGATTAACACCGGGAACGTATATAACTAGATTCTCAAAAACTGGAATGATAAATCTGGGCTGAGGTGAAAACCAAAGTCCAGCCCAAAATAGAAAGAATCCCCATCCTGAAATTAGACCGTAAATCTCTCCGATTTTTACTCCTTTATCTTTCCCATATCTTTTTTGAAGTTTAAAGTGTTCGACCGAGAAGAAATGAATTGGTATTGTAGCTATAACGCCTAACACACAAATGAAAAATAAAATGTTCATTTTTCTCACCATAGGTTATACATGAGTTTCTGACTTTGTAATTAAAGAGATTTTTAGAAACTTGAATTTTACATTTCTTAGTTCAATTTAGAAACTTAGAAACTAGAGCGCGCGCGAATGTTTGAGCTTGGAATGGTGGCGCGGGGTGCGGGATTTGAACCCGCGCGGCCATTGCTGACCACAGGCTTAGCAGGCCTGCCCCCTACCAGGCTAGGGCAACCCCGCCCAGTCTTTCATCAACCCCACAGCGTTTTGAGAGGTTTTTCTCGTCTTTTCAGCCAGCTTTTCTTGACCCTGTAGGGTTTTCTGTGTATTCTTTCTTATTTGTGTTTTCTGTGGATAATCAGGTCCTTCACGGTTTCGATACGATTTGTTTGTGTTTTCTTGCCATCCGTAGCATGCTTTCTTGAGAGGGTCGCGCGCGTGAATAATAAGCAGGCGCCTTTCCTTCTCAACTCTTTCCGCACATAATCCTCATGCAACCCCCTTACTGTCCTCTTGCTGCGAGCAAAAACAGGAGCAGCATGCAAAACCCTATCCAAATAAACCAGCCTCGGATAGTAGACGTAATGCTCAAGGTCAGTAACAGAAACAACCTCCTCAGCGATATCAGAAACAGGCAACCGCTACTTCTTCTTAAGCAAACCGTCCGCCTTCGCCTTGCCAAACTTACCCATGAACTTCACAACAACTAACGCATTACAATTGCCTTAGCCTTAGTTAGAAGGTCTTCGGCGAACTGCAAATCCTCCTTCAACTCCTCAATGCTGAAAGTCTTGCTAGGCTGATAGCCAGCCATATGAAGCTCCGTGGCCAAACTCAAATATTTATTATACACCGTCCTCTCCAACCACCCAGCCCGGACAAGGTTATCTCGAATAAGAAACTGCAAGGCAAGACGCCCAGTAAACTTGGTCTGAGTGCCCGGATACTCAATCTTTCTAACTCCAAAATTGTACAAAAGAGCCTCGAGACTGCTCTCAACCGACCTAAAAATCTCCTCAGCTGCGGGAAATAATCTGCCAGCACGAATGTTTTCCTGAGCTGAATGCAAATATTCTTCAGCTTTCCGTAAACACCATCTAACCAAATCTTCTCGGCTTTTCGCCATAAAGAACCTCTCCTCTTGAATGTACATCCATAATGAATACATCCTTGGACAGCCCAGAGAAATACTCATCAATAGATAGAACTATGGGATAGACATTAATCCCATACACAGGAAAAATGTTCGAACCAACAAAATCCAAAACGTAATCTCTTATAGCCTTAATCTGAGCCTCATCGTCAACGATAATCAGGATGTCTATATCACTGGGTTCTTTCACAAAGTCCGACCGCAACCTCCTTAATGCCAAACTACCAAACAGCACGACCGTCTTAACGCTGTACTTCTCAGTAACGAATGTAGTCACTTTGTTTGCAATCTCCCTATAAACCTCTTCCAAATTTCTGAAAACCCTTTTTAAAGGTTCATACAAAAAGTGTTTCTGGTTCACCTGATACACCTTAGACTTGCCGACCCTTTCCATGACAACCAAGCCAACGTTAACCAGATCCTTTATTTGCCTATTAACCTCAGAGACCGAAACCCCAGCTTCCTTAGCCAACTCATTTTCCACAACGCTTCTCTCTGGATGCGACACTAAAACAGACAACAAATTTATCTTCGTTTTACTCCCCAAAATCTTATCCAGATACAAGAGCACCATACTCTTTTCGGTTTTCCGAAATATATTTTGGAAAACCAAAATAAGAAACTTGCGGTACATCAAGAGTATACTACTTATCTTTCCGGTCTTTCAACTCACAGTACACCCTAAACGTCCTTACAACTTTTCTATGGCATCCATGATCTTGACATAGCTTTCTACGCTGCATCTCCAGCCTGCAAGAATCATCTCGTTTATTGCTTGTTTAGCGCTCTCTTTTGTAACCTGCCCTCGAAAGACAGCTTTGACCAAAATGTACGGTGTACCCGCATAGGATACTCCATGGATTCTCGCGGTTTTTCTAGCCACTTCATCGTCTATAACCGCTATTCCATCCCGCTCTTTGGCAATGGCCAAAACTTCAGCATCGGTTATATGAAGCCCTTTCGTTTCCAAAAGACTTGCTAGAGATTTTCTGTCCTTGGTCTCAGTTACTTTGAACACGTTACTTTTGAACATCTTTTCCAAAATGATAGCGTCTGGGACGCCTTTGCGTCTTCCTTCATCTACAACTTCTCTCTTAACATGCAAAGATGTCAGTTGTTCATTTTCTGACTCTTCAAAAACCCTACTTAACCCTACTTTGGTCATGTAAACTAATGGCGTAGCATTAAAAACGAGCGGTTTCACTTAGACTTCGCCACGGATGCCCTTTTGATTTCTTTCTCAATTTCTTCAGGTGTCCTGACTGCTAAGGGTTTAAGCGTCAGCACGACCACCGTATACAAATGATATCAAATGCATACATAAACCTTGATTCTCTCGCGCTCGTTAAAGGGAATTGAAAGCAGTTGTCGTCGTCCCCGTGTTGGTGCCCGACGACAAATGTCTAGAGAAATCAGGCGAAGGAGATTGAGAGCGACTGTTGTCATGCAGCCAGAGAAGGATCAACTTTCGTTTTCTCTAAACATACTGAAAACCGGACAGAATAAAGTTGTTGTTCACATTTGCAGTGGTTTCTGAACAACAACTTCCAAATCCTGAAAAGACAAAACTAACGTGATATAATAGATATACTCAACGTCGGCTCTTTCCATCCTACCGGGAATAGGAGTAGTAGTCCAGCAGAATCCAACGGCGACCACTACTACTTTCAAGTCTTTTCCTCCGCGCCGCAAAACTCAAAGGTCTGAGAAACAGGTAACCAACTGACGCGCGCAAAAATCCATAAGCGAGAAATACGCGGAAAAGTCTAGATTCTTTATAGCTACAAACGTTTTTACTACAAGAATATTATTTGTAGAATCAGGTGAAACTCGATGGAACCATCGTCATTAAGCAGTACTGTGAAACGAACTTGCGACGTGTTAAGGCAGGGCGCTCTAGTACAGGTTTCAGATTACGAAAAGAGGTTTTCATCACTAAAACATCTCTACGACGATCTACTTTCAAACCTTGTAAAAATGAATTTTGATTGTAAAGAGGCTTATGAAACTGGCAAACAATTTTTGGGGACCAACCGTGTACGCTTTGCTGGGGTGGACGGCACAATGTATTCGCGGCCGCTTTTCGATATGGTAATTTTCTTCGGCGGCGCTTATGCTTCAACTGGTGCAATAACTTTCTTTGAAAACGACAAACCCCTAGTCGAGTACGATTCACGGACAATTCAGCAAGGCGCAGGAATATCCAGCGTCGTGCCAATCTATATCAACGAAATCCCAGATGTAGATCAAATATTTTTTGACACAGAACAACCGGGAGAAATCAGTCTAGGCAGATCCTTCACCGACGAAGCAATAATCAGCAATGCCACAATTGCCAACTGGATGATGACTTTCGCAGAGTACTACCTTGCCTACAAGCTTACCACAGATCCAAATCAGAACATACGCATCATTCTTCTTGACAGAAGCCTATCCATCGAACGGGCAAGTCTCCTTTATGACACCTCAAAAAACGACCTGTGGACCGTAAAAAGCAGCATAATCGGATACAAAATCGACGAGGAGCCAATCGACGTCAACGACTTAACCATTGCAAGACAATATGTTTGCAACCGCGGTTTAGGCCTGCCATCCCCACGAGCGGATTATCTACGCTACGCGATAATTGACTTGGCAAAACAGAAAGGACCCTTAACTGAAAGACAGACTCTGGCCGAGCTTGGAATTACAGACGAAAAAAGAATAAAAAGAGTAAAACGAAGCCTCAAAAACCTAGTTGAAAGAGACATCCTAAACGAGAAAAACGAGATTTACGTTTTGAACCCAAAATACGCAAGAACTTGGGAGCACATCAGAAAGCTAGTAATCGACCTGGGTGACCGATTCTTCTTCACAAAAGAAACAGAAAGCCCTATGAAAATATTAAAGGATGAGAAGGAGCATTGGCTCACCACCCTTGACATCGCCTTTCTCACACTGTTCACCCTGCAAATACTAATGGAAGAATGCTGGAAAAAACGCATTCTGCTAATCGGGGTGACGAAAGATACTGCCGCAAGAGACTTCAAGAGGCAACTGATCCCAATAATGCACAATGAAGACTTGTTAAAGACACATATTTCGCAGAAAGAGCTGGAAGAACTGCCGAATACGGACCGCATGATACTCCAATCAGCCAGCCTTTTCAACCCTGAAAAAATGAAACCCCCATGGGGTCTGGTTGAGTACGATTCAGCCTTCAGAACAATGATTCCAGACAGAAAAAACCGCAAAGGCTACATCTCAGGGGCAATAAAAAACAAAATAGGCCTCGAAAAGACTTTTCTGAAGACGTATGTGCAGTTAAGCCAAGCCGAAACAGACTTTATGCTAAGGAGTAACGTTCTGCTGGTGGACCGCTTAGTCTACCCGGAATTTGATTACAAACCCGACAACATTGTAGAGTTCTGGAACGAGTTAAGCGACGACACAAAAGAACCTGTCGAAACCATACTCTTCATGGAGAAAAATGTTCCAAACAAAATCCAAAATCTAACCATGAACATTCTGGTAGCCATGACACCTTCAAATATCCCGGAAGCCTTCGGCCACAACAAGCCCCTGTTTATTGCGGACAAAATCGCAAAATGGAACTATGGCCAATTCAAATGCATCGTAGACACAACCGCCAGTTGGATACTCAATAATCATAAATTAAGAAAGTTCATATTCTATATGAGCACGTTTCGAGAGAGGCGAGCCACAATTGAAGCAGCAAGAAGAGAGCAACTTTAACAGTTTCTCCTTCACAGATTTTGATGGCAAATTCCATGCAAGACTCGCCGCCGTCATTCCAAGGTACTTTGGCGGCGCAGAAGAGACTAGACTTGCAGGAACAAGCGCAAGATACCAGTGCCGCATAAAGGTTGAATACCAAAAAGACTTAATGGGGCTTTTAGAAGAGGGCATGCTACTCGCAGTTAAGAACTTTAAACAGTCAACCCAAGGCGCTGAGCGGTACACGCTTATGGAAGTCAGCCGCGTCTGGCCTGAACACTTTGGTTTACGCGGCCTCTCAGACCACGGCTATTATCCCATGCAATTTGAAATCATCGAGCAGTCTGAGGATGATTGGCAGACAGATGACAAGTCTACAATGATGATTCAGATAGATGCCATACCAATAAACTATGATTTAATCCTGAACGATAAGTGCGAATTCGAGTTTATCAAAGGTTTTTCCTATCCCGTTGTGGGGAGCCCCATCTATTTGCTTAATAGCGAAATGATAAACCGCGTGTATAACAAAAAAATAGCCGACAAGCTTCAGATAGACACGTCAAAAACCGTGGAGGACGCTAAAGTAGACCCCAGACTCGGCTTGATCAAAATGTTTCAAGCGAGCAGAACCGTAATTCCAATATACGTTGACTTCGAAAAGCTTGTGCGTTACCACTTCGGCGTTTTCGCTTTTACAGGTGGCGGAAAAAGCAACCTGATGTCAAACATTCTAAGGCGAATTCTACTGCACACAGACAACACAAAGGTCGTGGTTTTTGACATAAGCTGCGAATACGTGTTTTTGCTGCTGGATCTGCTGACTCATCCTGATATTCCTTCAAAAGTTGTTCTTGAACATAGAATTGACTCTCTAGAACAATTCTTCAACTCCGTCGTCAAGCCAAGAGAATACGAGATGGATGAACGAATAAAGGCAGGCTTAAAATGCATGACGGAGCAAGGCAAAGTTGCCTATTACAAGAGGCCTAAACAGAAAATTCCGACATACAGCGAATTCATTGATGAACTCGGCGACCAGCGGAAAGGATCAACTGACAAGCCTCATTACATGAATGCCATAGACAAAGTCCACGATTCCATACTGGAATACATCGAGGAGCACGGCCTGAGCGAAAATCAGGAAGTTGACGAAGAATTCGTTAGGTATATCGACAAAATAGCCATAGCAACTATTGAAGAGTTTAAAGTTCATGAAAAAAGCGGATTATACGCTTGGGCAACCACGAGAATGTCGCTGATTGATAGAATAAAGAAGAGACACGAAAGAGACGAGAGGGAAACCGGCGGATTGACAGTTGAAAAAATCCGAGAACTGCTGGAAGGCAAAGCCAAGCTTATCTGCATTTCAATTTCAGATCCATTCACAATGAAAGACCTTGTCATAACCCTAACACAGGACTTATTCATCCGCAGAAAACGAAAATTCCAAGTTAAGCCTTACCTTCTACTAGTCTTCGATGAGGCTCAAGAGTTCATACCAAGCAACGCATCGGGAATAGACGCGAAATGTTCAGCGCACGTTGAAACGCTGCTGAGGCAAGGAAGAAAATTTGGATTAGGCGTATGCATAGCCACGCAACGCATAGCCTATCTAAATACTAATGCCCTACAGCAGCTTCACACGTATTTCGTTGGCACCTTACCACGCCCATATGACCGTGCACTGATCAGCGACACTTTCATGATTGACAAAGGCATGCTAGAAAAAACTTTAGAGTTTGCGCCGGGCGATTGGTTATTGTCAAGCTACATAGCTACAGGCATAGAAAACGTACCCATATTTATAAAAGCCGATAACGCGGAAAACGAAATAGAAAAACACTTAGAGCAGCGCGCGCGCGCAGGCGAACAGCGCTAACTTTTGTGATGTGACGCCAACAAAAGGCTGAAATAATCCCGGTGTTTATCCTGATTTGCGGGTTTAGCTGAAGTGGGGAATGATGATTTGGTCAGGCTGGGGTTAATAATTCCATCCTCAAACACAACGATGGAATCTGAATTTTGCGTTATGTTACCAAAGGGCTTCACGGCTCATACGGCCCGGGCACGGCTTAGAAGTGTTACTTTGGAATGTTTAACTGAAATGGAAAGCAAAATCGAAGAAGAAGCCGCTAAGCTTGCAGATGCAGATGTTAATGTAATTGGATATGGATGCACGAGTGGAAGCCTGTATAAGGGGCTAGGCCACGATAAAATGATAGAGGTAAGAATTGAGAAAGCTTCCGGAAAACCAGCTGTAGCAACAGCAGGCGCAGTCGTAAGTGCCCTGAAAACATTGAAAATAAAGAATGTTTCGGTTGCAACTCCCTACATTGCCGAAATCAATGATTTAGAAAAAAAATTCTTAGCTGCAAATGGATTTAAAGTTGTAGACTTGAAGGGGTTACAGCTATCAGACAACATTAAGATTGGAACAGTAAACAGTAAGACAACCTACGAGCTAATTACCAAATTGAAACATAAAGAAGCAGATGGAATTTTCATCAGTTGCACAAACTTTCCAACCGTTAGAACTATTAAGAAACTTGAGAACGAGCTCAGAAAATCAGTTATCTCAAGTAACACAGCAACACTCTGGGCTATGCTTAAGAAAATCGATGTTCCATTGAAAATCAATGGTTATGGAAAACTCCTTGAAGAATATTAAGGGCTACGTTCAAATTGATGAATCCTTTAGAAAAGTATCAAAAATCAAACGGAGAGCAGTTAAGGCGTAATAAAGGGAGAAAATATCATGGAAAATGAAGTTAAAGCCATACTTTTCGGGCTTGGCCCAATGGGAGAAGTGATTGTGAAGGGGATCTTAGAGAAGAAAGGGCTAAGGGTAGTTGGTGCTGTTAACGTGCTCAAAGACAAAGTTTGGGAAGGATCTGGGGAAAGTGTTGAAGTTGGGCAAGAACCTGGGAGTAACAGTTACCGATGACGCCGAAGGCCTTGTTTCCAGAATTCAGGCGGACATAGCCTAGATGGCAACCAGATATTATTTGAAGGATGTTTATCCGCTAATGGCCTTATGTGTTAAAGCTGGAATTAACATCATATCTCCATGTGAAGAGCTTTCTTATCAATATTATGAACGTCCCGAATCATCGAGTGAATTGACAAACTGGCCAAAAAATACGGTGTAACTGTACTTGGAACCGGAATCAACCCCGGATATCCTATGGACCCATTGCCGATTACCCTTACAGGAGCCTGCAAGCACGTAGAGAGTATCAAGGCAACGAGAATGATGGACTCTTCTAAACGAAGAATTCCATATCAAAAGAAGATAGGAACAGGGCGTGCGCGCTTGAGAGCGGAGCTAGTTGAAGGAATGGACGATCCTATGCTTGCAGTAAACCTGAATCTTAGTTTGAAATGTTGAACCTTCAACCGAACTCTGCTATCTTAGCGCGCGCGTTATTCCCTATGGTCTCTTATTGACCACAAGAATAATGTGCTTCCAAGCTGTATCGACATGATTTATGATTTCAAACTCAGAATCTACCAATTCAGCCTTGGCATAAGTCAAAACCGCAAAAAGCCCAGATTAATACCTATTTGAATTTGAGGCTAAAGTTTAATAATAATTCGCACATTAGCTAATGGAAAAAGGTGCTACGGTATGGATGAAATAAAGCTTGTCATCTTTGGTTTAGGCCCTATTGGACAACGAGCGGCAAAAGTTGTTCTGGAAAAGAAAGGCTTGATGTTCGTGGGCGCCGTTGATATCGCCAAGGACAAGGTTGGCAGAGACCTCGGAGAAGTCCTTGATATAGGTGAAAGGTTAGGCGTCACAGTGACCGACGACGTTGACTCTCTGCTTGCCAACATTAAAGCTGATGTTGCACTCATCTGCACTACATCCTATATGAAGACCGTTTATCCTCAGCTTCTTAAATGCGTGGAAGCCGGAATGGATATTGTGTCAACATGTGAAGAACTAGCCTATCCTTGGCTGTCAGAACCTCAACTTGCAAGTCAAATAGACAGACGGGCAAAGCAATTCGGAGTCACTGTTCTGGGCACGGGCATAAATCCAGGCTTCTTTATGGACACTTTCCCACTAGTCCTAACAGGTATATGTAGAGAAGTCAAAAAGATAGAGGCAATAAGGGCGATAACAACAGGATTACGCAGAGACTCTTACCAGAAGAAGATAGGAACGGGACTGTACCCTGAAGAATTCAAAGAGAAGATAAAGAAAGGAGAGATAACCGGACACGTGGGCTTCCGCGAATCAGTAGCCCTGACAGCTGCAGCGTTAGGGCTGAAACTCGACAAGATCGTTGAATTACCTCCTGAACCAGTGGTAGCAGACAAAGAAGTGAAAACGACGTACACGACCGTGAAAAAGGACCAAATGTTAGGCTACATCGATGTGATAAAGGGTACAAAAGATGAAAAGGACGTAATCGTCTACAAACTCATCATGCACGCGGGCGTAGAGAAAGGATACGAGGAATACACGGTTGAGGGAACACCAAATATCCATGTTAAAATGAGTGAATTTCTAGGAGACTGGGAGACAGCACATATAGTAGTCAACATGATACCCAAAGTGATCAAAGCTTCACCCGGGCTACTCACAATGAAAGACCTACCGCTTCCGTGCGCTGTACTCGACGACGTAAGGACGTTAGCCTTCTAGAATCAGCTTTTCTTTTGTCACACTTCTGGTTTTCTTTCCTTGAGGCGTCTTGTCAGACTTCTTGCCTTATCCACTCCCTACATTTCAAGGTACGTGTCATCAGCATTGCCATCGCGCGCGCAGCAGCATGCTAGCTGAAACTCAAAGATAATAACATGCTCGCGCATAAGTAAACGTGATTAATGTTGTATTCTAGTGGAGAAAAGTCAGGATTGTATCTTGATCGTTCATAATGACTAATTAACTGTGAAGAACACTGGTCGTTTTGCGTACACTGTCATATCGTTGACGCGAGTGCTCCACTTGAAAGTAATAGAATCCAAAGTAATGTGATTATTCTGCTCTCTTCAATTTGCATCCCCTATTTGTATGCGCGCGCTACGAACCCTACAGTTGCAATAAGAAATCCGGCAAAGAACGGCATGTCAAGACAAATCCACGTCTCAGAAAAATGCATTGACATGCTCAACAAACAACCTCACACAGGAGAATACTTGTTTGGCAAGGATCCTGAACGCATAAGAAAGAGGAGGAGAGCCAACTTCCATTGGGCTAGAGGTCACATAGCATCCAAGACAGCGAACAAGGATTTGATGATGATCCACCTGCACACTTTCAGACATTTCTTTGCAACCAAGCCTTACCTTCAGACAAGGGACATACGGTCTGTTCAGAAGAAGATGGGACACAGATCCATAACTAGGACTACCATCTACGAGAATAGTGAACCAAACCAAGACGTAGAGACGTTCATGGTCAAGGCTGTCACCTCAAAGGAAGAAGCTTGAAAACTTATAGCTCTAGGCTATGAATCCCACTATCGAACAGCCGATGGTGTTAACTTGTTCAGAAAAAAGGTGACAGTGCTTGACTGAGCCAGACGCATTCTACTTGAACAAAGAAACCAAGAAATTCCAGTTGGAGAAACCCACAGGTGAGTTTCAGAATACATTCTGTGAAATTCAGAACACCTTCGTTGAAAGATTTTGGTAATAAATAATAAAAAAAGGAAGTTGTGCTCTATGCTATTCCGCATCTTTTGAGCAGACGTTGCCATTTTTCGTCTGTCAAACGTTGGATGTCCTCTACTAACTTTTCGTTTTTCGACGTGAACAGGTGTCTGAAACGTCCTTGTGCTTGTAGATAATCTTTTACTGGCTTTTTCTTTTGCGGAGCTAAGGCCATGACCTTGCTCGGTGTGGACAGCTGATATTGGCCGTTCACGGCTTCCCATAGCGGGAACACGCATGTTTCTACTGCCAAACGCGAGAGTTCTATGGATTTGGCTGGGTCGCTTCGCCATCCCCTTGGACACGGGGCAAGCACGTGTAGAAATGCTGGCCCGTTTACTTCTAGGCCTTTTCTGACTTTTATGAGCAGATCTCGCCAATAATGGGGTACTGCAGTAGCCACATAGGGCATGTCGTGTGCCACCATGATGTCGGCAATGGGTTTCTTGTATTCCAGTTTTCCAGGTATAACCGTGCCAGCTGGTGACGTGGTTGTGGATGCGCAAAAGGGTGTGCCGCCGCTTCTCTGAATGCCAGTATTCATGTAGGCTTCATTGTCATAAAGCACAAATAGAAAGTCGTGCCCTCTTTCAACAGCGCCGGAAAGCGCCTGTATGCCTATGTCATACGTGCCGCCGTCTCCCGCTAACCCAATAACGTCTATTTGCCCTTCTTTTATTCTTCCTTTCTTCCTCATTATCTTTAATGCTGAATCGATTCCAGAGGCGTTGGCCCCGACTGTTTCAAAGGCTGTGTGTAGCCATGGTACAGCCCAAGAAGTGTACGGGTAGATAGATGAAACTACTTCCATGCATCCTGTGGCATTAGTCACTATTGTGGGTCCCCTGGTAGCTTTCATGATTAGCCTTAAAACCGTCGCAGGCCCACAACCTGCACACGCTCTGTGTCCCGACAGAAACAAATCTGGTCTTTCAGCTATGTCCTTAGTCGTGAATGTCCATTCTTCAGTCATTTGCATTCACTCCTCCTCACTCTCTTAATCCTAAATATTGTACTGGATTTTCAACACGCCACGTCTGCAGCATCTTCTGAAGATCGTCGTAGATTTCGCGAAGTTGATCTGGATGTGGATCTCTTCCGCCAAGCCCGTAAATGTAGTCTACAACGTAAGGATGAAACTGGGCATCATAAAGTATGTGGCGGATTTCGTGGAAAACCGGCCCGCCGTTTCCTCCGAAACTCATACTTTTGTCCATTACAGCGATTGCCTTCACGTTTTCAAGCGCTTTCATTATTCCTTCGACCGGTAAGGGTCGGAAAGTGCGAATGCGCAGCAGCCCAGCTTTAATGCCTTCTTTTCTAAGCTCGTCCACTACGGTTTTCATTGTTCCGGCTGTTGATCCTAAACATACCGCGGCTATTTCTGCATCTTCAAGCTGATAGGGGTCAAGCAGTCCGTTTCCATAGCTTCTGCCGCTCATTCCTGCGTACTCACGGTTCACTTGCTCTATCACGGCAAGCGCGTTTTTCATGGCTTCTTCTTGCTGTCGTTTAAACTCGAAATAGTAATTTGGCAGTGCTACGGGTCCTAGTGTAAGTGGGGTTTCTGGGTCGAGCTTGAAAGGCACTGTTTTTCCGTCGTGCGTAAGCACTGTGGGCAATTGGCGTATCCCAACAAATTTTTTAACAACGTCATCTGAAAGGACTTTAACATTTTCAAGCACGTGGCTTAATGTAAACCCGTCTAAGCCTACTATAACTGGCAACAGAACATTTGGGTTTTCCGCTATTCGGAAAGCTTGAATTATTGAGTCATAAACTTCTTGTGAGTTCTCCACGTAGATTTGTATCCAGCCGCTGTCCCTTTCAACCATGCTGTCCGATTGGTCTCCGTGAATGTTCAGTGGCGCTGAGAGGGCTCTGTTGGCAATCGCCATTACCACCGGCGCTCGGCATCCAGAGGTTACAAAAAGCATTTCATGCATTAGGGCTAAACCAGCTGAAGCTGAAGCCGTAAAGGTTCTTGCGCCTGTGGCTGATGCTGCCAGGCATGCGGCCAGAGCGCTATGTTCTGATTCAGTGCAGACGAATTCGGTTTCAACTTCGCCGTTAGCTACGTATTCGCTGAACTTTTCAACAATTATAGTCTGGGGCGTTATAGGGTATGCGGCCACGACATCGACATCAGACTGTTTAGCAGCATAAGCGACAGCTTCATCTCCGTTTAAGGCTAAAACTTCTTGCTTAACAACACTTTTCATTTCTGCATACACCCCTATTCAAGTTCCATTTCTATCGCCTTCGTTGGGCATTCATTGGCGCATATTCCGCAGCCTTTGCAGAAGTTGTAATCGAATTCTATGTCTTCCTCCTCTGGTTTCCAATGTATGGCCCCATCAGGGCATAAAAGCACGCATAAAAGGCAGCGAGTGCACTTTTTCACATCTCTTATTGGTTTAAAGGTTTTCCAGTCACCAGTAGGAAACTGTGTGCTCGGTTTCCAGCATACGCCTGCTAGCGAAATCTCTTTCCAACTTTTCTCCCGAACGGTCACTCTGATTTTGCCTCCTCATAAGCTTCTTTTGCAACGGCAAAGTTTTTCTCGGCTACATCCAACCTGAAACGTTCTTTGACGATTTTTTCCAAGCTTTCCAAACTAATCGCGCCTGTTGCTCGCGCAAAGGCTCCGAGCATGGCAGTGTTGGTTATTGGTACTCCCAAGATTCTTATTGCAATTTCCGTCGCTGGAACAGTCCAAACTTTCCCTTTTTCTGTTTTAAGCATTTTCCTGACTTCTGCTGGGCTTTCTTTTGCGTTGACTATTAATATTCCGTTTTCATTTAATCCTTGGGCAACGGGAACCGATTTTATCAGTGTAGGGTCTAGAATGGCCACCACGTCGGGCTCGTATACCGCACAATGTACCTGGATTGGCTCAGTGCTTATTCTTGTGAAGGCTGTAACTGGTGCTCCCATTCTTTCCGGACCGAACTCTGGAAAAGATTGAATGCATTTTCCCTCGTAGATGGCTGTGCGCGCCAGCAGTTCGCTGGCTGTCCATGCCCCTTGGCCGCCCCTGCCGTGCCATCTCACTTCCAAGATTCTTTTCAAGTAATCTTACTCTCCATAAGGTCTTCACAATTAATCTAAGAAGTATAATATACATTTTTCTGGGCAAAATGTTTAAACACCACATGTTAATCAGTTTTTCACTCTTATTCCTTCTTTAAGCACGCACTACACGCCTATCAGTTTATCCTCCGACAAGAACATTGCACAAGAATCATGGATTTCTTTTGCAAGATTTTCGTGGAAATAAGTGTAAAGCAAAAAAGTTTGGAACCAGTTGGTAGGCCGAGGTGGCTAAACAACCTCAGTGTAAATGACTAAATTTAAATATTTCCAGAAAGCTCAAACTCATAAGACGCGACAAGTTTGAGGAGTGTGCCGCCGTAGCTCAGCTAGGTAGAGCGGCTGGCTGTTAACCAGTCGGTCGTAGGTCCGAGTCCTACCGGCGGCGCTTTTAACATACATTGTGTGAACATGCGTCCATTATTTCCGGTTTCTGAAAATTCTTATGCTGTATACTTCGCAAATGTATTCAAAGCTGGCTTCTATTAGTTCACAGAATTCTTTGACGGCTGTGGCTACTTTTGATACATATCCGTCTTCTTCTGATTTGACGAGCTGCGTATAGTGCAGAGTGTTTTTCATTTTTTATGGCTTAGTGGCTTCCGCCAAGGCACACCTATAAAAAAAGAAATCTAAAAAGCCCTGGAAGGCAATAGCTACGGTTTAGAGGATCTTGATGAATGAATTGTTTGTTCAAACCACTGATGAGGTTGCTTATGATTTTATCGAGTTTGCTAAGGTTAACTTTTATGGAATTGAATTGACTTCTTTTGCGCTCCCATGGATACTTGACGGAGATTGGAGATCCATGATGCAATCTTACAAACTAGCTTTGAAAGATTTTAGAAATGAGGTGGCAATTCACGGCGTCTTCATAGACATGATCACTGCCAGTAGAGACGCCAGAATAGTTTGTGTAGCAAGGGAACGGATACTCCAGAACATCGAAATCGCAAAGCAACTTGAGACGAAAATTGTGACTTTCTGTTCATGTTTCAATCCATGCATTGCCACAGGCTATCCTGAATACATGGATGGATACAAGCAAAGGCAAATCAAGTTTTGGACCGAAATAGCAGAGTCAACTGATGGCAATCTCCT
>Ga0209314_10000188_pt1 | contig 26943 bp, 28 predicted proteins | sample I19B2metaG_FD_184146 | JGI IMG/M metagenome (GOLD analysis project Ga0209314, IMG submission 184146) | Lake sediment bacterial and archeal communities from Gulf of Boni, Indonesia to study Microbial Dark Matter (Phase II) - ​I19B2 metaG... | ecosystem: Environmental > Aquatic > Freshwater >... | reverse complement strand
CCTTTCGTGAGCCGACCGTATGTCTACCATTATGTCAATCGGATCCAGCCCAGCGTTCTCCGCAAGCGTTCTGGGAACGACTTCGATCGAGTCCGCGAACGCTTCGATCGCCAGCTGCTCCCTCCCTCCGACCTTGATGGCGTATTCTTTGAGCCTCTTTGCAACCTCCGCCTCCACAGAACCGCCTCCGGCAACCACCTTGTTCTTTGTGACAACGTCCGAGACTACCGAAAGGGAATCGTTCAACGCGCGCTCGGCCTCATCAACAAGTCTTTCCAGTCCGGCGCGGATCAGTATCGCAACTGACTTCGGGTTCTTGCATCCTTCGATGAAGACCATCTTCTCGTCGCCGATCTTGCGTTCCTCTACAAGGCCAGCTGATCCGAGGTCGCTTTCCCTGAGATCTTCAAGATTTGTGACGATCTTTCCTCCCGTCGCTCGAGCCAGCTTGTCCATATCTGACTTCTTGATTCTCCTAACAGCAAGAATCCCTTCCTTTGACAGGAAATGCTGAGTGGTATCGTCGATGCCTTTCTGGCAAAGCACTACGTTCGCTTTCGCCGCCTTAATCTTGTCAACCATGTTCTTCATCATCTTGGTCTCCTCGTCCAAGAACGCCTTCATCTGCGTCGGATCGTTGATTCTGATCTCCGCGCTGATTTCAGTCTTCTCAATTTCAAGGGCACAATCCAAGAGCGCGACTCTCGCATCCTTCACACGCTTCGGCATTCCCGGGTGGACAACTTCCTTGTCCACTATGATGCCTTTGATTAGTTCAGTGTCGAGGAGGCTCTTCCCTTCCTTCTTGGTTAGCTGTATGTTGTCGATGTCGGCTGTCCAATCAGCCCCTCGTTTCTCTGCGACGAGCTTCACTGCCTCGATGGAGATGTCTGCGAAGTGTTCTCTCGCCACTCCTAGGCCCTTGCTGTGCATCGCGGTCATGGCAACCTTCTTGAGTGATGCTTTGTCATCCGGTTCGACCGGAATGGATATTTCGTTGAGTACTTCCATCGCCTTCTCTTCGGCTTTCTTGTACCCCGAAACGATAACGGTCGGATGGACCTCATCATCTAGGAGGTTCTCAGCGCGCTTGAGTAGCTCTCCAGCAATGACTACTGCGGTGGTTGTGCCGTCTCCCACCTCATCGTCCTGTGTTTTGGCGACCTCAACCATCATCTTTGCCGCGGGGTTCTGAACATCGATCTCATCCAGCACCGTCGCTCCGTCGTTGGTGACCGTAACATCGCCGAGGCTGTCAACGAGCATCTTGTCCATTCCTCTAGGACCAAGCGTGCTTTTCACAACCTCTCCAACTATGCGAGCAGCAGTCATGTTCGATCTTTGGGCGTCTCTACCTCTGCTCCTTGAGGAGCCTTCCTTAAGGACCAATACGGGTTGTCCACTTAGATACGCCAAATCCTCCTTCCTCCAAACCAGCCGGAGAGATACGCGCAAAACACGTCAATAAAAATGTTACCGACGGTAGGTCCAATCAATCTCGCTGACACTTTCGGCAGGTTTTTAGCTGGACTTTCCAAGGTATTCGCTTGACTAAACCACAGCTGATACTGATGCCGATATCATTGAACGTCCGCGGGAACAGCTTCAGAAATTGCACGCTCATGACTGGGTTTCACGGAATCGGATCGACCGGATACATCGCGATCTCGTATCTGGTTCACTCCCTTGAAGCGAAACGGATCGGCTTCGTTGATGTCGCTCACCCTCCTCCGTTCGTCTCTACGTCCGAGGAGGGCTTGGTCACACCTTTTGAGGTCTTTAGAAAGGACAAACTCGTCTTTGTGAAATTAGAGTTCGCTCCTCATAGGACTGAGGAGGCCGAGTTCGCCAAGACGCTCGCTCAGTGGACGATCAATCAGAAGTTCAAAGACGCGGTGCTAGTTGGGGGATTGGATTCTGGCTTGAAGTCCGGCAAACAGAACGTGAGAATAGTGCCGACTAAGGCGTATTTGAGCAGGAAGAACAGTTTCAAGTACCCTACCCTTGAACCTGGCCTGTTTGTCTACGGGCAGCTCGCCGTGATGCTGAATGAGTTTGAGATGCGCGAGTTCCCCGCGATAGCGATTCTCCCCTACGCTTCAGCAACAGCCGCCGACCCATCAGCGGCGGCAGTTGCAGTGCGAACAATCTGCAAAGCCTACGGGATCAAGGTTGACGTCTCTGATCTCGAGGACGGTGCTAAGGAGATCGAAGAGGAGTTCGAAAAGAGAATGAAGCAGACCTCGAAGTCTCTGCAGAGCATGTATGGGTGACTGTACAGCGATCTGGCTGCAAAACGTCTCGATGGCTGACGAGTCACTACGTATTCAGGTCGACGAATCACAATGAACATACGTTTCCTCGGCGCATGCAGGGAAGTGGGACGCTCGGGTGTCCAAGTCAAACTAGGGCAGAAATCGATTCTACTTGATTACGGTGTAATGGTCGATCATGAAATCGGTTTCCCTGTGCACGTTTCGCCGAAGGACTTGTATGGTATCGTGGTAACCCATGCGCATCTCGACCACAGTGGACTAGTTCCCATGTTCTACGTGAGGGGTCGCCTTCCAGTATACGGAGTAGAACCTACTTTCGCATTGGGAGACATCCTCATCCGAGACATGATCAAACTCAGCGGCTACTACCTGCCGTTCGAGTTCATGGATCTAGAAACGATGATCGAGCACTCCGTGGATGTGCCTTATCATCATCCCTTCGAGATCGGAGGGGGAACCGTAACGCTCCTCAATGCGGGCCACATTCCGGGCAGCAGTCAAGCGCTTGTGGAGGCGGATGGCAGACGAATCGTCTATACGAGCGACTTCAACCTAAAAGCCACGAGACTCGCAGGTTCTGCGGACAGTGACTACGGGCAACTCGACGCTCTCATCGTAGAGAGCACGTATGCAAAGGAGGATCATCCGGACCGCGACGAGAGCGAAAAGCAACTTGTCGCTGCTTGCAATGAGATAGTTGAAGACGGAGGAACGGTCCTAATTCCTGCCTTCGGAGTGGGCAGATCTCAAGAAGTAATGTGCATGCTCACCGCCCACAATTTCCGTCATACAGTCTATGTCGACGGAATGGCTCTGGTAGCGATCAAGGTCTTGGAAGACCATGAGTCTGCGCTCGTTGATCCTCAACTGTTCAGGTCCGCGGTCAAGAAGGCAGAGTGGGTAAGGAACTGGCATGACAGGCGAAAGGCCGTCAAAAATCCCGGAGTGATCATCTCGCCCGCAGGCATGCTCAAGGGAGGAGCCTCTGTCTTCTACATGGAATCCGTCGCGCAAGGAAGAAAGAACGGAATCATCCTAGTGAGCTATCAGGTCGAAGGCTCCCCAGGGCGAGTGCTGATCGACGAGGGCAGGTACATGCTCCATGGGAGGCTTCAGAAAGTCAATGCGAAGGTGCTGAAGTTCGACTTCTCATCTCACGGAGGAAGAAGCGAACTGTTTAGATGCTTGAAGAGCCTTGACAAGAAGACCAAGATCTTTGCGATTCATGGAGAAGAGGATAGCTGCGAGATCCTCGCTGACTGGGCAAAGAAGGAAGCAGGGCTTCAGTCGTTCGTGCCAAAGGCCGGTGAATCCTACGACGTATAGACTGCAAAGCATCGCCCTGGTGCCAATCGGTCAAGTCGATGAACAGTCCCTGAGCGTTCTCAGGGAAAGCCTACCTGACAAATTCTCAGGTGCTCACTGTCGAATCTCCGAGATGCCGGTTGACCTCGAAGAATCCTTCAACCCTCGATCCGGCCAATACTACGCGTCAAGGATCCTGGCAGCCCTAGAGAAACGTGCAAAGGACGTTGAGGCAGATCGATTGCTGGGCGTGACAGAATTGGACCTGTACGCCCCGAAGATGAACTTCGTCTTCGGAGAGGCAAGGTTGCCGGGAAGGGTGGCGATAATATCAACACATAGGCTGAGAGGCACCACTGGCTGCGGCGGGCTAGAGCTGTTTCCTGCCCGCGTCATCAAAGAGGCCGTGCATGAGCTCGGCCACACATTAGGTCTCGCTCACTGCGTGACGCCCGCATGCGTGATGTACTTCTCGAATAGCTTGACGGACACCGATCGCAAAGGCGAAGACTATTGCGAGAGATGCCACAAGAAGCTGGGAATAGAGGGATGACATCACATTTCAGGGCAAACCCGATGCAAGTTGCGCCAGTGATTGTCGCGCTTCTTCTAGCTGGAGTTCTCACCTACGGGCTACAAGCCTCCAACGCTGAAGTCGTGGCAATTACGGTCTTCCCGGAGACAGCGGGCGGCGCAACGTTGAATGCCTCAATCTTCGTTCTCATGATGGCAACCGCAGCCACCATGATCTACTTGCTGCTGAAGTACCGGCGAAAGCGAATCGTGAAATACCTAATCGCGGGGGCGATGTTTTTCGTTGCGTTCTTTCTACTCAACTGGTATAGCGAACTATATGCGGCCCAGCTAGCCCCCATAGTCGACATCTATGGATACGGATGGCTCGGTCTTACCGGCGTTGCAGCAGCGCTTCTCTTGACGGGAATATACAAAGCGGCAGGCGCCGCAAAGCTCCTATGTGTCGCCATAGTTGGGTCGTTGACAGGAACCTTTCTCGGCGTCTCCATTCCGACTCTGACCGCAGTCGTTCTGCTCGCGGCTCTTGCGATCTATGATCTCGTTTCTGTCTATCGCGGGCCCATAGGCAAGATCGCAGAGATCGCAGACATCGAGGAATTCAAGGGAGCTGTCTTCACCGTCGGAGATCTGTCGATAGGCATGGGCGACCTCGTCTTCTACTCCATGCTCGTCAGCAACGCGATGATCAGCATCGGAGTGCTGGCGTATGTTGGAGCCTTCGCAGGCGTGGCGCTCGGGAGTTTTCTTGGGTTCAAGATGCTAGAGCGAAGAAACGTATTTCCGGGACTCCCTCTGGCAATAGCGCTCGGGCTAGCAGCCATGCTCATTGTTGGCCAGATTCAGATCCTTCACCTGTAAGGCGCTCTGTCCTGCGTGATGGGACACACTCGTACACGTAGATTGTTTCCCCAGGCAGTCTTCGTTTGCCTATCTCACGAACCTCGAATCCGTTTGCTCGCAGTTTCTCTCTAACCGCGGGCAAGTCGAGTTCCGTGGACGCCGAAATCAGAGCTCTTGCTCCCTCTGCTATGTGAGCGCCTAACCCATCAACGAACCTACCCAACACATTGTCGCCTCTCCACGCATACTCAGGCCAGCTCCTCGGTTTTCCTCGGTAGTAGGGTGGATTGACGATGATCAGATCGAATCTCTCCTGTTCGACGGGTTGGAAGAGATCACCCTCAACTACGCGCACTCGGCTCTCAACGCTGTTGAGGAGAACGTTCACCCTTGCGCAGCGGACGGCAAGAGGGCTGATGTCAGTTGCAGTCACTTGCGCTCCTTTCTTGGCCACGAATATGGCACAAATTCCAGTGCCAGTTCCGAGGTCAAGTACAGATGCATTTGATTTCAATCGGACTCGGTCGAGAACGTCAAGAAGAAGCGACGTGCTGAGGAAAAGCCCCGGGTGAAAGACTCCGGGAAACACAATCGTTGGTATGCCTCTGATCTCTTCAAGCACCATCTTCCCGTATCTTCGCCCGCGAAAGAGGACGAACCCGAGCCACAAGATCCTGCGCGAGATCCACCATCTCCAACCTCGCGCCGCCAAACGACCGGAACCTGTGACCTCGTTGGGTAGGGAAAGATGCGCAGATTGGCCAGATAGCGTGCGGGAATGCGGAGACGAGTGACTTTCAAGCATACGACTCAGCTGCTATTTGAGTGATCTACTCTTCAAAATTGCTGAGTTTGGGAAGAGCGGACTGTTCCTGTGGGTTGTTCGCCGTACGAGCACCGAGATGTACGCGCGAGAGCCTTCCCGTTCACGTGCTCTCCCGCTGATCTATCACTACAGGCCTTCGATCTCGCCAATAAGGATCGAAGCTTGAGTCAATCCGACGTGTCGATATCTCATATATCCGTTCTTGTCGATTATGAAGATCGTCGGCGTCGTACGCTGCGCATCCTCGTATCCCAAGCTTGTGGACATCCCCGCCTTATCTACGGCCGCAATCCATCCCACTACGTTCTGGTTTCGATAGTCGCGCAGAACGCTGTCTGTATCACCAGTCGGGTCGATGCTGATCATCAGCATGACAACGTCCCCGCCGAACTTAGCACGAAGTTCTGTAAGATGGGGATTCTCGGCAACGCATGCCGGGCAAGTTGTACGCATGAACACGAGCACAACTACTTTGCCTCGCTGGTCTGAAAGTCTGAAGGTGTTACCATCCACGTCCGCCAACGTGAAATCGGGAGCAGGAGTGTAGGTCGTCATTGTCTGGCCAGCGGGCGGCGGAGGCGACAAAAACAGCCAGAGAATCCCGATGACGAAGATGCCTATTGCGGCGAAGCCGGCGATTTCTACCATGCTGTATTTTCGTCGTTCCACTTTCTGTCTCGCTTTCTTTCGTGACATTGGGTCCGGCCTCGGAAATTTCCGATCACTTTGAGAGATGTTGCTGCGTAGGTGGATGTCCGTAATATAAAGTCAGTCAGGGGACTGCCCCTGGAGGACCCAACTAGTCCATGGTTGCACTTAAGAGGAGGCGCTAACAAGGGTCGGTTAGCGATGAAGTGGACTGACCTGCTTTGAGGGGACTGCCCAGTGAAATGTGCATCTCCGCTGAGCAACTTACCTGTTAAGCACGCTTCAAGACTCTGGGCGCTTGGCGGAATTGCGAGCTCGTATCACCCTCTGATGAAGCGCCGTTTGAACGTCCTTGCTTCTAGATGCACTAGTGCTTGCTCAGAAACAAGTCTTATAATGGCTGGCGAGCAGTGCTGTAAGCCCCGGAGCTTGCTTGCTTGCCTATCTCCTATACCGCCCCATCTTGGGATCAGATCTACGATCTGCTGATAGAGCTCGCTAGGCGAGTGAAGGATTCCGGATTCAAACCTGATCTAATCGTTGGTGTGTCTCGTGGGGGATGGGCGCCCGCTCGCGTCATGTCTGATCTCTTGGAGAACGCGAACACCGCCAGCATTAGGATCGAGTTCTATATCGCACCTGGCGTTACCGCAAGGAAGCCTGTGATAAGCCAGACAATCATGGTTCCAGTGAAAGGCTTCAATGTGCTCGTTGTGGATGACGTGGCAGACACTGGCGAAAGTCTGAAAGTGGCCGTCGAACACCTTGATGCTTGCGGCGCAAAAGCGATCAAGACTGCAACCCTCTACTACAAGCCTCAGAGCATTCTCAAGCCAGACTTTTTCATCATTCAAACCGAGCAGTGGATTATCTTTCCATGGGAGAGACTTGAGAGCACACGACGGCTACTCGACCAGGCCGAAAAGACAGGAAAACCCCTCGACTCCGTAAAAGAGACACTGACTGGCGCGGGCGTTGACGGCAACATGGTCGAAAGACTGATTCAGTTTGCACGTCACTATCGATGAGAATTGATCCTTGATCTATCTGAAGACGGAAAGCTCGTCTTCGTCTCAGCATTCAAGGCGCCTCCGCGCATGGACCCATCTGCGATATTGAAAGAACTACGAATCGCGACCCCTAGCATTGAAATTCAATTCTTCGATGGAATGCACATTGCAGGGAAGGAGCATCTCGAGATTGCAGCCGTCAACGCGGTTCACGCATTCAAGACGGGGACTAACATCTCTAGGAACGTGGCAATGGAGACCCTTCTCTATGCTTCAGCGCAGAGACAGATCGATGTCGCCATAGTCAGGGTCGGAGTAACCCCAAACTCCCAAACAGTCGGCCTCGTAGCCTTCTGCGACACCAAAGATGACGCGGAGAAACTCAACAACAGGATAATTCAGTTCCTGAGAATAGAGATGAATGAGTCGTTGCTCGACGACTGGTCTGAGGAGAAGGCTAGCGCGATCATGAAGCTTTACGCAATCGAAGCTACAGAGCTGGAGGCGATCAGGATGCCTGGTCAGCAAACTTGGGAAGCGATCAGGAAAGCCGTCATTGAGCGGGTCGCGCTTCTTTCAACGAGAACCTAGCGGACAGGCGACCTTCATTACTTGCTTCGTTCCTGTGACGCCAAGCGTTTCTCTCTTTCTACGGAAAGGATCTTGTCCGGAGCCATTATCGACACTCCTGTGATTTCACCCAAGATCTGAATGAGCAGGACTTTGTCAGGCGCTTCCAGGTCGACTTTTCGGTCTATCCGCTTAGCTACGGCCTCAATTAGAGCTCTTCCCGAGATCGAGGTTCTCCGTTTCTCAACGGTGATGCGATACTTCTCGCCTTTCTTGATAGATTCGGCCAACTTCACCGCATAGTCCTCAATCTTCTCCGGATCGGATGGCACTATGCCAAGGAGCGGCGTCACTTTCAGAGTATAGCGAAACTCCCATGGCCGCTCGAGTAGAAGCGAACGGAGCCTCTCAACAGCGGTCAGCGGCTCAATCCTCGTCCGTGCCACCACAAGTCCTATCACCGGCGTCCGTTCAACGATCGCAGCCCGGTCGCCAGCCTCGCCGAGCAGGTACCACATCTCGCTGCATGTGTTCCTCTCGTTGCCGCGTGAAGTGGATACGAGCAGATTGAAGTCCTTCAGCAAGTGTTTCTCCCGCTCGGGCCAGGTCCTTCTAACGACTATCGATGCTTGAAAAAGCATTTGTCGCCGCGGCCGGCCTTCACTGTTCGCTCCTGTCATACACCCGAACAGTTGAAAGTGTTCGCCTAATCTGAGATTCCCGTATTGGACCTTTTCTAAGTATCGTGGCGCCGCGTGAATCGACGCGCACTACAGTTGAGCTTGTCCTTCGCGGAGAACGCCCCCCGTCCACTACCGCGTCTATCTTGTCTCCCAGACGACGGCGAACCATCCTTGCGCTGGTGCATGGGGGGCGGCCCGTTACATTCGCACTCGTTCCCGTGAGGAGACCTCCGCATCTTCGAATCAGCTGCAATGTGACGCGGTCTCTAGGGCATCTCAGGGCTACCGTCTCATGGCGCATACGGAGGGAACGAGGAAACCTGACTCTCGGCTTCAGAACTATCGTGAGAGGTCCTGGCCAAAATCTAGATACCAGCGCTTTTGCTTGACTATCCATTACCGCAATCCGGCCTGCCAGTTTCGGTGAGGCAACAAGAATGGGGAACGGTTTCCTGCGCCTACCTTTGACGGATAGAACCTTGTTGAGCGCCCGCGGATCATGAGGGTCGCATCCTAAGCCGTATACGGTGTCTGTCGGAAAGGCCACGATACCGCCCCTCTTCACGATTCTAGCGGCTCTTTCGAGGTCTCCGGAGCGTGTCGAAAGGACTTCCAAGGCCTGTCACGCCTTTTTCTTTGACGTAGAGCGTGATCCGGCTTAATAGGGAGCACGAAAGCAAAACGCAGTCTCCATCTCAGGAGTCCGCATCCGTTGACGTACAGTCTAGTAGTCCACGGAGGGGCCGGCGATTGGAAGGGAGTCAGAAGAAGCAAGGGCATCCGCGGAGTGCGAAGAGCTACATTGAACGGGCAAGAGGTTCTTCGAAGAGGAGGTATCGCTGTCGACGCAGTTGAAGCCTCCGTGGTCACGATGGAGGATGACCCAACCTTCAACGCCGGCTACGGTTCCGCTTTGAATCTTGTTGGCAGAGTCGAAATGGATGCCTCTATCATGAATGGCCGGACGCTTCAGGCCGGCGCCGTGGCTCTTCTGACGCGAGTTAAGAATCCTATCACGCTAGCTAGACTTGTTATGGAAAAGACGGACCATGTCTTAATGGCTGGGAACGGCGCTGAAAGTTTGGCCAAGTTGTTTCACCTCGAACATCGCAATCCGGTAACACCAGCCGCGAAGAAAACTTGGAGATCCCTCAGAGCGCAATTAGAACGGGCGACAATCGCTCATCTACCGAAGACATCCCAGTTGGTAGATGACTTGCCGGAGATCGTCAACAGCGGAACCGTTGGAGCTGTAGCACAAGACGGAGATGGAAACATTGCTGCCGGGACCTCGACCGGCGGTTTGCCGCTCAGACTGCCGGGAAGGATCGGCGACACACCACTCATAGGCAGCGGAACATACGCCACCAGATCAGGAGGTTGCTCGGTGACGGGGATTGGTGAGGGAGCGATCCGTTTAGTCTTGGCAAAGACTGCCTGCGATTTCATGCGGAAAGGATCAACTGCACAGAAGGCTGCGGAACAGTCTGTGATGCTGCTCCAGAGACAACTGGGATTAAGAATCGGCATGGTCACAATCGACGTTCGAGGCCGGCTTGGCTCGGCTCACAGCACTCGAGATCTTTGCTGGGCATTCTCGAAGACCGGCATGCGAAGGCTGCATACAAGCCTGAGATAGCGAGGTTCCGTGGGCCGGAAATCAGAGAAAAGGCTTAAAAGAGACTCGCATTTCGCAAGATAGCTCCGCGGTTCTGGAGTGTCAAAGAATTGGGTGAGGAAGAGGAAGACTGGGACGAAGATGAAGATGAGGACTGGGAAGAAGATGAGTGGAGCGAGGAGGAAGGCTCCGAGCAAGTCTCTTTCTAGTTCTCTTCGTGTTGACTCGATCACGCGTTTTTTTGAAGGCTAATTCAATCACGCGTTTCCGTACCGGCGGTGATGTTCGATGACAAGAGTAGCTGTACTAGAGAAGGAAAGATGCAAGCCGGATGACTGCGGCATCCCCTGCTACAGGTTCTGCCCCGAAGTTCTGAACCGCAGATATGCGATCAAGTTCGTCGAGGGGGAGAAGAAACCGATCATAGTGGAGGACGTGTGCACCGGATGTGGCATATGCATAAAGAAATGTCCCTTCGGCGCGATTAGCATAGTCAACTTACCTGCAGAGCTCGAACAAGATTGCAGCCACCGCTACGGGGTAAACACGTTCAAGCTGTACAGACTGCCCGTCCCGCAGAAGGGCACAGTGACAGGGCTGGTAGGCAGGAATGGAACTGGAAAGACAACCGCTCTTAAGATTCTCTCAGGTGAGATTATCCCAAATCTGGGAATACTTGAGGGATCACCGGACTGGCGCGACATAGTTCGCAACTACCGCGGGTCAATCCTCCAAGACTACTTGGACAGGCTCAGCGGAAAGCGACTGAAGATCGTTCACAAACCACAATACGTCGACCGGATCCCCGGGTACCTGAAAGGAAAAGTCTCAGACGTTCTAGGTAGACTCGACAACAGAGAGAGACTCAAAGCACTTGTCGAACTATTGCAGCTCGAGAAGATCAAAACCAGACAGATGAGCGTCCTGAGCGGCGGCGAACTTCAGACGCTAGCAATAGCGGCAGCGGTGTCTCGGGATGCAGATGTATACATCTTCGATGAACCTTCGAGCCACCTTGATGTCAGTCAGAGAGTCAGAGCAGCACGCGCAATAAGGGGCCTTGTCCAGGATGAAAAGACAGTGCTTCTGGCGGAACATGATCTCGCGATGCTCGACTACCTCTCAGACCAAGTGTGCGTCCTCTATGGAGAACCTAGCGTCTACGGAATCGTATCTCACGTCCACGGTGTACGGGTTGGCATAAACCTCTATCTTGACGGTTTCGTTCCCGACGAGAACATGAGGTTCCGCGACGAACCCATCAGGTTCCATGTGAAGCCGCCACGGGATTTCGCTCCAGTCGATACCTGGCAATTCGAGTGGCCGGAAATGTCGAAGACGTTCAAACAGTTCAGTCTAAGTGTTAGCGCCGGGTCCGTGGGGGTTGGCGAGGTCGTGGGCATTCTCGGACCCAACGGCATCGGCAAGACGACTTTCATCAAGCTCCTTGCAGGCATTGAGCAGCCAGACGCTGGAACCCAACTAGCCTGGAGAGGCTTGACCGTTAGTCACAAACCACAGTACATCTCGGCGAGATACGAGGGAACCGTCGAATCGCTGTTTAGGTCGGTCGCAGGCTCAGCCTACGAGACGGAAGCGTTTGCAAATCAATTCCTCATGCCACTTGGAATAACGAAGCTCGTTGAGAGGAACGTCCAAGAACTGAGTGGGGGTGAACTCCAGAGGGTAGCCATCGTCGCCTGCCTGGCAAAGGATTCGCAACTGTACCTACTGGATGAGCCAAGCGCGTACCTGGACGTGGAAGAACGCTTAGCAGTTGCGAAAGCTATCCGGCGAACAGTTGAGGACAAACATGCTTTTGCATTCGTTGTCGAGCACGACATCGTTTCGCAAGACTTCATTGCTGATAGACTGATGATCTTCGACGGGAAACCAGGCTTGGAAGGTCGCGCAAGTCAACCCGCATCGCTGAGAGACGGAATGAACAGCTTCCTCGGCCAGATGGACATGACTTTCAGACGTGACCCCACGAGCGGAAGACCCCGCGTCAACAAGCTCGGCAGCAAGCTTGACAGAGAACAGAAAGAGATCGGCGAATACTACTACGCCGTCGCAAGTGACTAGTAACCCACCGAGGAATCCGTGTAGGTCGACCCTACGCGAGGTTTAACTATGATCCCGCAGTTACAGGGCGCTTGGAAAGTGCAGAGCTTGGCCCAGTACTGTCTGGAATGCGGCGGTACGCTCAGCTACGACCCAGTTCTGAAACAGTACTCTTGCAAGAGCTGCGGCCTAACCTTCACGTTCCAGCAACTGCTCGAAGGTCGAGGGCGGCTGCTGGACAGGGAGTCAGTGGACGAGCAGAAGAAGCGCAGACAGAAAGAGTACTTGAACTGGTGGCTTTCAAAGAAGTAGTGCGAGCGTCTTCCACGCGGCAAGTTAGCGTGCGCTATTCTCTTCTACACTCGGGCTCTATGCGCGTTCCGAACGGTCGCTTTCCCTCGAAGTTTCCTTCTCATCATCGTAACCGCGTGCTCTAGCTCTGCCTTCGAATCTTTCGGAGACGCACCGCTGATGCGGAAGTTCAGTTCAATCCTTGCTGCTCCGGTTTTTTCGATTCCTCGTGGATGCGACTTGATGTAGACCTTCGGGTGCTTTTTCATGACCTGGTCAATGATCGGCGACAACGACGATTCGGGGATCCCGCGGAGCAGCAGAGATTGATCATAGAAACGGCGACTCGCTCCAAACTTTTCTATCATTGGCGCAACTGAGCTTCTGAAGATAGCCCGCATTTCCTTCGGAACTCCTGGAAGGGCAACCAGAGTGGTTCTGCGGACGATGATGAAAGGGGCAGGCGCTGTGCCTACAGGATTTGGCAGAGGTTTGGCTCCCTCTGGAAATCGTGCCATCTTGATTCGAGGCCGAGTGAGTTTCACGCCTGGTCCGAACCTCGCCAAGTATCTTCTTCGAAGGAACTCGAGCGCATCTCGGTTCAAGATGAGCCGTCGGTTGAGCAACTTGCCAATGCTCGACAACGTGATATCGTCATGAGTTGGGCCTAGACCCCCGAGGGCTAGAATGAAATCAGGATGCCTCGACAGAGCGCCGCCAATTGCGCTTCCGATCTCTTCGTGTCTGTCGCCAACTGTTGTGATTCGTGTTAGCTCTCCGCCGAGTTCAGAGATCCGCATTGCCAACCAGTGTGAATTTGTGTCCAGCGTCTTCCCTGTGAGAAGTTCATTTCCGATCGCGACAATTTCGAAGACTGCCTGCCTCATATGTTGGACCCCAGGAAATCTTCTTGGTCTCGTCCTCTCAATGATAAGTGTGATCACACATTTCTTTGGGCCGTCTCAGGACCGAAGCGCCTACGGTGGTCTCGGCGAGTAGGGCCCTTCCCATGGTCAGAATGATCACGGGAAGACCTCCCAGATCTTTCAGGCCTAGTGTAGCGCCTCAGCCGTGGCCAGCCGGTCTTTGCATGTCTGAATCGTCGAGGGTCCTTCTTTAGCCAGCGCAACATGTGAAAGAAGCTTCTCGCTCTCTTCTCCTCTCGTTCCGCAAGCGGCAGATATCCGAGGTTTCGAATCTCGTCGAGATAAGCCGTCTCCACGAAACGCTGGGCGCCATTAGTTATCTTGGTGACCGTAACCCTCTCTTTCCCGTATCGTTCCTCGAGATCTCGCACCGCTCTTTCGAATATGAAACTGCTGCAAATCATTATCGGCTCATTTTCCCGCAGTCCCACCCTATTGATAATCTTGAACACGATTTCGGAAGCTCTTCCAAGGTAGGCTTTCCTGCCAAACCTCGGCGGCTGGAAAAACTCGACATCTATCATGTCGTAGCTGAATTCGCCTGTCTCCTGACGATATGCACCCACCACAACCCCGTGAAGTAGGTCGCCGACCCCGGCGTCGTCGATTTGAAGGGTCATTTGATCTGCGCTCGGAATGCCATCGGTGTGCTGCAGCGTTCCCCGATCTGCACAGGTACTGCTGCCAAACCTCTATTGGGCTTTTCCGTCACAACTATGGGATGTCGGGCTTTGTGAGTCAGGTTGGATGGGAAAGCACAAGAGCGGCGACTGTCAGATACTTCTCACGGCCGCAATGACTGGCAGGCTAGATGCAGGATCGTAATGACTGTAGAATCCGGGTCGCGAGCGGCCTCATTTACGCACAGTAACCGTCACAAGACATAGCAATGAGGCCAGCTTGTCGCGCTGTTTCCTGACTCCCGAGGAGTTGCGTTTGTGATTTGCTGAAGACATATCTCGAAGCTGTATCAATGTGAGCCCGGTGGAAGGCGAGTTCCAATCTTCATCATATTCGTTATCGGTATGGCTGGATCGGGAAAATCTCTTCTGGTTTCATCCTATGCCGAGTTTCTACGTTCCTCGAAGCAGAACGTGGTCACGCTCAACCTTGATCCTGGGGCGACCGCGCTGCCGTACAATCCGGACGTTGACGTTAGAGCGTATGTGGACCTAGACGACCTGATGGAGAAATACAAGCTCGGCCCAAACGGTGCGCTGATAATGGCGTCGGACCTCGCCGCAGACCATCTGGAGGAAATTCGCGGGGAGCTTGAGGAAGAGACGCCCGACCTTGTGCTGGCGGATACACCTGGGCAAATCGAGCTTTTTGCATTCAGGGAGAGCGGCCCCTACTTCTCTCAGGCAATCAGCGAGGAGTCGAAGGCCGTCCTCTACGCGCTTGACGCACCGTTCTGCAGAAACGCGATGAACTTTGTCTCAAACCTCTTCATCGCCGCAGCGGTCTACGCGCGTCTTCGTCAACCACAGGTCTATGCGCTCACAAAGGCCGACCTAGTTTCTGAAGAGGAATTAGAGACAATAGTAGGCTGGGGAAGCGAGATCGAACGACTTGAGGATGCGCTCGCGGCAAGCTCAGGCGGCGTCGGCTCGCTCATCACCCGCGATCTGGCCATGGCGGTGCATGAAACGGGCTTGATCTATGAACCGATACCCGTGTCAGCGAAGTCAAATCTGGGTTTGCTGGAGTTGAACGCATCTCTAACACGTGTTCTGACTGGCGGAGAAGAGCTTAGACCCTAACAGCTACCGACGACCAATGTCCGTAGATCTCAGGAAGCCGCCTGAAAGAAGCTATTGGCAGTCGGCAATACTCGCCACAGGATTTGAGATCACGGAGACGCGTACGTCCCTACCGCTCGTAACACGGACAGGCGAGACAAACAATCGCTGGAGAAAACTAATAACAAGTCACGAGACCGTAGAAGAAAGCGCAGCAAATGTCCAATAGGGGAGAATGCTTGAGTTAGGAAACTCGCCGGCGGGGATCCTGAGTGAGACTCAATGCACCAGAGCAAGAGCTGTTCATTCTCTGGCTGTTGAAGACGGAGGGCGAGATCGGAAGATACCGCTTAGCGAGGATGGTCAATCTATCCCAAGGGGTCACACGTGGTATCCTAGCTCGAATGAAGAGAAAAGGGATGATTATGGTACGGCCTCGCGCAGGTGCGTCATCCAGCAAAGGGGGTCTGCGTGAGCTAGCTGTTCTAATGAGGCGTCATGGTCTGAGGCTTGTGAAGAGATACGATGAGGAACTTCTTGGTCTCGCTCCGAAGAGCGTCATCTTTCAAGTTGCCGGCCGCTCGGATCGGTTGGGCCAAGGAATAGAGCAACGCGACGCCGCCATAAAAGAGGGCGCGACGGGCGCGGTGACTTTCCTCTTTGACGGGAAGATGTTGAACTTTCCTGGAGTGGCTGAACCTTTGTCAAAGCGTAGTCCCATGGCTTTCAAGCAGCTTAGGAACCAGCTGAGACTGAAGAAAGGTGATGTCATTCTGATCGCATTTGCCAACACATGGTGGGACGCCGCGAGAGGAGGGTTCGCTGCGATCAGAACGCTGGTCTAGCAGCGTTCATCGCGGAGCGGTGTCGAGAGTCCACTCATACTTGATTCCGGTCTTTTCCTTGCTAGAGCACTGGTCGTCCGCGGCAAGATGCTGTGTGATACCATTGACATGACCGAGTCCGACGACCCCGACAATTCGGCCAGTAGTCGACTGAAGTATCTCTTTCAATCTGTCAGCCATGTATCGGTCTCTCTCCTTCACGAGAATCCGCGAGAGAGTTGGATACTTGGCATCGAATTCCGCCATCAACTCATCAAGACTCGCGCTCGTCGACTTAGTGGCCTTCCACCGCGAACCGATTGCCAATAAAGCGAACAACACATCAACGGCTATCCTGCATTTCTCAAGAAGCGGCACGCTGCTGAGGTCAGCTAGAATCGTTCCGATCGGTTTGTCAATCATGACGATTCGCGCGTCGACTCTTTCAGCCTCATCTACCGCTTCAAGCATCTCACTTCCAGGAAAAACGTCGGTAAGCGATCCCACTGATCTTTCAAGCAATGCCAGCAGCCACGGTAGTAACCCTGAGTGAATCGGAAAACTCAGCTTCTCCCTTTCGGGATCTCTCAGCGCCTGGAGCCTCTCCTCATCGAGTTCGACAGCAACTACTGATGGGCGTGTCTCCATGATGGTTCTTCGAACACGCTCGATGCTGGATCTGTTAACATGGGTCGTACCGACGATTGCAAGTCTCTGCGAGAATGGAGGCTGCTCCAATGACTCCGACCAGATTCAGTCATCAAATGCGGACTGTGGCACACAAGGCGAGCAACCGTATTAAACCGGTCGGACTGTAGGGGACATTGCGGCCGGTCGCTTTGGGCGCTGAAGAAGCACAAGTAATAATCAAGAGGGTTCTGGCAGAAGGGCGTCGCAACCTTCTGGAGCCCGAAGCCGAAGCGATATGCCTCGCATACGGCATTCCGACGCCTCCTTCCAAGGTGGCAACAAACGTGGCGGACACCATCACATACGCCGAGGAACTGGGTTACCCTATTGTCCTGAAGGTCGTGTCCCCAGACATAGTTCACAAGACCGAAGTTGGTGGCGTCATCGTAGGGCTATCATCAAGCGATGCAGTAGAATCCGCTTACACGCGCATCATGGAGAACGTGAGAACCAGCAAGCCGAACGCGCAAGTCACTGGAGTCATTGTGCAGAAGATGGCTCCTCCCTCGACTGAAGTCATTGTAGGCTCCATCAACGATCCACAGTTTGGGCATACGATCGTATTCGGTTTAGGAGGAGTCTTCGTTGAGATACTGAAGGATGTGGCCTTTCGAATAGCTCCCCTAGAAGAGCGGGACGCGCGGGACATGATTCTCGAGATCAAAGGCTATTCCGCCCTGACTGGGTACCGCGGGGCTCCGCCCGCGGATCAGGGTGCGATAGTCAACCTGATCATGTGCGCTTCGCGTCTGGTCACGGAAAACCCTCAAATCGACCAGATGGACCTGAACCCGACTATAGTATATGAGCACGGAGCTCTGGTCGTGGATGCGCGAATGCTGCTCTCGACCCGGAATCTCGATCAAGCATCAAACTAATGCAAGTTCACATAGAAGAGTGCGCATGCATTTCGCCTATCTGATCAAGTCCACAAAAGTGCCTACGAGAAAGTCTTATGAGCAATAACGCATCTTCGACCAGCCACAAAAGGTACAGGGTAGCTTGTCAGCCACTCCTGAGGCATTGTTCCAGCAGATCAATGTGCTCAGAGCATCAAACAACCGCCTCATCGAGCAACGTGAGACCCTCAACCGAAAGGCCAGGGAATTGCTCGACCATCGCAACAAGCTCAACTCCGAGTTCAAGAGACTTGTCGCAGAGGTCAAGGACCTCAAGGTCGTGAGAGACGACCTTAACCAGAAAGTGAAAGAGCTCAAGGCCTCCCGAAACCTCGCGCGGGATGAGGCAGCTGCTGAAAGGCAGCGACTTGAGAAGCTCAAGGACAAGTCGGTCAAGATCTCGGAACGCATTAACGGGAACCCGCGGAAAGCAGTCGAGGAGTTCAACCGCCTAGAATGGAAAATGCAGACGACGCCTCTCACCCCCAAAGCGGAGAGAGAGCTGATCAAGCGCGTGAAAGAGCTTGAGGCTCAAGTGCTAGTTGCCAAGAAGGCGGAAGATCTCAGATACAAGATCATGGGGACGCAGGCAACCATCGGCGGCCGAAGGCTTCAGGCTCAATCTCTCCACGAGCAGATGACAAAAGTGGTCGAAGAGAGCGAAGTCATCCATAAGAAGATCGTTGAGCTCGCCGCCAACGCGTCAGCCGTCAAGGCTGAGGCTGACAAGGCACACGCAGCCTTCATCGAAGCCATCAAAGGCGCAGACGACGCTCACAAACAATACGTCACAAACCTCGTCAAGATCCGCGAGCTACGTCAACAGATCGCTGAATCGGGACCACTGGGCAAGCTTCGAAAAGCGCAAGAGGTTCGCGAAAGGCTCGAGAAGTCCGGCGCCGAGAAGCTCGAGCAAGGCAAGAGGCTGTCTCTTGAAGAGTTCAAGGCACTGATGGAAAAGGGCGCTATCTAGACCTGTTGGCCGGCACGCCTTATATGCCGCTTTCCGCGTCGTGCCACAAGGATAGGGAATCGCCTCGGCGGATGACTATTGTATCCTGTCAGGATAGGATTGATAGGCGGCTCGGGGTTTGAGAAACTGCTCGAACGGGGGGAAGCCCGGCAAGTTGTCACGCCCTACGGTCCCTCTCCGAAGATAACGGTCGGCCAAATCGGCAGCGAGGGCGTCGCGTTTCTTCCCAGACATGGTATCCGCCACGAGACTCCGCCTCACAGAGTGAACTACAGAGCCAACCTATGGAGCCTCAAGCAGATGGGGGTTGAGAGAATAGTCGCGACGAACGCTGTCGGCGCGATGAGGGAAAGCTACAGGCCCGGAGATCTAGTGATTCCCGCCGACCTAGTGGACTTCACGAGATTGAGGGCCCAGACTTTCTATGATTCAGAGCCTGTCATGCACGTTGATATGACCGAAGTCTATTGTCCGGAGATACGCAGGGCATTGATTGAGGTCTCAAGCCACACCTCGCGCAAAGTCTGGAATGAGAGCATCTTGGCGTGTACGGACGGGCCCCGATACGAGACCCCCGCTGAGATTAGGATGATGCGAAATGCGGGATGCGATATTGTGGGAATGACCTCTGCGCCGGAGGCTTTTCTTGCCCGCGAACTCGAAATGTGCTACGGCTCCGTCTGTTTCGTGACAAATATGGCGGCAGGACTGCAGAAGGCGCTTAGCGCATCTGAGGTTTCTGAGCTCGCGAAGAAAGTGTTGCCCGAAGTGGAGTCACTGCTCAAGGACGCAGTAGTGAGGATTCCAGTCCAAAGGGCTTGCAGATGTCACACGGCGCTCTCACAGGCAGGTGCAGCGTGAGAAAGCATGTTGGAGGGTTTCCTACGAGCAATTGGGGCCTACGCCGTCTATGAGAAATGGCTCGACGGGCAAGTCAGGAAACGAGCGGTTCCAGAACACTTGGGCGTCATACTTGACGGAAACCGGCGATGGGCCATCGCTCGGTCGGAAATCGGGTATGAAGGCCACCGATATGGCGCCAAGACCAGTCAACGGTTCTTGGAATGGTGCTTAGACCTCAACATCAGAACCATCACGTTGTATGTCTTTTCGATGGAGAACTTCAGTCGGCCAAGGCGTGAAGTGGACACAATATTTGGCATCATCGAGGACGAGGCAAGGAAGCTCATGAAAGATGAAAGGTTGCATCAGAATCGCGTCAGAGTGAAAGCACTGGGCCGAGTGGATCTCTTGCCTAAGGGTTTGCAGGAAGTTCTCCGTGAGATCGAAGAGGCAACGGAATCCTATGACGAGCACTACCTCAATATTGCCTTGGCGTACGGCGGCAGAACTGAGATCATAGACGCAGCGCGTAAGATTGCAGGCGATGTCGGAAAGGGCTCAGTTAGGCCAGAAGAGATAGACGAACAGTTCTTCATGAAATACCTGTACACAGCCCATCTGCCCAACCCATACCCTGACCTTGTCATACGGACATCTGGAGAAGAGAGGCTCAGCGGTTTCCTTCTCTGGCAGTCTGCGTACAGTGAATTTTGCTTTTTAGATGTATATTGGCCGGAGTTTAGACGGATAGATTTACTCAGAGCTGTGCGAACTTACCAGAAACGCCAGAGAAGATTTGGACAGTAGCTAAGCGCACATCTGACGAGTTATTTTGACATGAATCAATAGCGCTTGCACCGTCTGAAAATGGTGCCAAGCTTTATCTCACATCCAATACGGTTCAAAGGTCATTGACTTTGCGATTTGATCGTCGAGTCTCGAAGGCCTCGCGCAGCACGTCGGGATCGGTTCACTCTTGGTTTACATTCGCAGGATTGATCTTAGAGGTTTCAAGACCTTCGGGAAGAAGGTGTCCCTGAACTTTGATCGCGGCCTGACCGTGATAACAGGGCCGAATGGTTCCGGCAAGAGCAACGTCATAGATTCCGTGAAGTTCGCCCTAGGCGAGCTGAGCGCCAAGGAACTCAGAGGCGGAACAATCACCGACCTCATTCACCGAGGCTCCCCTCACGCCGCAACCAGGTCTGCCTATGTAGGAATCCAATTTGACAACGCGGATCGGCGGATCCCAGTGGACGCTGATGCCGTCACAATCTCAAGAGAGTTTAGGAGAGGCGGGGAAGGAATCTACCGACTGAACGGGCGGCGAGTTTCAAGGAAGCAGCTCACCGACATCCTGTCGTCCGCTGACATTCAAGTCTCAGGACACAACATCGTTCAACAGCACGCAATTACCAGACTTGCTGAGGTGACACCTGAAGAACGACGAAAGATAATCGAGGACATGATAGGAATAGCCGTCTATGACTCCAAGAAGGCAGAAGCAGAACTCCAGCTCCAGCAAGCTGACCTGAACATAAAGGTGGCATCCGCAAGGACAGACGAAGTACGCACGAGGGTCGAGTCACTTGAGAAGGAGAGAAACGACTTTCTCAGATCGCAGCAACTCAAGAAAGAGACCGGCAGACTTCAGGCTAAACTAACGTCCCACAAGATATCCGAGCTCCAATCGCGGATAGCGGATCTTCGACAGAAAGCAAGCGAGAAGCAACAAGCGATCGACCGGATGAAGATGAAGAAGGATGAGGTCTCCGCAGAGAGGGAAAAGGTCGAGTTAAACCGACGCAACTACGAGGAGGCAGTTTTGGACAAGGCCAGCGGCGATCTCTTCAAGCTTGAACGTATGCTCGGAGACGCCAACGCAAACATTGCGGGGCTGAAAGCTGAAATAGAATCATCCAAGAACACCATCAAATCACTAGAACAACAGAAAGCAGAAACTGAAAGACATATAGGAAATTCAGATCGATCTATTGAACAATCGAAATCAGAAATAGCCAGTTGCAGACCCGAGCTGTCGAAGCTGCTGGGACTCATCGAGACCATGCGCACAGAACACGACACGTTGACACGCTCGCTCGTCGAATCAAGGAACAAGATTGGTGAGGAATCCAGCGAAGCAGACGCGATGGAGAAACAGATTGCCGAACTCACGAAACAGCTTATCGAACTTGATGCCCACGCGAAGGGAAGCCGTTCCAAGGTAGAAGTTCTCGAAGGACACGTCCAGACACTCAAATCGAGGCGAGAAGAATTCGAGAACCTAGCCAAAGGAATCAAAAACAGGATGGGAGAACTTGCGAAGCTTCTCGAAGAAGAAAGATCTAGGCTGAGAACGATCGAGGAGAATCTTGTCGAGTACACGAAGGTTGAGGCCGAGAAGCAGAATGAAGTGGCGCATGCTGCCGAAGTGTCTGAGAAAGCCAGGCTTACTCTCGCAGAGGTCGAGAGTCAGAAGAGCGTGGCAGAGGCTCTCTCCTCTGACGATTCAGCTCTGGAACTGATCGAGGAGATGGGTCATTCAGGCGCCATTCCAGGTGTCTACGGGCGTCTGTGTGACCTGATGTGTTTCAAAGAAGAGCATCGCAGAGCAATCGAGGCGGCTTCAGCTGGATGGATGAAATCCATCGTCGTCAAGAACATCGATAGCGCAATTGGATGCATAGAGAGTCTGAAAAGGACCAAGCTTGGACGCGTCAAGCTGATTCCGATCGAGAGCCTCAACGACACGAAAAGGATCGACCCTCCCACGCACATCGAGGGAGCGCTTGACCCGATCGAGACCTTCATCGAGGCTACGGAGCCATTCGATCGTGCGGTCAATTTCGTCTTTGGCGACACAATACTCACCGCAACTCAAAGGTCCGCCTTCATGGTTTCCCTTGAAGGGCAACGCGCAGTATCACTTGCCGGTGACCTCTATGAGCCAGGTGGAGGCATGGAGATCGGGTACTACCGTGTGCCATTAGATGCTAGGAAGCTCGTGCCGAAACAGTCAACCCTCGAGGACGTGGCATCCGCCGTCGCGTCGCTAGAGAATCTCCTAGAGCGTAGCAAGAAGGATCTACAGAGGCTAAGAGATGAGATCCTGAACCTGACCGACAGCAGAGCCGCGAGCAAGAACCTCATCGAAGCGATGGAAAGAGAGTCCGGCACAGTCAAGCAAGATCTGGAGCGAACTGCGAGAGCTATCGAGAACTCTGACAACCGCATTGCAGTACTGAGCAGAGAAATCGAGGAGGAGAACTGCTCTCTCAGAACGTCGCAGGACACAAAGCAGGACTTGGAGAGCAAGCTAGATGCATTGGTGAAAGAGAAATCCTCATTCGGGCTGAAGTCGAAATCCGCCGAGCTAGCCGAGTTAGAGGGTAAACATGCGACACTATATGATGAGCTGAACCGTCTGATTCGAGAAAGACTTGAAGTTGAAGGCCGAATCTCCACTCTCGAATCCTCTATTGCAACCTTCACACAAAGCCAAGATCAGATGAAAAGCCAAGCGACATCGATCGAGAAACAGATCGTCGATGTCCAGGCAAGGATCGAAGCGGCAAGCCAGACGCTGGCTACTGAGCAAGAAGCCATCAAGCAGCTGCAGGATCAAAGAGAGGAGATCCTGAAGAGCCTTACGTCCGCCAAGACGAGGCGCGCCGAATTCGAGCAGAGGCTCAAGAGCCTAGAATCCGACCTCATGAGAACAATCAACGGGCTCGAACCACTGAATCGTGAGACGGCAGATATTGGCTCGGCAATCAAAGAGAAAGAGATGCACGCTTCGCTTCTCTGGTCTGAGATAAAACAGCTCGGCTACAACGAGCTGGTTGAGGTTGCGCCTCAAGAGCTCCCGTTACTGGAAGCGTCGCTTGAGGCGCTGAAGCGGGAGCTCGGACGTATCGGTGCGGTTAACGAACTGGCGGTCATTCAATATGAAGACCAGAAGAACAACTACAAACAGCTTGCGTCAAGGATCTATGAGATCGAGAAAGAACGTCATGCTATCATTGAGTTCATGAATGAACTCGACAAGAAGAAGCATGACATGTTCATGCGGGCATTCAACCAGATCAACGACGCGTTTCAGGAGATCTTCGCCAAGATTACAGGATCCGGAAAGGGCGGAATGGCTCTAGAGTTCCCGGAAGATCCATTCAAGGGAGGGGTAGATGTCCAGCTAGAGTTCCCGGGCAAATCTGAGATGACGATCAGTAGCGCCAGCGGCGGTGAGAAGTCCGTCAGCACCGTCTGCTTCCTGTTGGCGCTTCAGGCGATACATCCGATGCCCTTCTACATGTTCGATGAGATCGACGCTCACCTAGACGTCGTGAACTCGCAGAGGCTGGCAGAGCTACTGCGGGAGCGATCAAAAGGATCTCAGTTCGTTGTTGTGTCGCTAAAGGACACGGCGATATCCAGAGGCAACCGAGTCTACGGCGTCTTCATACAGGACGGTGTCTCGCAGGTCGTCTCTATGCCGATGGCTGAGGTGAAGGCTTAGTGGACATAACCGAGAAGCCGTTCTGGTTGCGAGCCCCATACGTGGTTCTATTTGACCTGCTTAGGTTACACCGCATCAAACCTTGGGATGTGAATATCACATATCTCTTGAACTCCTTCCTAGCAGAGATGAAGAAGCAGGGCTTCATCGACTTCTCTGCTTCGGGAACCGCTCTGCTATCATCTTCGATGATTCATAGGATGAAGTCTGAACTAGTGCTCAAGATGGAGGAGCCGCCGAAGCCGCCGATCGCGAGGCTGAACGAGGAGGTCCCGCCGCCTCTTCCATTTCCAATCCGATTCGAGTACACGTCCACGTCCATCGAGCAAGTGCTCACAATGCTAGAGGAAGTCTTGAAGCGAGAGAGTCTCGCTCTGGCCGAAAGGAAGAGCCTACTCAGCCCCCCAGAGATCCTCGAGCAGATGGACGAGTTCCTCGCAAATATCGAGAAGAATATCGAGGTCTTCTACGCAACTCTCCTAATGAAAGCCGCCAAGAATCCGACACTCTCATTCGTCGAGCTGACGAGGGGTCACACTCTTCTGGACGCCGTTAGGGCGTTCATCATGCTTCTGTTTCTGGTCATGCAGAACCGAGTAAGCTTGAGCCAGAAGGAGGAGCAGGACGACATAATCATTGGCCTGCCAGAGGTTGCTCCCACACTTGTCTGAGACATCGCAGGGCCGGAGGAGCCGAGACGAGCACACAAGCGCTCAAGTCTCTCTGGTTGAGGCCGCGCTCTATGTGACGGGCAAGCCGCTTGACGTGAACGTTCTAGGATCAATCCTCAACCTGCGCTCGGAGGAGAAGATACGCAAACTTGCGGCAGCGCTCAAAGAGAAGTATGCTCAGAACCCGGGAGCGTTGGAGGTCCTCGAGCTCTCGGACGGCCGCTACGTCATGCAACTGAAACCAGAATACTCAAAGACTGTGAAGCGCTTGGCGACGAGACAGCTGCTCACCCCTGGCCCGCTGAAATCGCTATCCTACATTGCTCTACGACAGCCCGTCACACAGTCGCATGTCGTTAGAGTGAGAGGCAATCTTGCTTACGGGCACGTCAAGCAGCTGAGGGACATGGGGCTGATCTCCGAGGAGAAGCTTGGAAGAACGAAACTCCTGCGTACAACACCGAGTTTCTCCGACTACTTCAACCTGAGCCAGGATTCCAGGCTCATGAAGAGACAGATTCAGAAGATATTCGACGATCTCAAGTCAAGCCAGCTCGCCGCAAAGCAGTCTAGTGGACCGGAAGGGTCGTCCAAGCCTAATCAACGAGAAGAGAAGGTGACTCAGCCTCCTGAGCCACTAAGCGTTACAAGTCAGTAGCTCCCGAATCCCCTAGGAGAGCATCCTAACTTATCATGCGGCAATAGTAACTGTCTCAGCGTGCAGTAATTGGTCAGCGTCAGAGAATTCATGAGCCAGCCTCCTGTCGTGGTCGACTCGAAGACATCGGTTGCGGACGCCTGCAAGCTAATGGGAGAAAAACACATCGGAAGCATACTGCTGTCCCATGACGGAGTCGTCCGCGCGATCTTCACAGAACGCGATCTCATGTCAAGAGTATTATCTGAGAGGGCCGACGTAAGCTCGGTTGCTGTGGGAAGCTACGCATCATCGCCGCTGATTACAGTGACTCCGACAACGGATGTGAAGGAGGCTGCCCGAATCATGGCGGAAATGAAGGTTAGGCGACTCGTCGTGGTTCAAGACGGTAAGCCGATCGGTGTCTTCACGGCAGCGGATCTTGCAAGGGCGGTCGGGAAATCTCCTCTGGATCTCTGAGTGCAAATCGAGGTAGGAGCATGGGCGCCGTTCACGAGAAGACAGCTTCAGGTTTGACATGCAACACTTGCGGCAGGGCGCTCCTAGCCAAAGATGAGGAGCGGACTTGGGCAAGGTGTAGGTTCTGCGGAAAACCGGTTTGCTTCGGTTGCATCAGATACATCGGTACCACAGTCAGAGGGCCCTTCATGGACTATGTCCAAGCGGTGCGAACGTGCGACAACTGTTATGTGTCCAGAGGGTAATGCCAATTCTGTGCGAGAGAATTGACGCCTTTCTGAAGTGCTTGAAGAATTACCACGGTAGCCTGGGCTGCACTTGTAAGCTCAGGGGCCCAAAGGTGCACTGACTCGAAAGCTGAAGGCGTATGCTCAGCCTTAGCGTTGTTCTATCTCCTACATCCAAGCGGAGACGAGACTGGATGATAGCGTTTGATCTTCTTGGCCCGATACGTGCATATCTGGCGGTCCCTTACACAGGTGGCATTCCAGGACCGCTTGTTGCGCTTGGCTTGGCAATCACAGCAGTCGTAATAGCTGCAGGCATGTCCGTCAGTGATAGATGGTAGAGTAGTCGTTCGCCAATATCTTCGGACATGGAGATTAGTATCTGAGGATCGGCATCGTCATGCAACGTGGCCCGCCAAATCCACGAATGAGTTCTTCTCCATTGATTTCAATGAAATCCACGCCATTCCCGGCAAGTTCTCGTTTCGCTCTCGCGTTTCCTGTGTAGCCCACGACCTTCCGAGGGCCGATAGCTATGACGTTTGTTGCGCGCCTCTGTCTCTCGTAGTCCGAGATCTCAATCAATCTCATTCCGAGCATCTTCAAGAACTGGATAAGCCTTAGCCGTCTGCTCAATCTCCCATTCTCGTAAACAGAAGCGTTGTCCTTGAGAGATCGCTGATGGACCATCGCTAGATCTCGATCGATGACCATCATGGTTCCGTCCAGGTGAATCACGGAAGATCGTAAAGGTACCGCGACTAGCCTACGCAGCCCTGATTCTGCTGCAACCTTGGTCAAATCATGAAGCCCCTTCATGTTGGTTCTATTCCCGACCCCTACAAGC
>Ga0209314_10000187_pt1 | contig 26995 bp, 25 predicted proteins | sample I19B2metaG_FD_184146 | JGI IMG/M metagenome (GOLD analysis project Ga0209314, IMG submission 184146) | Lake sediment bacterial and archeal communities from Gulf of Boni, Indonesia to study Microbial Dark Matter (Phase II) - ​I19B2 metaG... | ecosystem: Environmental > Aquatic > Freshwater >... | reverse complement strand
CGCGAAGGAGAGAGAATTAGATGAGGTATGAGTACACGGTTGAGACCGAGGACCTTGCTAAATACTATCAAATGGGTGACATCACGATTAAAGCCCTCGACGGGGTCAGTATGAGGGTTAGGAGGGGGGAGTATCTCTCCATCATGGGTCCCAGTGGAAGCGGGAAGACCACGCTTTTCAACATGATCGGTGGACTTGATAGGCCCACGAGGGGTAGAATCTACATCGATGAAGTGGACATCGCTAAGCTCGATGCCTACGAGTTGGCTTGGTTAAGGTGTCGGAAGATTGGTTACATCTTCCAAACCTTCAACCTTATCCCTGTGCTTACAGCCCATGAGAACGTTTCCCTCCCCATGATCTTCGCTGGTGTGCCGAGGGAAGAGCGGATGCGAAGGGCTACGGATATCCTAAGCCGCGTAGGGCTGGGCGACCGCCTCAGTCACAAACCAGCTGAGCTTTCAGGCGGGCAGCAGCAGCGGGTTGCCATCGCAAGGTCTTTAGCCAACGACCCTGTCATCGTCCTCGCCGATGAGCCTACAGGTAACCTAGACCTTCACACAGGTCTGGATGTCATCAACCTTCTACGTCAGCTTAACCAAGAGAAGGGGGTTACCATAGTAACCGCCACCCACGACTTGAAGATGATCGATGTCTCGGATAGAATCTTCTGGATCCGTGACGGCAAGGTTGACAGGATCGAGAAAAGAGTCGACGTTATGGTTAAGGTAGAGGAGGAAACTCCGTAGCTTCGGAGGTTTAACCCCGTTTCGAGGTTTTCAACGAGGCGTTTACCTCCGCGGCTTCGCCGCCTAGTCGATTGAACCACTGCAAGCATCGATGATGGAGGTTAATACTTCAAATCCCTTATGAAACTGAACATAATAGTTAAATGCCTATCATTCAAGGTAATACGCTGAACAGACGCTGTTGAGGGGGTAATTATTTGAGGCTTCTTCTCATCCACGCCGACAGCTTCGAGTGGAAAGTTGTACGCCAAGCCATAAAGGAACCTGAGGCTCTTGAGGAATGTAAGAAGAGTAAAGTGTTTGAAGAGGTTCTAGTCGTTTTCACAACCGTTGAGGAAGTCGATGGGGGAAAACCTGAGGAGGTTGTGGACAAGGCTTCTAAAAGCATCGCGGATGTAGCTGGCAAAGTTGGTGCTCGAAGCATTGTTGTTTACCCATATGCCCATCTCTCTCAAAACCTTGCTTCCCCCCGTGAAGCCGTTCCTATTTTAAAGGCGTTGGAAGAGGAACTTTTAAGGAGAGGGTTCAACGTAGAACGCAGCCCCTTCGGCTGGTATAAGAGCTTTTCACTCAAATGCAAGGGTCATCCTCTCTCAGAGCTTTCTAGGTTCATAACTCCCGTGGCTAAGGAGGTGAAGCCTAAAGGCGTGGAGGTTGGGGAAGCCGAGGGAGCGGGGAGGTTCAAGAGGTTCATCCTCGTAGACTACGATGGAAAAGAGTATGAGGTCAGTCCTATGAACTGGAAGGACTGCCCAATTTTCAGTAAACCAGGTGAGGTTTACAGGCTTCTAAGGGTTTTTGTCAGGAATGAGCTTGAGGGAAACCCGCCTAAGGGAAGCCCTAAACACATTGATTACATGAGGAAACTCGAGCTTCTAGACTATTGCCCAGAAAGCGACGTTGGACATTTCAAGCTTTACCCAAACGGCGTCCTAGTCTACGACCTCATCAAAGATTATGCCCTTTACAATGTTGCTCTGCCATGGGGCGCCATGAAGATCCAGAACCCCCTCATATACCGTCAAAGTGTTAGGGAGATAAGGGAGCTCATGGGAGAGTTCCATGAAAGAGACTACGGCATGGAGTTTGAGCACGAGGCATTCGTCTTAAGGTTTTCATCGGACCCAGGGGCTTTCCCGTACATGCAGAAGGCAGGGTTCAGTTATAGACATCTTCCCGTGAAAGTTTACGAGGAGGTCCCGTGTTTCAGGAGGGAACTCAGCGGTGAACTTGTGGGTTTGAGGAGGCTAAGGCATTTCACCATGACAGACCAGCACTGCTTCTGCGGCGATGAGAAACAGGCTAAGGAAGAGTTTGAAAGGCTCTGTATCATTTTTAAGGACTTGATGGATAGGGTGATCGCGAAAGGGAACTGGGTTCTAGGATGGGAAGGTGTCGAGTGGTTCTATGAATCCAACAAGGGTTGGTTGAAAAGTTTAAGCGTGGAGATGGGTGTCCCAGCCTTCATTAAGATTACTGATGAGATGACTCACTACTACGCCATTAAAAACGAGTATCAAGCCATAGGTGGTGACGAAGCCAACGTCCAAGTCTCCACTGTGCAGTATGATGTGAAAAACGGGGAGAGGTTTGGGATCAACTACGTAGGCGAGGATGGGAAGAAACATCCATGCATCATACTTCACGCCTCCTCCTTCGGCAGCATCGAGAGAACATTGTACGCTATCCTTGAAACAGCGGCGAAGGATGAGGAAAGAGGGAAGGCTCCAATGCTTCCCTTATGGCTTTCCCCAGATCAGGTAAGATTGATCCCCGTAGCTGAAAGGCATCGGGAGAGATGCAGGGAGGTCGCGGAGAAAGTCAGTCGGGAGAAGATACGTATATCCTTAGATGATAGAAATCTCTCCGTGCCTAGGAGGGTTATGGAAGCCAAGACAGGTTGGGTGCCATACATAGTGGTGGTAGGTGATAGGGAGTTGCGAAGCGAGATGTTACCCGTAGTAATAAGGGAGAGGTCGACTGTCAAGGATGAGTTCCGTCAAAGTATGACCCTCTCTGAACTCGTAGAGGAGATTAAGGGTAAATGTATGGACATGCCCTTTAGGCCTTCCTACATACCTATGGAGGTTAGCCGAAGAGTAACTTTCGTATCTTGGGGTAAATGAGTGTAGAAATACTATAGTGTTTGGTTAACCCTCAGGCTTCCTATTAGCAAATGCAAAGGGTTTGAATCCGTTTTGAATTAGAGGGGAAATTAAAATCGACTCTTAGCGGGATGGGAGAGGCTGAAAGGTGCATTCACATGGTATCCTTTAAACCTATATTTACTTTAGGGCTTCATAGCAGTTCTTGAGGTTGAGTGCCCACCTGAGATAGGAGTTCATGGAAGCCCTTAAAGCAACCGAATCGGCTGCCGTGAAATGCATGATAAGGGTATTCTTCTCAAGCTCCACTTTAACCCGTGACCTAAGAGTCACCATCTTCAAGGCTTCAGGTTTTAAGGCTTCGTATACTCCGTATGCGCATCCTTCGTCTGGAAATTCTATTCTCACACAGGCTTCCGCTTTTTTAGCCGCCTTCAAGGTCCATGACCACGACGTTTATAAGTCTAAGGTTTCTGAAAAACGGTGTGGTTTAATACATAGTCTATAAGCATCAATTTCTTATCGTCTCTTCCGTTGTAGGATTAGGTCGCTGTAGGAACCCCTCTGAAGGTCTCTTCGTGAGATTCCCATCTTCTTCATTAAATCTTTAATTAAACGCTTGCTCTTTCGAGCCTCCGCTTCCCGGTTTTCAATCTGTTTCTCAAGTTCAAGGAAGTTCCCGAGACCCTTAACCGTGTCTAGGTGTACCTTTACACCAGCGTATCGAAAGACTTCCCTGGTCTTGTCCACGATCACCCATACGCCTAACACCTTCTCTAGGATCATTTTCGTAACTGCAGGTTCAGGGATCTCAACGGTGTAAACGGAGCTTAGCTTTGGTCCTTCCACGTTCCTTCTTTCATAGTAGACAAGCTCACCCCTTCCTGAATTAAGGGTCTCCCTCAGCTTCAGTCTCCCATGTGAAACGTTAAAGTACGTGTCAACTTGATTGAAAACTCCGATATGCTCAGCTTTGAGGTTGCTTAAAAATTTCTGTAAACCTTCCAGTGAATTCGCCTTAGCTTTCATTTCAATGTTAAGCCCGCGCATCAGTTGTACCCCTCTAAAATAAATGCCCGCGGGAAATAACCTTAACTTCAACGAGTCTTGTCTTCATGATTTTAGAATCTATTACTCAGTCTTTGCTAGGTAACCTGGAGCTAAGCGTTTCTCCTTTTCCCATCTATGCAACTTTACACCCTCAAGTTCCAGCAACCTCTTCTTCACTTCTAAGCCGTAACCGTATCCGCCTATCGTCCCATTCGACTTTATAACCCGATGGCATGGTACTATGAGGAATACCGGGTTTTTACCGATTGCCGACCCAGCTGCCTGAGCAGCCATAGGTTTCCCAATACCTATGGCAATGTCCTTATAGCTTCCCACCTCCCCATAAGGTATCTTCAAAAGTGCTCTCCAAATGTCCTGTTGGAACCGCGTTCCCCTAACCCAGTCGATGGAGCAACTGAACTGGGTCGGCTTCCCCGCGAAGTAACTGTCAAGTTCCTTCTTCAGAACGTTGAAGGAATCTTCATCCCTAGACGGTTTCAAATCCGTCCACCTTCTCAAGGTTTCCGTGAATTCCTCATCAGTAATGTTAAGACTTGCCTTGCATACCCCATTCTCCGTTGAAGCGATGTAGATAGTGCCTAAAGGGGATTGATACGTGAAGTATCGTATGCGCATGATGCACACCACGTTGGATTTGCTCTATGTGAATAAACCATCCCGCGTTTAAAATCGTTTAATGCTTTCCACTACGCAGGTTTTATTATAAGGTCTTCCTAGGATGGGGGAGTATACTGCTTAATTGCCTCTTCATGAAGATTTAAACATGCAGGTTATTCCTTAATAGGCGAGTTGTCTATTCCTTTGTGGGCATACTACGATCTCAGAGGTACCTTAGATGTCACAGGTATCAGTTAGGAAGATGAGGGTTACGACAAAGAGCATCAGTCTAACCGCGGTTTTCACCGCGCTTACGTGTACTTTAACGATGGTCTTCATGGTCTATGTGCCTGCAACTAAGGGTTACTTTAACGTCAGTGAGATCATGGTCTATATGTCGGCGTTACTTTTAGGACCATTTATAGGAGCCTTTGTATCCGGGGTCGGCACTATGCTCGCCGACCTCTTGGGAGGTTATTATTACTTCGCCCCAGCCACTCTCCTTATTAAAGCCTTAGAGGCTTTAACCGCGGGTTGGCTAGGCTCACGAAGCCCCTTTAAAAAGCCTAGGAGTTGGAGAATTTTCACCATCATCACAGCCATAACCGTGGGATTCGCTATATTTTTCGTTGGAACAACGTACCTAAGTGGCTATGTGGAAACCTACCTAGGGTTCAGCGGACCGTATCTAGGTCAGATTGGGGGTATTACGATTTCATTTACACTACCCGACGTCTTCTGGGGCGGTCTTGCCTCTGTATCTTTTATACTTATCACGGTCTCAGGTCTCAAAGCTGACTCCCGCCTCGGCTGGACCGTTGCATCTTTACTCGTAGCTGGGTCGGAGATGATCACAGGCTACTTCATCTATGAAAACTTCATCCTCGGGCAAATCCTCTTTCCCGAAGCTGGCGTAATCTACGCACTCGGCGAGGTACCTATAAACATCGGACAGATGTCTATAGGCATCATCGCCTCGATCCCCCTAGTTAAAGGGGTTAAAAGAGCCCTAGCTGGAAAACATAAACCAATCAGAATTCGGTGAATCCTATATCGCACCTGACTGGAAATGAGCTCAGTTGTAGAAACTAGGCTACCTTAAGACACGTTTATTGAGAAAACGTAGAAAACGAATGCGTTAAGACTTCATTAACTAGAAACCTCACATTCCGATGCGTATCATCTCTGAACCTTGGGAACGCGGTGTTAAGAAGTTTGGAAAGACCATCCCTTACTGGTGGGGGAAGATGCCTTAAGAAATTATTCACGCCTTTCCGCGTAACCTCGCCATATCGTCGGCTTTTAAGCAAAGGTAACGCCACAGCTAAGGGTTTAAGTTGGGCTGTGAGGTATAGGAGCTTCATATCATATCCTAACTCTGCTATTTCCCAAGCAACGAGGTCATCGCGTGAAGGTTTTAGATGGTGAAGACTTAGCGCTGTCTGATCCCTCTCATAACCATGGTTTTGGAGTAAGCGTGTAACCTCATAATCCTTCACAGCCACTGAGGCTAGGAAAAGGATCTCTTTGAGAACGCTGCTTCTAACGCCTCTTCGCTCAGCCATGGTTAAAGCATCAGAGCCTAGGTTGAAGACGTAGTATTCGAGGGAACCATGGAGAATGCTGTGCCCTACCTCGTGCCTGACGGAGCCGACGCGGGTTAATCTTGGAAGGATGTTTAACCTATCAAGACACAGCGTTATTCTTGGGACACCCCGCCATGCGTCGTGGAAGGAGTGGAAATCCTCATCCAAGGTTTCGTCTATTCCTAATGCTGATTTCTCAGCTCTTATAAGCGTCTTTACCGTATCCGTCGAATCCACAAGGTATAGGTCGACTATGTCTAAGTTGGCTCCAATCCTCCGGTAGCATTCCTTTACAACTCGGAGAATCCTATCCCTTTCTTGGGGTTTGATTATACCGTAGGTTGAAACACATAGCTTCGTTGAAACCCGCCCCAGAAAACTCCTTGGGCTTCCTATTTATTCCCTCTATCCCCCTGGTAAACCTATCGATTATATTAAATTAAGCGTAGAGGTTAAACCATAAAGGCGCGTAATAATCACACAACGTGATCATAGGAACCGGATGTCGTTATGGCTCTGAAAACTTCTAGGTTTAAGCTTAAGGTAAGACCTAAGTTTGAGGACTCAGTCCTTATCGTTGGGCTTAAAGGCTACGGAGATGTTGGATGGTTAACCGTTAGGCTCCTCATCGAGCATGTAAGGGCTGTGCCTTTCGCGAGCTTATACTCCCCCTATTTCCCTGACTACGTAACCGTGAACACACGGGGTGTCAGTCTCCTCCCAAGGTATATGTGCTACGCCTCAACTGAGCATAGCCCAAACTTGATCATTCTACGTGGGAATATCCACCCTGACCCAAACGATATTCCAGCGCATTACATCGTCTCAGATATGATCTTGAGATTCGCGTCTAAAAGGAGTTGCAGGAGAGTCATAACGGTGGATGGCTACCTGGCAGAGCCTGGGAAGACAGGGGTCTACGTAGCCGCTACGTCGAAGAAGATCGCTGATACCCTTGCGAAGAGATGTGAGGCGCAAATAATGGGAGAGGGAAAGATCCCTGGGCCTTCAGGTCTCATCGTTGGTTTAGCTAGGCTAAGGGGCATGAGGGGAGTCTGCTTTCTCGGAGCTACAACAAACCAGAAACCCGATAGGGAAGCCGCCTTAATGGTTTTTAAATGCTTAGGGAAGCTTATAGACGTAGAGTAGGATTCTATAGGATAGAGGGAAAGGGTTTAGGGAAAAAACTTTTTTTCACGTCCCTTCGATGACAATCATGGTGAGGGTGCTACGGACCTTGTCAAGCTTCCTCATTTTCCAAGTGATGATCTCTTTCAGTCTATCCATACTGTCAGCTTCAACACGGGCGATGATATCGTAGACACCGTATATGAGATGAGCTTCTTTCACGTTCTCGATCTTCTTCAAAGCCTTGATAACCTCGGCTTCCTCCCCGATCTCAGCGTTTATGAGCACAAAGGCTAGGGGCAACCCGTCTACCTCCTAAACAGCCTCGCTTACTAGTACATGGTTAAAAGTTATAAAGCCTTCGTTTATCCTGCCCAGCTCTCAATATGCCTTACCAAGGCATCGACGGTTATGCCGAGTTGTAAAAAGTTTGAATACTCCTGCAATGCTAAGTCTTCAACTCAATTTTACGGAGGCGTATACCAAGCCTTTCAAGGGTGTGTCCGCAAACCTTACACTTCAGCTTTAAAAGCTGCTTGGTCGTTGTTTTAGCAGTCCTCTTCAACTCGGGGAACTTCTGACCTCCATAGCCACGCAGTTCCTTTTCGTGATGCCTCCTTCCGGCGCTGAGGCTGCGTTCCTTACCCTTCTTGTAAAGGGATACCGTATGGTCAGTATGCTTACGGCATCTGGGGCAGTACGTGTTAATCGTCTTTGGAACCTTCAACCCAAGCACCGAACCATCATTAAGAGCTAAAGGCCGTTATTTATACGTTGTGACTTCCCCGCTAGGCTTTCAACACATGGTTCTGCCTCGATCTGTGAAATTTATATCCATAGGGGCATTACCGTTCATTTTTTCCAAGCCTTTACCTTTTCCTTCCACTATGGGATATTTTGACGCGTATCCCATCAGAACTAAACTGGGTGGAGTAGACTTCATCCTCGCATAGAGTTATATGTTTTTACACCTGAATTATGGGTTGGAAATAGTGGGCGCCAGTACTTCAAGGAGGGGTCTTCGATGCGAAGGACTCAAGACCTTAACGGGTTCTTCCTCAACTTCCCAGCAACAATACACGCTTCCGCTGTGCTTTCTACGAGGTGTCCAAGGGCTAGGCTGCAGGAAGCCTTTATCAACGTCTTTCAGAGTTTTAACAGTAAAGCTGGGTCTATTCCCAATATAACGGATGAGCTTCTGTGTGATATGAGGTTTGAGGTGGGTGTAGCCCACGCTGTTACCTTCCATTACCTCGATGGAGATGAAGCTGTGAAGCTTAAGCGGCGTATTACTGTAGAAGCTTTCCCAAACCTTGACTTCCTAATCATATGTTGCTACTACGTATGTGAAGGGGGTAAACGTAAACCCTTAAAGTTCGACCGGCATCTCCTACGCCTTACTTTCTACAGGGAAGCGTTAGACATACGTGTCTTTCATGAAAGGGGACCTAGGAGGACGCCTTTAGAAGCGCTCCTGAAGTTTATAGTTAATGGGGTCAACGCTGAGCTTGATGGAAGTGGGCTTCCACGGATAAATATCCACAGCATTAAAGCCGTTTAAAAACCAAGTCTTCAGAACGCTTATAGACCTAAGCACTGAAGCTTCCTCAGGATCGCCTCATTTACTCTCCGAGGGCTTTGAAGCCCGTTTACCATGTAAACCTCCCCGAAAGCTTGGCTTCTTTGAAGGTTGATGTAGTTTTCCCGAACCCTTTCTAGGAAAGCTAGCCTCTCGTACTTATCAGCTGGTGAACCGGAGCCCACCGTCCTTCTATGAGCCTCCTCAACAGGGATGTCGATGATGATAGTGTACCTTGGTTGCACGATGTTTCTTTCAAGCCGTAGAACCCGGGCTTCTTCGATTCCTTGAGCCTTCTGATAGACGAGGTTACTCTCCGTCCAACGTTTCGCTAAGACAACGTTTCTAGCTCTCGCTTCCAGCCATTTCCCTACCGTAGGGTTGTGCTGAGCCCTGTCGAGTGTCCAAAGGATCCAAGCATAGTTCTCGGATAGGCTTCCCATGATTTTAATAGGATAACCAAGCTCAGCCCTGCCGAGGTAAGCTCCGACTAGGGAACCGAGCATGGTTTTATAGGAGGGTAGGTTGATGGGAAGCACTTTGAAAGCGCTTTCTGTTAAGTATTTGTAGATGGATTTGACGCCCCTCAACTCACCCGGGTTAAAGCACTGGGTTTCCTTACCAGACCTATCCAAGCCAGCTAGGACTATGAAATACCCAATGTGGGGCTTATGAGATTTAGGGGTTAGGAGAACTTTAACGGCTTCAACAATTTGCGTGAGGACGGTTGGCGGAACGGTTTTCCCGACGCTTTCAAGTCTTTCCATCACAGAACAATCATAAACATCCTTGACTCGTATGGTTTCCTCTAGTTCAGATAATAAGTTTGTAAGCCCGACAGCTGGAACCTTTAACGGACTGGTTTTCATTTATAGTCGCCTCCTCCTCTACTAACACTGTCTCTATTCGCAGCTCCTCTGATGTGGTTTATCAATGGAAACTATAGTCTAAGGGCGGCTATTAAAAGGCTTGGAGCTTGTAAATGCCTCTACGCCAAGTCTACTGAGGTAAAGTTGAGCTATGTCCTCACGTAAGGTGTTATTGGCGAATAAGAGGGAAGCCTATTTAAGCCTCAAACACCTATCTCTTTAATAAGCATGCTCTCTGTAACCCCTCCATCGAAGCAGCCTTGGGGTTTTATAAAGGACCCTCTCTACGGTTACGTTCACGTTTCAGAGAGTGAGAGACGGGTCATAGATACGCGTGCAATTCAAAGGCTGAGGAGGATTAAGCAGTTGGCTGGGGTAGAGTATGTTTACCCCGCCGCTAACCACACGCGTTTTGAGCACGTCCTAGGCACCATGCACCTCGCCGGTTTTCTAGCCCGCAGCCTCCCAGTGGGTCTTGGAGATGAAGATGTTCATAAGCTGAGGCTGGCGGCTTTGCTTCACGACGTTGGTCACGGGCCCTTCAGCCACCTCTTCGAACCTCTTTTAATCAAGTGTTTGAACAGGACTCATGAGGATATGGCTTCATGGATCATAAGTAATTCAGGGCTTACAAAGACTCTTAGAGATGAAGGCTTCAACCCTGATGAGCTTAGCAGATTAGCTGTTGGGAATCTCCATGATTCTCAAAGGCCTTTCCTAGACCAAGTAGTTCGAAGCTCAGTCGACGTGGATAAAATGGACTTCATCATCAGGGATTCATACCACACAGGTGCTGGTTATGGTTCTGTGGATGTTTTCCGTCTTATTTATACGATGGATGTCCTTGATGGAAACCTCGCCGTAAACTTGTCGGCGTTGCCTACACTGGAAGCCTTCCTTTTAGCCCGACTCGAATCCTTCAGGGCCATATACTTCCATCGGGCTTCAAGAGCCGTTGAGATCATGCTTCTGAAGGCTTTGGAGAGGGCTGAGGAGGAGCAGGGCTTCCTCCACTTTGGCTCAGCTGAAGACTACTTAGCCCTAGACGACTACACCGTTTGGTCCATACTCTACAGATGCACCGAAGCCAGACAGGTAGTTAAGGACATTGAGGAGAGAAAGCTTCTCAAGTGTGCTTACGAAAGAACCTTCTTCGTAGAAGACAGGCTTGTTACAAGCATCCTTACAAACGAGGCTGTTAGGGAGCAGATCGTAGGCGAAATCTCCGCACGTGCTGGGGTAGCTCCTGAAGACATCGTTATTGACACACCTTCCCTGCCCTCCGTACCCTATCGGCATGCAATAGAGGTTCAACCTATGGATATACCTGTCTTCATAAAGACTAAGACAGGTGAAAAGGTTCCTCAACGCCTCACGGAGATTTCCAGGATCGTCGATGTATTAAGAACTTACTTGAATATAGTAAGAGTCTACACGAAGGAAGTGTATAGAGAAAAGGTTGGAAAGGTTTGTGAAGAAGTTTTAGGTAAACCCGCTCTATCCGAGATAGTCTCCTACTGACCGTTGAAATACTGTATACCGTGATTATTTTTACCCGTTCTCATATTCCAGTAAATCAAGGAAGAAGGTGACGTAGATCAAAGAAATGCTACGTTCCTTTCTCAACTCGGCTACTTAAGAAAGTGAATTAGAAACTTTTCATAAACCATCTTTTTACCTCAATATTTAAAGCAAATCTCGCACCAAGCTTCTTCGGTAACACCGAGGAATACTCTTATGTAATGTCTTTTTTCCCCATTTCGGCGAAAAACTTCTCCTATTGTGTAAAACCTGTGGTTTCTAACCCTGTTTTTTCAAAGTTTCTTTTTCATAACCTATACAAAGGACATCTAACCTATACGATGTCGGTGGGGATTTCCCAAGGATCCCGCGTAACGTGCTTGATGTACCAAAACATGGGTGGGAGAGTATCATGAGCATAGAAGGGTGGAAAGAGATCGTGGCGGTCCCCCGTCACACCGTTCGGCGTATGCGGACAACCATTAGGGGAAGCCCTGTGAAAGCTCTGACGGAGATCATCACTAACTGTGACGATAGTTATTACCGGCTTGAACAGGCTGGTTTGAAGACTAGTGGGCTGATCCAAGTTGGTTATTGGAAGAAGATGGAAAGGGGTCTTGTTACAGTCAAGGCCTTCTGTGTCCGCGATTACGCTGAGGGTATTTCCCATGAAACCATGGGTGAAAAGTTCGGTAGGTATGGTGCGGACACCAGCGGTAATACGAGGAGGGGTTACTTTGGTCAAGGAGCGAAAGACGCCCTCTGCACGATGAAAAACAGTGTGATCTTGACGGTCAATGACGGTTATGTAACTTACTGCAAGTTTAAACTTGAGAACGATGTTCCTCAGTACTTCATAGCTGATGAGGCGGAAGCTCTCGCGGCGATGAAGGGATTCAATGAGCGGATTAGTAACATTAGGGAGTTAAACGTGAACGAAAACGGCACGCTTGTTTACTTCGAGGTCCCTTTGGACCAACATTCTCCGCGGGTGAAAGGCTTGAGTGAAAGCCTTGAATCCTTCCACATGTTGTGGAAGATCCTATCAGACCAGAATAGAAAAGTAGAGCTTATTGATTGCGATACAGGTGAGACCTTTGACCTCCGTTACAAACCCCCAAGCGGGAAACTTATGGAAAAAGACAGCTTGAAACTCGCCTTCAACGCTTTGTCCTTCGACGTCGACCTCACCGTGTGCGCGGCGGAGCATGAGCTGAATCAGGAACCCGGGGAGAAACGTGAAGGAGGACTACTCGTCGTCGATGAAAACCATGCTGTACTCGATTTAAACCTCTTCGGATTCGATTATGAATCGAGTGCAGCTTGTCTCTTCGGGGAAGTCCAGATAGCTGGGTTTAAAACACTCTTCCGCAAGGATGGAACAGTGATCCTTGAAAGCCGTGAAGGTCTGGACTTCAATCACCCCTTTAATAAACTGCTTAGACAACGGATACACGATAGGTTGTCTAAGGTTGTGGACCGCTTAGAGTTTGAAAGACCTTTAACGGGGGTTAAGGTCGACGAAAGGCTTGATAAGAGGTTTAAACTTGCCTTCGCAAGGATCAATACGTTGATGCGGAAAGAGACGGAGCTGAGCTTCGGGGAGGGCGAGGTTGAAGCTATACCCCGTATACCAGAGAACGGTATCATGTTCAGCGTTGCCGAGATGAAGATTGAGAGTGGACAGACGAGGACAGTTCGATTGGTCGTGGATCTGTCTAAGGTACCGGCTGGCTCTATTATCGCACTTAAAACGGATAACCCCCATATTCACCTTGAACCCAGCGATTCCGCTGAGATACCGGCAGATATCAATGTAGAAAACCCGCTGCGGCTTCCAATTCTGATCATGGGCGAACAACCTGGAACCCAGGCTACGGTAACGGCTTCTTTCCAAAAAATAACAGCCCATCTCATAGTAAACGTGATTACTGAATCCCCACTATTCGCACCCTCAGGTTTCGACTTTGTACCCAACAAGGTGTGGGTCTACGAGGGGAGAAGGGTTAGGCTTAGGCTCCTAGTCGATATCGGCGTAATCAGCCCAGGGAACCTCGTAGCCTGCGAATCGGACAATCTGAACATTAAGGTAGTCGGGGAGGGAGAACCTTTAGAGATACCGCGGCCTCAAACCGGAAAAGTTTCGATGGTAAGCGTTGAGGTTGAAGGTGTAAAGTCCGGGCAGCGAGGGCATGTGTATGCTCGGAGTTCATCGAGGGAAGCGCGGGCTGAAGTGCATGTTTTAGAGGAGCTTATGCACGGGGGTTTCTTCAAGGGATACAGCCTAGACTTTGAGAAGGATGCAAGGCGAAGGTCTAGCTTCGACCGAGAATCCGGCATCATATACATCCACATGTCTGCTCCAGTCCTTAAAAACTACTTCGGCGATAAAGGGGACAAGTTGATTAAAGAGAGGACTCCCCAAGCCCTAGTTATGTTGGCAGAAGTCATCCTCAACTGCATCTGCCTACAGTGGGCGAAATACAGGTTTGAAAGCGGAGTTCGGGAATACTTGAACCCCGACGATGCCTCAGCGATGCGCGAGGAGGAAGAGAGCGAAGCGAGGCTTATAGACTACGAATTCGGTAAAATGTTCCATAACTGGCTCCTAAGCGGATTCGAGATAAACCATATGGAACAGATAGCGTAAACAAGCTTGTTGATTCAGAGACTGGAAAGGAACTCTGTACTCGGTGAAGTAGCTGGGGGCGTCGATCATTTCTGAGGCTCTTCAACCCCTTGGGAAAGAAGGCTGAGGGCTTTCTTAACCATTTTCAGGAACACATTAATCGAACCAGTGCCTTCGAGGCTTTCAGCTTGGGAATAAACTGATACCAAGGATATCTTACCCGTGGCTGATGCGAACTTCTCCGCGAAAACCCTCGTCATAACCGTGTTTCGGTCCCCCAAGAGAATAGAGGATGCGCATTGAGCGTTGATTGGGGGCATGGAAACAGCCATGGTGCCGAGCCTCGTTTCCCTTCCCTCGTTGAAGAAAACTAGTAGAGCGTTTTTCAGCTCCAGAACGGTCAATGAAAAAGTCTCCCCGTGTTCAATTAACTCCTCCTTGAACATCCTTGGATAGGACATAAGCGCACCTATGACACTAATATTGATGGGTATGGTATTTAAGGAAGGTTAAGAGGAAGCGATGTTTATGTTCGAAGCTGGCGTTATCTAAACCCGTGGGATGCCGCCATGGATAGAAACATCCTTGTTGTAACCGTGGTTTCAGCCATCTTCGGTACGGCTATAGGGTTATCAGAGTTCATCCTCCCCTACTACCTCGACAGCCTTGGATTCTCCTTTGCGAACATGGGGTTCATCTTCGCCGCGGCGGCCTTAACCCTGTCATTGTTCTCGGTGATCATAGGCGCTGAATCTGATGTTTCAGGTCGTAAAACGTACTATGCCCTGTCCCTAGCCCTTGCCTCCATCGCAACCTTGGTTACGCCGGTGGTTCATAGGATTTGGGAACTCCTCACCGTGAAGGTTTTAAGCAACATGGCTTCCTCAATCCGTGAAGCTATGCACCCGGTTCTACTATACGACCACGCGAGGCTGGGCTTCACAAAACTACTGGCGCGAACGAGGGGGTTTGAGTGGACGTTTCAAGGTGTTGGACAGCTTGTGGCTGGCTCTATGCTCCTAGTCCTAGGTTTCGATTATACCTTCCTCTTTGGAGGCTTAATCCTACTCGCCGCGCTCATCCTTTTCACAGCCGCCTTTCAGGAACGGATGCGTACCATAAGCCCTGGGAGCCGCCTAAGCCTCGGTAAAGTCTTTTCTTTAAAATCGATGTCTCCGAACCTATGGCTTATCGCCTTTGCATTCCTCATCTTCACCGTAGGGATGTCTACAAGCCACAGTTTTATCATGCCCCTCTTCTTCACCTTAAAATTTGGGGTATCCCCTGTCTCCTCGGCATTGATCATGTGTCTGCACCGCCTAAGTCTAGGCGTACCGATGTTTTTCACAGGGTTGGTCGTTAAGGAACGGTTGAAATGGCTATGCGTTGGGTCCCTCATCTTCGAGGGAGCAACGATCACTCTTTCAGGGCTTGCACCAGACTTCACAGCCGCGACAGCTCTGTGGCTTTCACATGATGTTCTAGGAGCCGCTGTGTGGATTCCAGCTCAAGCCACTTTAATCCAGCGGTTCAGCGGTGAAACAACCCGTGGTAGGGACACAAACACGGTTCAGGCTATAACCTCTACCGGATGGGTTTTCGGTCCTATACTCACAGGTTTCCTAGCATCCGTGGACGTCAGTCTTCCCTTCATCGTAAGCGGCGTCATTGTCATCTCATCGTCAACCATGCTCCTTATTTTAAAGGAGTGAGATGCGGTAGCTGCGGAGACTCGTTTGTAGCTTGGATGGGTTGTGTCCGAAGTCTTTGCAACGAGCCGGTTTTATGCTGTGCTTAGGTTCTATACCTATGTTAAGGTTTGTGAACGATGGGAGGCTTTACTAGAGGGCTGTGAAGCTTTGTACTGTTTCTGGATCCAGCCTCTTCACGAGCTCGATGTTTAATTTAACCGCGTTCTCGATGTCTTCAAGGCTTAATAAGCCTACATGGCTGTGGATATGCCTCGTTGGGACACCGATGACGATGCTTGGGCATCCAGCCCTGCTCATATGGATCCGCCCGGCATCTGTTCCACCCCTTGCGACCTGTGAGAGTTGGTAAGGAATCTTCTCCTCTTCAGCTGTTTTGATCACGAAGTCCTTCAGCAACTGGTTTGGTATCATGCTGGCGTCGAAGGTAATGATTGACGGACCTTTACTCATCTTTGCAGGAGCCTCTGTTGCCTTAATCCCAGGCACATCCCCCGCGATGTCCACCTCTAGAACAATGGATACATCTGGGTCTACCATATGCGCTACTGTAGCCGCCCCTCGGGCGCCAACCTCCTCCTGCACAGTGGCTGCGCCGAAAACGGTGTTTGGATGCGCGGTCTCGCTCTCCCTTAGTCTCCTAACCGTCTCCATGGCGATGAAGGCCCCTATCCTATCGTCGAAGGCTTTCCCCATCGCTACCTTACCGTCCCTGATAATTGAGAATGGTGACCATGGGACAACTGGGTCTCCTATACGGACGCCGATGGCTTCAACCTCCTTCATATCCGTAGCCCCGATGTCGATGTACATCGCGTTTTTCGACACAACCTTAGTTAATTCCTCTGGGAGTAGCAGATGTGGAGGCTTCGCGGCTATGACCCCGTGCACATCACCTTTCTGTGTTCGCACAATCACTCTCTGAGACAGGAGAACTTGGTCGAACCAGCCTCCTAACGGGTTAAACGTTAGGTAACCTACCTCCTTATCAATACCTGAGACGACGAAGCCAACCTCATCGATGTGTCCGGGAAGCAGGACATGAGGGCGTTCCCGCGCCCCAACCTTCTTAAAGACCACCGAGCCCAGCTTATCCGTGAAACACTCGTCACAGTACTGCGCCATATATTTTCTAACGATTAGGGCTGTTTCCCTCTCGAAACCAGCGGGACCGAAGGATTCACACATCTCCCTCAAGACTTGCAGAGCCTTCTCGTCAACCAGAAGCCTCACCTGCACGAACATAGGCTGAGGTGGTATAAACACGTTACTTGAGAACGGTTAGAGGAAACACCTCGATGGATGTATATCCCCTGTCCAGTCCATGTCTTAAAAAATGTGGTAATTTGTTTTCCATCCATCAACTTTCAAAGTATAAATGAGCCAAGGTAGGTTATGTATAAAGCGTGGCTGTGACATCCGTTATTTTCTCTGTTCCTTCAGATTTCGAGGCTTAGTCCACGTTAGGCTTTTATGCTGGAAGGTGTTAAAGCCCGTGTTAAGGTAGGCAGGTATGTTTGATATTCAAAATAAACTCGTAGGCGATGTGAAGACGTTCATCCAGGGACAGGATGAAGCGGTTACGCAGCTTCTATGCAGCCTTATGCGTTTTCCGAGCACAACGGGAAATGAAGGAGAGATCCAGCTCTTCCTTGACAGGGAGTTGAAGGAGATGGGCTTGGAGACAAGCCTTGTTCTCATACCTGGAAAACTCACTGATGATGAGGAGTACAGTTTTCCGGAGAGAGTTATGAGCTATGAGGGTAGACCTAACTGCGTCGCATATAGAAGGGGTAGAGGATCGGGTGGGCGAAGTCTTATCTTGAACACACACGTCGACGTGGTTCCACCGGAGAAGACTTGGGTTGATGCGTTTAATCCTAGGGTGGAGGCAGGGGTTATCTATGGGAGGGGTGCATGCGATGCGAAGGGTCAGATCGTTACCATCGTGACGGCGTTGAAGGCTTTGAATGCCTTGGGACTAACGTTGAAGGGTGATGTTATGGCTCAGTTTGTTATAGAGGAGGAGCCTGGGGGAAACGGTTCCCTCGCCTTGCTCAGGCAGGGGTTTTGGGCGGATGGGGCTATCGTCGTCGAGGCTACGGGTATGCGGGTTCACCCTGCGAACCGGGGAGCCATATGGTTCAGGATCTCGGTGGATGGGAAGTCTGTTCACATGAGCAGGGTTAAGGAGGGTGTAAGCGCGGTTAAGGAGATGATGAGGGTTATCCAGATACTTGAGGATTATGAGCGGAGGCTCATTGAGGATAGCCGGGGGCAGCCCCTCTTCGAGGGATACGATGCTGTTCAGGTTAATGTGGGTATGATGCATGGCGGTGAGTGGCCTAGCATGGTGCCGGCTAAGGCGGTGATCGAGGGTGGGGTTGGTTTCCTACCGAATAAGATGATGAGTGACATTAAGAGGGAGTTGGAAGCCGCCATACTCACGCATGGAGATGAGTGGCTTAAGCAGCACTTTAAACTGGAGTTTCCCAAGCTTCACAACGCCTCCTACGCCATACCTGTTAACCATCCCCTGGTTACAACCTTAGCTCAGAGCTGCGAGGATGTTGGGCTTCCCATGAAGGTTACGGGTTGGATATCCAGCTGCGACGCGAGGCTTTTCTGGCATGTGGGTAAGATTCCGGTTGTAGTCTTCGGACCTGGCAACATAGGCTACGCCCACTCAACACTAGAGCAGATAAAGGTTGAGGATATCCTTAAATCCGCTGAAGCCTTAACCACGTTTATAATCCAGTGGTGCGGATTAGCGGATTAACTCCTTTCTCCTCATGAGGTGATGATGTATGGTTGTTAGGGTAGCGGTTATAGGCGGTGGAAAATTCGGTACGAACCACTTAAAAACCTTCAAACAGCTTGAATACATGGGTAGAGCGGAGCTAGTCGCCTTAGCGGATATCAACCCTAAGGTTCTTGAGGAGCAGTGTAAAGCCTTCGAAGTAAAGGGTTACACGAGCTATAGGGAGATGTTGGATAAGGAGGAATTAGACGCGGTTACGGTTGTCACCCCAGACCATCTCCATAGGGAAATCGCCGTTCACGTCGCTGAGACGGGAAAGCATATACTCGTCGAGAAGCCCCTCGACGTAACCGTAGAGGGATGTACGGAAATCATCGAAGCCGCTTCTGGAAATAATCTTCTCTTACAGGTTGACTTCCATAAAAGGTTCGACCCTGACCATGTAGCGTTGAAGAAAGCGATTGAGGATGGTAAGCTGGGGAACATTGAGTACGGTTACGCTTGGATGGAAGACACCATTGAAATCCCCTCCAAGTGGTTTCCTGGTTGGGCTCCTAAGAGCTCACCGGCTTGGTTCCTAGGGATACATTACTACGACCTCGTAGGATGGCTGCTGTCAAGCACTGCGACGCGGGTGTATGCCACAGGTATCAAGAGTAAGCTTCAGAAGATGGGCGTAGACACGTATGATTCCATACAGGCTAAGGTTGAGTTTAAGAACGGTGCCAGCGTGTTCTTCGACACGTCGTGGATACTCCCTGAGAGGTTTGAGGCTGTGGTAAACCAGGGTTTGAGGCTTGTGGGAAGCGAGGGTTTCTGGGAAGTCGACGCGCAGAACAGGGGGGTTGAAGCCTGCACGAACGTGGAGGGTATGAGAACGTTTAACAACCACTTCATCAGGGAGGAAAGGGATAAACTCGGGAGAGCAGTGTTCAAAGGTTACGGGATCACCAGCATAGAAGACTTCATCGTAAACATCGAGCTTCTCAAGCAGGGCTGCTCCATCCAAGACCTTCATGGGAAATACGCTTCTGGAGAGGAGGGGAGGGAGGCGACGAGGATCGCTGTGGCAGTTCATAAGAGTGTTAAGGAGCAAGCTATTGTACCTGTTATCTAAAATAAACCTAGGTGAAATAATTGAAAGTTGAGGCGCCGAGGATCGTAACGGAGTTACCTGGTCCACGGGCTAAGGCTCTCCTCAAGCGTGAGAAGGCTTTGATTTCGCCGTCTCTAACGCCTCAGGTTCCCGTGGTCTGGGACCGGGCTGAAGGCGCGTTGGTCTACGACATCGATGGAAATCTCTTCATCGACTTCACCTCAGGCGTCCTCGTCACTAACACGGGTCACTGTCATCCCAGGGTTGCGAAGGCTATAGCCGAGCAGGCGAAGCGTCTCCTAAACTGCTACGATTTCAGTCACCCAACGCGGGTAAGGCTCTTGGAGAAGCTGCGGGAGATCCTTCCTAAGGGGCTTGAACGTGTCCTCTTTCTAACCACGGGCTCGGAGGCTACAGACGCCTCGATAAAGATCGCACGACGCTATACGGGTAGGCATGAGATCGTATCTTTTCACGGTGCCTTCCATGGGAGAACCTACGCCGCTATGACCGTAGGAGGTAAGATAGGTGTGAAGAAGGGCTACGGTCCACTGCTTCCAGGGGTCATACAAGCCCCATACCCTTACTGTTACAGATGCCCCTTCAATTTAAAGTACCCTGAATGTGGCTTGCTCTGCGTAGACTACCTCGACTGGGTGTTGAGATGCCAATCCACAGGTGACACAGCCGCCGTCATCGTGGAACCTTACGAAGGCGCCGCCGGATGCCTTATCCCACCGAAGGAGTTCCTACCAAGGCTGAGGCGTTTCTGCGATGATCATGGCTTCCTCCTCATCGTAGACGAGGTTCAATCAAGCTTCGGTCGAACTGGGAAAATGTTCGCTGTCCAGCACTACGATGTTACCCCGGATATCCTTTATGCGGCTAAGGGGCTTGCCAGCGGTGTTCCAACCGCCATGGTGGCGGCGAAGGAAGCCGTCATGAACGCCCTTGAACCGGGGTCTATGTCAAGCACCTATGGTGGAAACCCGCTAAGCTGCGCAGCTGCCATCGCGAGCATAGACGTCATCCTCGAGGAGAAACTGATTGAGAGAGCCGCAGAGATAGGAAGTTATGTGATCGGGAAACTTGGAGAGATCAAGGAAAAGCGGAGATACCTAGGGGATGTGAGAGGGTTAGGTTTAGCCATAGGGATTGAGTTAGTGAAGGATAAGCGGACTAAGGTACCTGCACCTGAGGACACGCAGCGCTTCGTTAATGAAGCCTACAAGAAAGGGTTGATCCTCATCGCGCCACTCGGGCACTTCAACAACGTGGTGAGGGTTGTACCACCCCTAACCATTAACCGGGAACTCGTCGACAAGGGTTTAGACATCATAGATGACACCTTGAAATTGTTGGAGAACTGAGGAAACACTGAGGGAATCCGTTGGAAGGTTGTCGAAGCAGAACACCTCCTTGTTGACGCAAAGCAGCTGTGCAGGTCAAACGGGAATAGGCTAAGGTAAAAAAGATCCTATCTTTACGATTTTTTTTTCGGAAAACAGTAAATATTATGAGCAAAGGACGTTAGGGGGATATAAGGAGCTGTGGAGCACCCTGGTGAACTTTTAGTCTTAAGCGGGCCCGGTGGGAGTTGAACCCACGGTTACTGGCTCCGGAGGCCAGCGCCTTATCCATGCTTGGCCACGGGCCCAACGATCTAACATTGAGTATGTCTTAAAAAGGTGTTACCACTTTCAGGGATAACACAAGCTTCGCGCAAGTGCTAAAAGTTAAGCGCATAGATCGGTAAAAACATAAAACCTAGAAAGGATATCTGCAACTGCGGGAGGAGGCTGTTATCAACGACGCTTTACTAAAGGGTAATAGGATGTTGGCTGTTATCGCTGATGATATAACCGGAGCCACTGACACAGGTGCTCAGTTCAAGAAACAAGGGCTTCGGGTTATGGTCTTAACGGATGTCCTACTTCTCCATAAGGTCACCGGTTTAGTCGATGTGATCGTCCTTGATGTGGAGAGCCGAGGTGATAAACCTAGTCTAGCCTACGTGAAGGTTAAGGAGGCGGTAAGGGTTCTTAAAGAGGCTGGGTTGGAGGTTGTATACAAGAAGATGGATTCAACCCTCAGGGGGAACATTGGGTCTGAACTTGAGGCGGTCATGGATGAAACTGGAGCGCGGTTCACGGTCCTTGCACCCGCCTTCCCAAGAAATAATAGGACAACTGTTGGAGGTCACCAGCTTGTTTGCGGAGTTCCCGTAGATGAAACGGAGTTCGGCAAAGACTCCGCTACTCCTGTGAAGGAGTCTCATATACCAACGCTGTTGAGAAATCAGATGAAGCGGAAGGTTGGTTACATAAGCTTGGCAACGGTTTCGGAGGGAGTTGAGGCGTTAAGAAAAGAGTTCCTAAAACAGATGATGAATGGGAATGAAGTGGTCGTTGTCGACGCCATTACACAGGTAGATATGAGAACTATCGCTGAAGCGCTTCAAGCGCCTTCCCCAATAGGTTTGGCATGTGGCTCCGCTGGATTCGCTGAAGAGCTGTCCAAGTTTCTCAGCTTAAAGCCTGACTATCCTGTGTTGATCATAGTCGGCAGTGTCAGTTTAGTTTCGAGAAAGCAGGTGGCTAAGTTAAGGAAAGTCCTGAACACTCAGGTCTTCGAGCTTGACCCACACAGGGTAATTGCAGGTGGAGAAGTATTGGAAGGGGAGCTAAGACGGGTGGTTGGTGAAGCCGTGGAGGTTCTTGATAGGCGTCGTGACGTTGTAGTTACCTCCGCTTCATTTAAAGAATCTGCTGATTACTTGAAGGAGAAAACCCTTGAGTTTGGCATGAAAGAAGTTGATGTAGGTAAAGGCGTATCCAAAGCCTTGGGTTACATCGCGGACGCCATTGTCGAGAAAAGTAAAATCGCGTGGGTTATCCTAACAGGTGGGGAAACCGCGGTCGAGGCGTATAAAGCTATGAAAGCCTTGGGTTTAATGATCGAAGGTGAGGTTCTACCCGGTGTTACTATGAGTAGATTGGTCGGTGGTAAACATGAAGGTTTAGGTGTTGTAACGAAGGCTGGTGGCTTCGGTGAAGATGATACTATCGTTAAGGCGGTTGAATATCTGAAGAGGGGGGTTTAAGGCTTGAAGCTGAAACCTATCATTGGGATCACGATGGGCGACGCTGCAGGGATTGGACCTGAGATCATAGCTAAAACCCTTTCCCTGAATGAGTTATACGATGTCTGCCGGCCTATCGTGATAGGAGACGCCGATGTAATGACGGAGGGCGTGAAAACGGCTTCAGTTCAGCTTAAGCTCCGCCTGGTGGACGATGTGTCGAAAGCGGCTTTCATCCACGGGTCAATAGATGTCTTAGACCTTCACAACGTGAATGTCCTAGAGCTTAAAATGGGTGGACCTCAGGCTATGGCGGGGAAAGCCAGTGTGGAGTACGTTGAAAAAGCCGTGAAGTTAGCCTTAAGTGGGCAGGTTCAAGCCATAGTCACAGCGCCGATCAGTAAGGAAGCCGTTCACTTAGCCGGATTCAGCTACTCAGGTCACACCGAGATGCTCGCCCAGTTCACGGGTACAAGCGACTATGCCATGATGCTTACAACCGGTCCATTAAGGGTTATCCATGTGACAACCCATGTTCCACTAAGCCAGGTACCCGAACTGATTAAGAAGGATAGGGTTCTCAGAGCAATTCAGCTGGCTTATAAAACCATGCTGGGCTTAAGCATCGATGAGCCTAGGATCGCGGTTGCAGCTTTAAACCCACATCGAGGTGAGGGGGGGCTTTTCGGAATGGAAGAGGTTGAGGAGATTATTCCCGCGGTTGAGGAAGCGAGGAGGATGGGAATGGGTGTAAAGGGTCCTATCTCCGCGGACACCGTCTTCGCTAGGGCTATCGGCGGGGCCTACGACGTCGTCGTCGCCATGTACCATGACCAAGGGCATATCCCCGTGAAACTACAAGGCCATAAATGGGATGAAGCCGCTGGTAAATGGGTAGCTGTGGCAGGCGTCAACGTAACCGTAGGCTTGCCTATCATAAGGACGTCTGTAGACCATGGAACCGCGTATGGAAAAGCGGGTAGAAGGGAAGGTACAGCAAATCCCCAAAGCCTCATCGAAGCCGTTAAACTGGCTGTGAAGCTGGCTGAGGCTAAGGGTGTTGCCCGCATCTGAGTTCCTTTACCTTCAGGGTTTGCATCCATCGTGACAGGATCAGACGCATGGGTCGTCGTATCTATCATAGCTTTGATAGTCCTAGCACATCGAAGACTATCCGCTTGAGCTCTACCTTATCCTCCTCTTTGATATCGAGTAGTGGTAGTCTCGTATGCTTCCCGGACAGCCCTAATAGGTCCATTGTCGCCTTCATCACCCCGAAGACCATGTAGGAACCAATGTATGGGTAGGGTAGAATGGTTGATGAAGGCCCGTATTTTCTACCCATCCTGGCGATGAATTCCTCGTAGGGATCAAATTTCCTCAGGATAGTCCTCAGGTTTTTAAAATCTCCATTAATTCCAGCTCTCAGTAGGTCTACACAGGGTTCGGGCATGAAGTTAGCGTATCCTGAAATGTAGCCTCGCGCTCCCAGTAAGGCTGTGACCGCGAACCAGAACTCGCCCCTCCCTTGAAGAATCGGTATTTTTTCACCAACAGCCTTAACCTGTTCATAAAACGTCTGCACGAAGGGTGTATTCTCCTTCACTCCCACGATCTTCGGGTTTTCAGCTATCCTAGCCATCAGATTTGGCCTAATGTAAATCTTGGACACATCAGCGTTGTTGTATATGACAATGCCGATGTTGATCGCATCAGCGACCCTTTTATAATGCATGTACAGGGCCTCCTCCTCTGGGATGTGGTAATAGGGGAGGACTACCATCACTCCGTCGGCGCCCACCTGCTCTGCGTACTTACTATACTCCGCCGCCACTCTCGTCCCGGAGTGTCCTGTTCCAGCGATCACTGGGACCTTGCCTCCGGCTTCGTCGACAACCGTCTTGATAACCTTCCTCCTCTCCTCGTCGGTAAGTGCATAATGCTCCCCTGTGCTCCCTGTGGGTACCAAGACGAGGGGTCCGTAACGCCTCTTTTCAACTAGGAAACGCGTGTTCTCCCTAACACCCTCTAAATCAACCTCGTCGTTTTCGTTGAACGGGGTTAACTGAACTACAACCACAGCGCCTTTTCTAAGCAGCTCCCTCAGCTTTTCAGGCTCCATAAGATCACGTTGTAGAAATCTAACACTCGAAGCTTTAAATCTTTCATCATTCCAACGAAGCAGTGGCTAGATGATCATTCAAGTTCTGCACGTGGGAATATGATTTATAGCAGAGTTTTTAGGTGAAGTTCCACGCTTAATATGAATGACTCAAAGTATATTTAACAACCTACTCCTTATCCATCGATCCGTATAGGTGAAACCTGCTATTAACGCTAAACAACGCTTAAGAACTATTGTTATAATGTTCACGTAAAAGTAGAGACGGACTATTCTTAGGTTTAGTTTAACACTTTTGAATTCACGACTTATAACATCTATCAGTGATCAGGCTTCCCAAAATTATGCACTTCACTATCAGGGATGCTTTTTCAATCTTGAAAGTATGTACCTAGTTACCGACTACTGCCGCGCTTCTCCTAATAAGGTCATTCACAGCGGTGACGAGAGCTTCGCACGCCGAACGTCGGGCTTCAATGGAGGCGTCAGCCTGCGACTCAGCCTCTAATCTATCGACCTCTTTCTCGTGTTCTCTAATCTTTTCAAGGATAAGCTGTTTCCTTATCGCATACTCATCTCGGAGCCCTTCTTGTTCGACGATGAAAGACTTCGTAGTCTCTACAAGCTCGTTCTCCGCGGACATTAATCTCCCGGTTGTCTCCAATTGTCTCTGCGCTTTTACTTTCTTCGAAACACCTGCGAAGAAACCTGTTTTCATTCGAGCAATATCAGCAAGTTCTTTTCTGATAACCTCAACCTTGTTAGATTGATTTTCAACTTCGTGATTCCTCCTATTCACAAATTCCTTAGACTTGACGGCATATTCTTCTTCGGTCAATTCAAGAAGCCTCTTCACATCCGAGAGATTGCGCAGAACTCTATCTCCGGAGATTTCCTTTAACCGGCTTTCTTCAAGCTTAAGTTCGATATCCGAGAGTACTCGTGAACACTCCTCTACGAACTGGTCGTCTACCCTGATGGCTGGACTCGACTCGAACTCGGATAGAACATTTCTCAGACTCATCAACCAACATTTAAAGTGATAATTGAATGGGGGAAGGGCAAACCGTTGGTTTCCTAAAATATATAGTCGGTTGAGAGTTTTGTTAACAACCTCATCAGATGTTGAAACTTGCCTCTCCACCGATATGTGACTGCCACTGGATCGATGCTTACGTCCCACTTTATCCTTTTCACGTCGTGACAAATGACGATGTGGCATTTCACGTCGTTGAGCAGAGTTTCGTGATAACCTCATCCGCGGTTGGTATCCCATAAACAAAATCTCTTATTATCATCTTTACTTAAGAGCTAATATAATAATATTCTGTTTCAAGTAGCGACGGAGTATTCATGGCTCGGTTTACCATGGTGTCTCTTTGTTTTCTTAGCCATATTTATTCCATACGACAAAGTCTTAATGTTTAATCCCTTGCAGTGCCACATTTAGGACAGAACTTTTCATTCTCTACTAACGCGCTTCCACATTTACCACAAAAATGTTGAAGTATTTGAAAATTTGCCGTTTGTTTCCATGTAGAGAAGGTAACCTTTTTATCTAAAAAAGTCTTGGTATTTTTGGCAGGATTGCTTCCAACCTTCCGTAAAATCCAAATGCTCTCATCATTAGTAAGACGAGCTACATGATAGCTATGTGGCATAGTCGATTCTATATCCCACATTTCATTACCAAGGAGTAAATCCTTGGTAGTTAATTTGCTTATGATATATTCCCATTCAGCTCCGCACAAGGCACAAATAATCCTATAACCTCTTGTTGTCCATCCGTATTTCTTGTGTACCTGCCAATCAGCTCGCTTTCTACACATTGGGCAATTCGGAAGTTCATTTGCCACTCGTCTAAGTAATGGTTGCCACTCTTCGTGCTTTGTTAGTTTCTCTTTCCAGCTCACACAATATCCCTTTGTAAAAAAGGTTTTCTTTGTTGAAGATTTCACTTCCTAGTATTTATTTTTTCACCTGCTTGCCGACATTGGTATGATCTTCCTGCTGGATCGGTTCGTATTCTAACATCGAGTTTTTGGGTCTCTGCTTCCCCCTCTCTTTTTCTATTCGGTCAAGTTCTTACATCATCATTCGCTCTATTATGATGCCCTTTGAATTCTTTGTTGTTTAGAACGATTCCATTTTCAACAGCTATACATGAGTAACCTTTTTGCGTTTCTCTGTTTGGGTTTGGGGTTAATTATTAATACAAGTTGAGATGAAAGAATAGAGAGAAATATGACACAATGTGCGAAATGCGGCAAAAAAGTTAAAATATTATACTTTATCTGGAAGCATAAAGAGTCTTCTCCAGAGTTCTACGATAAGCTACTCTGCAATAGTTGTTATAATGAGCTGTATTACGCAACCGAAACCGAAGCATTG
>Ga0209314_10000184_pt1 | contig 27245 bp, 25 predicted proteins | sample I19B2metaG_FD_184146 | JGI IMG/M metagenome (GOLD analysis project Ga0209314, IMG submission 184146) | Lake sediment bacterial and archeal communities from Gulf of Boni, Indonesia to study Microbial Dark Matter (Phase II) - ​I19B2 metaG... | ecosystem: Environmental > Aquatic > Freshwater >... | reverse complement strand
CTCCATTTCCTGCTCAAAGCCTTCTAAATCGACCGAAAAACCCCGCTCGGCGGCAATCTCCCTGGTCAACTCTACAGGGAAGCCATAGGTATCGTAGAGCTTAAAAGCCCTGTCGCCAGGGATTTTGTTTTCTCCCTTCCTGACTAGCTCCTCTATAGTGTCGTCCAGCAATTCCAGCCCGGTGCTAAGCGTTTCGTTGAACTTGGCTTCCTCAGCTTCAATGACCTTAATAATGAAGTCCCGTTTTTGGACTATTTCAGGGTAAATATGCCCCATCTGCCCAATAGTAGTTTTAGCTGCTTCAACTATGAATGGCTTATCTACCCCCAACCTCCGGCTAAACAGTGCCGCCCGGCGCAGTAGTCGGCGCAATACATAGCCCCGCCCCTCGTTACTGGGGACTATGCCATCACCAATGAGAAAGGCAATTCCCCGGCTATGCTCAGCAATAACCCGCATAGTATTATCTAGAGCATCAGAGCCGAATTTCTTCCCTGCCAGCTCAGATATACATTCCAGTAACGGAACAAAGAAGTCGGTTTCATAGACTGAGGTTTTACCCTGCACCACAGCGGTAGTCCTCTCTAATCCCATGCCGGTATCAATATTAGGTTTTGGCAGCGGGGTGCGGTGCCCTTCCTTATCCTGGTTATACTGGGTAAATACCAGATTCCAAATCTCGGAAAAGCGACCACAGCTACAGCCGGGGGCACAGGAAGGCTTCCTGCAGCCAACCTCCTCCCCAAAGTCATAGACAATCTCACTGCAAGGTCCACACGGTCCGGAATCACCGGCTGGTCCCCAGAAGTTGTCCTCCTCGCCGAACCTCAGTATCCTATGCTCAGGCACTCCTATTTCCTGCCAGTAGCCGAAAGCCTCCTCGTCATCAAGGAAAATAGTTATCCAAAGCCGCTGCGGTGGGAGGCTTAAGTGCTGGGTTACGAACTCCCATGCCCAGTTAATGGCTTCCGGCTTAAAGTAGTCACCAACGCTGAAATTGCCCAGCATTTCAAAAAAGGTAAGGTGGGTAGGGTCACCAACTGATTCAATATCAGTAGTCCGAAAGCACTTTTGGCATGAGGCTAAACGAGGACTAGACGGCATCCTCTCGCCTAAAAAGTAGGGTTTAAACTGCACCATGCCAGCAGTAGTAAGCAGTAAGGTAGGGTCATCTCGAGGTACCAGAGAGGAACTAGGAATGATTTTATGCCCTTTTCCCTCAAAGAAACTCAAAAATGCCGCCCGAATTTCATCACCAGTCAATTTGCTCTCCATCGGTCAAAAACAATTACCACGATTTTAGTTTAAGTCATACTAACTGTCAACGAGGGATTAAGTATTACGCCTCTTATTGATTTTACCTAGGGTATGACGGCTCTAATTCATTAGGCGTCACTAGTCTCTTTACAAATCTCCAGCCCATAAACTATAATTTTTATCTTAGACGGTAATGGTCTTGCCAAAATCATGAAAATATGGGATATTCTATTGATAAAATACAATAAAGGGGGGTTAGGTGATACCACTTTTAATGATACCGCTTTTAATTAGCTTAACTGTTATGTATATCTGGCTACTACGTGAAACTGATTGGTTAAGGATTCGGCTACCCTGCGGTTAGCCCTAAATCAACTTAGGTTATTGTTACTCCTGTATCTTACGCTGTTGGCATAGCTCGGCAATCAAAATATTGAGCGCCAGCTCACCGTCATATCTCCCGGTTTTAATAGATAGGTCGGTTGCCAAAAGTTTATCATAGACTTCTTTAAGCCGCGGCATGGAGTATCTACTAGCCTGCTCTAATGTCTTACGCAAAATAAATTCTGAGGTCAAACCCAACTTATTCTGAATCTCTACCTCAGGATCCCCCCGGTTACTTAGCTCTTTTGCCCGGACTATCATTTCAACCTGGCGTAACAGCATAACCAAAAGATAGGCTGAGGGAGCTCCTGCCTCCAGTAACTGGTGAAGAGACAGTTCAGCTATCCCAGCCTTGAACTCGAGGATGGCATCAACCATAGCAAAGACATTAGCTTCCTGGGCATAGCTTACTATTCTCCTAACGTCGTCCTCCTCAATACGACGACCTGAGGTGAATAGGACAAGCTTATTAATTTCACTTTTCATGACCCATAGATTGCTGCCCACAAGCTTAACCAATAGGTCTATTGCCGCCGGTGATATACTGCCGCCTTCCTCCACCACGCGCCTTTGAATCCATCTACGGAGCTGGGTATCTCTGAGTAAAGGGAAGGTCTTTACCTCTGCCTTAGCTGAAAGTGCCCTAAATAGAGGATTACCACTACTTAGCCTACCATCTATTAATACCAATATGGTGCTATCAGGTATCTGGTTAAGGTAGGCGGCTAATAATTTATACTCGTTTTGCCGGTCAGTCACCGGTGTAAGCCTCTTTTGACCGCTGGATTTGCTTTTGGGCTCAAAACGCCCCAATAACCCCTTGACGATGACCAATCGCCTTTCAGACAGAAAGGGCACCGTCTCACAAACAGCTTTTAATTGGTCTGGGGTCACTTGCTGACCCTCAAGCACAGTAGTATTAGCCGCTAAAAGTGCTTGGTCACCCATGCCTCTTTTTATCTCTTCAAGCACCTCACTAAGGGAAAAATCGTCCTGCCCTGACAGTATATATAACAAGTTTGTTTCCCCTACTTACAGTTCTCCCCCATTTTATCACATTAACCAATGATAATATTTGAACAATAGAGATACAAAGAGTAAAATGAAAGCAGGTAATACCTTGCCCGTTGGTGTCATAGAACTAAATAGAACTAATAGGAGAGGTATAATGTCAGAGCAACCAAATGAACTAAAGAAGCTAATTGCCATTGCCAGTGACCTGGAACTTGCCGCTGAGTTGAGAAGTAAAGCTATTGAACTGATTGGTAATATTGGCAGCCGTGAGGCATTTCGTGCCTTACTTGACCTGGCAGCTAATGAAAAGTTAGTTGCTGATGAAAGAGACCTTGCCCTTAAGCGCGCCAGGGAAATAATAAAGGCGAGCCGTTAATTAAAAGGTATCGGGTAAGCCAATGAGTGTTAACATTGGCATAATAGGTCTGGATAAAAGCGGCAGGACAACCATTTTCAACGCTTTAACCAAGGGCAAAGTTGAGACCGGAAGCTATGCTCAAAAGGGCTTAACCCTGCATATGGGAATAGCCAGGGTTCCAGAGCCCCGCCTCAAAATGCTAACCGATATGCTCCACCCCAAGCGGGTAGTCCCAGCCGAGGTAAAATACCTTGATATCGGGGCTTCAATTAAGGGCTTGGGCAAGGACAAGGCTATAAGTAGTCAATTCCTGAGCCAGCTTAGCAATGTCGATGCCCTTATCAATGTAGTCCGGGCTTTCACCGATGAAAGCATACCCCATATTGAAGGTAGCCTTGATGTTGAGCGGGATATCGCCACCACAGACTTTGAACTTGCCTTTTCTGATTTAACCATTATTGACCGGCGACTGGAGAAGATAGAATTATCCTTAAAAGGGGCTAAACAGCTTGAGCGCCAGGGACTTCTCCGAGAGCAAGAATTGATAGGGACAGTTAAAGCCAGCTTGGAAAAAGAGGTGCCTCTGCGGGAACTAAAGCTAACTAGTGACGAAGCCAAAACGATAGCTAATTACCAATTTCTCACTGCTAAGCCGCTACTAATAGTAGTCAATATTGGAGAGGAGCAGCTTCCCCAGGCTGAATCTTTAGAAGCAGGACTTAAGGCACATTATTCACACCCAAAATGCGATGTTATTACCCTCTGCGGTAAGTTAGAAATGGAGCTGGCTCAATTAGATGAGAGTGCTGCTGAGAGATTTCGTGCTGAATTCGGCATAAAAGAATCCGGGCTTGACCGCACCATCAAGCTATCCTACCAGTTATTAGGGCTAATCTCCTTTTTCACCATAGCCTCAGGTGAAGTTAAGGCATGGTCTATTCAAAAAGGCACCTGCGCTGTCAAAGCCGCAGGTAAAATCCACTCCGATATGGAAAGAGGCTTCATCCGGGCAGAGGTAATCAGTTACGATGACCTGATGAAGTGCGATAGCCTACCTGAAGCGCGAAAGAAAGGGCTTCTCCGCCTAGAGGGGAAGAACTACACTGTTCAGGATGGAGATATAATTACCTTCCTGTTTAATGTCTAAACAATATCCCTAGCTGCCTTCAATTAGCCAGCGAGCTTGGCTGGGTTAAACCTTCTTAAACGCAGTGAGTTAGATACTACAGTAATAGAGCTAGCTGCCATGGCAGCAGCAGCTAGAATCGGATTCAGGAACCCGTAGTCACCCAGGACAAAGTGAAGCCCGGACGGAATGCCAGTCTGGGCAAAGGCAAAGTATAATGCTCCGGCTGCCACCGGGATAAGGGCGCTGTTATAGGCAAACGCCCAGAAAAGGTTCTGTTTAATCGTTCTCATAGTTCGCTGGCTCAGGGATATGGCAGTTACAATTCCCTTTAAATCGCCACTAATCAGCGTAATGTCTCCGGTCTCCATGGCGACATCGCTACCAGTACCGATGGCAATACCAATATCAGCCTGAGCCAGAGCCGGGGCATCGTTTATCCCATCCCCGATCATCGCAACTATCTTTCCCTCATCCTGCAATTTCCTGACCTGCTGAGCCTTGTGTTCTGGGAGCACCTCAGCCAGGACGCGGTCAATTTCTACCTCTCGGGCAATAGCCTCAGCGGTGCGCCAATTATCCCCGGTGAGCATTACCACCTCAATACCCATTTTGTGTAGCTCGGCTACTGTCTGTTTAGCGCTAGGCTTAACGGTATCGGCAAGGGCAATGATGCCCACTACCTGACTATCTATACCCAAAAACATCACCGTTTTGCCCTTTGCCCAGAGGCGCTCGGCTTCTTCCCCCAGCCAATTCAAAGACAGCCCCCTCTCTTTCATCAGCCTAAGGTTACCCAGGAGGAGCTTCTTTCCCGCAACTGAAGCCTCGACGCCGTGTCCCGGAATAGCACTAAAATCTGAAGCCGGTGACAACTCCAGCTTCTTCTCTTTGGAAGCGTTGACTATAGCCTCGGCAAGTGGGTGCTTTGAGCCATATTCAGCAGAAGCTGCCAGCCGAAGGACTTCGTCCTGGGTGAAGACGGGAACAGCAATGACATCGGTCACCTGGGGTTCACCCCGAGTCAGAGTGCCCGTTTTATCCAGCATCACAGCACTTATCCGGTTAGACCGCTCCAGTGCCTCAGCACTCCTAATAAGAATGCCATACTCAGCCCCCTTGCCGGTGCCGACCATGATTGCCGTTGGTGTTGCCAGCCCCAGGGCACAGGGACAGGCAATAATGAGCACAGCGACAAAGTTGAGGAGGGCGAAGGTGAGAGCCGGAGCCGGCCCCACCAGGTACCAGACGATGAAGGTGACGATGGCGATACCAATTACTATCGGCACAAAGTAACTGGCAATGACGTCAGCTAGGCGCTGGATAGGTGCTTTACTTCCCTGGGCTTCCTCCACCAGCCGTATAATTTGAGCCAGAGTCGTGTCCCTACCCACCTTGGTCGCCTCAAACTCAAAGCTGCCGGTCTTATTAATCGTGGCACTGATAACCTCATCACCTACCCTTTTCTCCACCGGGATGCTCTCCCCGGTAATCATAGACTCGTCAACACTAGAATACCCCCGACGAATAACGCCGTCTACTGGCACCCGCTCACCTGCCCGCACCAGAATGAGGTCGCCAACCCGAACATCATCAACGGGTATTTCTACTTCTTTACCGTCACGGACAACCAGAGCCGTCCTCGGTTGCAGACCGATGAGCTTTTTTATCGCCTCTGAGGTCTGTCCCCTGGCTCTAGCCTCCAGAAAGCGCCCGAGGAGAATCAAGGCAATAATCACCGCTGAGGTATCAAAATAAAGATGGGGTTCCAGCCCTGGTGCCACAAAAAGGCTAGGGGAGAGAATGGCTACCATGCTGTAAAAATAAGCGGCTGAGGTGCCGACAGCAATAAGGGTATTCATATCGGCGGTTCGGTGTCTAAGCGCCCCCCATGCTCCCCGGTAGAATCGCCATCCAGCCCAGAACTGTACCGGGGTCGCTAGAGCCCAGAGAAGATACGGCTTCCCGATAAAAGAAGCCCCAAAACTGAGAGCCAGAATTGTGAAGCCGAGAACAGCAGCAAAGATAACCCTATTCCTCAGGGCTTGAATCTCCCGCCGGGCAGCAACGGTAACATCTTCTAGCGTCTCTGCTTCCGCCCCCAATTCATAGCCGGCTTCTTTCACAGCGCGGCGAAGGTCAGCCAGCTTCATCCCCTCAATATATTCGACAGTGGCTTTCTCTGAAGCCAGGTTGACATTTGCCGAGAGCACCCCGGGCACGCTCAACAGAGCCTGCTCGACACGGGCAACACAGGCAGCACAACTCATTCCACGCACCGGGAAGACAGATTTTTGGGGCTTTGATTTCTCAGCCATATACTATTCCCAGGGAATTTCTAACAGTGCTAATCAGTGGGCACGCCCAATTTTGCCTCTTCATCGTCAGGTAGTCAAGTTCGATTTCTTTAGCCTTCTCAATTCCAAGAGTAAGCATGCCCATGGCTAAGCACTGGGAGGACTTGGTCACCGGTCAAAAGTGGGGACAGAACCGACCAGAGAATTGGAATTGGCTCCCTGAGTCATTCAATAGATAGAACTTTCCAGATGGTTTTTACATTCTGTTAAGCTTGCCCTAGAGGAACTTCTGAAAAAGGATTTAGCCTTTCCCCGGTAGGCAATTTGAGGGAATGTGACTATTAGAGCATATTTGTAAGAGATGAATTGCTCACTCACCTACCCACTTACTGTCTTACTGTCTGCATGTAGGTAAGTATCACCGTCCCACTGTATTATGTATCTCTCTATCTTATTATTGGTCTGAGGATGATAGGGTGAGGCTATATTGACATCAAACTGCGCCCGTTTTATCATAGTAACAAGACGACTACGCGAAGCCATGAGGGTGTAGAGGGAGAGCTTCAGATTAAGCCTGCAACGATTAGGCTTGGGAATCATAGGCTCGTGCTAGTTTCACAATATGAGTGACTTTAATATGTTGAAGACAACACTTGATTCTTAGGTAGAGAAATGACGAAGAAACCCAATATTGTAGTCGCCGGCATCTTAGATACCAAGGGTACTGAGATTTGTTTCCTAGCTGATCGAGTTCGTGCTGCTGGCGGTAACCCCATTATTTTGGAAATGAGCGTGGGTAAAGAGGTAGGCTGGGCTGATATTAGCCTCAGCGAGGTAGTTGCTAAGGTTGGACATACCACAAGCGAAATCTTTACCCTGGAGCGAGCTAAGGCGTCGGAGTTCATCGTTGAAGGTGCCATTAGGGTTCTCTCCGAGTTACTGGAGCAAGGCAAGCTAGATGGCATAATTGCCATGGGTGGCTCGATGGGCACGAGTATGGCAACGCGGGCTATGCAGAAGCTGCCCATCGGCATGCCTAAATTGATGCTTTCAACCATGGCTTCGGGTGATGTTAGCCATTATGTTGGTACCAGAGATATTGGTATGCTCTACCCCATCGCTGAAAGTGGGCTCAATGTGGTAACGCGCAAAATTTTGAACAACGCGGCTGGTGCCATCGTGGGCATGGCCACTATCCCTGAGCCAAAAGCCGCGGAGAAGAAATCACTTATCGGCTGCACAATGTTCGGCGTAACTACACCCTGCGTTCTGCGGGCCTCTAAGTACTTTGAGGACAGGGGAAGGTACGACGTGATGATTAACCACGCTGTAGGCACTGGAGGTCGCTCAATGGAAGAGTTGATCCTAGATGGCTATATTGTCGGCATGTTGGACATCACTACCCATGAAATCGCTGACCTATTGCTTGGCGGTGTCCTGAGCGCTGGACCCGACCGCCTGACGGCTGCCGGTCGCACGGGTGTTCCACAGGTGATTTCGACCGGAGGCCTGGATATGATAAATTTCGGCCCCGAGGCAACAGTACCACAGAAATATAAGGAGGAACTTAATACCCCGGGACGAGTGGTTCACGTCCACAACCCAATGGTTACAATTGTCGGTACTTCACTTGACGAAGGTTTTCTGATTGGCAAACACATTGCTGGCAAGCTCAACCAAGCGACTGGCCCGACCGCTTTGTGCGTACCACTACGTGGATGGGGAGCCTACGATATTGCTGGTCCTAATCCGGACTTGGGTTGGGTTGAGGAGTCACCAGGTCCCTGCTGGGTTCCTGACCCTGAGAAGCCCGAGTGGTCGCTGCGTGCCGAACGTTTCATTGACGCCTTGCGTGAAGTGATAGACCGGGATAAGCCCAATCTAGATGTATTGCTGGTAGACCGGCATATGAATGAGCCAGAGTTTGCCGACCTGATGGCAGAGCTACTAGATGAGATGTTATCCGGCACCTGGAAGAAGGGCAGTCATCATAACATACCTGAGTTCATTCCGTTCTAAGATAAACTTACTGCGCTGGCTAGACTTGCCAGGCGTAGCATTTATAGTAGGAGGAAGAAAATGACAAAGAAGTACACTCGCAAGGAAATCATAAGCCGGCTCAAGAAGACACTGAGTGAGGGAAAGCCCATCATTGTCGCTGGGGCTGGAGACGGCTTCACCGCTAAGCTGGAAGAAAGGGGTGGGGTGGATATTATTGGTATTTATAACTCCGGACGATTCAGACACTTTGGTGCTGGCTCGCTGTGTGGGCTGATGCCTGTTGGACGGAACAATGAAATGGTTATGGATTATGCCCCTGAAATAGTCGCTCAGGTAAAGGAAGTACCTGTAATTGCCGGGTTCTGTGCCCAAGACCCGATAACAGTTTGGGAGCAGTGGTTCAGGCAACTGGCGGATATTGGCGTCTCAGGCTTCATGAACTTCCCCACAGTTGGCCTAATTGACGCTGATTCCAAGTATAGGAAGAACTTGGAAGAATCGGGCTTGGGCTTTGATAAGGAAGCCAAAGTACTAGAACTTGCTCACGAGCTGGATTACTTCACTATCGGCTATTGCTTCACTCCGCAAGAAGCCCAGACAGTAGCTAAGGCTGGTGTCGACATCTTAGCTTGTCATGTTGGACTAACCGCAGGTGGACTGATTGGTGCGGAAACCATCATGAGTACCGATGAAAGCATCCGCGTTACCAGAGAGCTGATAGATGCTGCCAAGCAAGTTCGACCGCAGAAGGACTTCTTGGCTATCACTCATGGTGGAATCATGGCTGACCCCGAAACCACTGCACCTGTGCTGACTGCCACTGAAGCGGTAGGCTATCTCGGGGCATCAAGCATAGAGCGTACTCCGGTGGAGCCTGCCATCGTTAAAGTATGCCAGGATTTTAAGGATATGCCAGTTAACATACCAGCGTGGGTGAAGCTGTAGCCGTCCTACATTAATCTGGAGGGTAGATAATGATGCAAAGTATGTATGATTGGACTTTGTACCACGTGCCAGAAGGTATCGACCCGGAAGAGCATGTAATCGCTACCTACCTCATAGAGAAAGAACCCGGGGTGGATATACTGAATTACGCTTTTTCCATTGCTATAGAACAGAGTACAGGGACATGGGTAGCCGTGCCAGAGGAGACGCCAGAGGTGCGGCAGAAGCATGCTGGCAAGGTCATAGGCATATATGAGATACCCCACTACGAGTTTGAGCTACCGGCTGGGCTCCAAAGCCGGACTTTTGTAATCAACATTGCCTTCCCGTACGTCAACTTCGGTACCCAGATACCCATGCTACTCAGTACGGTCATTGGGAACATCTCTTCGATGGGTCGACTGAAACTCTTGGATCTCCATTTCCCTCACTCCTTTGTCAGGGAATTCAAGGGGCCTAAATTTGGCATACCTGGCATTCGGAAGCTGCTGGGTATACCAGAAAGACCTCTGCTGAATAATATGATCAAGCCTTGTACTGGCTTCCCGCCAGAGGTGGGGGCGAAGCTCTTCCGCGAAGCAGCAGCTGGCGGAGTGGATATAATAAAGGACGATGAGTTACTGGCTGATGCTGCCTTCAGCCGGCTGGAGGATAGAATCAAGCTTTATATGGAGGCAGGAAGACACGCCTTTGAAGAGACTGGCGAAAGAACATTGTACACGGTCAACATCACGGATAGGGCAGATAAGGTGAGTGATAATGCCAAAAGAGCCATAGATGCTGGGGCTAACGCGCTAATGCTTAATTACTTAACGGCAGGCATATCAGTATTGCAAAGCTTAGCTGAAGACCCGGAGATTAACGTGCCTATATTAGCGCATCTCGACTTCGCCGGCGTTCTCTACGAATCACCAGTCTCTGGAATCTCCTCCTCGTTGGTCTTAGGCAAGCTCCCTCGCCTAGCTGGAGCAGATATCGTAGTTTATCCTTTCCCGTACGGTAAGTTCTCCTTCCTGAGAGACAGACATCTCCAGATAGCAGAAATGCTGCGTACACCTTTCTATGACCTATCTGCTACCTTCCCTATGCCTGGAGGAGGGGTACATCAGGGAATGGTACCGCGCTTGGTGCAGGACCTGGGAGCCGATTGTATCATCGGGGCGGGAGGAGCCATCCATGGTCATCCTATGGGACCCAGGGCTGGCGGCAAAGCTTTCCGGCAGGCAATTGATGCTGTGATGGCTGGTATTCCACTAGAGCAAGCAGCCAAGGAAAAACCCGAACTCGAGGCGGCACTGAAAATATGGGGCACTCCGTGATTGGGAAGCGATATGTTCTCACCTATCTCAGGCAGCACCCTCTTAGATGCCGGAGACTCTGGAGCTTTTGCTGTGCTAGAACCCCCCAAAATAGAAGCGACGGTTTTTGGTGTGATATGCACGGGGGCGGGACTAAGATGTTCAGGATAGGGAAGAGTTAAGGCCGACAACTATTTAGGAATTGCTTCCTATGAAAGAATAATGCAAGCCATTTTGATCAACTTGTGATCTGCCCATCCCCGTTAAGAGCTGGCTTAGCCTCCTATTCGTGCCATGTTAACCATACACACTGTAAATTCCGAAACCCCGAGCCTCTTAACCTGAATTAGGAGCGCAGTTCACTAATGTGAACTCGCTAAAGCAAATAAAAGACGGCTCGGGCTGCTACTGACCGGGCGGAGAAAGCTTGGCTCCCCGAGTAGGACTCGAACCTACAACCTAGCGGTTAACAGCCGCCCACTCTACCATTGAGCTATCGGGGAGTGCTGCCGAGCCTGGATTCGAACCAGGGCTAGAGGATCCAAAGTCCTCTGTGCTACCACTACACAACTCGGCAATCCGTCTCTTAAATTATACCACTTTTGGTGCCGAAGGTCGGGCTCGAACCGACATGGAGGTCGCCCTCCAACAGTTTTTGAGACTGTCGCGTCTGCCTATTCCGCCACTTCGGCATAAGCGGAAGACGAGATTCGAACTCGCGACCTCTTCCTTGGCAAGGAAGCATTCTACCGCTGAACTACTTCCACCCTTATGGTGCCGAGGCCCAGAATCGAACTGGGGACACGCGGATTTTCAGTCCGCTGCTCTACCGACTGAGCTACCTCGGCACAAAGATTATTGTAGCTACTGGCAATAGGGGTGTCAAGCAACTTCCGCTTGCTGGCAAGCTAGTTCTTCAGTCGAGCCCAGAGCCGGGCTCAATTTTCCCTTCGCCTAGAAAGCTGTGTCGTGATATAATATCTATTGAAGCTTAATGGGAGGGTTGAAATGGCTTTTCCGCACGAGACTGTGCAACAAGCTTGGGAAAGGCAAGGTGGTCGTTGCGCTGCTTGCGGTAAGGTGCTCCACTGGACTAACCGGGATTTGGGAGAATGTGGAGCGTGGCATCCTCATCACATATTGCCACAAAACCAGAAAGGGGCTGACCATCTTAACAATTGTGCGATATTGTGCATAAACTATCCCAACTGCCATTTGAACGTCGGGCACGGTGGAGATTGGACTAAGCAGGCTCCGCTTAGCAAAACCAGCCTTCCATACCTACGTTTTGGCGAGCCTTTTCACCGGGTACCGCGTCCGCCAGGCAGACCGCCTTGGCGCCCTTTTTAAGTAGCTTAGTAGGCAAAATTGACCGGCTAATCATAGTTCATTATACTGTTAGCTCCTGAAATGTAGACCGTACACATAGCATCGCAAATCTAGTAACACAGGCATTGACAACGTCTGGCAAAAGGTCTAAATTCAAGTCCTAACGCCGACGGCATGAGTGCCCGGCTAACTCACCTCAACATAGAAATCAGAAAGGTACACAAGGAGGCAACAAGATTGGGTAGACTGGACAATAAAGTGGTAATTATCACTGGGGCTGGCTCTGGAATGGGAAAGGCGACTGCGGTTCTTTTCGCCAAAGAAGGGGCAAAAGTGGTTGCCGTTGATATCGCTACTGACACTGGAGAGGAAACGGCCAAGGTAATCAGACAGGGTGGAGGTGAAGCCATATTTGTTAACACCGATGTCTCCAAAACACAGGATGTTAAAGAGATGGTCAAGGCAGCTATTGATACCTACGGGAGATTGGACATTCTGGTGAATTGCGCTGGTATTGCCAAGGAGGAAGTCTCAACTGTAGATTGCCATGAGGAGGTTTTCAATGAGGTTATCGCCACCAATCTAAATGGTGTCTGGCTGGGAATGAAGTATGGTATCCCCGAGATGCTCAAGGCAGGGGGAGGCTCCATCGTGAATTTCGCCTCAATAGCGGCGCTTGAAGCCTATGTTGGTATACCGGCTTATTCTGCTTCCAAAGGAGCAGTAATATCGTTATCGAGGGCGGCGGCTATTGAGTATGCCCCAAAAAATATTCGGATTAACTGTGTGGCACCAGGTCATATTGCCACACCAATGTTACTCGGCACTTGGTCGCCAGAGGTGCTTAAACGCTTTAAGGGTATAGCACCTCAAGGTCGGCTGGGTGAACCAGAGGAGGTGGCTCGGGTAGTCTTGTTTTTGGCTTCTGATGAATCTTCACACATCACCGGTCAGACGGTGGTTATCGATGGTGGTGTTACCGCCCGTATCCCATAAGCGATAGTACCCAAATAACCAAGAGGTTCAATACCTGGTAGAACTTCAAGCCATCCTTAGACCGTTCCAGTTGGTGGCGAGGCATTGGCAAGAGCGTTGGGCGCGATAATGTGTCATAGCAGTAGAGGAGGAGCAAGAGGATGGGAGCAAGGTATCGCAAAGGGCAAAAAGTAAGAGTGCTTTCAGTAAGAAACAAGTATGCCAAGGCTAAAGATTCTAACATCGAGCAGTATGAGTTTGAAGTAGGGACGATTGTAGACAATTACTGGATTGAAAGTCTCACATATGGGCAGGTAGCCCCGGGTGCTGACATTCTTCCAAGAGGTTATATTTACAAAGTGCGTATGGATAAAGATGATGGTGAAATTGCGATAGAGGAATCTGCCCTAGAACCCGTCACTGACTGACGATGGACTCTTGTCCTGGCAACCACTACTAACCAACAACTAGTTTACCCTGACAGACTAGCCCCAAACCTTACCGACCCAGTATATTTCTTTCTACCCTGCTGTAGATTTCCATCGACCTAGCCTCTTAATGTGGAGTGAACCTACACTTCTCCTAGCCAGTATACGGGGAAAGTTCTCTAAAAGTATTTCCTTTCCCTTTCATACGGAGGCACTTGACACCAGAATAAATCTAGCATAAGATAATATCGCATTACAATATCGGGGGGCGTCATCATGCTGGATAGGGAATTTTTCTTAGGATTCATAAAGATTCACATCCTGTACCACGCTTCAAAAGAACCAATCTTCGGCGTAGAAATAGCTACGGAGCTAGCTAGGCATGGTTATAGCATCAGCCCGGGTACTCTATACCCGATACTGCATCGCCTGGAAAAAGAAGGCTATATGGAAAGTAGCTCAAGGGTGGTTAATGGCAGGGTGAGGAAATACTATCAGGCTACTGCCGAAGGGAAGCTGGTGCTGGAGCAGTCCAAGAAAAAAATCAGGGAACTGGTCACCGAGGTAATTAAGGAAAAGTAGTTGATAAAATCATTAAATACTGATACCAGTGGCAAGAGAATCCGGGGGCTTAACCCCAATATATTCTTCCTGGGTATAGTCAGCTTCCTGACTGACGTCTCAACCGAGATGATTTTTACCCTTGTCCCCCTATTTTTGTCTAACGTGCTCGGGGCAACTACTACCATCATCGGTCTTATTGGTGGGCTGTCGGAGAGCGCCGACGCTACCTTCAGAATATTCAGTGGCTGGCTCAGTGATCGAATCGGCAAGCGAAAGCTCCTGGCAGTAGCCGGCTACAGTATTTCTACGATAGCTAAGCCTTTCATGTATCTAGCTTCAACCTGGGGAGTGGTCTTAGGTGTCAGGTTCAGCGACAGGATTGGTAAAGGCATCCGCACAGCACCGCGCGATGCCCTGATTGCTGATTCCGTCTCGGCTGAAGAGAGAGGTAAGGGCTTTGGGCTGCATCGGGCTATGGATACCTGGGGTGCTGTCCTGGGGCTGTCTATAGCAGCTATTGTCATCTATCTCGTCCAGGGGGGAGGGCTACAGCTCGGTTTACAGACCTACCAATGGCTGGTACTAATCGGCATTGTGCCGGCGGTGCTAGCGGTGGTGATATTGGTAAGATTTGTTAAAGAAAAAGAGAGAAAGCCTTCGCCGACCGACATCCCCCGCCCTAGATTTAGTTTGGCTAAACTAGCCGCCGGTTTTGATACCCGGTTCAAGGTGTTTCTGGCGGTTATGGCTCTATTTACCCTGGGTAATTCCAGCGATTTCTTTGTCGTACTGCGGGCACAGAACCTGGGCTCATCTGTTTTCCACATCGCCTTGATGCTGGTGCTGTTTAATGCTACCTATGCCGCTATTGCTTTACCCGCCGGTAAATTATCCGACAAGCTGGGCAGAAGGCGGGTTATTGCTATGGGCTGGGGGGTTTACGCTATGGTCTATCTCGGATTTGCCCTGGCAACAGAGCTTTGGCAGGTGTGGCTCCTTTTTGCCTGTTACGGAATCTACTACGGAGTTGTTGAGGGGGTGGCTCGAGCCTTTGTCGCTGATTTGGTCCCAGCGGAGAAAAGAGGCACTGCCTATGGTCTGTACCACGGTGTGGTCGGTCTCACCCTGATACCAGCCAGCCTGATTGCCGGCTGGCTGTGGCAGGCTTACAGTCCATCAGCCCCCTTCTTCTTCGGCGCCGGTCTTGCCTGCGCCGCAACCATAGGCATGATGGTTCTAATTAGGGAGTAGGCAAGGAGATCTCTATTACCTCTTCGCCACTCACATAATAAATATGGTTAATGTAAGAGTAGCTGGCGCGGTTAATTTGTTTGAGGGCATCAGCTACAGTATTTGGATTGGCTAATCTGAGTCCCTCGTCGATGACTACTAAAAAAGTCTCTTTTACATTGAATTCTTTTTTTGCTACCTCTAGTTGTTGATTTGCGTGTGAAACTAATTTCTCAAATTCTTTAAGTTCATGTTCATTTAATCTCGGAGACCAGAAGCCGGTGACTCCAGAGCTTAATCCAAGTATACTGCCTTCGTCACTGACTTTTTGAAGCATACAGAAGAAGGATTCAGGCAACGTAAATGGTAACTGCCCAATAATTTTGGGTGTTAAGCCTCTATCCTCGTTTAATTTGAGCGTTTGTGCTGTCTGAAAAATAGCTTCACAAAGAACATCTTTAAATTTTTGCCTATTCTGCTGTCCCCGAAGTGGTAGGTAGTAATCTCCAGGGGAAATACTAATGCCTAAAGAAAAAGTGCCGGGTAATTTATTTGATAAGTCGTTTTGAATCTCTTCTAAGACGTCCCAAATTGTGTTTTGCCTTACTTCTAACTTCTCGTCTGTTAGCTTTTTAATTTCTACCGCAATTTCATCACCTGTTTCGATATCGTAGCACACCCAATCCCAGTCAGACTTCCCTTTTAGGTCGGGACGGACGTCTTGGGTTTTGCCCCCAATTGTGATATGCATCCCGTGTTTCTCGTTATGATAATCTAGGACACGTTGCACACGCTCCCTTTCCCATTCGTCTTTTCTTGCTTGCTTATTCGCAGTCATTATTGCCTATTCTAGCACTACATTATCTATCAACCTGGTCCTGCCGATTTTTACTGCTAGCGAGACCAGGGCTGGGGGATTAACCATATCCAGTTCGTCCAGGGTCTCAGCATTAGCTACGCTGACATAGTCAACATGGGCTAATGGCTGTTGCTGAATAAGGGCTCTCATCTCTTGTCGCAAACGGTGAGCATCCTTCTCGCCCTGCGACCATAGCTTTTGAGCCAGACTGAGCGCCTGATAGAGAACCGTGGCTGCTCGGCGCTCCTCAGAATTGAGATAGCTATTGCGACTGCTCATGGCTAAGCCGTCAGGCTCACGCACTGTGGGCACGATAACTATCTCCAAGTTCATGTTGAGGTCTGCCACCATCTTTTTAATTGCCACCGCCTGCTGGGCGTCCTTCTGACCAAAGTAGGCTCTGGTTGGCTGGACAATGTTAAATAGTTTGGCGCAAACGGTGGTGACCCCCCGGAAATGACCGGGGCGGGAAGCACCCTCCAGCCGCTCGGTTACCTTACCCACCTCCACCCAGCTACTAAACTGCCCGGGGTACATCTCTGCCACCGACGGCATAAAGACAACATCAGTCCCCTCTTTCTGTAACAAAGCCAAGTCACGCTTGATATCGCGGGGATAGCTATCAAAATCTTCCTGCGGACCAAATTGGGTGGGATTAACGAAGATGCTAACTACCACCGAGGGGTTTTCCGCCTTAGCTCGTCTGACCAGAACCAAATGACCCTCATGGAGGTAGCCCATAGTCGGCACAAAGCCAACCGGTTCGGTGAGCTGCCGCCTCAGTTTCTTCATGTCGTTTATTGTTTCAACGATTTTCATATTATCTTTGGTCTTTCTTCGATTTCGACATTGAGGTTTGAAACTGGACAGTAAAAGTGAGCCCAACGCCGTCCTTCATAGGAGCTACTGGCAAACAGATTGGCTCCCCGTGCTTTTACCATGTCCACCACTTTCCCCCAATTGTTAACGCTTATGCACACATGATATAGTCCTTCTCCAGCCGTCCGCTCATACTGCGCCCACACCGGGACAGCTTTACCGAAAGTATCCAAATCATCTGCCCGCTGAGAAACATGAAGTAATACCCCAAATAGATTGGCATTAGCCATGTACAGCCTGAATGCCTTACCAGCCCTCATGGTATCTTGGGGAGGAGCAAACTCTAAGGTCTCCCAGCTATCAATACCCCAAACTTTAGTCATATATCTCATAAAGGCATCTAGGTCTTTCACATAAACGCCCATGTGCTGTAGCAAAGGATTAGCGATAGCATCAAGTGCCGTGGAATTTCCTGTCCTACCCTTCACTTTGCTAACGCAGATGGCTTCCTCTATCGGGGTTGCCAGTTGAGTTCTTTCCTCGATTGCGACAACACAATTGCCAACCTCACCGTCAACATGAACCCAGCGCCTCCCGTCATAGGAGCCACTTTTATATACCTTGCCACCCCGTTCTACTACCTTAGCTACCACTTCTTCAAAATTGTCAACACTTACGCATACGTGCTGAATACCACCAGTGGAACGTTTGAGGAATCTGCCCCAGACTGAAGAAGACTTAGCAAAGGTATCCAAATCATCTACTGGCACATAGATATGAAACGATAGCCCTAATAGATTAGCTTTAGCCATCTTTACCTTAAATGTATTTCCTACCTTCATACCACTTTGGGGAGGAGCAAACTCTAAGGTCTCCCACTCATCAATACCCCAAATGTTACAGAGTTCTTTCGTAGTTGCGTCTATATCCCTCACAAACATACCTAAATATTGAAGGGAAGGGTTAGCGATAGCATCAAGTTCCGTAGAATTTCCTATCTTCCCCTTTAAATTCAAAATTGAAGGGTCTGGCATGTTATCATCTCCTATGTAGGGCTAGTCGTCAACTTTACCACTAACGTATACTTCTATAAAAGAGCGAAATTAAGAGGGGGGTTTAGTCTCGGTTAGCTCAGCTAAAATGCTCTCGTCCATAGAGAAGCTTTGCTCCTCAGTGGGGAAGCTACCGGCTTTGACCTCCCTATCATATTCGGTAACGGTATTCCCACTTCATCAATTATCCTGGCTGTGGAGTAGTCATAGGCGGTGAGCATGGTAATTTTCTCACCTTTTTGCTTCGTCTCTTTTAGTTGATTTATGCTAATCCGCATCTGCTTCTCCGTTACAAAGGCATAGCCTCAGTAGCCCGCTTAATCTCAATGATAGCGTTTTGGGCATCAACATATACCAGTTTGGGAATAAAATTATGAGCTTCATCATCCTTAACGTAGCAATAGGAAAGGACCATAATCGTATCCCCCTTAACCGCTAGCCTAGCTGCAGCGCCATTTAAGCCGATTTCGCCGCTGGCTTTTCCCTCAATGGCATAAGTCGTGAAACGAGCACCATTATTGACGTTTAGCACCTGCACCTGCTCGTAGGGAAGGATGTCAGCCTCCTCCATGAGCTTCTTGTCAATGGTAATGCTGCCTTCGTAATCAATATTGACCCGAGTAACTCGAGCCCCGTGGATTTTACTTTTAAGCATTATTCTCATTTGTCCCTCCCTAATTCTTTATTATTAACCTCACCCCCTTAATCCCCCTCTCCTTTTTCAAGGAGAGGGGAAAAGATTTTAGAGAGGGGCTTCGCCCCTCTCTTACCTACACTCCCCCTTCCCTTATTAAATTAAGGGAAGGGGGTCAGGGGGATAGGTTGCTAAACGACCTCTTTTAATATAGCTTTCAGTTCCTCAGCCTGCTGTTGATTTATCCTCCCCTTGGCCAGAGCAATCGGGATAGTCTGCTGACCAAGCTCCCGGTAGGTGGAAAGTAAGCCGGGAGCGACTCTTTGTAAGGCGCCAAGATGTTTCCTAATCGTCCCGGTATCACCCCGGGCAACTGGCCCGGTGAGGCATTGAGGGATACCAACAGTGTCAATATTATGAATTGTCCCTCGTACCAGCGGCAGCAGTGCCTGAATAGCTTGGTGCCTCGGGATGCCGAAGGTCTGCCACAAATCGGTAGCCAATTTGACCAGAGTCACCAAGTAATTACAGGCGATAACGGCTGAGGCGTGATAAACTACCTTATCACCTGCCTTTAGCTCAATCCAATGACCGCCAAGGGCGGTAGCCATATCCTTGAGTGTTGTTAGCAAAGGCTCCTCAGCTTCTAAGGCGAAGGTTGAGCCAGGCATATTTTCTATCGCCTGTCTTACATTGGCGAAGGTTTGCAACGGGTGAAAGACGCCAACATAGGCACCTAATTTCCTGGCTGAACCTAGAATGTCAGTTGAGTCGGCACCGCTACAATGGACGACACTTTGCCCCTTGTGCCACTGGACTTGGGATGCTACCGGGGCGATAGCATCGTCAGGAGTAGTAATGAAGACAAGCTCGGCAGCATCAGCTACATCTTGATTACTACTGACCGGGAGACAGCCACCAATTGCCTGAGCTAGATTTCTAGCTGAAGTCTGGCTCCGACTGGATACAGCTACTACCGGGTAACCCTTTCTGCTTAAACTAACCGATAGAGCAGTGCCTACTGTTCCAGCACCAATAAACCCCAACTTAAGCATTTTTACCTTCTATCCAAAATCACTAAAAATGCCTTCTCCGATACCGCCAGAGAAGGCATTTAATGACTTAATTTCTTGCCGTCTCGGTCGTATCCGATCCAAGCGACTCAAGCTATCAATAAATATTTTTAGGAGCTCACCGCCTCATCGGTCGATGGCTAGTAACAATTCCCTTTAAGTATATAAGATTTAATATTATCCCGTCAATGTATTGACAAACTATAGTTCTTGTGATATTGAATATATGAGTAAGATGTTAGCTAATATTTCTTGGCTTAAGTTTTATTATTATTTCACCTTTACTTGGCGCACTGAGGCGCGCTTGGGAGGGTTTTGGCATAAAAAATGTAAATACATCGTAAAATAGAAGATTTAGATATAAAAGTTCAAGAACCCTCCCAAGCGGGAGGGTTCTTCTATTTTAGACGTCCAGCTCGCAGTTGGAATAAAATATTGGGAGGGATAGAAAGATGATAATAATGAAAACTAACGCCACACCGGAACAAATAGCCCAAGTAGTAAAAGAAATTAAGAAATATGGACTAAGAGCCGATGTTTCCCAAGGGAAATACCGAACCGTGATCGGCTTAATTGGAGATGAAAGGAAAATACCATTTGCCCACTTCGCCACCCTCCCCGGGGTAAAAGAGGCGGTGATGGTAGAAACCCCCTATAAACTGATCAGCAGGGAATATAGTAAATTCTTCGAGGGAGAAGGCGAAGATTTGGTGGTTAAAGTGGGAAACGTTGAGGTAGGTGGCGATGGGCCAATATTCATTGCCGGACCTTGCGCTGTAGAGAGTAAAGAGCAGCTATTTAGAATTGCCGAGGAGGTAAAGAAGGCTGGGGCTCATATCCTGCGAGGAGGTATTTTTAAGCCAAGGAGCTCGGCTCACTCCTTCCAGGGGCTAGGCGCTGGGGGTTGGGAACAAGCCGAGAAAGCTTTAGACTGGTTGCACGAAGCCGGCAAAAGGTTTAAATTGCCAGTGGTAACCGAAATAAGAGGGGAAACACAAGTTGACCTAGCTGCAGAGTATGCTGATATGCTTCAAATAGGTGCCAGAAATATGTATAATCAAGACCTATTGACCAAGGTAGCCAAGAAAAATAAGCCTGTCCTATTTAAAAGGCATTTCGGTGCCGGCATCGAAGAATTTTTGTCCTTTGCCGAATATATTGCCATAGAAGGCAACAAAAATATTGTTTTATGTGAAAGAGGCGTACTACCCTTAGGCAAAGGCAGAAGCTATACCAGATATACCCTTGACCTATCGGCTATCCCAGCGATACAGAAAGAGACCTACCTCCCGGTAGTTGCCGACCCCAGTCACGGGACTGGTCGCCGAGACCTCATCTTCAATATGAGTTGCGCAGCTATAGCCGCCGGTGCCAATGGCTTAATGATTGAGGTACACTATAACCCGGCAGAAGCACTGGTTGATGCCCAGCAGGCAATTACGCCCGATGAACTTAAAAAAGTCATCGATGCCTGCCAAAGAATCCATAAACTGATTAAACCTGAAAGAAATGAAAAAAGTTAAGGTAAGGCTTGGTAATAATAGTTACCACATACATATCGGCTCAGGGATGCTAGAGCAGACTGGGCAACGGTTAAAAGAAAACGGGTTTACTGGTAGCCTGGTCATTATCACCAACCCCATAGTGAAGGGGCTATATGGCGACACTCTAGAGCAGAATCTCCCCAAAGAGGGCTTCAGGGTCACTATACTTCAGGTTCCTGATGGGGAAGAGCAAAAATCGTTAGAGGTTGCCGGTAGGTTATATAATGAATTGACCGATTCCTTTGCCGAAAGGACAACCCCTATTTTAGCTTTAGGTGGCGGGGTTATTGGCGACCTGGCAGGATTTGTTGCCGCCACTTATTTACGGGGGGTGCCACTGATACAATTACCAACCACCCTGCTAGCCCAGGTTGATAGCAGCATCGGGGGTAAGGTAGCAGTAGACCACGGGCAACTGAAAAACAGAATCGGTGCCTTCTATCAGCCAAGGTTAGTAATTGCCGATACCGCTACCCTGAAAACGCTCGATACCAAGACACTCAGTGATGGACTAGCCGAGGTCATAAAATATGCCGTAATTCAGGATAAAGGGCTTCTTATCTATATTGAAGATAACCTTGATAAGATACGAGCGCTTGACGACCGGGCACTTGAAGAGATTGTTTTCAGGTCGGCTAAGATTAAAACCGAAATAGTGGAAAAGGACGAAAAAGATTTAGGCTTGAGAGCTATTTTGAACTACGGTCATACGGTTGGACATGCCATTGAATCGGCATCGGATTTCACGGTGGAACACGGCACAGCGGTAGCTATCGGGATGCTAGCTGCCGCCAAAATTTCAAACCGGATGGGAATACTTGACAAAAATGAGCTCCTTAGATTAAACCGCCTCATCCAAAGAGCCGGCCTGCCCACAAAAATGCCCGACCTCAAGGTGGAAGAAATAATCCAGGCAATAACACATGATAAAAAGGTCCTGAGAGGCAAGGTAAGGTTCATCTTACCTAAATCTCTAGGTAGCGTGTTTATCACCGATGAAGTAAGCCTGTCTTTAGTAAGACAAATTTTGGTGGATTGGAATGAAGAGACCTAGAATCTGTGCTGTCATAGTAAATAAAGACTTAGCGGCAATAAGGGCAATTGAACCATTCGTTGAATTATTTGAGGTGCGAATAGACCTCATCGGTGACGGCTGGCAAGAAGTGGTTAAGCAACTCCATAAACCCTGGATAGCATCTAATCGGTGCGCCGAGGAGGGGGGCAAATGGGAGGGAGACGAAGCCGGAAGAATAGAAGAGCTTGTTACAGCCACCGAGTTAGGGGCAGACATAGTTGATATTGAACTTAATACCAGAAACTTAGAGGCAGCCATGCCAGTTATCAAGAAGAGGGCAAGATGCCTTTTGTCGTTTCATGAACTGGAGAAAACGCCCCCTCTTAATATGATGCAGGGGATAATTCAACGGCAATTAGCCGCCGGCGCTGATATATGTAAGGTAATTACTACAGCGCAAAGGTTCGAGGATAATTTGACTGTTTTGCAACTTATTGCCGAGTCCCCCAAAACAAAAATGGTTTCATTTGCTATGGGTCCTCTGGGGCTGGCTAGCCGAATTCTTTGCCCACTGGTTGGTGGTGATTTTACCTACGCCTCAGTAGAAGAGGGTAAAGAGTCTGCCCCAGGGCAGATAACAGCCAGAGAGTTAAGGAAGCTTTATGATTTGATAAAGTGATGTAGCCATGAAAAATAAGACCATCTCGATTGAGAGTAGAATCTGCGGAGTAATAGGCGACCCTATAGGGCACAGTATGTCGCCAGTGATGCATAACGCCGCCTTTGACAAGCTAGGGCTAAATTACCTATATGTCCCGTTCAGGGTGAAGAAGGAGGAGTTAGTTAAGGCTATTGCCGGGATGAGAGCCCTGAATATAAGAGGACTAAATGTTACCATACCACACAAGGTTGCCGTCATCCCGCTCCTAGATGAGCTAGATCCCCTGGCTCAGAGGATAGGTGCAGTCAATACCATAGTAAATGATGACGGGGCTTTAACCGGCTACAATACCGATGCCACCGGGTTTCTACAAGCCTTGCTTGAAAGAAAAAACGAGCCAAGAGGAAAGAACGTGGTCATTCTGGGAGCCGGTGGCGCCTCAAGAGCAATTTCTTTTATTCTTGCCGAAAGAGGTGCGCATCTGGTTATCCTCAACCGTCTATTAGAGTTAGATTGGGCAGAGGAGCTAGCTAGTAGGATTTCACAGGTCTTTAAGAAAGAAGTTGAAGCCTTAGAACTGAATGAGGAAAATCTGGCAAAGGTGTTAGAAAAGGCTGATATTCTGGTTAACGCTACCAGTGTCGGCATGAAACCAAATAGTGATGAAACCCCGGTCAGTCCCGATTTGCTCAAACCGTCGCTTACTGTCTTTGATATTGTGTATAATCCACTCAAAACAAGGCTACTGAGAGAAGCTGAGGCGGCTGGTGCTGAAACTATAAGTGGGGTTGACATGCTAGTCTGGCAGGGAGCTTTAGCCTTTGAACTCTGGACTGGGGTAAAAGCCCCGGTCAAGCTAATGAAGGAAGAAGTGATTAAGGGGCTACAAGGATATGAAAACTAACATCGCCCTCATCGGTTTTATGGGGACGGGGAAAACTGCAGTTGGCAAAGCTCTAGCGGAGAAGCTAGGTAAAAAATTCATTGAGCTGGACTCTCTAATTGAGCAGAAAACAGGGAAGGCCATCCCTGAGATATTTAAGCAGGATGGTGAGATAGTCTTTCGGGAACTTGAGATTGAGGTTACTAAGGAGGTTGCCGAGGGCAAGAACCAGGTTATCGCTTGTGGTGGCGGGGTAGTCCTGAATAAAATAAACATTGATAGGCTAAGAAAGGAATCCTTAATAGTCTACCTTACCGCGTCCCCAAAAATAATACTAAAACGGACATCAAATGATGCCGAAGAAAGGCCGCTCCTTAAAGTAGCTAATCCCGCTCTAACTATCCAAGGGCTGTTAAAATTCAGGAAGCCGTTTTATGAGCGAGCCGCCGATATCAAAATAAATACCTCAAAACTGGGTGTTGATGCTGTTGTTGAGCAAATAATAGAGAAGCTACAAGAGGATGAAAGCTTCAATTTCTAAAAGCAAGATAAAAGGCAAGGTGATAGCCCCTTCTTCCAAAAGCTATACCATTCGGGGGTTGATGTGCGCTGCCCTAGCCAAGGGCGAAAGTGAAATATTACACCCATTAACCTCAGACGATACCGAAGCTGCCCTGAACGTGTTGAGCCAGATTGGCGTTGGTATCCATCAAAAAGAGGACTCCTGGCAGGTTAAAGGCAGCGAACTTCACCAGCCAGTTACTGACCTATTCTGTGGTGAATCTGCCGCTACCTTGAGATTTATGACCGCTATCTGCTCCCTAATCCCAGGTAAATGCCGATTAGTCTCCGGACCCTCTCTATCCAAGAGACCAGTCAGACTGTTAGTCCAAGCGCTGAGACAACTGGGGGTCAACTGCTCCTGCCAGGGCGAGGTAGCTCCAGTAGTTGTTGACGGAGGAGAATTGAAGGGCGGGGTAGTCGAACTACCAGGTAATATAAGCTCTCAATTTGTATCGGCGCTACTGCTCATATCCCCTTTTGCCGACGAGGGTGTTAAAATCAGGTTGACTACGCCATTAGAATCAAAGCCCTTTGTGCTGATGACCCTGGACTGTCTGGAAAAGTTTGGAATAAAGGTGGACTACTCCGAAGATTTAACAGAATTTGATGTATCAAAGCAGATATATAAACCGACTAAATACAGGGTGGAAGGGGACTGGTCTTCGGCTTCATATTTCTTGGCTTTGGGGGCTTTGTCTGGAGAGATAGAGGTAGAAAACCTAAGCCCAGAGAGTTGGCAAGGTGATAAAATAATACTAAACTTTTTGAAAGACATGGGGGCTGTGGTCAAGACGGGCAAAAACTCAGTCACAGTAAGAAGGGCAAGGTTAAATGCCATACGAGCCGATTTGTCCGACTGCATAGACCTTCTGCCCACCATGGTGGCTCTTGCCGCATCAGCAGATGGAGTAAGCGAACTGGTTGGGATAGAAAGGGGGCGAATAAAGGAATCAAATCGGGTTTTGGCGGTAAGGGAAGGGCTTCAAAAAATGGGGGTAAAAGTCCAAGAGGAAAGAAACAGGTTAATCATCGCCGGCTCAACCCCGAAAGGCTCAGTTATAGATTCCAAGGGTGACCACAGAATTGCCATGGCCTTCAGTATCCTCGGTTCGGTAGCCGGGGAGACAGTAATAAATGATGCCGAATGTGTGTCAAAGACATTCCCTCAATTCTGGGAGGTCTTAAAAAGTATAGGCGGGGAGGTAAAGATAGATGGAGAATAGCCTAGGTAAGCTTTTCAGCATAACCAGCTTTGGTGAAAGCCATGGCAGATGCGTGGGAATTATTGTAGACGGTTGCCCTGCCGGTCTACCTATTACTGAGCAGGACATCCAAAAAGAAATAGACAAGAGAAAACCAGGGGTAAGTATAGCCGGAACCAAGAGGGCAGAGAAGGATAAGGTTGAGATTCTTTCTGGTATTTTCAATGGCAAGACTAGCGGTGCCCCCGTCTGTCTGGTGATATGGAATCGGGATATAGATTCCAGCGAATATGAAAAAACCAGGTTCCTGCTTAGACCGGGGCACGCCGACTACACCGCTTTTATGAAGTACGGAGGGTTTAATGATTTCAGAGGTGGCGGCAGATTCTCAGGCAGAATTACGGCTACCTTTGTCATGGCTGGGGCTATTGCTAAAAAGTTGCTTAATCTAATTGGTATTGAGGTTCTGGCTCACACTATTGAAATCGGCGGCGTAAAGGCTGAGCCCAAGGGGTTTGATGAAATAAGAGAAAATGTTGAAAAAAATCCGGTCAAATGTGCCGACCTGAAAGCCGCCGAAGCCATGGCTAAAGCCATTGAGAAGGTCAAAGAAGAGGGTGATAGCATTGGCGGGATGATAGAAGGCATAGCCCTAAATGTCCCGGTCGGCTTGGGGGAGCCAGTCTTTGACACCTTAGACGGAGACCTAGCTAAAGCCCTGTTTGCCATCCCCGCAGTCAAGGGGGTTGAATTCGGCTCAGGTTTCTCCGCAGCTAGGAAAAGGGGCTCAGAGAATAACGACCCATTCACCATCAGAAACGGTAAGATAGTTACCGTGACCAACAATGCCGGCGGCATCCTTGGTGGGATAAGTAATGGCATGCCGATAGTGCTCAGGGTTGCCATTAAGCCAACATCTTCTATCGCTAAAAGCCAGCCGACGGTAAACATTAAAGACATGGAGAATGCCAGTCTGACGGTCAAAGGGAGGCATGATGTCTGTATCGCCCCCAGAGCGGTCGTTGTAGTGGAATCAATGATGGCAGTAACCCTCTGCGACTTCGCCATGAGGGCGGGACTAATCCCGAGGGTGATAAAATGAACCTGGAAGATTTGAGAAGGAAAATAGACGACACCGATGCCAGTATAGTTAAGCTTATAGCTGAGAGGATGAGGATTGCCCAAGAAATAGGCGAGGAGAAAAAGAAACAGGGAAAACGAATTGACGACAAGGAAAGAGAAAAAAGGGTCTGGGAAAATATCAAAAGCATTGCCCGGGATGAAAACATAAGCCAGGAAGTCATAGAAAGCATCTATAGAGAAATAGTGGCGGCGTGTAAAAGGACACAAGGACGGGAAGTCGCTTTTCAGGGTGAAGTCGGTGCCTATAGTGAAGAAGCAGCCCTTCAGTTTTTCGGCCCTTCAATCACCACTAAGCCCTACGAAACCCTAGACGATGTGTTTAAGGTTGTAGAGCAAGATGAGGTGCAGTTTGGAATTGTCCCGGTTGAGAACTCGCTAGAAGGGAGCATAAGCCGGGTATATGACCTGCTTTTGGATTCCAGTCTTAAGGTCTGCGGTGAAACCGAGCTTCGCGTCTCTCATTGCCTCATAGCTAGTCCAGAAGCACGGCTGGACTTGATAAAACGGGTCTATTCCCACCCCCAAGCTCTAGCACAATGTAAGACCTTCTTAAAGCATTTAGGCTGTGAATTAGTCCCGACCTATGATAC
>Ga0209314_10000183_pt1 | contig 27332 bp, 32 predicted proteins | sample I19B2metaG_FD_184146 | JGI IMG/M metagenome (GOLD analysis project Ga0209314, IMG submission 184146) | Lake sediment bacterial and archeal communities from Gulf of Boni, Indonesia to study Microbial Dark Matter (Phase II) - ​I19B2 metaG... | ecosystem: Environmental > Aquatic > Freshwater >... | reverse complement strand
CTTAAACCAATTTATACAGATGCATAAACTAACATAAAAATCGACCGTCGCACAGGAATTACACTGACAGCAACGGTAATTCCTTTCTGTATCAAGCCTCGAAAGTTGTAGCATTATGTAGAGCGAAGACGTGGCCCGCGGGGATCCAGACCCAGCGGTAATGCGGGTATCGCTGGCTTAGCGTCAGAAGTATTGATATCCAAAGGACGTGCTGGAGTGGTTCGTCGGGTAGGCTCGTGCGCACACACGAAAACGCCCCACCTAATTGCTCAACAACACTGTTTCGCCGTTTGGTTTGACCTGGATCTCATGCCAACGGGCATTGTAACGCTGTCCCTTGAGACCTCGGATGCGGAGGAAATTCTTAGCCTCCTCGTCACGGTCCATGATTCTCACTTCGATCACACCGTCCGCAGCGTTTTCCATTCGCCTGTAGAACGATTCATTATGAATCCCGCGAACGATGCCTTGCAGTGTAAGCCTCTTCTGCCTCCGTTCATCGGGGTTGACTCTACTCTCGAACCATTCAAGGTAAGCTTTCTCCTCGTTGAACCTTAGTCCTGGAGAGATTGATTCGGCTAAAACGAGGTGAAAGAATTCTTCGACTACTCCGGGTTCTGATGTGCGCTTCATGTCCTTAAGCCATTCCACGCTTAGGTCTGAGACCTTGAGAGACTGAATTCGTAGGTACGACCTCCGGTTCTCTTGAATTTCCTGTACGACACCCCGACTCGTGGGTCCTAAGCCCAAGGTTGCTGAATACCAATCATCAACCCTGAGCAAGCGAGCCTCTTCGGCCGCGGGGACATTGAGTCCTAGCCGCGCCAAGTCGCTTCTGACATCTTCTCTTGGTCGGGCCATAGCTAGATAATCCACTTTACAACCGTCTTGAACGTAGCGTGCCGCAATCGTTGTGGCAACCGCGAACCAATGTGATTCCGGATCGAACTCAGTCACAAGAATTGTGCCAGGCCTAATCCCGTCTGGGACTAAACTGGATACAAGTGGAACGTTGAGGCGTTCGGATGAGGACAAATGATTGTCTGACGGGAGAATACCTGAGGGTTGCCAAAAGGTTTGGCGGTTCAATGACCGGCGATTTTGGTGTGTGGGTAGGCTGGTGCGGGCATCTAGATTTGAACCCTCGTTGGAGGATATCTGTTCGCGGAGCGATTCGCCGCGAAATCGCCCTGAAACACACCTGCGGAGATTGCGCATATGCTGGATTCGATGTGCCGTCCAGTTGGGGTTCCCACGCCCTGTTCAGGCATCTGAAGGTTGACTTGATTCAGATTCCTGACGCTTCATTTGAATTGGTCTTTCAATCCAGCATTTTGCATCGTAAAGCGTTCCACCTATACACCTACGCGCGCCACTTTTCATTATGAGCCTCTCCCCGGAACGCTTGCGTGCAACGTAGACTATGCGTTCGCCAACAACTGAATCACCGTAGGCCGTTAGAGTGGTCAAAGTGCAGCCAACTCCTTCTCTGCGACAACCTCGACCACGTGTTCACGGAGAAGAGCCTCAGTCACTTTGAAGACGAGTTCGAGATCCAAGCCGAGGGCATAGGCGATATCACTCGGGTAGTGAGAACCCGGGTTCTTCCCAAGATATTCCGTGATGAGACGGGCAGCGTCCTCAGCTGAAACGTCGGCGACAGAAACGATGGGGGCACCTCTCAGATGACTGAGCTTCTCCCCCAACGCGTCCGAGACAAGTTCGGTCAGGCTACGGTACCGAGCGCCAGATGGAGTCTTGAGGACGCGCGTCGCTTCTCTTACAAGTCTGGCCGGTAGCGTTACTGAGCTGTAGCCTTTCTTGGGCAATCCTACGCCTCTGTTACCGTACCTTACGGTACGTCAACGTACATAAGCTTCGTGAGCGGATTTCGTAAAGGAAGCGGCGAGAGTTCTTCTTATGAACCTGGTGAGCGACCGTACTCACGCTTTAAGTTAACTGTTGTATAAATACAACATATGATGGAAGAATACAACATCAATCAGACGACCCTCAAGATTCTCGGGCTTTACAGGAGCGACTACAGGAAATCCCTGTACCTCAGGCAGATAGCCAGAGAGACGAAGGTCGATGTGAAGGCAATCCAGCTGCAACTCAAACGGCTGGAAAGGGCGAACATTCTTTCAAGCGTCCTCAAGGGGAGGAACAAGGAATACACCGTGAATCTTAGGAATTCGATCACGAAGTACTATCTCATACTCGCCGAAACTTTTGCGTCCGTCAACTACCTGACCAAGAACTTTCTAGTAAAGAAAATCGTGAGCGAGATTGGAGATCGTCTAGAAGGACCGACGATGCTGTTCGGTAGTTTCGCAAAAGGGGAACAGACAAAGCAAAGCGATATCGACCTTTTTGTCATGGACGACATGAAACTCGAATCACTAGCGAAGAATATCGTTCGAGAGATCGGCGACGCGATTGGCAGGGAAATAAGCGTCAAATTCAGCAGCAAGAAGCAATTCATGAATGGATTAGAAGAGGGCGATCCGCTCGTCAGGGAAGTTGTTTCGAACCATATCGTGTTGAGGGGAGTGGATGACTTCTGCGATCTTATGTGGCGATACTATGCGAAACAGTAAGCAATACCTGAAGTGGTGCCGAAGGCAGGAACGGGGCATACGGCTCGTCGCGCCGTCCGACAATCTTGTGAAGGCGTATCTGGAGAAATCACGCAATGCGCTCGGGTCAATGGAAGTGAACGCACAGGCGGACATCGAGAAGTGGAGGGGTCAAGGGCTTTTATTGGCCGATTCCACAGATTACACCATGGGATTTACTGATTTCTGTAATATGCCGAAGCGTCTTCAACACCAGAGCATTGTAACCAGGACATAGAGAAAACCGGAAAGCATTAAGAAAACGAGGGAGGCTGTCACGATCCGTTTGATTGGAAACCACAAGTTACCACCCTAACACTCCAGTTCTGAGATTCGAACAATAACCCGGCGTCTACTTCTTGCGGTGATCCAAGTGAAACAGTGACGGTTTTGAGGGCCTATACGCCGACTTCGACGCAGGTTCACCCCTTAGAGTTTGAACTCGACCGATTCCGTGGGGCGCGAGCCGCTGTATAACCTATGATGTCGACGATACGCTCTCGTCCGTGAATTCCAGTTATGCGATGATCGCCTAGGCGATTCTCCGCCAGTACTTTCGTGCATCTTGGATTACGACGGAACGCCTTTGCGCTTCGCGAAATTCACTAGGCGTGTACGCCAGAATCTCGAATGGCTTCTCCCTTGCAGCCAGCTCTCTTACCGCTTTCACTCGTTCTGCAAATGCTTGGCCGCGAAAACTTTCCGACACGACTATCACGTCGAAGTCACTGTCCTCCACCCAAGTGCCGTTGGCATAGCTTCCAAAGAGGTATGCGTGGGCATCTGGGTAGCGGGCGAGCAACTGTTTCCTGAAGCGGACGATCGTCCTCTCAGCCTCTCGTGGCAAATTGCTTCTTGACAGCTCCTACCACTCCTCTCGCGCTCGCGATGGCAGCTTCAGACTCTGAAGCAGTTATAGAGACTGACGGTCTGTTGAGCCCTGAATTAGGATAGCGAGCACCAGTGTAATAGGCGGAGAGTTGCGCAAGCCTACTTGAAACCAGTGTTGGCAACCTGAGCCTCCCATGAGTCTGTCTCTGAAGTGCCGTGAGATCATGTGTGTGAATTGGTCGCTTCTTGACAATTCCTATCAAGAATGCCTTAATCGCCTTCTCAGCAGCCTGCTCTGCAGCAAAGCAGGCCCAGTTGAAGCTACGGAACCGATAAGCTTGTGAGGCATGCCGAAGGTCAGCTTCAGCTTCTGCCATCCAGTCTAAAGCTTCCTTTCTGATCCTCGGCATGGGTTGCGCTACCACTTCTTCATTGTGGGATTGAATGTATTAGGGTTAGGGCAACAGGACTGAGAGGCACTGACAAGCTCCCTCCGCCCGGATGGCGGTGAAAGACGCGACGTTGTCTGACTACTTCATAGCTGGTAATGGTCACTTCATCTTGGGTAGCAGATCACGGGGCTCAGCTCTACGTATGTCGAGCCCATCGAAGTGTTCGTCGAAGCTTACAATTGCATCGGCGCCAAGTTTCTTCGCCACATAATATTGGAGTGCATCATCGAAATCCCTGTGAATGTTCTTTGAGATCAGAGCAGAGGCCATCTCCTCAGTGAGATTTGTGTCGTAAAGGTACAGGCCCGCGGAATGTTCTAGATTCGACGGCGTGTACTGCGAAGTGAGTGACCGTTGCCTCCATCTCTCCTTTTGCAATGAGTTCAAGGAGTTTCTCGCATTCAGTGGCACGCCTTTGATCTAACAAGAGTTCAAGGAAGATGTTTGTGTCCAGTAGAATCAATCAACTTTCGACCAAATCTTGTGTTGTAGCTGCACGGAGCTTGCTCTGGTACTCTTCAGCGCGCCTCTTGAAAAGGACGGTTGATTGGTTGTCCGGCATATCAACGCATGGAGCGGCATGGATTACGGGGAACAGGTAGACAGAATCAGTCGATTAACGAAGACTTTGAAGATCATTTCTGGGACGGCAGATCAGACAGGGGTGGGCGAGGCTGTGATGGAAGACCTGAGGCGTACCATCCCACAAGTTGAATGAATCATTTTCACCGTTGCCTCCAAGACGGACCCAGTTTCTGGCCTCCGCTAATTCCTCGAACATCAGCGTTTCACGTTGCCGAATGATAGGCGGTTGATTATGCAACTTAACCGCATGCGATACTAGGTGAGCAAGATAGGTAACCTGTTGTTTGAATCGCCTGAGAAAGGCCAGGCCCTAATGGGCTCGTACTGCCCCAAGTGTAGATACTCGTTCACCGAGTTTCAACCCTTCTGCCCATACTGCCTAGTAGCTCTGAGGAGGTCGAGATTTGCGGAGTGAAGCGCTTCTTAGACCAAGGAATATTGGTTGCAAGCTACATGGAGAGGTTGAGAAAGGAGGCGCAAGAGTGGCTGTCGAAGCAGACGTGAAAGCCCTTGCGGAAAAGGCTTCGGGCGTGTATGCTCGTATATTGAGTGGTCTCGAAGAATATTATCGAAGCGACATGGCTTTTGGTCTGCTTGCTGAACGCCTAGGATTACCTGTGCGTAGCCTAATTGAGTTCATGCAAAAATACAGGCTGCCCTACAAGGGCGGCGAGGGCGACGGGGAAAAAGGACTTGAGGTTCTTTTGAAATTGAGACGTACAGTTTCCACATAGTCGCACAGACACCGTTTGTTCGCACCGACAGATCGCGGGGCAAAACGGAAGTAGCTGCCAAAGTTCGCTTATCAGAGTGGTGGGGCCGGTGTACACCATACCATAAGTCCAGATTGACAACTTTGGACTAATGATGGCATTCTACTGCGTAGACTGGATCCCATGTTTTGAATGTCGTACCGGGTTATTATGATGCTCGCCGTGTTTGTACCTTGCATTCTGTTTTGGGTTGGGATCGCGCTAGAATCTTGGCTCTTGGCTTGAATTCTCTAAGGTCTTCAGGTCTAGGACCGATTATCTCGATTCCAAGAAGCTCATCCTTGTCATTCAAATCAAGAACGATGTTGTCGGCCAGCGATCTACTTTTCGCTACCTTTCCTCTTTTGATTCTTACGTAGAGTGCCGTACTGCTGGGGTCATACTCGAGTGAAGCCATATTTTCTCAATCCCTCCTCATCAATCCAGAATGCTGTGATGACCTCAGTCAAGGAAGCACTAATCTGGTAAATTACAAGCAGATGGCGCCCATTAACGTTTCCGAAAGAAGCTTTTCTCGAAAAGCGAACTTCAGCGGTTTCAGTAGGGGACTCAAGCACTTGCAGAATATGGCGATGCTCGATCCGGCGTTCTTTCATCCGGACTAAAGCATGAGGTCGGTAACGTATGTTCAATTTGCGTCTGCTATCCAACCAATGGGCATCCGAGATAAGCTGTGGTGTGACAGCAGAAACATATCTCTGCCAAACAAGAATTCGTTCCGTTTAGTGGGGCCGGTGGCATCTGTACTCGCGATTCGTGGGGACTAAGGCCGATTCCCAAGACACAACTTGGAGAATCGTCGGGCATCGCATCCTGGCACTTGAGATCAAGGTGCCAGCCGTGATCTTGTGCGCAAATTACACGCGCTGCAGGGAGACCGTCCACTTACCTTCCGCCAGAAATGGTGAAGCAGCCTGCACTCACGATCGGCCAAGAAGTCACGGTCTACCTTACTGACAGGAAAAGGATCGTCATCGAGGCCACTGACCGACTTCCACGCATTACACCATGGGATTTACTGATTTCGCAAATATGTCGAAGCGTCTTCAACGCCACAGCATTCTGGCTAGGAAATAGAGAAATCCGGAAAACATTAGGAAAACGAGGAAGACTGTCGTGGCATTTCGGCCGGCTGACACTTCAAGGATTCTTGAAGTCGAGCCTGCTGGAGCGAAGGGGTTTGCCGGGTGAGGATGATGATCGAAGAGTTCTGGTTATGATATGTTTCAGAGATGTAATGGAAGTAGAAGAGGGTTCCCCGACGCCTGGGATGCCTGAGCTGAAGCGGGACCTGTCGTCGTAACAACGACGAGGATCAGTAGCGAGAAGAGGACGCGCCGTATCCTCATGTTTCTTTGGAGGCACATTGAGTGTCTGACGAGAAAAAACGGTTTTCATCCCAAACCGGACATGAGAATGACCCAAAAAAATCGCGTCATTCTGATTTGCAAATGCTAACAGGACAAGGTAATGAGCACGGAGAAGGTGAGAATCATTTGATCATTTGATTCAGTAGAAGGTAGAGTAAGCTGGAGACCAAGAGGAAGAGAATGAATCCGGATAGGATCTGCTTCGCGGATATTCGCAAGATCCGGTCAAGCTCCTACCGTACTGTAAGAAAGGAAAAAGAAGGGGAAGGGGATTTGTGCTCTACTTTCTGAGTTCGTAGTAGGTTATGATTTGGGTGCCATCGTTGAGAGTAATTACGATCTTGTAAGTGCCTTGTCCTTGGTTCTTGGTGCTTAGGTTGTAGATGTACTGCTGTCCACTCGAGTCGTATCGGAAGTAGATGCCATTGTCATTGCTGGACCCAGAATCCAGAACTTCCACTGGGTCAGTTGTGTCGACACCATTGCTGACCTTGAAGACCTGCAATTTTGCTGTGGCGGTGCCCACTCGGACGCCGTTGTAGTCGCACACGTAGAACTTGATTGGTAGTGTGCTGCCCTGTTTGTAGGCTTTGGTTAGCTGTGTGGAAAGCGACGGGTTAGGCGGAATAGGCAGAATGACTTGCTGAAGGGGCGGCAGTACGGAGCGTCCGCAGGAGCTCGAATATATGACATTGTAGTTCACTGTGCTAGATGCCGGATTGCCCGCTATGTCGGTGACGGTGACTGTGAATTGATGAGGATTGTTGAGAACTGAGCTGGTGTCGAAGTTACTGCCGCTAGGTACAGGTCCAGTGCAGGGGTGGAGTGGATCCACGCCCGATGTCGCATCAGCACAAAGGTAGTTGGATGCAACTGGCTGGTTTAGTATGTAGTCTTGCGGAGCAGGCGAGCTGATCGTAATCGTTGGAGCTGTGGCATCATACTTGAATGGTCCGAAAGAGGCGCTCGCTGAATTGCCAGCCTTGTCCGTACATGAACCGGAGACTGAAAGACCCGTTCCATCTGGATCATTGTAAGTCTTGGTAGCATCACATGTATCAATACCGCTTAAGCTATCCGTTCCAGAGAAGCTGACCGTGAAGGCATGGTTGTACCAGCCATTGCTATCAGGCAGTCTGCTTGGAGTCGCAGTCACAGTCGGAGGCGTCTTGTCGATGCTGATGCCTGAAACTGTGGCAGAGGCAGAGTTACCAGCCAAGTCGTAACATGTTCCTAGAACAGACTGCCCAGCTCCCTCATTTGTGAGAACAGTGTCTGAAGGCGGGGATCCAGTAGCTAGTCCCGATAGACCGTCTGAACATTCGAAGTGAACTGTCACATCGACGTTGTTCCAACCGTTCGCGTTGGCGCCTGGGGTTCTCGATCCTGTGATGGTGGGATCGGTAAGGTCTATGTTTATGTCTCCTACCGTTGCTGCGTCGGCCGAGTTTCCGGCTTTGTCGGAACAGGTTCCTGTCGCTGATTGACCCGCACCTTCAGTATTCAGAATGGTGTCTGGGGTAATTGAAGTGGGATCTGGACCGGAAAGTGCGTCGGTACATTCGAAGTGGACCGTTACTGGACCGTTGTTCCAACCGTAGGTGTTGGCTTGTGGGTCTCTTGACCCGGTTACTACTGGTTTGGTCTTATCGATGTTGATACCGCTGACCATATCAGACGCGGAGTTGTCTGCAAGATCGCTGCAAGTGCCAGTCACAGATTGGCCTGCCCCCTCCCCTGTCAGAATTGTATCAGCTGGTGGAGAACCAGAAGCAAGTCCCGAGAGCGAATCACTACATGCGAAGCTCACGGTTACGTCGACATTGTTCCATCCGTTGACGTTTGCCAAGGGAGTTCTGCTACCGGTTATCGTGGGCGCAGTTTTGTCGATCTTGATGTCCGAGACCGTGGTAGATGCCGAGTTACCAGCTTTGTCGGTGCACGTGCCGGTTCGAGACTGCCCCGAACCTTCAGTGCTAACAACCTGCGGACTAAGCGGAGGACTATCGACCCCTGAGAGACTGTCGCCACATGTGAATGTCACAGTGACATCCACATTGTTCCATCCGTTCGCATTAGGATCCGGACTCTGTGAGCCAGTGATGATCGGAGCAGTAAGGTCAATGTTGATGTCGGAAACTGTAGTACTTGCAGAGTTGCCAGCCTTATCAGTACAAGTACCAAGCACAGACTGACCAGCACCCTCACCGCTTAATGTCGTATCAGCTGTTACAGTGTCAACAGTTGAGAGGGCATCAGTACACTCGAAATGAACAGTGACATCTACATTGTTCCAGCCGTTCGCGTTCGGACCAGGGCTACGTACGCCAGAAATGTCTGGCCTAGTCTTATCGATGTTGATGTGGTCAAAACTTGTATTCGCGGAATTGCCAGCGTTATCCGTGCAAGTACCAGGCACAGACTGATCCGCACCCTCCGTTGACACAGTCGTATCCGCTGTGACAGAAGCCACACCGGAACCCCCGTCAGTACAAGCGAAGTGGACGACCACATTCTCTTTCGTCCAGGTAGCCGAGGCGTAAGGACTACCACCCGCCGTTGCGCTTGCAGAAATAGTCGGTGGAATTGTATCGACCGTAATTGTTACCGATGTTGTCGCAGAATTCCCGGTGTTGTCTGTGGCCTTGGCGGTTATCGTGTGACTTCCATCGCTGAGCGCTGCGGTTGTATATGTCCATGAAGTTGTGCCACTAGCCAAGTTGAATGGCCCACTTTCAACTTGAACCTCAACCTTCTGTACACCAGAGCCAGTATCGGACGCAGTACCGCTGACAGGAACCGCAGGAGTCTTAACGTACGAACCAGTGGCGGGTGAGGTTATTGACAGGGTAGGAGGCGTCGTGTCAGCCGTGACAACGATCGTGACTCCGGTTCCGGAAGCCTTACCGCACGATCCGCTGGTGGTGTCTGCGACCAAGTTCCATTTGGAATAGGTTCCGGGACTGACTGCCGAACTCACCGATACCGTGAAACTCACAGTTTGTGAACTCGTATCACCTTTCGACCACGTCTTGGACGAAGGACTAAACGAGAAAAACGAAACTCCGCTAGGTGCTGCACCTAATGGATCCACGTTAAAACTAGCGGTTAGGGAGCCTGAGTCCGTGCATGTCGAATCCGAGATCACGAAGGGCAAGTATGCTGACTACGACTCGTTCCTGGGCGAGGAGGCTGTCGAATACCTTCGTCTCTACTTGGACGCTCGACATCAGGGAAATATTCACCCTGAGATTCCTGCAGAACAAATCTCTGAGGACTCGCCACTCATCAGGGATGAGATGTATGAGGTTGCCCGACCGATTGGGGAGAAACAGGTCAGGAAACTAATCCACGGCCTCTATTTCAAGGCCGGGCTCCTCAAACAGAAGAATGGAGGAAGATACGCGCTCTGCGTTCATTCTCTCCGCAAGTTCTTCAAGACGCAGCTCATGGCCCTAGGCGTCCAGCCGGACTACATCGATTACATGATGGGGCACACCGTGAGTACCTACCATGACATTCAATCGAGAGGCGTGGAGTTCCTCCGCGGGATCTACGCTAACGCTGAGCTCCACATTCGACCCAAGGCCAGCCTACTCCCAAGGAACAATTGAGGGCGATTGCCAGAGGGTTCGGCCTCAGCCCGGAGGAGGCGGCTCGGCTTCTGACGTCCTCCGAACCGCACAGGACCTATGCCAGCCAAGAAGAACGCGAGGAACATGAAATCAGGGTCCTCTGCGACGCAATTACGGAGCGCATCAAAGAGAAGATCTTAGCCAGTCGATGATTCCCGACCCTGTAGAATTCGCCTAGGTAGTGGCGGGCCCGCGGGGATTCGAACCCCGGATCCCAGGCTTTCGCCGCTTGGCTCCGAAGGCCTACACGACTTGGGAGGTCACTGTGTCTTAATCCTGGCTCGACTACGGGCCCATTTCAGCTTCCACGAGGACCACTCATACACAGTTGATAACCATGTATATGGTTTCGGTAATCCAACGGAGAGAACCACAATAAGCCAGTTGAGTGCAAGCTAAGAAGCAAGGTGAATAGTCAGGTGCTTACTGGCGGTTTCCTGGGTTCTAGGAGGGAAGGACCATTTGACCGTACTGTCTGATGCTGAAATCGAGAGCGCAGTCAGAACGGGATCTCTGGTTTTGAATCCCTTTGATCCAAACTGCCTTTCTGGCGCTGGATACGACCTTCGTTTGGCGAATGAGGTCATCATTCGACCCGGTGAGCACAGACTCGTAGCCACACTAGAGAGGGTTGAACTGCAGGATGACATGGCCGGAACTCTCCATATTCGCTCATCACTTGCCCGAGCAGGCATCCTCGCCAGCCTCGCCTTAGTCGACCCAGGGTTTCGAGGGCAGTTGACTATCTCATTATTCAATGCAGGAAAAGCCGCCATCTCCATGAAGTCAGGCGAGAGATTCGTGCAGATAGTTCTTCATCGCCTTGCCGCGAGGGCGCGGCATCCGTACGCGGGCAAGTACCAAGATAGTCAAGGAATTGTCCATACGCGCGCCCGGGCCAGCAAACCTTTGTGTCAATTCGTGTCGAAAGTATTATTACTGCTGGGCACGCGCATGTGAATGTCCTATCTTGTCAAAATGACTCCAGAAGGCGATAGCTTGAGGGCAGGTTCTCGCATATCCGACCTGAAATACAAGCTCATGACCATCGAACTCCTCAACCTTGCAAAGAACTACTATACTTACCGAGAACTTGCACAGATCATCGGACTACCAGAAACCGTTCTCAGCAGATATGTCAAAGGCCACGTACTACCAACCATTGATAGAGCCCAAAACATCAACAAGACCCTTCAGAAGATAATGCGACTTGAAGGAGAGATCCAGCAGAGAATCCGTTTTGATGACAATGGATACTTCGATAATACACGGCTGATTTCTGATACTCTCCTTCTAGAACGAGCCGTTCAACACGCAGTTAACGCGTTCGCGGGGATGCGTATCACGAAGATTCTCGCAGCCGCTGTAGATGGCATCCCACTCGCAGCCTTGCTGGCACATAGACTGGGTGTAGGACTGGTGATCGCAAAGAAGACAAGAGAAGTGGGAGTGCGCGAGTTCATCGAGGAAGTCTACATACCCAGTAAGACCGCAATAATGGTGAGCCTGTACGTTCCAAGAGATGCATTGAGGCGAGGTGACTGTGTACTGATCGTGGACGACGTCATTGACAGTGGGGAAACCCAGATCGCACTAACACGGATTGTCCAGAAGGCAAAGTCGGAAGTAACCGGCATGTACGCGCTCGTCGGCATGGGAACAGAGTGGAAAAGCAAGATCGAGGCAATCACTCACTGTCCCGTGGAGATCGTCTTGCAGGTAGCCAAGAAGCCGTTACAAGAGGCCTAGCTCGAAACTGACCTGACCTATTATTCTTCATGCAACTGAGCTCTCAGCGTCTCAGGGTGTACAACGCCCTTGTTAGTTATGAAACTCGTCACCAGCTCGAGAGGAGTCAGATCGAAGGCTGGATTGTACACGTTTACTCCTCTTGGAACTATTCTCTTGCCTCCGATGTGCGTAACCTCCTCAACGCTTCGCTCCTCTATTTGCACTTCCTCTGAGTCCAGATCGAACGTCGACCATGGTGCGGCGACATGGAACGGTATCCCGTTTGCCTTTGCAGCTAGGGCTATCATGTAGGTTCCCACCTTGTTCGCAACATATTTCCTAGTTATTCGATCGGCTCCTACGATGACCTTACTAACCATGCCCTTCCTAATCACAAAGCCGACGGCCCCGTCAACTATCAAAGTTACAGGGATGCCGTCTCGAAGAAGTTCATAGGTGGTAAGCTTGGCTCCCTGCAGCCTCGGTCGAGTCTCAGTCGCGATGACGCGTATCTTCTTGCCCTGTCCTATCGCTGTTCGAATTGGGGCCAATGCAGTACCATAGCTGACCGTGGCCAACGTTCCGGTATTACAATGTGTCAACACTTGGTCACCACTAGCCAGTAGGTCTGCTCCGGATTCACCGATTTTTCGGTTTGCTTCGATATCCTCTTCAGCGATTCTTCTCGCTTCATTCACGATCTCGGAGACTACTTGGTCAGGTGCCCCTTTCGCTTCTTCGGCTGTTCTAAGAATCCTCTCAATCGCCCAAAAGAGGTTTCTTGCGGTTGGTCGGCTCCTACGCAGAGTTTCAGCCGCGACTTGAAGTTCTCGTAAGAGTTCCTCTCTGGTCTTTTTTCTTTTGGCATGAGCGGCGAGGGCGAGTCCCATTGCTGCCGCGACCCCGATTGCTGGAGCCCCTCGAACGGTCATATCCTTGATAGCTCTAGCAACTTGTCGGTAGTCTTTCAACGCTACATACGTGAACTTGTAGGGCAGTTTGGTCTGGTCTATCATTCGAACCTTACCCTCAAGCCACTCTACAGTTCTTAGCTCAGACATTGACGGCAATTCAGAACCCTCACTTGGCCACCTTCTACACCTAGAAAGAATTATCTTTCGTCCTCTGAGAGAAATGCAGAACTGACTCGTGGCAAAAGCATTAAGGGAACGACGCATCTGCGAGGGCGTAAGTGACCCTCTTGGAGAGCAACCCGAGTACGCAGGCGGAAGCGGAGATTTCAAAGCAGACCGAAAAACCGCAGTTCACCCCCTGGAACGCTGTCTGCGAGGGCCGACGAGTATATACCCCCTACAAACCAGAACTTGCAGAGCTGAGGGAAAGAGGGTTTGGGCATCTAAAAAGTGGCAAACTCTCGCTCACCCCCTACGAATCATTCTACCTAATTGAGAAACAGAAAATACGCGTCTTCACGAAAGGAACTGAAGAGGAACTGACCCTTCGCGACGTAGTCAGGAAGCTCTCTGTAGGCAAATCGGAGATTTGGATAAAATATTTGGTCTACCGTGACCTGCGTGACCGCGGATACATAGTCCGCGAATCAGAGAAGAACTTCGATTTCGACATATACGGAAAGGGACCGCTAAGACGCTTGATATCAATAGTGTACGAGGGTGGAGAAGCCAGCCTCCGCAAGCTGCGAAAACTCATGGAATATTCCGAGAAAGAGAAGAAAGAGTTGATACTGGCTGTGGTCGACCGACGGACAGACATCGTCTACTACACCCTAAGTTCGCTACGGGTGTAATTCTTGAAATCTTTCGACTGCTTCAGGGCGGTTGTCTTGCGTTGCAGTGAGGACAAATAATGGTACCTGCGGGTAACTGAGCACCGCACTGCACACAGTACCTAACCTGTCCAGCGAAGGGGCTAGGAGGGGGCGGAGGTAAACCTGCACCAGGAGGAGGATGTCTAACAGTGCTCATCAGTACACCGCCCACGGCTCCTGAGACTAGATTCAACAGCAATTCAACAGCTACGCCAGCTTGAAGGACTGATGGGGGCGGTTGCGGAACAGAAGGCGGGGTGTATATGTCAAAAATGAACATGATGAGAACTATTCCAAGGGAGAAGGGATAGCTCAAGATACCTGACAGTGCTCCTGCCGAAGCCGCTTGACCTGCCCTTCCATAGAGTACGTAGGCTGCCACCAAGCCTCCGATTAACGCTCCCACGGCGCTAGCGAAGGGAAAATCACCAATCCCTAGGATTGCTGAAACGATACCCCCAACAATTAGTCCGCCGAGTGCAGCTGTCCCAAGTTCGCGGCTTCTTGCTGACATCATGAACCGACTGCCAACGATCACACTTCCGTATAAAACATTGCATTCCCAAGAGTCTACGTCAGACTGATTACATTATAGGAGAGCCATTCATAACTCGGCCGTGATCCTGGGAAGAGAATTGACATCAAAGGTCTTCAACGTACCGCGTGGAATGAAAGATACAGATCCCGAGGAAATGAGCCGGCGCTTGTGGCTCTACGATAGAATACGCGATGTTGTGACTAGGTATGGATTCCAAATAGTGGAGCCCACGACTATAGAGAATTTGAAAACCCTCGAGGCGAAGAGTGGCCCAACAATTCGAAATGAGATTTACTGGTTCAAAGACAAAGCTGGGCGGAGTCTGGGCTTGAGATTCGACCTAACCGTCGGCCTAGCACGCATGATCGCGAACCGTTATGATCTACCTGAACCCATCAAGTACGCGACGATAGGAGGAAATTGGCGCTACGACGAGCCGCAATTCGGGAGATACCGCTACTTCACGCAGTGGGACGTCGAGATCTTCGGATCCGCAAGTCCCTTGGCGGATGCCGAGGTCATCTCTGTTGGCGCTGAGATCCTTAACAATGTCGGCCTCAAGGCCTTCGTTATCAGGATCAGTAGCCGCAAGCTTGCGGAGGCCTACCTCAGGCAGCTAGGAATTCGCTCAGCCACCAAGCTAGAACAATCGCTCAGAATTATCGACAAGATCAGAAAGGAAGACCGCAAGCAGCTAGAGAGAGAATGGAAGACGATCAAGGTCCCCGAAAGAGCTGTAAAAGAGATCTTCTCATTCGTCTCCTTGAACGGAACACCTGCAGACGTGCTCGAGGGACTTTCCTCCTTCAACTTCAGGGAAGAGGAAGCCAAAACTGCGGTTGAGGAGTTAAGTATTCTCGCCGAAGCATTATCGGCATTCGGACAATCGGGTAATTGCATCTACGACTTGAGCATAGTTCGTGGGATCGGCTACTATGATGGAATCGTGTTCGAAGCCTTCGATAAAGGCGCGGAGGATGTGGGGGCGGTATTCGGAGGTGGACGTTATGACAAGCTCTGTAGAATCTACGGGAAACGCGACCTCCCAGCCACCGGAGTTGCTGGCGGAATTGAGCGACTCATGATTTCATTGGAACGTGCAAATCTCTTCCCAACAGGACGCCGAGGAGCAAAGGTCTTCATAGCAACCGTTCAGAACGAGCTACGCAACGAGGCTATCAAACTCGCACAAGAACTGAGGGGAAACGGAATAGCCACAGAAATCGACATGAAAGGGCGATCTTTGGCGAAACAACTGGAGTACGCGGACTCTCTTCGAATACCGTACTCTATGGTTCTCGGCCGACAGGAGATGGAGTCCGGAGTCCTGAAAATAAAGGAAATGTCTACGAGAAAGGAGTTGGAGGTCGCACGTTCGGATCTAGTATCCACGCTTCGAGGCTTAGAGTAGCTCAGTGGCCTCCAATGAAGACCTCTTTCTTATGCGATTGAAGAATCGCAGTTAACGTAGCATGCTCACCAAGTTCCGCATTGAGACTACGCCCAGGAGGCGTCCAAAATCGAACTGCCTGAAGCGAGCGTAACGAGCGGTCTGGTCACTATATCTGCGACTTTCAATGTCTCTTGCCCCTCACTGTGGAACTCTAGCATCGATCGGTATGTACGGTAGCCCCAATTTGCCTACATAGAGCGCCTTGGGTCGAATAAGACGATTGGACTGGAGATATTCTATTACATGCGCAGTCCAACCGGCTATTCTGCTCATTGCAAAAACAGGGGTAAAGAGGTCCACTGGGATACCCAGCATGTGAAATACGACGCCCGAATAGGAGTCGATGTTCGGAAATATCTGAGAACCCGCCAGATGCTTCAGAGCGCTCGCTTCAATCGCGAGGGCGGTCTCAAACAACTTGGTTCGGCCTTTCTTACTGGCAAGTTCTCCCCCCAGCTTCTTGAGCATCAGATACCTGGGATCCCAAGTCTTGTACACTCGATGGCCGAAGCCCATGATCCGCTTCTTTTGGGCGAGCGCGTCGGCAACATGGCTTTCCGCATTTGAAGGGTCGCCTACTTCTAAGACAGCCCTGAGGGCGGCTTGGTTAGCGCCTCCGTGTAGCGGCCCTCTCAGCGTACATATTCCTGATGTCATAGTTGAGTACATGTCAGCCAGAGTAGAGGCGGTAACCGTGCACGAGAAGGCTGACGCGTTCATCTCATGCTCGGCATGAAGAATCAGGGCCACATCCATGATGCGAGCCTCGTAGGGATCGGGCTCATTCCCGGTCAACATGTAGAGGAGACCGGCCGCATGGCTCAGTCCGGGCTTTGGTAATATGGGCTGTCGACCGTTTCGGAGACGGTCAAAGGCTGCTATTATTGTGGGTGTCTTCGCGAGTATTCTCAGACCCTTGTCGATATTGGAGTCGATGCTGTCAGTTAGTGGTTGACGGTCATAAAGAGCAAGCGCGGAGATCGCTGTCCTCACTGCATCCATAGGATCGCTTGTCGCCGGAAAAGAACGGATCAGCTGCATGACTCCAGCTTCAAGTGGACGATAGGACTCAAGTCGGTATCTGAATTCTTCGAGTTGGGGTCTGGTTGGGAGCCAGCCGTAGATTAGGAGATAAGCTGTCTCTTCGAACGTTGAGTTGTCTGCAAGGTCCTTGATACTGTAACCGCGATAGAAGAGTCTGCTCGCTTCACCGTCGATGAAGCAGATGGTACTCTCCTTTATGTACACATCATCGAGACCTTTGTGGATCACGACCGGTTCCTTGAATGCCGACAAATCTAGCTCGAGCAGCTTCAAGATTCCGATTTATACGACTTACCTCGACATCTTACACGATCTACTCTAAACGATAATGCAGGAGGTAAGAGGGAGGTTGAAGGGACGACTGCCGAGGATCCTCGTCAGACGATCGCCAGCGTCCCGTCGCCCAGCGACGATATCGGTGGCACGTACTTCGAATCGAGCGGATCCGCAACTCTCACATTGCGGAAGCGGGTAATAGTGATCTCCACCGAGTTCTCCACAGTGAGTCCGTTCGTTAGATATCCAAATACCAGCGCTGTCGCAAAGTCTATCATGCCAAAGTATAGCGAGAAGGATTCAACATAGGCGATCGCTGACTTGGCCCCTGCTCCGAGCAGCACGGTGGCGATGGAGGATGATAGACTGGATACTAGCACAATCAATTTGACATTTGAGAGGGACCCGGAATCGAAGTGATTGAGGAAGAACTCGACGCTGACCCCCAGAATCCCGTTAGTATTGTCAATCCAACCAGCCTCGAAATCCGAAGCATACGCCGATAATGTCGCCCGATTGCTCAGCTCCCCGACGTACCAATATGTCGTGTGGGCCCAATCGTAGGCGTTCGTACGCCATATGATTACGTCATAGTTGTTGAGCTCTGTCGTTAGAAGGTCGAGCGTGACTGCAGCGTCCCTAACAAAGGTCACATTGCGACCCGCTTTCGTCAAGTATTTCTTGACTGTTTCAGAATAGCCCATTGGGACGTATTTCTCGAGCGAGGAGAGTATCAAAGCCTTGCCTTGATTTTGCGCAGAGACTGGCATTATCGCTGAAAACTGCATAGCTGCCAAGAACACCATTGACACCACGAATACTGCGAAAAGTTTTCTCTGCAAATTTTGCACCTTTGCGCCCTCACGACGCCACTGGAAAAAAAGTGTATCTCACGTCGATGACAAGTTGAAGTGAAAAACAGTGAAAGAAATCTCCGAAAATCTTAGGCCAGATTTCAACGCGGCAGTAGACACCAACGCTACAATATGCTAACGCCATCGCGCTCTTGTGACCCATTCTATCGCGGGAGCGTCAACGCGGCAAGATTCATTCCGGCAAACACCACTCATTTAGCGAAAGATGCGAAACTTATATGGAACACAGAACTCGTTTGCCACAGAAGCCATCTACCAGATGACCCTAGGTTCGCATGATCGACAAGAATAAACGCACTGTGTGCGGCTATTCTTGATTCTTCCATTCCTTCCATCTATCTTGCTCTGAGAGACATTGCTTCCATTCCGAATGCCATCCGCTGTTCCATATGATTTGAAACATTAATATATCTATAATGATACACTGACGTTTCGGCGCCCGACATGCCCTTCCCAGTGCAACATCGCTCTACACCGGACAATGAGGGCACTTCGGAGACTTATCCTGCACTGCTCCATCTTCTCAGACCACTTTTGGAATATCGCATCATTATGGCGATAACTCGGGGAGATGTCGGCGCAGTCACCATCCTTAATGACGCACTGCGAATGTCGAAGGAGCTAAGTATCGACCAGATTCTTTTGGCGCTTGGACCAACAACACCCCACTCTCTCCAGCCTCCAGAAAGATCGAGAGTCCTATGGGCAACCTTTACTGATGGAGCACATCTATTCAATGGACCTCGACTGACTATTGTTCCTCCAAACCACCTCACCGATCTGAGTCTGAACCTCGACAAGCTTTCAAGAACACGTATCGGACGCATCCCGCTAATAATTGGCGACTTTCTTGACAACGTCCTCTCAGTCTCGACCGCCTCACCCAGTCTCTACGCCTTTCTATGCAAACTCTTCACGAGGATACGACAGAATGAGCAAACCGCTTTCCTTCTGGCCACGGAAGATATGCACGAGCTGAAGAAGATCGCAGTCCTGAGAAGGTTTGCTGATGTTGTTATCCAGTACTCGTCTACGCAGGATGATGGAGACTATCGGATTCAAGCACGCATTCTTGACCACATCCAAAACCATCATGCCTCATGGAAAAACGCTGAACCACTAACCGAGCATCGACTTGAAGGGGAGATGCAAGATCGAATGAGCAAGATCGGGCGCCCCTTCGACCTCTCTCGGCGCGGGCTTCTACGCGATGTTCAACAGAAAGAAACGTTAGCGCAGTTTACGAGCAACGCGGTTCGAAAGTTATCATAGGAAGCCTTCAATGATCATTTCCGAAAGGTCTGGACAGCCACAGTCAAGGGGTTGCTGGAAGCCCTGTGAAACTGTGGAATTGGCTGCGACTTTCTCGCGCTCAACCGTCCAGATTCGTCTTTGTTTGGAAGGACCCCTTCCTCAGGCCTCCCGTCCTCTTACGGAGTTTGTGAACGGCAAATATCTATCTCCGTCGTTTCCTTCATAGTTTGAAAAACCATACACGTTAAGGTCTTATCGACCCCTCTGACAGTCTTCAACTTCTCGGCTAGGAATCTTCCCACGCCTTCGACATCCGCTGTCTTTACTTTGATGAGGAAATCCCAGTCCCCGCTGATGATGTGCACTTCTTGGACTTCAGGAAATTGAGCAATTTGTTTTGCAACAGCCCGGTCAAGGTCATAGCGTTGGGCCCCATATGATACTGTCGCCAAGACAAAGGCTGTCACCCGCAGTCCCAAAGTCCTAGGGTCAATCAGTGCGCGATACCCTTGGATTATGTGATTCTTCTCAAGTCTTCGAATCTTTGAATAGACCGTCGTGACTGCTACGTTGAGCTTTCTCGCAAGCTGCGTCGTCGAAGGTTGAGAGTCGTTCTGGATCATACGAAGAATCTTGAGGTCTACGTCATCTAGCTTCAAGAGGACACCTTTCGCATTTCCTACGATATTGGCACCGACAGATCGACCATTTTGTGTAGGAATTACGAAATTATACGCGAAATACTTATCAATTTTTCCACAAGTTGTCAAATTGAGCAATAACAATATGACAACGCTCGACAGCCAAGTTGTCAACATCGCCGAGTTCTGCGACGGGATCTCCCGTCTGATGAAGCAACGTGACGCTACGAACGTTCGGATAATTTCGGCTATGCAACGACTAGGCCCGCGAAATTTGTTGGAAGTGTCAAGAAGAACGAGGATACCGTTTACTTCAGTCTATAACAGGGTCAGAAAGCTTGAGCCGAATGGCAGGCGTATTGTTCACCTTCTACCTGCTCTGAGCAAATGTGGCCTCGTTTCCATGACCGTCCTGACGAAAGCGAAAGCAGGATCTGAAGATAAGGTAACTCAGGCCCTGAAGGTTCCAGGCTACTGGCGTTCCATTGCACGTTGTGAGGGAGACTTCACCCATCATTCGACGCACCAAGTACCACCCTCATTGACGAAGCAGTACCGGCAATATCTGAAAGAGATTTCACGTAGGGGATTAGGGGATTCAAATACCACCATTGTAACAGGTGACTTCCAGCCAAATGCCACCAACTTCAGCTATTACGACACTGGAAAGAGAGAATGGAAGTTTCCTTGGCACATCTGGTTAAGGGGCCTAACAAAGCAACGGGTATCGAAGGTCATTGACGACCCTAACAGTTATGATGTTCGATTGGATCGTCGAGACTTAGTGATGGTTGAGGAATTCGAGAAGGATGGTCGAGCGACTTTTGCTGACCTGTCTAAGATACTTGGAATCACTCTTCAGGCTGTCAAGTATCGATACGACAAGAAACTGCGGGTGCAGGGAATTGTCAGGAATTTCTGGATAGATTTTACTCCATACCCGCCTGAGCTGTCAGCCCTCTATGAGATCTTTGTGCAGTTCCCAAGCGGTGTGGCCATGAATAGACTCTATTCCTACCTGCCTGAACTGTTCTTTGTAATTGGATTGACTAAGGTAGTGAAAAGCGATGCATTCATTCTCAGGGTCTACATACCGGAATCACAGATAACGAACCTTTACCGATTCCTCTCCGAACTCTGCAAAAGAAAAGCCCTATTGTCGTATTCCGCGATTAGACTAAGAAGCGACACCGAACAGAGACGGACCATCCCGGAGGAAATGTTCAACGATCAGAACGGTTGGATGTTCGACTACAAGAAGAACATATCGAAATTGAAAGCGTTGGTCTAACGAGACAATAATAGCTGCTCCCGGCTCCTGTTCTCGAAGTTGAAACTCGACGAGACATTATATTGAACACTATAGCTTCGGTGAAGCATGTGTTGGTCGAAATTCCATGAGCTTAGGTGAGGAGGCAAGGCGCAACTTCAATTCCGGCTACAATTGCGCAGAGTCAGTTCTACTAGTCGTAAGCAAACAGTCCGGCTTGCCAGGAGAGGTCATCATCCCGAGGATTGCCACTGGCTTTGGAGGCGGCATCGCTCGCAACGGAAATATCTGTGGAGCATTGGCAGGGGGAGTAGCTGTCATCAGCTTGGCTTTAGGGCGCGACATGTCAACGGAAAGCCGCGACCCATGCTATCGCGCAGTGGATCAATTTTACAACGAGTTTCTGGAATCCTTTGGCGCGTATAGGTGCCGTGAGCTCACCGGGGTTGATCTTAGGACACCAGAGGGACGCCAGGCATACGAGAGCAGAATCCACAATCAACGCTGCAATCCCATTGTGGCGTGGGCCGCGGAGAGAGCCTTCCGGATTATCAGAGACACGCGGCGAACAGGAGCTCAATAACCACCATCTAAGAAGTTCAGAACCACCACACTGAAGGCGTTCCCAGAATCTGTAGCGTTGTGCGAGTTCGATACCTGAGCTGTAGACTCAGATCCTTCAAAGTCAAGGCGATATCAACTACTTTGAACTCGACCCAGTGATCCGCTTATAGAAATCGATCAATCGCCTATATGTAGTCATGCGTTTCCTTTTGAACACCAAGTGATTTCCATCTTCCTCGGCGCTCCTTGAAAGCCCAAGATCATGCTGGTCGCGTTCTTGGCGTGCTAGGCACCTATGCATCATAGAGGAGCGTGGAGTGTGAACGGGACAGCTGAGATTCTTCACGCTTTTCAACATATAAGACTGGAAAGGGATAATACGTAGGGGGAATGGCCTGCCCACCGAAAGCTTCTCCAATGGAGGCATCCGGAACGTTCTTTTCAAGCAGAATGACATACTTCAGTTTCTCATCGCCGTTAGTAGCGGCATCACAGGCGAGCTGAAAGGGCATCTTTCGATCAACGCTCTGGACTTCGATCCCAGTGTGGGGGAAGCTGAAACTACTCTGTGGGAACAGGAGATTGCGGTTCCTGCGGGCCGCACCTTCAACATCTTGGCAAGAGTTCCTCTAGACGAGGTGAGGCAACGTGTTCACTGCCGCTACATCCGATATGAGGTCCAGCTCAGGTCATCGGGATCACTGGCTGACAAGAGATCCTTCTTCCGATCTCCACGTATGGCCTCAAACTTCGCAGACCTGAAGCCTAGATCGGTGCTTGAAGAAGAGTTGAAACGCAAGAAGACCATTGCTTTTAGGGAATACCTGAAAGAGACTAGGTGAAACCTCCGCATGTCTGAACAGTTTCTTTCAACGATCGAAGAACTGATTTCCTCTCGCCTAAAGAAAGCTGAGCATAGGAAGGTTCTCAGAAATGTCTTGGTATGGGTCTATGAGGGCGGCGGCGAAGCCCTAACCGAGAACGTCAAACAGTTAGTCGATAAGATCGTGGGGGAGGAGTGAAAGATGCCTGAGTCTTTACGCATCTCCTCCATCACGATAGATGGCTTCAGAGGAGCCAACAAGAAGATTACCCTGAAACTCTCAAAGGGCCTCACGGCGATTACAGGCCCAAACGGGTCAGGAAAGACAACCCTCACTCAAGCTGTAGAGTGGGCGCTCTTCGGGTATATCAACACCTGAGGATGTTGAAGGAGAGCTACGTAGGATCATCGGCGTGAATGAGGAAGAATTCTACGCGGGAACCTACCTGCATCAAGAAGCTGTGCGCGACATCATCCTAGGCCCACCTGAAACAAGAACTGTCATAATCGACAGATTGCTTGGAATCCACCACTTGAAGGAAATATCTGATGGAATACCGCTAACCTACATCAGAAAAGCCTCACGAAATCTCGAGGACCAAATCAATAAGGGTGAAGAAATCCGAGACAACATAGTCAAATTCTCGAAGGAAAGCTTGGAGGTAAAGAAGGAAGAGCTTCGTGAAGACGGCACTACCGAGGACGAACTGAAGTTCGCTCAGATCTCCAAATCACTCAGGGGCCTCAGCGAGAACCTTCTCGCGTACGCTGAGACGGCAGGGTTAAGGATTCAGGAACTGACCGAGCCGCCACGGACGTTTGAGCTACTCGAAAAAGCGTATTCCCGCCTGAGGGAAGACTATTCACGTGTCCGAATGCAGACCGGCAAGGTAAGCCAGTCGTGGATAGAAGAGCTTTCTAAACTCAAGCCGATCCAAGCCGAGTATCAGACGCTACATGAGAAGATCCCTCTGACGGAAGCCCGAACCAAACTGGAATTGGAGAATCAGGAACTAGAAAACGAGATCCAAGTATTGCAAGCAAAGCTTCAACCGCTACGGAGACAGGCAGAGGAACTGCGACTCACCGAATCCACCTTCACCCAGCTATTGCAGCAAGCCGAAACGGCACAAAGAAAGCTCGAACAATCAGAGGAACGACTCGGCACTAAGACCCAGATAGAAGGGCAGTATGCACAAGTCGCCCAACAAATTGACAAACTGGAAAACGAACTCAAGGCCTCGCAAAGGCAACTAGAAGATGCACGCGCGGCTCTCTCCACGATCTCGCAAATTCACCAACAACTTAACCTCGAAAGATCGGACGTTCCCGAACTCCAAACAGCCCTCGAAGAAGCCAAGCAAGAAATATCAAGCATCGAGAAACGCTTCGGAATACGGACCCAGATCCAAGCCCGTCTTGAAGCTATCACCCCTGAGCTGAAGGAGAAACAGCAGATCATTGAAAGAACAGAGGCATACGATCGAGTCCTCTCCGCATCCCGCGAATACTTGGAGCAACAGGAGGAGGATACCTGCCCCGTCTGCAAGAGGCCCATAGACCACCGGGAACTTCTTGATCACGTCGTGAAGGAAATCGGAGCGTTAACGAAAGCCAAAATCATACAGACCGCGCAGGAGAACATAAAGACACTCAAACGCGAACGCACAGAGCTTGAAGAGGCCCTACGCCAGCTGGAGAAGCTCAAGAAAGAACTCGAAGACGCACAGCGACGCTTGGAACTCAGAAAGGATGCCATTACGAAGCTTGAAGCCAAGCTAGGGGAACTAAACGAGGAACTGGTGAAACAGAAACAGAAGACCGCCGAGCAGCAACTGTCCACAACCAGAGCGAAGCTAACAGAATACACAAGGAAAAAGAGCGAACTGGACAATCTCCGTCGTCAGTTTGAAGTTCTCACCCGAGAACGTGAAGACGCGGAGCTACGCCTCCGGGCTACTAAAGAAACTCTTCAGAGGCTGGGGGTCAAATTGGCCGAGCAACTAACCGCAGCCATAGCCGAAAGGCTTGGCAACCTCCAATGGGAAATCTCAACCTCGGAGACGAGGGTCGACGACCTCTCGCGAAGGCAAGGGCAGTTGCGCTCCAGACTCGTTGAAGTAGACGAAATCGAGTCTAGGTTGCACAGGTTGGATGAGCAGTTGAAGCAGTCCGTAGGTGCGGTTCGTCCAGAGGAGTGGGACAAACTACACAAGAGAATCGCTGACTTGGAATCTAACATCGACAGGCTTAGCAAGTCGCAGGAGCAGCTAGAGCTGATCGAGGATGAGATTCACAGGATGGGCAGGGTCATCGCTTACTTAGGCGACGAAGAGGCGTATCAGAAGCAAGCCGAATCCCTGCCTGACGTACGGAGAACAATCGAGAAGCTCCAAGCAAAGAAGGAGAGGCTAGCTGACCTTGAAGAAGTGCTCTCGACGATCGCTCAAGCTGCGGCAACAATCAGAGAGGACATGGCCAAGAAAAGCCTCTCAGCCTTACGGGATTCGATCAATAACTACTTCACCGAACTCCACGGCCACCGTCACTACACGAGCTTCGAACTGCAACCCGAAACGGAGAGGGGGAGACAGCTCTTTTCCTTGGTCGCCACAAGCCCTGACGGAAAGAGTTCGACATATCTCCAGACCCGTTTCAGCAACGCTCAGCTCAACATAGCGGCGTTGTCGCTGTTCCTCGCTTTCTCAGAGAAGCTACCTGGCAACATCGGCTTCACGATCCTAGACGATCCATCTCAATCCCTTGATCAGAGGCACAAGGAGGCCCTAGCCCAACAACTGGCAGAATTATCGAAGAAAAGGCAGATCATCGTCACAACCCAAGACGAAGAATTCCTATCCATGCTTGAGAAGGCATCGCCCTCCCTCAAGACCTTTGAACTCTCAGAGTGGACAACCGAAGGTTTGGCGATCAAATATCGAAGCTAGAGCAAAGCTAGTCTGCTCGACTTCCCTTCGTTCGGGATAGGAGGACAGCTATGTCCGAGGAAACACAGATTTCGCCTTCAAATAGCACCTAGCGAGTCTGGGTTAAGCATTGTCCCGGGCCGCCAAGAGTTCGCACTCAACCCGGAGGTCTGGCATTTGGCACGACCTCTGATAACGATACTTGCAGGGATACCAAACCTCATGAGGTTCGCTTGAGCCTGTGCGTACACTATCCGTTGCTCGCTAATTTCTCCAGCGTGAGCAATGCGTTGAGCGTAACCCACTTGTCCTCTCGTCCGACCCACCCGAATGATGAGTATGTTGCCGATGGCCATGGAACTTCTCGGACCCAGCGACCCTTCGAATTGCGCTTTGCCAATAGAAGGTGAAGTGCGTCCTTCATTCGCTCGTCGTCCGTGATGCCTGCCCTAGTGATGGCCCGCAGTCCTCTCAGGATATCGTAGGCCACCAGCCAAGGGGCCCGTAGTCTGACGTAGTCGGGTCTTATGATCTTCCAGCCATGATGATCCGCTTTGTATAGCCGATGCATGAGAAGGAACTCGCAGCTGCCCTGGATCGCTCGTCTGACATCGCTGCTCCGAGAATGGGCGGAATACTCGATCAGACCATCGAGGGCGCAAATCGTCCCCATAAAACAGCTGTGCTTGTCAAAGCGATGATAGCCAAAAGACCTGCATCCCCAACCGCCATCCCCTTCTTGGAAGGACAGTAGATGATCAACCGCTCTGCCGATCCTTGGGTCCCCGGCCCAGCCCAAGCGACATAGCGCCGCAACCACATTTCCGTTCAGACATCCTGCGAGACGTGCCCAGTCGTCCCCGCGATTGCGCGTCGTGCCACTGTAGAAGGCTCCAGATGATTTCTGGAATCTGAAGGCGTAATCACACATCTTGCGCACGGAAGGAATCGACGGATCGATTTCCGTCTGCGAGAGTATCAGGAGTTGCCAGACTGTTGACTTGTGCTTGGGCAGGTACCATGTCCGGCCGCTATCCCAACCGCCGTTTCGTTTCTGCCTAGCCAAGATCTTCCGGATAGGTTGCCACGTGTGAATCTTGGTTCTTGCTTCGACAGCTTCTTTTCTGCGAGGAGACGTTCCGAGCAGCTTAGTGAGAGCTAGGTATTTCACGCCCGGATTCTCTTCCTCAAGAAGCCAGTCCACGACACTCCTATCGAGTAGAGTTGACGAATCATACGTCCGCGTACACAACTTGACCCCTGGGAAAAAGATCGTCTTCCCTAGAGAAGGATTTTGACCTGTTCCGGAATCCACACTTGTGCTGAGTGTGAACACATCATTCTCCGGGACAGCTAGGCCCGAGTCGTCGTCGGGTTATCTGGTGCGCACACAGAAGCAAACCACTCCTGCTAATGATCATCACGGCCGTCGGCGAGTAGCTTGGTGCAAGCACAGCCCTCGGGATCATACGGCTGAAGGTGTAGAGGAGCAGATCGAAGAAGCGATCGAAGGCATAACGATGGTCACAATGCTGCCATCAAGTGGCGCCATGAAAGAGAGCCGTCCATTTGTGATCCGATTCTTCATCAATCCTGGCAACTGCGAAGCTTGAACTCCTCCAGGATATTGAGGCTCAGTCCACGTCTTTTCCACATAGTGAAAGGCCGAGAGACTAAACCCTCACTACCAATCCCGCTCGGTGTCTGTCCTTCGCTAATCACACGGGCACACAACATACTGACTGGGCAATGACGTTCTTCGATGCACTTATCTTGGCTAATGCTGATGAATCGCATGACAGGTGACTGATCGGTAACGAGAGCAGCTTTGATGAGAGAGGCCCCGTGGAAAGGGTTCCACTTAGATGGGTATTGATCGTGTG
>Ga0209314_10000182_pt1 | contig 27369 bp, 18 predicted proteins | sample I19B2metaG_FD_184146 | JGI IMG/M metagenome (GOLD analysis project Ga0209314, IMG submission 184146) | Lake sediment bacterial and archeal communities from Gulf of Boni, Indonesia to study Microbial Dark Matter (Phase II) - ​I19B2 metaG... | ecosystem: Environmental > Aquatic > Freshwater >... | reverse complement strand
GTTTTATTGAATAGCACGAGCCGTATGACGGGAGACTGTCACGTACGGTTCTGTGAGAGGCTTAGGGGTGAAAGTCCCCTTTGCCTACTCGGCGGTTAAGAAATTAAATAGATATGAAGACCTGGAATTTCGGAATTATAGGAGCCGGACTAATTGCTGATTTTCACGCAAAAGCTATTTTTAGTCTCCCAAATGCCCGGCTTGCGGGAATATGTGGAACAAACAGTGAAAAGGTTCAGAAACTGGCAGTAAAATACAATTGCAAAGCATATGCTGACTGCAGTCAGATGCTTGAATCACCTGATATTGAAGTTGTAACGGTTGCTACACCAAGCGGTGCTCATATGGAGCCTTCAATAAGTGCTGCTGAGCATGGTAAGCATGTGATTTGTGAAAAACCCCTTGAGATATCCCTTGAAAGGATTGACAGAATGATAGAAGCTCATCACAAAGCCGGAACTTCACTTGGCGGGATATTCAATTTCAGGTTCCATGATACTTTAAAATATATAAAAAGTGCTATTGATTCAGGACGATTCGGGAGGATTACCTGTGCCTCTGTTTTTGTACCGTGGTGGAGACCTGAAAGCTACTACAGGGGAAGCTGGCATGGGACTATGGCTCTGGATGGAGGAGGCGCGATGATGAATCAGTCGATTCATATGGTTGATATTCTTCAGTATCTGATGGGGCCAGTTGAGTCATTGCAGGCATATTCCGGAACACTTGCCCATGAAATTGAGGCTGAAGATACTGCAACATGCATACTGCGATTCAAATCCGGGGCACTGGGAATGATTTATGGGACAACTGCTTCATTTCCCGGACAATTCAGACGCCTGGAGATAACCGGTACAAAAGGTACAGTTATACAAGTGGAGAACAGTTTTAAGGTCTGGCAGTTTGAAGATCAGTCGGATTATGACAAAGAAATCCTTACAAAATTCGGAAAAGTTGAAGGTGGCGGTGGTGTATCTGATCCTGCTGCGATTCCGTTTGAACCTCATGCATTAAACATTGCATCTTTTCTGAATTCACTTGATAACGGAAAAGAATTTGAAATAAGCGGTACTGAAGCCCGAAAGGCAGTTGAGATAGTTCTTGGTATTTATAAAGCTGCCAGAAGCATGCGCCCGGTTTATTTTGGATAAAATATTTATTTAACCACAAAGGCTCTCAAAGGAAATCACGAAGGCACACAAAGAAATAAATATATCTAATTGGTATTAGTGGTCATAAGCTGTACAGATATACAGGTCATTATTATTACGTGCGAATACCAGAATGGTTTTACCATCGGACAATTTTACCTCTTTGATATCCCTGACTTCACCTTTTACAAATATTCCGCTTTCAGTGTCCTTCATGCTTGTGAATTCTCCTTTTCCGTTGCCTGCCAGCAATAAACCTTTCCCTGCATCCTGTTCTCCGAACTTGATCCTGGTACCGGTAAAGTTTCCACCCAGAAGAATATCATTGCAGCCATCGTTATTATAATCCCCGGATTCAATTGCATATACCGGAAAATACTGTGCTTCTCCTGGTAACGGGATCATCTTAAAAGTTTCATTGCCCAGATTTTCAATATAGCAGCTTGAAAAAATGGTTGCCTTAAGCAAATAGGCATCCCTGAGCTCCTCAGGTGAGAAGATATCATTAATTGTCTGATCAGCGTATGACTGGTAATCAGGATATTTATTTTTTATAAAGGGGAGCTGAGCCTGCAGATCGTCTTTTGCATAGAAGGGGTAACTAATGCCCTGGACATAATAACACATTATGGCATCAAGAGTTCCGTTATTGTCAAAGTCCTTTGAATATATGGTAGCAGGTTCACTTTCTGAAACCTTTATTCTGGTGTTCAGTCCCATGTTACCGGCAACAAAGTCGATGTCGCCATCCTTGTCAAAATCGCAGGCATTCAATGAGTTCCACCATCCTTGTGAATCCTTCAGTCCACAGGATTCTGTTATCTCAACCAGGCTACTGCCGGTATTTTTGAAAACTCTTATTTTCATCCATTCCCCTGCAATGATAAGATCGGTCTTTTTGTCACAATTAAAATCGGTCCAGATAGCATCAGTAACCATACCTGCTTCGACAAGAGATCTGTTATATTTTTCAGTGACATCTTTAAAATAACCTTTTCCGTTGTTTTCAAGGATATAACTCCGGGGACTAAGGGGATATGAGCCGGGAATTACTCTTCCTCCTACAAACAGGTCCAGATCGCCGTCATTATCCGGATCTGCTGCCACTACGCAGGAACCGCTGGTCAGCATAAGCGGAAGACGATCAGTTTCTTTTGTAAAATTGCCACGTCCATCGTTTATATACAAACGGTCCTGGAGCTCAGGTGAGTTTGATTCAAATTCATTTCCGCCGCTTACAACATAAAGATCCAGATCGCTGTCACCATCACAATCGAAAAACAAGGCCCCGATATCTTCACTGTTTTTGTCGGTTTCAAAATCTTCCTGCCTGCTTAATTCAAATGAACCTGATTTATTATGAATATAAAGTTTGCCCGAAGTCCCTGCAGCTCCGCTGAACCACAGATCTTCCAGTCCGTCGTTGTTCACATCCCCTTTGGCGATATGAGGACCCTGTGTCGAAAGGAAGTGAGGCAGCAGAATCTGTTTCCTGAAATCAACATAGTCATTTTCAGTGTGTTTAAAATCAATAATACTATTGGCAGGTACCGGAATGAACAACGGTTTTTTTCCCGGTTCCTGTTTCGGATCGACAGGCTCTGCATCGCGGTTACGGAGAATTATGGTCTGGTCTGCCTTCAGGGATGCCAGAACCTGCTCAGTCAGATCGGGCCAGATAACCTTAAGCTCATCAATATTATCAGCATCCCCCAATCCGAATATCAGTTCATGATTCACCGATGACATATATCCTCTTGATGGCTGGAATTCCTGGACCTGGAGTTTGTCCTTATACCTGATTTCCACCCTGGCCCCAATGCCTCCCTTGTTCTGACCGTAGCTTTCAAGCTTTATCTTAAGATAGTGATATGAATTTATTTTTTCTGAATTGTTGCGATAAACGCCGGCATAGCCATTTATTACATTGGTAATCAGATCCAGGTCACCATCATTGTCGAGATCTGCATAAGCTGTTCCATTTGAAAGCGATGGTTGTTCATCGCCCCATAATTCAGTTACATCTGAAAAAGTATAATCACCGTTATTTTTGAAAATGTAGTTTTTAAGGATTGTTGCAGGGATCTTTAAAGTCACTTCATATTTTGACAGAAAAGGCATATTTCTTTGCTGCCTGCCCATCTGTTCAGCCGAAAACATAATGGCATCCATATAAGTGCTGTTCCTGCCATAACCATTACTTATATACAGATCCTTCAGGCCGTCATTGTCGAGGTCACACAGGAGAGGGGACCAGCTCCAGTTGGTTGCAAAAACACCTGCATATTGCCCGATTTCTGTAAAATATTTTCCCCCGTTGTTGATCTGAATCATATTGCGGGTAGTCTGGTTATAGAATCCGGTTTTCTTAAGAATAGAATATTTATCGTAATTATCAGGCCCTGCAACGAGCTTGTTTTCATAATTATCTTCGGGATCCATGTCAAGTGTGAAAAGATCTATCATCCCGTCATTGTTTACATCTGCAGCATCGCTGCCCATTGAGGAAAGAGAAATATGATCAAAATATTCTTCCAGCTTTTCTGAAAAAGTACCATCCTTTTGATTGATATAGAAATAATCCTGTTCGGAATAATCATTGCAGATATATATATCGGGCCATTTGTCGTTGTTGAAATCAGCTATTGCCAGACCAAGTCCGAAATTCATAATATTGGTTATCATTCCGGCTTCCTTGTTGGCATTTACAAACTTTTTACCGGTATTCTTATATAAATTGTGTTCCAGTACAGGATTGTGCATCCTTTTTTGCGAGGAGTCTGTTCTGGCATACTCTTCCAGGGAATGATTTATTACAAAGAGATCCAGATCTCCATCCTTGTCATAATCAAAAAAAGCACTGTGGGTTGAATAGCCATCATCATCAATTCCCCAGGCAGCTGCACTTTCCGTAAAGGTAAGGTCTCCGTTATTTATATATAGCAGATTTTTTCTGAATGCAGGTCTGCCATCCGTGGAACATGCAACGTATATATCGAGAAAGCCGTCACCATTAATATCAGCCATTGAAACGCCTGTATTCCAGTGCCCGTTTCCATTTACTCCGGCAAATTTGGTTATATCCTTAAACCTGAAATCTCCCTCGTTCAAGTATAACCTGCTTTCAACAAAGTTGCCACAGAAGTATAAATCAGCCAGTCCGTCATTGTTGATATCCCCGGCAGCTACCCCGGCACCGTTAAACAAGTATCCATAATCCAGAATATTAAATTCCTCACTTTCTTCAATCCTGTTATTAAAGGTGATGCCAGTTTCTTTGTAGGATAATGACGTAAAGAGTTTATCATTATCGTTATTACATGAGGAATTACTTATTAATGAGAGGAATAATATAATATTAAGAGAATTATTTTTCATTGTAATGGGTAAAATATTCGAGGCAGTTAATTGATGAGAGTATCTGCATTTACGGACAAATATATTTATAAGATTTTGAAATGTTATAACCTGTCTTGAATGAATGGTTATTACCTTCATTATTTGCCAGGTGATATTATTATAATATGAGTATCAGGAGAAATACTAAAAATATGAAATTTACCTCCCCCCCCAAGGGCATAGACGTAAACTTAAGACTTTTTCTGTTGAAATTGAGGGATAGAAAAAGTTTCCCCTCCTTTTGAAGGAGGGGTGGCCGGGACAGTTGATTATCTGATTTTTACAAGGTTCATTTCCCGGCCGGGGTGGTTGATTATTTGATTTTTTTACATTCATTTCTGTTGATAACAAAAACTGATTCACATAAAAGTTTTAAATTATCTGGATCATCTTTTGGATAAGATGTAACTCTGCTACTGTTCTAAGATTCGAAAACAGATTGGATTTAAAAGACTTTTAATATTTAGTCTGATTAATTCATAAATATTATTAATGTGCTGTATTTCTTTGTGTTACTTTGTGATGACCTTCGTGAGACTTTGTGGTAAAAATTAATTAACCACAAAGGAATCAAAGGTTTACACAAAGGCTCACAAAGTCGATGAATAATAAATGTTAGAATGGAGATAATGAAAGATTTAAGAAAAACAAAGAATATAATTATTAAAATCAACCACCCCGGCCGCAAAGAAGCATAGCAACAATTTAATAAACATTGTGTTGCGGCCACCCCTCCTTCAAAAGGAGGGGAAACTTTAGCTATCCATCAACTTTCCCTAAAAAAGTCTTAAGTTGACGGCTATGGGATTTAGGGGTGGATTCCGTCAACAGATATAGAAAAGAAACTTAAACTATATTATTCAATCCGCATAATCAGATTCCTATAATATAATTAATTCCGATCAAATAATTGTTTGGAATAATACACAGGAAAGCGATGAAATAAATTATCTCTAACAATATTTTAAGTAAAAATGATCAAAACCATTGGTTTATTAAAAAAAATTAACATATTTTAGTATTGTAATAGTTAATCTAATCTCACTTAAATGCAATAAGATATGTAAGAAACAGAAAATCAAATTATTAACTAAGAAGTCAGGACAGACTCAAAAATCAACCAATACATTTTTTAAATCACATTATCTTTAAACTAACATTTATTAACCTAAATTCTAACCATGAGAAAAATCACAATTCTGCTTGCTTTGCTGCTATTTGCAGTATCGCAGGGTGCATTTGCGCAGAAAACCATCACGGGAAAGGTTACCAGTTCCGAGGATGGACTTGGTATGGCAGGAGTTCCTGTTGTAGTCAAGGGTACAACGGTAGGTACTGCCACAGATGTTAACGGATCATTTTCACTTAGTGTGCCAAATGATGCCGCAACACTGGTTGTTTCTTTTATCGGCATGAAGACAGTTGAGTTACCTATTGGAACACAGACTGTTTTTAATGTTTCTCTTGAGCCAGAGGTTTTGGCACTGGGTGATGTTGTTGTAACAGCACTTGGTATTTCCCGTCAGGCCAAGGCTCTTACATATGCAACACAGACTGTTAGTGCAGAGCAACTTGCCGAGGCAAGAAGCATAAATCCTGTGCAGAGCCTTAGCGGAAGAGTAGCCGGTTTGTCCGTTACAAACGCCAGCCAGGGTGTTGGCAGTGAATCAAAAGTACTCCTCAGGGGTAACCGTTCAATCGCCGGTAGCAGCCAGCCTCTTTATGTTATTGACGGTATTCCGATGGGTGGTATAGCAAACATCTCACCCGATGATATAGCTTCAATAAATATCATGAAAGGTGCCAACGCTGCAGCTCTTTACGGAAGCCGTGCAAACAACGGTGCTATTATCATTACAACCAAATCAGGGGCCGGCCTTGGTGAAGGAGTGCTTGTTGATCTTGGTTTTACATTCCAGGCATCCAATGCTTATTACCTTGATAAGGAGCAGAATAAGTACGGACAGGGAGCAAATGGAACCTATGGCCCAACTTCAACAGTCTCCTGGGGACCCGAAATGACAGGACAGCAGGTAATCCACTGGACTCCGGACCCGAACCATCCGCTGTATCAGCAGAACTACGCCTTTGAAGCTCAGCCTGATAATATAACGGACTGGTTCCAGACAGGCCTCGAACTTGCTACCAACCTCCAGGTTGTTATGAATACAAAGAACACCAATACAGCACTCTCATATACAAATACTGAAGCAAGAGGCGTAATGTCCACAAACAACCTTCACAGACATAACATCAACCTCAGATTTGGTTCCACATTCAAAGAAAAACTGGTGGTCGACTCAAAGATCACAATGATAAAGGAGAATGTTGAAAACACATTCTGGGGCGGTGAAAGTTTTGAGAATCCGATGAGGTATCTTTATATGCTTCCGAGAAACCTTCGAACAGTTGATATTGAGCAGTTCGAGTATAAAACTCTTGGTGGCCTTAACAGGCAGCATGGATGGAGATGGAACGACAACGGTACAGGCAACCCTTACTGGTCGAGAGAGAGAATTCTCAAGCCAAGAGACACCTGGAGATCAATTGGTATGATTAGCCTGAAATACAATATCACCAAGGATCTCTCCATTATGGGACGTTCAGCTATTGATGCTACTTTCAACAGTTTCGAATACAAGTACTATAATGACACTTACACCACAGCCATACAGGGTGGATACGATAAGTATAATAATTCATCTTATGGGTGGAACTCAGATGCTCTTATCACATATAAGAAATCATTCGGTGACATAGCTTTTGATATAAACGCAGGTGCTAACCATTATAATACGGAGTATCAGCAGATTTACGGTACAGGAAGGGTCTTCAATATGGAAAACTTCTTTGCACTCAGCAATACTGCCGATCCGAGACCATCAGAAGCTTACAGCCGCAAAGTTGTAAATTCAGTTTACGGTTTCGGAGAGATATCATGGAGAAATGCTCTTTTCCTGAACCTCACCGGAAGAAATGACTGGAGCTCCACACTTCCGGCTGACAACAGGTCATATTTCTATCCCTCAGTAGGTTTAACCGCAGTGCTTGATGAACTGATCACTATGCCTGCAGCAATAAATCTGCTCAAGCTGAGAGCTTCATATGCTATAGTGGGTAACGACACAAGCCCTTACAGGCTATCAAGGACAGCTTCTATTGCAACCGGTGGGGTTCTTACACTCAGCAACCAGCTTCCAAATGCCAACCTGAAACCCGAAACTACAAAATCATTAGAAGTTGGATTTGACCTCAGGGTTATCGAAAAAATCAGACTAGGATTTACCTTGTATCAGACAAATACTTACGACCAGCTTTTTGCAACTCCTGTGCCAGCTACTTCAGGTGTAGCTAGTATATTCCAGAATGGAGCCGATATTCAGAACAGGGGTGCTGAGATAACACTTGGAGCCGAAATTATTTCAACAGGAGATTTCTCATGGGATATCGACATTAACTGGGCAAAGAATAACAGCGAGGTGCTTGAAATTGCCGAGGGATTCAATGTTCTTTCATACGGTACTGACTTTATAAGGGAGTACAAGCTTGTTGCCGGTGAACCCTTTGGTGAAGTATATGCCAAGTCATGGCTGAGAGATGCCAATGGCAATGTAATAATTGGTCCGAACGGTGTTCCAAGGATCACACCCGGTATGTCGGTACCAGTTGCTAACTTCAATCCCGATTTCCTTGCAGGTATGACAAACACCCTTCGCTATAAGAGCTGGAACTTCAGCGCTCTGATCGACTGGAGACAGGGGGGTACATTCATTGCATTTACGGAAGCAATTCGGGCAGGAAGCGGTATACAGGACTATACCGAAGACTTCAGAGCAGCCAATTCACTTCTTTTCGGAAGGGATGTTTTCCAGGGAGAGAAAGGGGTTACCGATACAGGTGCTGAGAACACAGCTACAACCAACTCCGAGGTTTTCTGGAACAACGTTGGCGGACGTAACAACCCTACCGGTGGGGCATTTGTAAGAGATGCATCCAATATGAGAATCAGAGAGGTTGTTCTGGGTTATGATCTTCCCAAGGAGATCGTGAGCAAGACTTTCTTCCGTTCAGCCAGAGTATCATTGGTTGGCCGTAACCTTTTGTTCCTTATGAACAAAGCCGAGTATACTGATCCGGAGATTATGATAAGTACTGCTGATTCAGCCGAGGGAGAGAATGCATTTGCATTCCCGACAAACCGGACTTACGGGTTCTCACTTAATTTCGGCTTTTAATTAATAAATTTTAAAAAGCAATATATTATGAAAAATCTATTAAAGCTGTTAATTGTTCTGCTGATAGCTGTCGGCTACACAGGCTGTACAGAAGAATTCGACGAGATAAACACCAATCCCAAGGCGATTACACTCGATAAACTTGACCAGTCCAACTACGGATTCATAGTCAGGAAAGCACTGATCTCCCCTTTATATTGCGCGAGCACAACCGGTTCAAACGGGATGCAGTTGATCCAGTCACTCCATTTTGATGTTTATTCAAACTACTGGGCAACCACAACCCCAAACTTCCTCTCCGACAGGAACGTTATGGTAGGAAGTTGGCAGAATGGGATGTTCAATGCTTTCTATGCAGGTGAAGCCGCCCAGATCAAGTACATGGAAGACTTTGCAAGAAAAGCAGGTCTGAAGGGTGAACTTGCCGTTGCGAAAATTTGGAAGGTTTATATATACCTGAGGTATACCGACCTTCTTGGTCCGATTGTATATTCACAGTATGGTAATATGCAGAAAACTGTACCATATGACAAACAATCAGATGTTTATAAAAACTTCTTCCTTGAGCTTGATAGCGCTGTAACTATCCTCAAGCAGAATGCCGGTGGTACTTCAGCTACCATATCCTCATTTGATCCGATCTACCAGGGAAAATATGATAAATGGCAGAAAATGGCCAACTCTCTGAGATTAAGGATTGGTATGAGGATAGTCTACGTGGATCCGGCAACAGCAAAAACACAGTGTGAGAAAGCTGTTGCAGATGGCCCCATTACCGCAAATGCTGATAACGGGTGGTTAACCACCACCACCACCTTCCCTAACCCCTACAACACTATCAGTTCCTGGGGTGAGTACAGGATGAGCGCTGACATGGAAAGTATCTGTAAAGGTTACCTCGACAAGAGGATCACAACCAGGTTCAGTCCTGCAAAAACACCTGATAATACCGATGATCCTGCAGGTGTTTCGTTCCCTTATGAAGGACTTCTGAATGGTCAGACAAAGAACGACAGGACTGCTGTTTCTTATAATACTCTCATGTCAGATCATCAGCCTGCATACCTGAAAGTTGGTGACAAAGGACCGAACTGGCATGTGATGAGAGCAGCTGAAACTTCATTCCTGAGAGCTGAAGGAGCTTTGCGTGGATGGGCTATGGGGGGAACTGCCCAGCAGTTCTATGAAGATGGTATAAAACTGTCACTTGCAGAAAATGGTTTGGACAATCTGAATATGAAGGGTGAAGACTATATTACAAGTAGCTTAACCCCTGCAAGTCCGGGTATTGATAAGAATACTGTAAGACCAAATGTTGTAACTGATCCTGCCAGCACAGTACCAATAAAATGGGATGCAGCAGGTACGCTCGAATATAACCTTGAGCAGATCATAACACAGAAATGGCTTGCTTTGTTCCCTGACAGTGAGGAGGCATATGCAGAAAGAAGAAGGACTGGATATCCTAAACTTTTACCACGTGTTGAGAGTGAAAACCCCGATGTTCCACGGGAGAAAGTTCCTTACAGGGCTCTTTACTGGACTGCGGAATATACCAACAACAAGGCAGAAGTTGAAAAAGCTATAACTCTTCTTAATACTGAAAGTGCAGCTGCTAACGGTGACAAAGCTTCTACCAGACTATGGTGGGATAAGAAACCAGGTAATTAATTGATTGCCTCAGACTGATTAAATCAGTATAAATGCGAAAGGGTGTCTCAGCGAGACACCCTTTTTATTTACAGTGTGAGTGTTAACTCGCTCTCGCTCTCACTCAACCAAATGAATTATATAGGATTAAAATTAGAGATTTCTGATTAATCCGAATAGCATTCTTGAAATCTCTTCAAGTTTCTTCTCATAATCAAGAAATTTGTTCTGATCTATTTCTTTGGTTTCAAAAAGGTATTCTAAAATTGCCGCACATTCAAAAGCGCTCCCCCTTGCTATTATAAAGAAGTTCTTTCTATCCTTATTGCTGAACCTTGAAGTACCTTCAGCAATATTCAGCATTATGCTGAAGGTAGCCCTCCTAAGCTGATCATTAGTAATTCTATCGAAATTCTTCTCTCCAATAATTTCAGTAATTTCTTTACAGAAATATTTAGATTTTTGGTATACCTCAAGTTTTTGAAAATCCCACATAATAAATAAGGATTTAAGTTAGCACCAGATCAAAAAAACGAGACATCCTAAATATACTAAATAAGTGTGAGTGTGAGAGTGTGTGTGAGGAAAAAAGAGATGAGAGTGTTCGCTCTCGCTCTCACTCTCACTCTTTTTTCAGTACCCGGAGCCGGGATCGAACCGGCACAGTATTGCTACCACTGGTGTTTGAGACCAGCGCGTCTACCAATTCCGCCATCCGGGCTTAATTGTCTTGCGGTCTTATGGTCTTGCGGTCCTGCGGTCTGCGAAAATAGGAATTTTTTTTAACTTAACATCCCCCTGCCCCCTTCAAAGGGGGAATTTTGGAAAGAAGCCCTGAGCCGTGCCTCGGGGACTTGTGTCATTATTTTTTATCTTCTTTCAGTTCCATGATTTCCACTTTCCGAAAGTCAATAGGATGACTCTCAGCCTGAAGACAGATGTAACCATCTTTAATTAAAGTCCCTTCTGCAAACGGATATCCATCAGGAACACTGTTGCCTCCAACCTGCGGGTAATTGTAGCTTAATACTGTATCCCCTTCCAGTATATGATATATGGCTTTGTCCCCTCTGACAATAAATTCAGCTGTTACCCAGACATCTCCATGATAGGTTTTTGAGGTTGATTCATTGCAGTGTTGAGTGATGAGCATACCGTTCATTACAATATTGGTTCCGGGAGAACATACATTAGAGGTATGTCTTTCTGCAATTCCGTCACCTCCCAGAAACTGGGCTTCAATTGAGACGGGAAAATCCTGGTTGACTCCCATTGATGCAGCTGATTGTGAATGGAGCATTACCCCGCTGTTTCTGAATGCCCAGGAGGGGCCTTCGGGACATTGCTCACCCACGAAACTGTACTCTATCCTTAGTTTGTAATTTGAGAAAGGTTTGTTATAGAAAATATGTCCGAACTCGTTGTTGAATTTTTCATACTGGTCATACCGTACTTTCATTAAACCATCTTCAACTCTGAAAGTGTTTTTATAATTTACATTCAGTTCAGAACCCTTGATCTTGATATCCCAGCCGGTAAAATCTTTACCGTTAAACAGGCTAATCCATTCTTCTTTAGGGGCGTTATTGGTACAGGACGTAAGTGATATCACAGATATCAAAAGAAGTAGCCAGAATTTATTCATATCAATTATTTGTTTTAATGATTTGATTATAAAAATGTTATGTTTGTCTTTATTAAAACCCACCCCTAACCTCCCGCTAATGCGGGACAGGCTCTCCCAAGAGGGGAACCCCATTATGGTATCTCTCAGTCTTCCTCCCCTCCATTTCTCCCCCTCACCCAATCTCCTCTTCTCCCAGTCACCCTTTCACAATTTCTCCCAGTCACCCCTTCTCCCCCTCAATCTTCACCAACATTTCCCGTATAGCAACTTCAATCCCCTCAGCGTCATAGCCGCATTCCCTGTAAAGCTCGTCCTGTGTGCCATGTTCAACAAAATAATCCGGTATGCCAAGCCGCCTTATTTCCGCACGGTAGCTATTATCTGACATGAATTCAGCTACAGCACTGCCAAATCCACCCTTCAGGATACCGTCTTCAACCGTTATTATATACCTGAATTTATTAAATATATCATTCAGGGCAGCTGTATCCAGAGGAGCTATAAACCTCATGTCATAATGGGCTATTGAGAACTTTTCACCATCCAGCTTCTTTAATACTTTTGCTACTGTATTCCCCGGATAACCAATTGATAACACAGCGATATCTTTTCCTTCTTTCAGAAGTCGGGCTTTACCTGTTTCAATCTCGCTGAACGGCTGAAACCAGTCCCTGTGTACTCCTCTGCCTCTTGGATATCTGATTGAAAATGGGCCTCTGTTTTTTTCGAGCTGTGCGGTGTAAAGAAGGTTCCGCAATTCCTTCTCATCCATTGGTGCAGAAATAACCATGTTCGGGACACTTCTCATAAATGCCATATCGAAGAATCCATGATGTGTTGCGCCATCTGCACCTACAAGCCCTCCTCTGTCAACACAGAATACGACATGAAGTTTCTGAAGAGCAACATCATGAATTATCTGGTCATATGCTCTTTGCAGAAATGATGAATAGATATGGCAGTAGGGGATAAGGCCCTGGGTTGCCAGTCCTGCCGAAAAAGTGACTGCATGTTGTTCTGCAATACCGACATCATAAACCCTGTCAGGCATTTTGTTCATCAGTATGTTAAGTGAACTGCCTGTCGGCATTGCAGGGGTTATAGCTCTGATCTTTGAATTTTGTTCGGCCAGTTCCTGTATTGTTCTGCCAAAAACCTCCTGGAATGTTAGTATTGAATCCTCATCCGGGGTGGTAATTATTACGCCTGTCTGTTTATCAAATTTGCCCGGAGCATGAAAGGTCGTCTGATCCTCTTCGGCATGCCTGAATCCTTTTCCTTTAATTGTCATGCAATGAAGCAACTTAGGGCCAGGGATCCTTTTCAGGTCCTCAAGCACTTTTGTGAGGTGCATCACATCATGACCATCGATAGGTCCGAAATATCTGAAATTCAATCCTTCAAACAGGTTGCTCTTGTCAAGTATTGTGCTTTTGAATCCGGCTTCAAGCTGTGCAGCCAGCCTTCGTGCACCGGTTTTATGTCTGCCGAAAACCCCAAGCATATTCCAGACTTTATCTTTAAACCTGTTATAGGTTTTACTGGTCGATATATCAAGCAGGTATTCTTTCAGTGCACCGACATTTGCATCGATTGCAATGTTATTGTCATTGAGGATAACAAGAAGATCGGAATTTCCTATTCCTGCATTATTGAGACCTTCAAATGCCTGGCCTGCAGTCATTGCACCATCGCCTATCACTGCAACAATATTCCTTTTTTCACCCTTTGCCTTTGCAGCAATTGCCATTCCGAGTGCAGCAGAAATGGAGGTTGAGGAATGTCCTGTTCCGAAAGCATCATATTCACTTTCTGTCATTTTCGGGAATCCGCTTAATCCCTTATACTTCCTGTTTGTTGAGAAAATATCGCGCCGTCCGGTAAGGATCTTATGTCCATAGGCCTGATGTCCGACATCCCAGATTATCTTATCGTGAGGAGTATTGAAAACATAGTGAAGGGCCACCGTTAATTCCACAACTCCAAGGCTGGCTCCGAAGTGACCCGGATTGTTGCATACAACATCAATAATAAACTGTCTCAGCTCAGCACTGACCTGAACAAGCTGTTCAGGCTTAAGCTTCCTGAGATCGGCAGGGGAATCAATTTTACTGAGCAGGTTTGCCTTTTGTTCCATCCGGGTAATTAGAAGAAATAACCTGCAAATATACTAATTATTATTCGCGGGTGTTTTAAGAGGCTTACACACCTTTTTCTTATTTTTGCCACATAAACCACATGGCAAATAACAATTTTTCAGATAATTGGTTGTTATATATATAACAGATAATTTAATAGTATGAAGATAAAGATATATCAGACCTGGATTATTGCTTTAACAGTAATATCAGTTGTTTCCTGTGTGTCCGGCAAAAAGTACAGCAGCCTGAGTGATACAAGTAAGCAGTATATGAATGAAAGGGATGATTTCAAGGAGAAAAATATTGGGCTTGAAATGAAGACCAGTGAGCTGGAATCAAAACTTGCCTCGCTCGAAAAAGAATCTGCCCGGCTTAAAAAGGAGATTACTAAAGTTGAGGCAGAAAGGGATAAGGCTCTTGGCGATTACAATACTATTTCTTCAAGGTATAATGAACTTCAGAATGCACAGGAGGACCTTATAAAAGGAAATGTAAGGGAGACACAGAAGCTTCTGGAAGAGCTGAAAGCAGCACAGGAAAACCTTCAGAAAAAGGAGGATCTTCTCAGGCAGTTATCCCAGTCGCTCGACAGCAAAAAAGCTTCCCTGGATGAACTCAATTATGAACTGGAAAAGAGGAATGCGAGGTTAGCAGAACTGGAAAAGATTCTTGATGCACAGAAGAAAATTGTGGAGGAGCTTAAGAATAAGGTTTCGGAAGCATTACTGGGTTTTGAAAATAACGGACTAACAGTTACCATGAAGAATGGTAAGGTATATATATCTCTTGATGAGAAGTTACTGTTCAAATCGGGCAGTTATGAGATTGATGCCAATGGAAGAAATGCCCTTAAGAAACTTGCAGGTGTACTTGAAAAAAATCCGGATATTCAGATAACAATAGAGGGTCATACGGATAATGTTCCCTATAACCCCGGATCAGGGCAACTTCGTGATAACTGGGATCTTAGCGTCAAGCGCGCCACAACAGTAGTAAGGGTGCTTCTTGAAGGTTCAAAGATTGATCCGAAAAGGCTTACTGCATCAGGGAGAAGTGAATATCTGCCTGTTGATGAGAGAAACAGCTCTGATGCCCGTCAGAAAAACCGGAGAACAGAGATCATCCTTACGCCGGACCTTACCGAGTTGTATGAGCTGATAAATAAATATTAGGAGATTGCGGATATTTTGAAATTGTAACCGTCAACCTGAGAATCTAGATCTATTAACCACAGAGGTCACAGAGAAAACCACAGAGGTCACAATGGAATAATAATCAAGGCTTTACCTTCGTGACCTTTGTGAGAACTTTGCGCCCTTTGTGGTTAAAAATTATTTAGTCATCCGAAATTATTCCGAGAATTCCTGAAGATTCACCTTCATGTTCCTGAGTTCCTGGAGGAGATTGTCTTCGGGTCGCAGGAAATCCTGATCTCCCCAGAAGAGAGGATCATAACTGTTTATCACTTTTGAGAATACCGAATGAACGGGTGCAACTTCATCGCGGTCGAAACGTGTTACATTGTTAAGTTCAATATCTGTAACAGCAAGTTCAAAGAATACTGTAAACGGGGAATTGAATACCCTTCTTTTTTTCTTTGAAGCAAACTGCAGGTCACCCCTTACATGGCTTAAATAGTATAGCCCGTTAACCTTACGGTAGCTTACAGAATATTTTACAGATACAGGCCATGTGGAAAAACCACGGGTGGAATTTGCAATAAATGAGTCTTTCATTTTGAAAAGAAAAGCCTCATTTAGTTCAAATTCTGCATTGAGGATAGCATAATCAACAGTATTAATATAAACTGTTCCTTTATAAAGCGGAAGATCTATATCTTCTCTCTGTTCAAAGTCGATTGAGTAGGCAGATTCATCTTCCCAGGTCACTATATCAGTCATTCTGAAACTGTAATCCTGCATTGTTTCAGGATTTATGAAATCAAAGGTTTTTTTAACACCGTCAAGTTCCATGCATGTGTTAAGGCCTGCTTTAAGCCTTACGGTGAGGGTATCCTTTTTCCCGGAATTTTCAATCTTTCTGCTTTTAAGAACCTTTATCTGGTCTCCCAGAATAGAACCGGAATATGAACTCTTATATATTTTCAGAATGGCTTCGGAATAGTTTTGAAGGTATCTTCTTTTTAATACTCCCTCTCTGTAAAATCCTGTAAGGTATGCAGGGCTTCTGCTGTAATTCTCAGGAATTGCCCTCACAGATTTATTAATGATTTCCTGAGGTATCTGGTTTCTGATAATTATTCCGGGGATTGCAATAAACTCTCTCTCCATCCTTATTTCAAGATTTTTACCAAGGGATTCAATGACCGGGATTTCAATGTTTAAATAACCGATATATGAAACTGACAGGGTATCATTTGTCATTTCCCTGCCTATTTTCAGTCCGAATTCACCATTGGTATTTGTAACAGTTCCTTTGCCTTTGTTTTTAAGAGCAACTGTGGCAAATGCCAGCGCTTCTTTCGATTCGGCATCGGTGATTGTTCCTGTTATATAATCAAATTGTATTTCGGGTAATGAATCGACCTTTTGGGAGGTACTTGCGGGTTTTCTGGAAAAGATAATAAATCTGTCAATTACCGAGAATTCAAGCGAATCATCACTTGTAATGTTTTCAAGTACAGTCCGGAGGCTTACAGCACTAAATGAGAGGTCAGTGATCTTTTCTGTATTGATGAGGCGGCTGTCGTAAGTGAAATTGTAGCCGGTTTGTCTTGTAATGATTTCCAGGGCTGTAATGGTTTTAACCTGCCCTGAATTGAATGTCATTAATGAATCAAGAATTGTTTTCTGACAATTTGCCCCGACAGCCTGTAATAAAAGAAGGGCAATCGCAGTATATCTGAATCTTTTGAATATGAGTCCATTGCGTGACGGCATATTCCATGATGGCAGTTATTTTTTTACGAGATGGAAAACATTTCCTTCCTGTGTATAACTGAGGTTAAAGCTAGTACAAATAAGCCGTATTATTGTTTCCTGGGTTTGATTATCTATAGGAGAAGTCCACCTGTTTTCCAGTATGGATGTATCTTCTGCAATGATATCCATATTGTAAACCCTCTTCAGATCTTTAAAAACAATATCCAGGGTCTGTCCATTGTAAACCAGCAATCCTGTATTCCATGAAAGGTAGTTAAGATCGGTATTTATTGTTTTTTCCGCTTTTTGTGCACCAATTTTACCCAAATAACCGGGGTCCAGCTCAAGTGTTTTGGTATTACCGGAACCGGAAACAAGTACTTTACCGGTTTTGACAAACACTTCAACTTCGGAATGCTGGTTGCTTGTAATAACATTAAAGGATGTTCCTACTACTTTCACATAGGCATTTCCTGCATCAATTGTAAATGGTTTTGAAGTATCCTTAGAGATTTCAAAAAATGCTTCACCTCTTAGACTTACATTCCTTCCGGTTTTGCCAAAATCACTTCTGTAACTCAGTTCCGAATTACGGTTCAGAAAGATCCTGCTGCCGTCAGAAAGTTCAACCAGGAGATTTTTCTCATCATTACCGGTTGAATATAATATGCTCTTACTGTTTGTCCGGGAATTGTACATCAGGAATGCACCAGTACCAACAGATATAAGGACAAGTGCAACGGCTGCGATTTTCAGAAAAGTACTTCTGAGGGAAACTACAGGTCTGTTCACTGTTGTGTTCTCCGTCATGCTGATCCTCGAGGAAACATTCTTCCATGCTTTCTCAATATCAATATAATCATTGCTTCTCATATCCTTTATCTCCTTCCATGTCTCGCCCGTTTTATGGAGATCATTTTCCATAAACCTTTCAATCAGCTCAGGATTATCAGACTTTTCTCCTGACAGGATTGAAGCAAGTTCTTCCCACTCCTTTTCTGTAAAATTTCCGGGATTATTCATTTCTATTATTCCTTTAATTCTTTTCTGAACTCCTTAAGTGCAAGGCCCATACTGGCTTCCACTGTTTTTACCGAGACAGAGAGTTTTTCTGCTATCTCGCTGTATTTCAATCCTTCAAACCTGCTCATGCAGAATATCCTGCCGCATCTTTCAGGTAGTCTCTCAAGAATGCTTGCTATCTTCATCTGAAGGTCCTTGTAATGAAGAATTTCTGAAGGATCATCTGAAGGATCAGCCTCTCCCGAGACAACTGTTGCTGCATGACGTTCAACAACTTTTAAGTGTTCTATGTAATGCAGGCATTTGTTGTGTACAGCCCTGAATAAATAACCATTTAAAGAACTTTCAATTTTTATTTTTTCCTTCTCCTGCCAGAGTTTTACAAATAAATCCTGAACAATTTCTTCAGCAGTGTCCTGGTCTTTAATCAGAGTTCTGGAATATTTTACCAGGGAAACATAGGAGGACCGGAAGAGTGATTCAAATTCTGTCTTATCACCTTTTCTGATCCTCCCTGCTATTTCACTGTCCGTCGACATTTTTATTCATTCAATTATTCTTCCCTGTCGCTGAATTTAAGCTTTCTGCTGAGTCTTTTTATTGCTGTTTCTATACTCTGATCGGGTTCTATGATATTATAATCGCCCCAGAACTCCCTGTCAGCAAAGTCGCTTACCTTTTCAGAGAATACATCTGAATATTTTATCTTTTCCTCTTTTGCAAATTTAATAACTTCCTTATCAGTACGGTCAGTTACTGCTATCTCCGACATTGTGGTATAGTAGGTATGGAACAGTTTCTTAACCCAGTCGACTTTAAACTTAACCTCAGCCCTGGAGTAAATGAAATGCAGTTTGCCATCCTGAGCACGATATTTGGTTCTGTAGGTAGCTATTTCAGGATAAACTTTCATGCCAAGAGGTTTCTTCCTGATAAAGATGGCGGCAGCAGCCTCCTTGTCTTCCAGATTGAAACCAAATTCAGCTTCAGTGATTGCAAATGTCTCCATATTGATAAAGAAACTTCCCATGAACAGAGGATGCTCAACAGAAGGCTTCTGTTTAAAATCAACTATATAATGAGGCTTGCCATCAATTTCAATTACCCCTGAGATCATATAATCATAATATTCCATTGCCTCCCTTGTAAGAATAGATTCTGTATTTTTCACAATATCGAGCTGCAAAACTGTTACCGGCCCACCCTGGAGCTTGAATAAAACAGTATCCATCTTCTCTACATCTGAGCTTTTTCTTCCCTTATATATTCTTGTACCATCAAAGCGAATGTCGCTTCCATAGGGGGCTTTGAATATTTCAACCACTGCTTCACCGATTGAAACATAGGATCTGTTTTTTCTGATGGTCTCGCGATAAAAAGCTGTCATAAGATTTGGCACTGATTCATAATTAACATCAATCTTGCTGATAGCTTTTTCGACAACAACCAATGGATCAATAGGCTTTACAATAATTTCCTTTATGGGAATAGGAGCAGCTTCCATTTCAATGGTGTTCTTGCCTCCGTTTTCTTTAAGTGTGGAAATGGGTATTGTAAGATTTTTATAACCCAGGTAAGAAACTTCCAGCTGTGTGGCAGAAGGGCTTACCTTCAGTGTAAATTCTCCGTCGATATTTGTAACAATTCCAACATTCGATTCCTTTACTGTAACTGATGCAAATATCAGCGGGCTTTTTGTCTGGTTGTCAATAACCTTGCCTCTGATTGTAATAAGATCCTGCGGATTAACTTTCTTTTTTCCCTCAGGTCTGCCGGCAAAAGCAGCCTCTGCAACAATGGCAGAAAGAATCACAACTGCAATTAAAGTGAAGAGTTTTGATGTTTTCATGGCGTTAATTTTTAATTGAATATCCTTTTTTACTAGAGCGCTTGATCAGTTTACTCATTTCAAACTAAAGACCGCCATAGTATAAGTCTACCCTATCTGTTTTGTGAATTATTTTTTCTTAATTTACTTAAATATTGCAGTAAAAATGTCCATTGCTTTTAAAAAGCCTGTTAATCTGATGTTTACAGGATTTTCCTGGCTTGGCAGTATTTTCAACAGCCACAGGACCTTTATCAGGGGTATGCCAATTGCTGTAAGTACGGAACTGACAAATTACTGTAATCTGAAATGTCCGGAATGTTCATCTGGCTCAGGTCAGATGACAAGACAACGGGGATTTATGGATATTACACTATTCAGAAAGGCAATCGATGAGTTAAGGCCATTTTTGTTTAATGTTAATCTCTATTTTCAGGGTGAACCTATGATGCACCCTCTTTTCTTTTCATTTGTAGAGTATTGCAGGGGAATCCGTTCAACAGTCTCGACGAATGGACACTTTCTTACACCAGAATATTCAGAGAGGATTGTTAAATCGGGATTAAGTCATCTGATTGTATCTTTAGATGGGGCTGATCAGGATTGTTATTCAAAGTACAGGGTTGATGGATACTTTGAAAAAGTGATAGATGGTCTGAATCTGGTTTCGGTAGCAAAGAGACGATATAATTCACCAATGAAGCTTGAGATACAATTTCTTGTGAACAGGTTTAATGAACACCAGATTCCACAGATAAAATCAATTGCGGGAAAACTGAAAGCTTCTCTCAGGCTCAAATCGATGCAAATCATTAACAGGGAGAATACACACCTCTGGCTGCCTGAAAGCCGGAAATTCAGACGTTATGAAGAAAAAGAGGGTTTATATGTTATTAAGAACAATTTACCTGACAGGTGTGCCCGTTTATGGTTTAATCCGGTAATTACCTGGGATGGCAAGGTTGTTCCTTGTTGTTTTGACAAGGATGCCGATCATATAATGGGAGATCTTAACATTGACAGTTTCAGGGACATATGGAACGGACCCCGTTACAGGGTTTTCAGAAGAGCAATTCTGAGAGACCGGAGTATGATTGATATCTGCCGGAACTGCACATCGGGATTACAGGAGGCTAAGTATTGAAATATCAGGGAATTTTATAAATTCACATAAATTTTATACAAGGTCCTATGAAATTATTCAAAAAAATTCTGCTGGCTTTTATTGCAATTGTTTTTGTAGCGATTGTAACCGGAATACTATTTATAACAGGTATTAAAAGAGGCGCTCTGCCCAAATATGAAGGAGAGATATCATTATCCTCACTTAAGGGTGAGGTGACTATTTACAGGGACGAAAGGGGAATGCCCCATATCTATGCAGAAAATGAATACGATCTTTACTATTCAGTAGGTTTTATTTCGGCTCAGGAAAGACTTTGGTTCATGGACTTTATCAGACGTGTTACTACAGGACGACTGTCAGAAGTATTGGGTGAGGAACTTGTGTCAGCAGATAAATTCCTGAGATGTCTTGAGATGACGACAAAATCAAAAAAGCTTCTGAGCGAAGAAGATCCGGTAATCCTTTCATATATGCAAGCCTTTACAGATGGAGTAAATGCTTTCATTGAATCAGCCGGAAATAAGCTTCCTCCTGAATTCAGGATACTTGGCTATAAACCTGATCCCTGGAAACTTGAAGATATTGCCAATATTATAGGTTATATGAGCTGGGATCTTGCAAAAGATAACCTTACAAGTGATATTTTCTATTATAAAGTAACTCAAAAATTAGGAGCCGCCAGGGCTGCGCAGCTAATACCTGATTGGAAGGCAACTGACGAAGTGGTTTTTCCGGGTTTCGTTTTAGATGAAGCTTTATTGAAGAATGCTCTTTCATTAATTTCATCTCTCGATACATTGGAAGCAATGGGAGTGGCGACTTTTTCCGGAAGTAACAACTGGGCTGTGTCAGGTACAAGAAGCAAAACTGGTAAACCGATCCTTGCTAATGATATGCATCTTAGTTTTAACTCTCCGGGAATCTGGATGCAAATGCACCAGGTAATTCCTGGCAAGCTTAATGTAACAGGAGTAGTTGTTCCCGGAGAACCTTTTATTGTTGCAGGGCATAATGAGAGAATTGCCTGGGGTGAAACTAATCTGATGGTTGATGACATTGATCTCTTCGCTGAAAAAATCAATCCTCAGAACCAGAATCAATATTATTTTGATGGAGAATGGAGAAATATGGCTGTAAAAAACGAAATCATAAATATTAAAGGCGGTAAAAAGGATTCTGTAATTATCAGGTATACTCATCGGGGACCCATAATATCGGGTTACCGGAATGTGAAGGATCTTTCACTTAGCATGAGATGGTCGGGATATGATTATAGTGATGAACTAAGGACTGTTTGTCTTCTTAACCGGGCAACTGGATGGGATGATTTCAGGTCTGCAATCAATACTTTTATTGCAGCCAGCCAGAATTTTGTCTATGCCGACGTAGATGGCAATATTGGACTTAATACCGGAGGAGGAATTCCTGTCAGAAAAGGAAGTGGTACTGCTATCAGAAATGGTGAAACTGATGAATTCGACTGGAAAGGATATGTCCCGTTTGAACAGCTTCCCTCAATTTCCAATCCTGAAGAAGGGTATGTTTCTTCTGCAAACAATAAAACTGTGATTGAAGGATATCCTTATTACATAAGTTCTGAATTTGCACCTCCATACAGGATTAACCGCATCAGGCAGATGCTTGATGAAAAGGAATTATTCGATATTGAAGACTTCAGGAATATGATTCTTGATCAGCATTCTGATTATGCAGCACTTCTCACTCCTTTTATTCTAAAACTGAATGATCGGAACAATGATCTTACTCCCGAAGAAAATCTTGCCCTGAATTCTTTCTCCGCTTGGGATTATAATATGAATGCAGATATGGTTGCTCCTTCCCTTTTTGAATTCTTCAGGATCAGTTTCTTAAGAAATTTATTGGGAGATGAACTTGGCGATCTGTTTGACCAGATGATATCAAAGACAGGAGATTTTACAATACAAATGGGAGATTACTATATCTACAGGATTCTTAAGACCGGGCCTGACGAATGGGTGGATAATATAAATACCTCTGATAAAGAGACACTAGATGATATTATCTTAAAAAGTTTTAAAGATTGTGTTTCATCCATTTCTGGTCTTTACGGCATGGATCAGACAAAATGGAAATGGGGCAGCATTCATACTGTTACTATTGAACATCCTCTGGGAACAGTAAAACTTCTTGATCGTATCTTTGGTTTTAACTCTGATACTTACCCTGTTGGCGGAAGCAGCCATACAGTCAGCCCATACACTTATAAAGAAGGATTCAAAACACATAAAGGAGCTTCAGAGAGGCATATTTTCAATACGGCAGACTGGGATGAATCATTTACTGTGATACCAACAGGAGCCTCAGGAGTTCCGGGAAGCGAGTTCTATCTATCCCAGACTGATACCTATATCAATGGAAAGTTTTATAAAGATGCCTTTTCAGAGCAAGCTGTCAAGACAGCTGCAAAGTACACTTTGATACTGAAATCCGGAAAATAGAATAAGGGGGGGTGTATCATAATCCTCTTTCTTTGTATCGACCCCCTATCCCGATAGCTATCGGGACCCCCAAGGGGGACTTATTGAATATCAGTGGATTTGAAAGCCCCCCCTGGGGGGTTGGGGGTAAAATCGAACTTATGAGACAGTCTCTTTAGGGAGAAGTCATACAGTCATAACATCCTTCTCCTTTAATGCCATAACTTTATCAATCTTGGTATTATAGGAATGTGTCATTTCCTGTACTTTTTCCACTGCATCCTTTTCAAGATCTTCGGGAAGGCCTTCTTTTAGCAGCGTTTTGAGTTCGTCATTTGCCCATTTTCTGGCATTTCTGACACTTATTTTGGCAGTTTCTCCCTCATTCCTTACCTGCTTTACAAGCTGATGTCTTCTCTCCTCGGTAAGCGGTGGAATGTTAATCCTGATAACTTCACCGTTATTTATCGGAGTCAGACCTATGTTTGCTGCCATAATTGCTTTTTCAATGGTCCCCAGCATACTTTTTTCCCATGGCTGTATCAAAATAGTTTTGGCATCGGGAGTATTGACGTTTGCTACCTGGGTTAGTGGTGAGTGGACTCCATAATAGTCAACTGTTATTCCATCGAGCAATGCAGGATTGGATCTGCCTGCACGAAGCCTGGCAAGTTCATGCTCAAGGTGTTCCAGGGCTTTTTTCATCCTGTCACCAGTTTCTTCCATTACGAGTTCAATTTCTTCGTTCATATTACTCTTATTAGATATTAAACTTAGATTGCCATTTAAATATGCCTGAAATGTTAACAGGAAAACAAAATTAATAAAATAGACGGAATAGCAATACCCTGTCAGTTACCGACGAAAGTACCAACTTTTTTTCCCTCAATTATTTTTCTAAGATTTCCGGGTTTATTCATATCGAAGACAATAACAGGCATGTTATTGTCCCAGCACATCGAGAATGCAGTTGAATCCATCACTTTGAGTCTTTTTTCCAGTACTTCAGCAAATGAAATGGTATCAAATTTTCTGGCTTTCGGATCCTTTTCAGGATCAGAGGTATATACTCCGTCAACTCTGGTTCCCTTCAGGAGGAGATCAGCTCCAATCTCCACTGCTCTCAGTGCCGATGCTGTATCGGTGGTAAAGAAAGGATTCCCCGTTCCGCCAGAAAGGATACAGACAACTCCGTCACTCATGCATTCAAGAACCTTGTCCCTGTTATATAACTCACCAACCGGTTCCATCCTGATTGCCGTAAATACTTTTGCTTTTCCTCCAAGCCTTGATATTGCACTTTCAAGAGCAAGACTGTTTATTACTGTTGCCAGCATTCCCATCTGATCACCTTTTACCCTGTCAAAACCTGATTCCGTTCCGCGCAGACCCCTGAAGATATTTCCACCTCCAATTACAATACCAACCTCGCATCCCATTTTTGCGATCTCAATAACCTGACCTGCGTATTCTTCAAGCATATCATCGCTGATTCCGGAATTTCCTTTGCCGGCAAGTGATTCCCCGCTTAACTTCAATAGTATCCTTTTATATTTCATAATAAGCCTTATTTTACGTAAAGATAGAATAATATGGAAAATTCGCTATATCACACGAACTCACCCCCTGCCCCCTCTCTATTTCATAAAGAGGGGGGTATTATATCGCAGTATATCTTTTAAGCCCCCTCTTTGCGAAGCAGAGAGGGGGTTGGGGGTGAGTACATTTTAAAAAAAAAGTGGCGCCTTAGGACGCCACTTAGAGAATATTGAAATATGAACATTATTACAGGTTAAGTGTAAACCTTTTAAAATCAGTAACAGTAAGTTCTTTATTTACAGACTGAAGATACTGTCTGATAGTCATTTTATTGTCTTTAACAAAGTCCTGGTTGAGGAGTGTACTTTCCTTGAAGAATTTAGTAAGCTTGCCCTGTGCTATTTTTTCAAGCATATCTTCAGGTTTACCATCACGACGGGCCTGTTCCTTACCAATTTCAATCTCCTGAGCTATTACTTTCTCCGGAACTGAATCTTTGTCTACAGCTACCGGATTCATAGCAGCTATCTGCATGGCAATATCTTTATATACCTGAACATCAGCACCTGCTTTTGTAAACCCAACGAGTGTTGCAAGTCTGTTTCCCGGGTGTATGTAAGCCTGAACATGGGCAGCTTCTATCTTTTCATAATATGAAAGCTCCAGTTTTTCTCCGATAATACCAACATATTCAATTACCTTTTCACCAACTTTGCCACCTTCAAGAGGCAATGTCTTCAGTGCTTCAAGACTGACAGGTTTGTTAGCTATTGCGACATCAAGGACCTTATTTGCCAGACCAATAAAATCAGCATTTTTTGCAACAAAGTCAGTCTCGCTATTGAGCACAATAATAGCACCCATCTTACCATCTGCGGTTACTTTCGAAAGAACAACACCCTCGGTAGCTTCTTTATCGGCGCGCTTGTTGGCTACAGCCTGCCCTTTTTTACGGATTATCTCGATTGCCTTGTCAAAATTACCTTCTGCTTCTTCAAGTGCTTTTTTGCAGTCCATCATCCCTGCAAGAGTAACTCTCCTCAGCTTGGCAACATCAGCAGCATTAATAACAACAGCCATATTATAATATCTTTTTTTTAGGTTTAAATCAATTTTTATTCTTCTTCCTCTTCTTCTGTCTCCCCAATGATCCCGGCGACTTCCTCATCCTCGATGATTACATCTTCTTCCTCATCTTCTTCAATTTCCTCTTCCTCTTCAACGATAGCTTCGATTAATGCAGCCGGAAGATCCTTTGTCTCAAGTTCTTTCCTCATCACCTTTTTATCTTTCTGCTGAGGCTCTTTATCCTTTTCGAGTTTCCTTTCATTAAGTCCCTCTTCAATAGCCTGGCATAGAATACCAACAATGAGAGAAATTGATTTTGATGCATCGTCATTTGCAGGTATTGGAAATTCAATATCTGAAGGATCAGAATTGGTATCAACCATTGCAAATACCGGGATTCCAAGTCTTTTTGCTTCTTTAACAGCAATCTGCTCTTTGCATACATCTACAATAAACAAAGCAGAAGGGAGCCTGGTAAGGTCAACAATACTGCCAAGGTTCTTCTCAAGTTTGGCTCTCTGCCTGGTAACCTGAAGTCTTTCACGTTTTGAAAGATTTGAGAAGGTACCGTCAGTTGCCATTTTGTCAATAGCTGACATTTTCTTTACAGCCTTTCGGATAGTGGGAAAATTTGTAAGCATACCACCCGGCCAGCGTTCTGTGACATATGGCATGTTAACTGCTTTTACCTTATCTGCAACAATCTCTTTAGCCTGCTTCTTGGTGGCAACGAATAGAACTTTTTTGCCTGACTTTGCTATATGTTTCATAGCTGAAGCAGCCTCATCAATCTTTTCTACTGTTTTTTCGAGATCAATAATGTGAATCCCGTTGCGCTCCATAAAAATGTAGGGAGCCATTGCAGGATTCCATTTTCTTTTAAGATGACCGAAATGAACACCGGCATCAAGTAATTCTTTAAAATTTGTTCTTGGCATTTTGTCTGTTTTTAAGTTTACATTCTCTTTGAAAATCAATCACAAAGTAGTCACGCAATGCGGGAGTCTCTGCAATTTGGATACTAAACTTGCATCTATTGTCGACTGACTTTTAAATCCTAACGTTTACTGAACTGGAATCTCTTACGGGCCTTTGGCTGGCCTGGTTTCTTTCTTTCAACTTCACGGGGATGAGCGGGGACGACACCTACTACTTCGACCTTGTGGCGGAGGACAACGTCGGCAACAGGTCCGCTGACGCATCGGGCGATGGCGACTGCAACACGATCTACGACACCACAC
>Ga0209314_10000181_pt1 | contig 27607 bp, 26 predicted proteins | sample I19B2metaG_FD_184146 | JGI IMG/M metagenome (GOLD analysis project Ga0209314, IMG submission 184146) | Lake sediment bacterial and archeal communities from Gulf of Boni, Indonesia to study Microbial Dark Matter (Phase II) - ​I19B2 metaG... | ecosystem: Environmental > Aquatic > Freshwater >... | reverse complement strand
TCTATATGGACCCTCATGCACTCGTTACTCTTCTCGCGAGCCCAATGGTTTTTCAGCTGTGTGCCGGACTCGTACGAGTCTGTGAAGAGGCGATCTTAAGGAGAATATAACACTTATTAACGCGCCGAGTCGCAGCGTCTCCCGCGAATCGCTTTTTTCTAGAACTAGACAGAGTGTACTCAGGCGACGATGTTGGCCGATGAACCATCGATGTCCACGGATTCATCGGGACTGTGCTTCCTGGAATCAAGATCGGTCTGTTCTAGCGCCCTTCCAGATGGTGAATAAGGACCCGTTTGACGCTTCCACTTTCATGCACATTCCCAAATAGCGGCATAAAGAACCACATCCTAGGTATACGATCGAGGATTTGCCTAGAAATCGCCAGTAACAAAACTGATTTTTGAAAAGGTCGTCGGAAGACCGATACTTCTCGAGTCGTATCAAACCGAATAACTGGCTCGCACTATCCAGAGTGGAGAGAAAAATGGCCCTCGGATGGATCGTACCTCCTCCCTTAAGCAGAGTCAAAGTCAACACAAGACTTTGCCAAAGAAAGAGAGGACATGGTCACGCGATTGATCCAATAGGGCTTCCTCAAGTCTTCTCTGATCGCTCAAGCTACAAGAAGAGTTCCGAGAGAGCTTCACACCCATCAGATATCGAGACTACGCGTACCACGAGCTGCCTTTCCCTTTACTAGGCGGCGGAAGGAATCAGACAATCTCCTGCCCCCACAGCCACCCACTCTTTTACGAAGCCCTCGAGTTGAGGCGAGGAGACAGGTTCCTTGAAATTGGCACAGGTTCAGGCTATGGAGCGGCCTTGGTGAGAGAGATCGTCGGCGACGGGGAGCAGTGACCACGATTGAGATAGAACCAAGAACCTACAACTTCGCCAAGAAGAACCTTCTTGCTTTGGGTTATCACGACATACTATCGATCCTGGGAGATGGCTCAGAAGGTTATTCGCTGGGGGCGCCCTACGACAAGATCTGCGTCATGGCAGCCTCCCCGAAGGTGCCATCTCCTCTCATACAACAGCTCCGTATCCGGGGAAAGATTGCCGCCCCGATCGGACACCCTAGAAGCCCATAGAATCTGACAATCATGGAGAAGAGAAGGCATTCGATCCTAAGAAGCTCGATCATAGAACAGGTACTATATGTGCCCCTTTTCGGAAGATATGGATGGTCTGTCAAAGAGAGGTCAGACTCGGCTTGAATCGAGAGCGCGCTCGAGAAGGGGAATGTGGATGCCTCGCGACGTCCTTGAGCGCACTATTCCAGAAGCCAAGGTGATCTCCAAATCACAGGCTACAGTGAGAAGAATGAGGAATTCATAGTTAGGGCCTCAGTGGGGATTGCCGTTGCAGAAATCGGGTTAACAATAATTATGACAGATCTTCCACGGGACAACTGGAGAAGATCAACGCTTCGCCCTACGAACTCTCGAGGACGCATCTTCTGATGCTGCTTGGGGCCTCAACACCCTCTCTAGGCAACGCCTATGGTAACGTCTGCCGTTGAACATCACTGCCTCTTCGTCCTCCCTGATCTCCCCCTCGCAGAACCAGCAATCCACCAAGATCACATTCGCCCATCTTGATATGGATGCTAGGTGAGGTCGCCAGTTGCGAGAAGGACTGCTCTTCCTGTCAGATTCTTCGGGTCCGAGGAGAGTATCTCTGGAAGACCGACATTCGTCTCTGGGCCTTCAGGGCTGCTTGGGTGAGAAATCGGGGACATGGGAGGAGCGTTGGGAAGGGTCTTTTCCACGGTCTTAACCTCGACACAGACCTCAAAGGGGGAGCACCAGTCGAGTTTGGGGCATCTAGGACACAAGCGTCTTTTTGCTGCATCGCGAAGTTGACGTCTCTCAGCTTCTCGATCCTCATCTCGATATTGGTAGTCGAGATCTAGCGCGATTTCTGTTTCCCCCTATTCCTCTTTCCTTCATGGCTTTCCGTGAGACGTGTGCAAAGCATCTTTTGCCTGATCTATGAGGTCTTGGGCTTCGGCGAGTAGACTTGTCGCTTCCTGGCCGCTCGCTGCTCTCGCCTCGTTCAGCTTTTCTTCGGCATCGTCCAGCAGGTCGTTTGCGGTGGTTATTTGCGGTTCGGGAGCCCTGTCTGCCTGTTTTCTGAGGGCTTCGAGTCTATTCTCGATCGATTTGAGGTAGCCGCTGACCTTCGCCTCGTTTGTTGCCCTACGGAGGTGCGCTATCTCGTCCAGGGTCTGGTTGAAGGTGCTTCTTATGTGCCCGATGAGCTGCGCTGTCTCGTTGATCTTTCCTTCTCTGAGAAACGCCATGGCTGTCTGCAGCTTGTCGTAGGATATCATCCATGTTGCATTGAGCTCCTTGACTAGGTCAGGATTTGATTCGTTGGCTGCGAGTAAGATCTGCTGGATCCTGTTTAGGAAGGACTCTGCGCGTTCCAAGGAGTTGTTGAGGGCACGCCTCTCCTCGCCGGGGGTTTCAGGCTGCTCCCCTAGCTCGCCTTCAGCCTGTCTGATCGCGTCCTTGAAGGCGTGCATCGCTTGCAGCGCCAATCTGTGGGCTGCTGTGTAGTTGCCTATGGTGTAGTTTCCTTCGGCCTGTCCGAGAAGCGCATTACCCAAGGTGTAGTTTGCCTGAGCCTGTGGATCGCTCAAGACAGCTATGCGCTCATAGGCCGTCTCGTTTGCTCCTCTCGCAAGTCGTAGGAGCTGCTCAGCCGAGGTCCTCTGCCTCGTCGCGGCATCCGCTGCCGCTACGGTGGTGAAGGCTGAGATGGAGACGAGTGCGAGTAGGATGCAGGCGAGTGGTTTGTTATGGATTGTTGCCACTCTTTTTCACCTTTGTGCGGGTCTATCTTGCGTTTTCCGGGTATTTGCTGAACGCGGTGAAACGATCTGGAACGATCGTTCCACTGTATAATACCTGTCACTTCACGTTGTCACGTTCCGTAGGGCATTGTAGGGTTTGTGTAGAGTTTGTGTCAGCGCGCGTTAAGGACGACCGAAAGCAAGAAGGATCAATCATCGACTAGGAGAGAGGTTGAGAGGCATGTTTTTTCTTTCGGCCGAGGATAACATCTTTGGGACAAGCGCATTGAAGCGGACTCTCCTTGCCATGTTGGGTGCTTTCAACCTTCTATCTGGTCTGGCTCTCCTCTTCTTGGGTGGACGGTACCTCTTCGCGATGTACAGCTTGATAGATATGCCTCCGCCGATTTGGATTGGCTGGTTCGTAGACGACCTCTTTGGATTCGGTATGTCCGCCAAATCAAGCCAAGTAGTCGTCTGGGCGATGACGACCCTCGGCATCAGCCTTGTGGTAGCCAACATCGACTATCTCCACACCAAGCTCAAACCCCGGCTCTCAAGGTGAATGTCGTCGAGCGCGCGCAGACATTTTCTATCCCAGATCTGCGCGCTTCTCGCGTGAGAAGTTCACACCATCAGCGAAGATGATGCTATAGATGTGTCATCGATTGTCTGAGAATTCGATAGTATTGATATGTACTTGGTGTTGGAGTTCACATAACATACCCGTGGATGGCAGTGCATGGGTTGGATGCATGGGAAAGCATGGATGGAAACACAAAAGAGACATCAAGTGAACCTCGCCGCGCCTTCCACGGGATTCCATGGCCCGTGACCATGAAGAAATCAGCAATACATATTAGCGCAGAAGCCGAACTCGTCTCGAGCGCCTTCAAACTGCCATTCAGGAGAACTAGATTGAGTAGGGAGAAAGATGAACTCTGCCAGCTGCTCATCAGAACCGATGCGTTGAAGTTCGGGAACTTCATACTCACCAGCGGGAAGCTCAGTCCGTACTACATTGATCTGCGCATCTTTCCGAGCTTCCCTGAGGCTTTTTCAAGAGTCATAGCGATGTATCTGGCGATTATCAAGCGAGAGATCGGCCTAGACAGATTCCAGAGAGTCGCAGGAATACCTGTGGCCGGATTGCCCTTTGCGTCCACAGTGGCATACGAGTTGAGGAAGCCCCTGATCTACGTGAGAAAAGAGGCGAAGCTTCACGGACGAGAAAGACGCGTTGAAGGGGTCCTCAATCCCGGAGATCACGTCCTGCTGGTCGATGACCTGATCACCACTGGAACGAGTTTGGTTCAGGCTGCCGATGCTGTAACTTCGGAAGGCGGAGTGGTGCAGGACGCTGTCGTGCTCATTGATAGAATGGAGAATGGCAAAGGGACACTGTCAAAGAGAGGAATCAAGCTGCATTACTTGACGGATATCCAGGATATTGCCAAGACGCTCCACAGGCTTCAGATAATTGATTCGAACCAATACAAGGCGATCCTCAAGCAGGTGTCGGAGGCGGCCAGTGTCGAGCCAACCGCCTAAGGGCAGCTGCTATGGATCTATTAGCGCGCGCTAGAGTGCCTTGAACTCCTCGAACCATTTCAAATAGTACTTTATCATGTCGACTGAGACGCTAGGCTTCCTCTCCTTCAAGATATCTTGGAAATCCTCCATCCCGATCTCCCGTGGCATGGCCTTCTCGTCTCTGCAGGATTCAGACTGGAAGAACTCGCGAATCACTTTGATCTGTGCTGCCTGCAGGATGTCTCTGACGTCGCTTCCTGAATAGCCGTCGGTAAGTCCGGCGAGTCTCTCAAGATCGACCTCGGACGCGAGTTTGAGAGTCTTGATCGAGTTCTTGAACATCTGGAGTCGTGCTTCTCTGTCTGGCATCGGGATGTAAATTCTCTTCTGGAATCTGCGTATGAACGGGTTATCGAGCGCCCACGGCTTGTTAGTCGCCCCGACGAGGTAAACGTGAAGGCTCTTGCTCTTGTCGCTTATGCCGTCCATCTCTTTCAGAAACTGGTTTCTCGTTCTGATCTCTCCACCCACTTCCTCGCTTCTCATCCCGACGAGAGAGTCGATCTCGTCTACAAAGAGGATAGCTGGAGTTCCATCTTGTGACGATTGTCTGGCGTTTGCGAAGAGTTGGGCGACGTTTTTCTCAGACTCTCCAAGCCACTTCGACATTATGGATGCGGCGTCCACAACGTAGAAGCTTGCGTTGATTTCGGTCGCAGCGGCAGCTGCAAGCAGTGTCTTTCCACATCCTGGGGGACCGAAGAGCAGTATGCCTCGAGGCCATCCCATCGTGAACAGGTCAGGCCTCCTCGTAGGGTAGATGATCGATTCTTCAATAGCTCTCTTTGCGACCTCGAGGTCAGCGACATCTTCCCATCTTACGTTCGGCTTCTCCTTCAGAACCAGCTGGTCAAACTTCGCCGTCTCTGAAGGTTGTGCCTTTTCGAGGGGCTCTCCGTGCGATACTTGCCCCTGTAGTTCTCTTATTCTTCGCTGGTATGCCTCAACTCTCTCCATGTAAAGCCTGTTTTGAGGCGCGTTCGGATAGAGTGAGCAGAGTTTGAGGAGGATCTCGACGGCGCGCTGATACTTTGTGATCGCAAGCCCTCGCGAGCCTTGCCTATCTAACTGAACAGCTTCCGAGGCGTACTTGACAGCGAACTTCTCAAGCTCTTCAGAGGCCAAGCCGGTCACCAGTGATCAAGAGGCTAATCTGTCCGTATTCGGTCCTCTTCCCGAAGTTGTTTGATAGCTGATCTCACGTCTTCCTTCGAGACGCCAAGAAAACTTGCGCAGGCCGCGACATCGATATGTCCCCCATGTTCTCTGGCATAACCAAGAACTCTATCAGTCAAGGGCTCCAGTCGCACTGGCTCAGGGGCTCCGACAGCCGGCTCCAACTCACGCACCTTGACTGAGATAGGAGCAACTTGCGGAAGCTCTGGAAATCTGTCTTTCATTCTCTGCTCAGCCAGTGTCGTTGCCTCGTCCAGAATCATTCTCGCTTCTTCGCTCGATGTCTCGATCTCTGGGCCTGTCGGTGCGACAGCTCCAGTCTCCACGAGGGTGTCGTTTAGAAGTGAGTTGATGTTGCCGAGCTCTCCAGCCACTTCAGGGATGACCCCTTCGAGGCGCCCCCGTGTCTCTCTGACGATCCCCATGATGGGCGCCATCTGGACTAGGACTTCTCCGAACTCTTCAATTGTCTGCAGCCTTAGGACGACTTGCTCTATTGCCATCTGGCTCGAGATCATGGTCGTCGCCATCTTTCGGATCTCGACACACTCATTTGCATACATAGCGGCGTGCTCAGTGTCGTGACCCGCTTGGGCTCCCACACATCTCTGGAACATCTCCTTGTCTCTCTGCTGAAGCTTTGATGTGGTCTGCTCCAGTTTCTCGAGTTGGACCTTAAGCCTGAAAATCGCATGCTCTATTCGCTCTCTGAGAGGCGTCTTATGACGGACTTTTTCCTCTATCCGTCCGAAGATCGATCTTCTGTGTTCGGCGTCCCAGTCTCGCTCAACCTTACTCAATGTGGAAGCCCTCCCAGGAGGCCTAGTCCTTATCTTCCACGTGCACTACAAGTGTGCCCTCTTTGGGCTCAGCAGGCTTCGGTGGGGCTTTCGGGGTCTCTGTTGGCTTCAAGGGCACTGAAGCTGGCTCAGGTTTGGATACATTTGTCAGTGCGATGTCTATGCCTTTCTTTTCTGTCATCAGTCTGTCTATCCCCGTCTTGAGAGCGTCGCTGGCGGTTCTGAAAGCCATGTCATCAACCTCGCCTGTCATATGAGCTACCTTGAGGTTGGTGAAAAACGAATGCAGTTCTCTGACTTGGCGATCGATCTCTTCGCTACGCTCCTTCAACTCGCCCAGAAGCGTTCTTTTCCTCTCGGACAGCTGTGTAAGGCCTTCGGAGTACGACTTGTGTAGGTCTTCGTAGACAGGTTTCGGTACTTCTTCGTTCTTGAACAATTCCTCTAGGGCTGCGTTTCTCCTCTGAGCAAGATTGAGATCTCTTACGAGAGTTTCGTAGTCCGACATCCATCGTGGATGCAAAGTGATCGTGTCGCCCTCAAGCGCAAATTGAGAGCTGGGGTACTGCTGAAACTCTCCGCTCCCAAGCTCTACAGCAATAGAGACAACCTCGTTCCTGATGTTGTTGATGTATCCGACAATATGCCCGACCATGCGTCCGTAGCCGTCTTTGAGCGGCTTGCCGAGCAGCTTTTGAGCGGTCTCGATACGGATTGACATTCCATCACCACAGCACAATTTCTCGATCTGGATTATTTAATAATTCCCATGATTTCACGTTTAAATTGAAATTCGCCTCTCGATGAGGGCTTGAATCGGAAAAAAACCTTTTTTCGGGGCTTTTCAGGGCGGACGCGTTGCTATCGTTCATACGCTCTCTCCGGAGTTGGGATGGCGCCCGGGAGTTCTGGGAACCTCTCTTTCATCTTCTGATCGGCTATCGCGTTTGCTTCAGCCAGTATTCGTTGAGCTTCATCACTGGGGGAACCAAGCGAGGTCGTCATACTCGAAGCTTCTCCGGCGTCCACAACGATGCCTCCAAGCATGTCATTTATGGATCCGAGCTCGTATGAGACCTCGGGCATGACTCCAGACAATTGCCCTCTTAGAGCATGCACGACTCCCGAGACAGGAGTCATCATCGACGCGAAGTCACCGAATTGCTCGATCGTTTCGAGCCGCAGGGCTACTTGTTCTATGGCCAGTTGGCTGTGGAGTATGAGCTTGGCCATCTTTCTGACTTCAGCGCATTCATTTGCATATAGCGCAGCACGCGCCGGATCTTTTGACAGTTGTGCCGCCACACACTTCTCGAAGAGTTCTCTGTCGTGGCCCTCCATGCGTCCTACAGCTTGGGATAGTCTGTCCTGTTGAGTCTTAAGGCGGTAAACCGCTTGAGAGATGCGCTCCTTGAGCGGTGGACCGTGGTGTATTTTGCCCTCTATTTTCTTGAATATGCCTTCTTTGCCGCCCTTTTCCCAATTCTTCAGTGATTTGCCTGACATTCTGTAAGGCTCCCCAGAAATACGCGCTTCACTTAAAGACTCAGACGCTATAAAGAGTTTATTCAGCAAAAAAGAGCCTGTGGACAGCCCGCATGTGAGAAACTGGCAAACAATCGCCGTGCTTTTTTGCGCTGTTGTTTGATATTTAGGGATCAAGACTGGGCGATCTTGCTTCGACTTAGTGGAAAGGGTAGCAGAACCGACGCCAAGTGTTCTTTAGGCTTCCTCACCATTCACCAAGAATGTAGGTGGTCTCGGTAGGAGGTTGTATTCGCTCCCGAGAGCCTGCTGGTACGCTCCTACATCGAGCATCGCTAGCACGTCTCCGACCTCGGTCTCCGGCAGTCTCCTAGGCCCTGTTTCGTCTTTACCCCAAGCAAAGACATCGCCCGAATCACAGGCTATTCCCCCTATATTATAGAACTTTGAAAGCTCCCGGCCGACCTTGCTCGCATTAACTATCTCAAACCATTGATTGAACAGGACGATGTCCGGAAGGTCCGCAAGGGCGCTCCCATCCGTGATTAGCCAAGATTTGGCCATCTTGAGGTGAGGGGTGAACTCCTGAGAGATCTCAAACCTGTTGGTGACAGCGGTGAGATACACCATAGCTGAGGCGGAGAGCCATCTGCCGATCTCGATCCTCAGTTTTGGATAACCTAATCCAGCTGACTCGAATGTCTGAGAGACCACTCTGGATACGGTCTCAGCCCACTCCTCTGGGCTGTACGACGCCCAGTTGTGTTGGTGTGTCCTTATGTTCCCTGGGTTGGCTTTTACGTAGTTGACTGCGAGTCCGCCGCCGAGGTTTATGCTCTCGATAAGTTTGCCCGTTTTCTGATGGTACTCCGTGGCGTATTTAGAGAGGAAATTGGCAAGGCTTGAGAACCTTTCCAAGGCTCTTCCTTTGTCGGCATGAGCGATCTGAGAACCGACGTGACCATGCAGCTCAACTAGATCCAACATTTGGCACTCCGAGAGTTTCTTGAGGGCATATGAGAACTGCTCTCTCTGAACTCCAAATCTCGAATATCCGACGCCTGTATCAAGATCTTCATCGGTTGTTCCATGGTCTAGACCGGGGTTCAGTCTCAGACCAACACGGAGTTTGCGGCCTAGTCTTGAGCACATACTTGTTGCGTATTCCACCTCGGCCAGAGAGTCTAGGTTGACGGTAATGTTGCTGGAGTTCTGCAAAGAGAAGATGTATTCTATCATGGATTCTCGGTATGGTCTCAACGCCTTGTGTTTCGAAACCCCGTTGCAGACTATGCTGTGGTTCCAATCGGGGAAGAGTCTCCTGACATAGTCGAGTTCGTGGATGTTGATGATCTCTAGCCCGAAACCTTCGTTCGACAGTGTTCTCAGAATCACAGGTAATGGATTTGCCTTGACGGCGTAGAGAGGTTCAAATTTGCCGGGGTAACGCCTGAAAGCTTCCTTGAGTCTTCTTGCGTTTCTTTGAACCTGCTCCAAGCTTAAGACGAAGCATCTGGTTCCGTGCGTCTGGGCAAAATCATGGAGGTCGGTCGATTCGAAGACTAGGTGGCCCCGCTGGTTTATCGAGAAGGCCTGAGCGAGGTCAGGGTTGCCAACAAATTGGCTCGGATGGACCTTGTTTACAGAGTTCATCCTTGTCTTTTCTGCTCCTAATGTCTCAAAATCACCTTCGGACGCGTGGGTGGTTCGACGTATTCTCCGACAGATGTGCGTCGAATGTCGAACACACTCAAAGGATCAGTTTCGTTGAGCTGTATTCCGCCCAGATTGGGTGTCCGTCTCACGTCGAAAGTAGGTGAGAAGTCCTTGAGAAGGTGCAGGAACACCGGTCCACATCGATAAATAGGTCCGTTCGGAGACGCCGAGTATCTTTTGCCACAGTCAAGGACTCTCTTCTTCACCACACTCAATACGGGAGGTCACCACTTATCTCCAAGCGGAACAGTTCAGTTTCTCCACTTGTGAAATAGCTGCCGATTTAAGTTTTTCAGGACAGATGTCTTGCGAAGAAAAGAGCCCTCCGAGGGCTAGACTGATGAGATCTCAAACTCTTTGAATATGCGTTTCTCCTTCTCGCCTGATATCTCCCCGACTATTCGGAGGTAGTCCTCTAGCAGTGAGTTCTTGACCTTTTGTCGGAGAAGTTCGTCCACTTGGAATATTCCTGCTGAGTTGGACATTGTGATCTTGATCTCGACGGGCTTGTCTCCACCCTCCATGACCTGTACGTTTTCGATTGAGAGGGCTGAAACGGAGTGGATGTTGACTTTTCCAGACGCGAAGGGTATTCGAGCTCTGCCTTTCTCCATATCAAGAGCGTCTGAGACCCTAACTATGCCTGCTTCAATCGTTAACGGTCTGTGAGTCCTGTGGTGGGATAGAATAGCGTGAACGACTTCGCACTGTACTATGACGCGTTCTTCTTCACTATATTCTCCGGATAAGAGATCGTCCATGAGCCTTGCAGCGAAGGCGACTCCATATTCCTCGTGCATATCTCGCGTTACCGCCATGCCGATGTCGTGTAGTGAAGACGCTAGGACAACGATCACCTCAGCATCCTCGTTGCTCATCTTATAGTCTTTCACAACGTTCGGAACTATGCCTTTCTTTACGAGGATTCTAAGGATTCTAAGAGCTATATTTGCAACTATTTTCACGTGAGTAGGTCCATGATCGGAGAAACCCATCCTGCTCATGGCGAAAACGTTCGAACACTTCCAGTAGGTTTGGAGACTGTGGTTTCGATTCATCTTCTGCACAAGTCTTTCGAGCTTAAGGTTACCCTTGTAAGGCACAGAGAAGACCATCGGTGATCACGTCTACACCTGAATGCTGAGTATTCGTCGCGACGATCAAATATGCATGCTGGATACAAGATCTGCGGATGGTTCGAGTTCTCCTTTTATAGATCCTCTGAGAAGCGACTCTGAAAGCTCGAGACGAAGGCGTTCCGATTGAACGATCAGCGGTCGCTTAACAGCCTGTACGCCATCGTCTTCATCAATGCGTTCGTCTTCGGGCTGATCGTCCCGCTCGTTCCTCTTCATGCACTCGAACTGGGAGCGAGCGACGTCGAAATCGGAATAATCGGTTCATTAGGTGCGCTAACGACAGCTTTCCTTCCTTTGTTCTTCGGAAGACTTTCTGAAAAGACAGGCCGTAAGGCCTTGATGTTCCCAGGCTTAGCGACCTTCGGGCTTGTCTGCGCAGGGTACGGGTCTTCTCTGAGCATCAACCAGATCATGTCTATCAAGATTTTCGAAGGTCTTTCGAGTGCACTCTTCTGGTCGCCTTCTGACGCCTTGGCAGGAGACTTGGCCCCGATCGCGCGCAGAGGCCACGTAGCTGGCAGATTTGGGATAGCGTGGAGCCTTGGTTTCATTCTGGGGCCATTCACGGGAGGGGTCATGATGAGTATGATAGGCTTTCGGGCATCAATGTATGTTTCAGCAGTGCTCATGCTTCCATGTTTGTTGCTTCTGTACCGGCATGTTGCTGAACCGCTCAGGAAGCCGGTCTCACATAGCGAAGCGCACAGGATATTGGGGCTTGGAGATCCGAGTATTCGCCCAATCCTACCGGCGATGCTGATCTATGGTTTTGTGGGCGGAATATTCTACTCGTTGTTTCCTGCGTATGCTGCGTATTTGGGGTTCACTGCTTCTGAGATTGGCTCGCTTCTCTCGTTCCTGAGTCTGAGCAGGACGCTCTCGTTTGTCTACATTTCGCGAATCTTGGCTCAAATGGGAAAGTCGAGATCTATGCGTCTTGGAGGTATTCTTCTAGGCATTCCTGCCCTTCTGTTAGGAGCTTTGACAGGCTTCATACCACTCGCGGTTTTACTTACATGCATAGGGCTGGGACAGGGCTTGGTCTATTCAGTGGCCATGGTCATAATGTTCGGTTCATCGGCCAAAGGAGAAGCAACAGGGGCATTGGAATCTTCCATCGGGACAGGTTGGCTTGTGGGGCCTTTGATCGGAGGCTATGCAGCCGAGGCCTTGCAACCGCTTCCTTATCTGACCTGCGCGATCATTAGCCTTCTAGGGCTGACGATGTTGTCCGGAAAGTTCACGGACTAGAAACGCTCGCGGACGCCCGTCTCTTGATTCTCCTAGGATATTTATCGTCAAGACGTGAGTAACTGTAGCGAAGTGAACTCGAATTGTCAGAGAGATTCGGAAGCAGTTCGCTGCGAGACCTGCCGAAACTGAGGGATTTCAAGAGAAGAAGATGGTCGAGCTGGGATCGGACCGGTGCGAATGAGGACTACACCAGGATTGAGAAGGGTGAGACTGCAACGATTGCAGATATTGACGGCTCTGGATGCGTGACTCACTTCTGGGTGACCATGGCATGTGACGCAAAACACTTTCTGAGAAAGATACTTCTCAGAGCATTCTGGGATGGGGAAACCGATCCGAGCGTTGAAGTTCCAATAGGCGACTTCTTTGGAATTGGACACGCGATCTGCAAGAACTTCGTCTCGCTCCCGCTCACTATGTCTCCCCAGAGTGGAAGAGGTTTCAACTGCTTCTTTCCGATGCCGTTCTCGACTGGGGCGAAGCTTGAGATCGCGAACGAATCTGAGACGGATATCAAGGCCTTCTACTACTACATTGATTATGAGCTCCATCCTCAACCAATAGAGAGTTTAGGCAGATTCCATGCACAGTGGAGAAGACAGAACCCCTGTGATGGCGTTTCAGATGAAGGGATGAGCAACGAGGACTACCTGTTCAAAGGGGAGAACCTCTCAGGCGAAGGCAACTACGTGATACTGGAAGCCGAAGGAAAAGGACACTACGTCGGCCTCAACCTGAATATTCACAACTTGCGTAAGACCAACCTATTCAACTGGTATGGAGAAGGGGACGATATGATTTTCATTGATGGAGACCGAACGCCGACGATCAATGGAACAGGAACAGAGGACTACTTCAACATGGCATACTGCCCCGCCACGGAGTACAACGCACCATATCACGGCCTCCCACTTCCGGGAGGACCGAACTGGTCTGGAAAGACAACTCTCTACAGGTTCCACATAGAGGACCCGATCTATTTCGAACGCTCAATCAAGGTGACCATAGAGCACGGACATGCAAACAAGAGGAACGACGACTACTCGAGCACAGCATACTGGTACCAGACCGAACCCCACAGGAGATTTCCCGAAATGTTGCCCGTGGACCGAAGACTGCCAATCGAAGAAACTTGACGGGTAAAGCGCGACAGCTATCTAGAGGAAGTGGGAGAGAGAATCGGGGGCGCCCAACAGCGAAGTGGTCTTCGTACCGGGCTTCAAACCCGTGCAGACCCGGCGAGGGTCTGGGGTTCGATTCCCCTTGGGCGCCGCCAAAATTCTCTGCAACTTGGCCTCGAGGTAGCATTCAAGCGTCAAAGGATCGGTTCTAAGCAGACGTGCTGGACAGAACCTTATCAAGTCTCTTCGCTGCCATGTCGATATCCTGCTCGCGCGAACCAATCGCAGCGTTCAACGTCAGGTATGGCGAATGATATTTGCGGCAACATACTCCAAAATCTGTCGGCCCCAAGGCCCTTGGTCCTGTAACCCTCTCGTTGTAGAGCGCTCCACCGACCTTCTGCACATTGTATCCGGAAAGTGTCATCGCTACGGCGATGGGGTTAAAGGCCTTGAGCAGTCTCTGCTGATGCCTCTGGGCGATGTCTCCGACTAGCATTTCAAGCCGCTCTCTGTTCTTTTCCTGATCATCTCTCAACCGTTCGTATCCTTCTTCCCCAAGGCTGAGAATCGATGCCAGAAACTGCGCTATTGGAGCGGCTGTAGCCCTTCCCGCGTAAGTCTGGGAGGTCTTTCTCAGGAATTCTTCATCTGGGGAGCAGACGACGCTTCCGCCGACTGGTGTCAGAAAGTTCTTATCCGTGCTCTGGACCACTGCATCAACTCTTCCAGAGTCTATGGCTGCACGAATCTGAGACATGATCTTTCTGCTCTGAACTCCGTACGCGTTGTTTATGATGTGAGGAACGTCTTGGTCTCTGCAGATCTTTGCAATCTCTTTAACATCGTCCGGCTCTCTAGGAGGGAAGAATGTCGTAGTCGACACTATCGCGCCTGTCTCTTCCGAGATCGCATCTCGGATATTCTCCACAGGAACTCTGACGGCGTCGCCGAATACCTCTCCCTCGACGACTTTGGCTTTCATACCCACAAACTCGATCGCTTTGAGAGGAGATCGATGGTCTACTCTCGGATAGACTACTTCGCCTCCGCCTGATAGCCCCCGTGCCGCCGCAAGCGTCATGGCAAGAGTCATACCAGTCGTGAGGGGTACGACAAAGGCTCCGTCAATATTGGGAAGACCAAACCTCTTCAAAGCGTCAAGAGCTAGTCCATTCGCAAAGTATTGCAGGAGAGAGCCTCCTGGAGCCTTCGGTTGAGGGGCAGACACGTCTCCTGACCTTCCAATTCCATGCGCGAAACCTGCCGCGAGTTCGCCGACATAGGGCGAAGCGACTCTAGCTTCTCTCTCCCCTATTCGGGCCGCCAAAGGGTCCTTATCCGTGTCCATCAGCGACAGCATCTTGAGGAAGGAGCGGAGCAGATCGTCGCTAATACCCTTCTTGGGGATTCTTCGTTGCTCTAGCAAGATGCGTAGCGGCTTTGCTGCTTCCTGTAGTACCAGAAGGCCTCTCTTCAGCATGTGATCAGGGATCGTTGAAGAGAACAGGTTCTGAAGGTTCTTCAGAGTTCAAACCTCCTTAAAGACCCAAGCGAGACCTTCGAGCCAATTGGGAGGTCTCGGTCGACCTCCACGACGACTGTTCCGTCTTGTCCGTGGGAAGAGTCGATCTTGCCTTCGAACTCACCGGACTTCACAGGACTGTTGACATATCTGGCGGCGCCGCTTGCAGATTCAAACAGTCCGCTCACGAGGAATCTTCTATCTCCGAGTTTCTCTTTGACAATCCCTTCTCTAACCTTCTTTCGGAATAGAGTAGGAGCGGTGGCGGACATCTCCGTGACCGCCAATAAGCCCACAACACGGGAGCTCTTCGGAGGCAGATCGAGCCGCATCAACAGCAATCGGTCTCCTTTCTCGGCGACGGAGACTTCCTGCAATTTCAAGACTGCCTTGTACTTCTCTCCCGGCCTGGCGCGGTCGACGACAGTCCGCGCTTCATTCTCTTCCGTGAAAGCCGTAAATTGGGTCGGGACCATCTGAAGCCCGATGCTCACGTGCATGTTGGTGCGCGGCGCGAGTTCGTATGAATACGCCTCATCGATCTCAACTTCTCCCGCCACATACTTGAATGGGTGTGCAGTGCCTGGAGCACATAGAATCTGGCCTCTATGAATATCGGAGGCCTTCAATTCTCCGACAACGACTCCGACACGATCGCCAGCCCTTGCCTCCCGCAACTCATCACCAAACATCTGGATGAATCTAACCTTGAACTTGCTTCCTCCAGGCTGAATCTCCACCTCATCACCCAGCTTGACCACCCCCCGCTGGATAGTTCCCGTCACCACGGTGCCGATGCCTTGGACATGAAATGCGTGATCAACCGGCATCTTAAACGAGCCCGTCCAGTTTCGAATTGGAGGTCTCATCATTTCCTGCAGTTTCTCCTTGAACTCTCCGATTCCTTGGCGTCTCGTTGCAGAGACAGGGACAATTGGAGAGTCAGAATACTGAGTGTCTTGGAGAATTTTCCTCGTCTGCGAAATGATGTCAGCCAATTTCTGCGGCGACGCAAGATCACTCTTCGTGACGACTACGACCATCTTCTTGACATCAAGATGTCTCAAAGCTGACAGGTGCTCAAGGGTCTGGGCCTGTGGGCCTTCATCCGCAGCCACGACCAATATGGCGACATCTACGATCGAGGCCCCTGCCGTTGCCTGACGAACCAAGGAGTGGTGCCCAGGTAGGTCAACCAAGTTGACAACATACTCTCCGAGCCTCAAGGAAGAAAATCCAATGTCGACCGTCATCCCGCGTCTCTGGGCCTCCGGAAGCCTGTCCAAGGATGCAGTCGAGGGCTTTTCGGTGAGTGCTGCGGCAAGTGTCGTCTTACCATGATCCACGTGTCCGAACAGCCCTACATGGACAACTGGAGATCCGCCCGGTTTCAAAGGCCGATTCTCTAGGAGCTTCTGAGCAGATTCATAGAAGAGTCTGCTCACCTCGTTCGCTGTGACGCGCTCATATTTGGCCCTTTTGAGGATCTCTCGCCTAAGCCTCGAGAGCTGGTCGAGGTTATCCAGACCTTTGAAGCGTCTCACCAGCTCGCCAAGTGCCAGCCGCGTCACTCTGTCGATGTCACCCGATGGAGGTCTGGAGGGCGCGACCCTTATCGGCCTACCCCATTTGTCAATGGCGCGAAGCACGCTCTCGGCCAGAATGTGAGCATTCTCCTCTACGCTTGCCTCTGATGGGTTCACGTTAACGATCGGTCTATCCCAGCTGTACTCCTTGCCGGGCTCCTCCATCTTGTCATACACATCTTCGATCAGACGTTGCGGGATGGGTTCACCCCTCGCTTCATTCCAACGTAGAGCGTCTTTCAGAGAGGCATCGACGTAAACAACAGCGAAGCCAGCACCGGCGCTTTTGGCGAGTTGAGAGAGTTCCTTCCGCATCGAAACGTAGTAGTTCATGTCATCGTTAATCACAACAAAACCATGCTTGAGAGCCTGCGTGATCGCTGAGAGCGTTAGTTCCTTCACCACGGGCTCCCTCTCTGGGTCGAATCTTCTCGAGTAGAGAGGTATCATCGATCTGAATTGATCTGAGCCGACGATGATGGTGGCGATACCGTGTTCCTCTTCGAGATCGATCCCGAGTCTCTGGGCGATCGTCGTCTTGCCTGAGCTTGGGATACCAGAAAAGATGACTAGGAAAGGTTTCCTCTCCAACTACGTCTCCTCGGTCGCGCCGTCACGATTGGATGCATCTAATAAGCGCGTCCGAGTCGCACATAAATACTTTCGATCCAAAAAACACAAACCTCTGCGAGGACAAACACGTAATATTCTGGAGAGCAACTTCCGAGCTAGAGTCTGTCGTACGAATGGAGGGCCAACAACCCCGTTGTCGACGAGAAGAGTGATCCTTGACGTGAGGAAAAAGGTCTGTCCAATTCCGGTGCTCATGACTCGCCGTCGACTGGAGGAACTTGAGAGCGGCGACGAGCTCGAGGTGATCGTGGACTTTCCAGCATCTAGAGAGCACATCGAGAGGCTTGCCAAGCAAGAGGGGCATAGAATACTGAAGACCGAACTGGAGGGTTCAGCTATCCGGATAACGATTGCGAAGGGTCTAAAGAAGCCATAGAAGGCCTTTCCAGACAGTCCAGCGGCGGTGCAAGATCATGGCCGAGAGGTCCATTCTCAGAAGGGGCGTTTTCGAAAAAGCGATAAAAGTGAACCTCTCGACATTATGGGGAAGGATGGTAGGCGTGAAGGGGCGGAGACGTCTTACACAGATGGTCGGAGTCCACGGCTGATCATGCAAGGTGCCGGAACGGGAACTTGAAAGCCTGCTGAAGAGTGCAGGGCTCCTCGAATTGGAGAAGTTGCGTCCCGGCGCCTTACTGATGGGCCCTGGCGAAGATGCGGGAGCGGTAAAGATATCGAAGAGACTGGTCTACGTCGCACACACAGACTTCTTCACGCCCATAGTGGACGATCCGTATGTCTACGGCAGAATAGCGGCATGCAACGCGGCCAGCGACGTCTTTGCAAAGGGATGTACGGACAACCTTGGTCTCCTAGCCATATTGGGTGCGCCCTTAGACATGGCCGACGAGGTTCTGCAGAAGATTCTGATGGGAATGCGCGATGCATGCGTCGAGATGGACGCCTCGATACTGGGTGGACACACGATCATAAGCCCATGGCCGATCGCAGGCGGCTCAGTCGTAGGAACAGCTGAGATCGAACAGATCGTGAAGAATTCCACTGCAAAGATAGGCGATACGGTGTTCTTAACAAAGCCTCTTGGAACTCAGCCGCTTGCAGCCGCGACGAGGGTTCCGAGGAGGTTCAAGCAGGAGCTTCTGAAGACAGTCTCTGAGCCAGCCCTCTCTCGGGCCGTTAGCTTGGCGGTCGAGGTGATGACGACTCCCAATAAGCTCGCCGCCCAGCTGATGAGGCGTGTCGGCGTCGATGCGTGCACTGATGTGACGGGATTCGGTGTGCTGAGTCACACTAACATCATGGCAGAGAGGAGCGGTGTTAGGATAGTGATCGACCAGCTTCCTGTAATTAGGGGAGCCCTCGAACTGTCGAAGCTTTTCGGATATGGCCTTGAGGAGGGACGCTCTTCGGAGACTTCCGGTGGACTGCTTATCTCGGCACCGCCAAGCCATCTTCATGAATTTCAAAGCGTCTTCTATGCCAAGGGAGTTCCACTGTTCCGGATCGGTAGAGTGGAGACTGGCGTCGGTGCCGTGTTGGCACCTGCCGTACGATTCATAGAGGTCCCAGAATAGGGCTGTGGAGGAAACAGAGCCTTAATCAGGTCTTGAGTGCCTTCTTCGGATTCTCCTTCGTCATCACGTCGATTGCTTCGCTCGATATTCCGTGTTTCCGCATCAACTCGATGTAGGAGACCATGCCGTCTATCGGGAGCGGGTTGACTTTCTGCCCGAAGTCGGTAGACATTATGCAGCTCTCCGGTCCGACTGCTCTTATCTGTCTGGCTATCTCTTCGGGGTTGAGCAGTCCCCCCAGCTGTGTTGTGGCGTAGAGGCAATGTTCCATCAACGCGCCTTTGTCCGCGAGTTTCTTCTGAACCTCGACGGGCATGTTGACGAGTTTCCATTCTGGGTGCGTAACCAAGATCTTCTTCATGCCTCTCTGTGTGGCTTCGTCGACGAGCACCTCTGATTCTCCGACGGAGAGATGTCCTGTCGCCAAGATGATGTCAGCTTTCGCGATGAGATCGAGTATGGGAAAGATTTCTGGCCGCAGCTCGCCCTTCGAAGTGATAGCCCTGATGCCCTTGGCCGGGTCTTTTCCTTCATGCTGCAGGTGATTTGCAGCCGAAACGGTTGGCATAAAGATCTCCCTCGCACCGAGCTTGATCGCCGTGTCCACGGCCTCGGCGTTAAGCCCCCCTGCTGAGGGATAGTTCAGTACAAGCGAGCCGTACACGTTGACTCCGCTCTCTATCTTGCTTATCAGCCAAGCTCTATCCGCGGTGAGGGCGTGATGCGACTTCAACAGAACCCCACTCATTGCGACAGATTTGGCCTGACGAACTACCTCGAGCTCATCGAGGCGACGAGGGAAAACGTCGGGAGCTGCGTGGATATGGATATCGATAACGTCCTTCAGAACCTCGTACTTCTTCTCCATGAAAGGTCACAGCTCTTTCGTTTCGTTCAAACGGTTATAAAAGGCTGGTTCGGCGACGCGATGAAAAGTGAAATAAGCTCTAGCACAGTAATCTGCACCCGTCCCAATAGAGGGAGTGAAGATGACTGCCGAAGACTTCACGGAGATTGCGAAAGAACTTGCCGAGAGCAACCTGTACAGGCTGATGCAGAAATTCCAACGATACCACAGCAGCAACCCTGTGCTAGGCGGGTACACGCCCATCAACTTGGAGATGGCGAAGAAGCAGTTCCCAGACCTCTTAAGTGATGAAGGGCTGGAAAAGCTTGCACAGCAGGGATACTTCACAGTAGAAGACAGGAACACAGCCACGCCGAAGCTACTGATAACAGACAAAGCTTGGAAGCTCAGACAGACCATAGCAGTGCTGAAGAAAGAGACCACTTCCTAGCTAAAGGTGACATTTCCCTCAAACATTGGTTGTGGAGGTGAAAGATTGGCCACAAAGGCTGTGCTGGTCAAGAGAGCACCTTTGATGGATCCGCTCGGCGAAACTGAGGCAGCCCCCATCAAGCTAAACGATGGGCTTGGCTCGCTCGAAGGGAAGAGGATCGGACTGTTAGACAATAGCAAGCCAAACGCTGACGAGACCGTAAACGCATTCCGAGAACTTATGGGAAAGTACAAGGTTAAGGAATGGATCTATCGAAAGAAACCGCTGGCGGGAAACGTTGCTCCGGCAGATATGCTTGATGAGCTGGCAGAGAAATGCGACGGAGTCATCACAGCTCATTGTGACTGAGGATCATGCACGGCCTGGACGGTAAAGGACGCCCTAATCCTCGAGAGCAAGGGCATACCGGTGGCAACCTTCTGCAGTACGAGCTTCGCGGCGCTCGGTGCGATCGTGGCTGAAGCTCTGGGACAACCAGATCTTCCGATCAGCGCGTTGAAGCACCCGCTGGCAGGTCTGTCTCCTGCCGATATAACGGAGCGCGTGAAGCCCGTTGTCGAGGACGCTGTCGGTATGCTGACCATGCCCGCTGCTGAAAGAATTCGCAGGTATACGGGGAGACGTTGGGTTGAAGCCCGGGCGAAGGTCAAGATCGAGGCAGAAGTTGGGCGATAGGTCCAGGGTCGTGCATGAGTCGAAACATGGTATCTGAATCGTCATGTGAGAAGATTCAGGCAGAAGTCCAAAAGGGCTAGGAGGTTTGAAACGTTTGAGCGAGAAGCTAGCTTCCAGAGAACTGGAAGTGCAGCCGAGTGAGGAAAGGAAAATCCGAACAGATGAAGAAGGACGATTGATTCTAGACACTGAACCGGACATCGAAGAGGTATACAGGTACTTCTATGTTCGCAGAAACATTGACGGACTGCCGATAATCCCCCCCACCAAAGAAAGAGTTGAACGGATGCTGAAGTACTGTGATCGGCCAGCCAACGAATTCCTAGGATACTTCCCGCCCAGAAACAGCATAGTAACTCCTGAGAAGATCGCTATCAATTGTGTGATGGCAGGATGCATCCCCGGCTACTTTCCGGTTGTGATGCATGCCGTTTTCGGATGCATACATAAAGCGCGAGGACAGCTCGCGACGACCTTGAACATAGAGGGTATAATAACGACCACGCATCCTGTTCACCCGCTTACGATTGTCAACGGGCCGGTTATCAAGGAGCTTATCTTCAACGCGGGGCACAACGCTCTGGGGCCTGGATGGAGGACTAACGCAACTGTCGGACGAGCGGTTTCTCTGTGTATGCTCAATTTGGGGGGTGGAATTCCAGGGATGGTGAGTTTGTCAACCCAAGGCTCTCCCACAAGATATGCCTACTGCATAGCGGAGAACGAAGATCAGAGTCCATGGGATCCACTCCATGTGAGGAGAGGCTACGAGAGGAACGATAGTGCTGTCACGATCATGGGATTGGAAGGACCCCACAACGTACAAGACCACAGGAGTGAGACGGGTGAAGATCTTCTGTTGTCATTTGCGAAGACGATGGCGGTTGCTGGGATGAATCCGACGACCCTCGCATCCGATAGGTGGGGAAACTATCTGGTGGTCATTGGTCCTGAGTATGCGCGCCTTATGAAGAAGGACGGATATGATATCGACGACATTAGGATGTTTCTCTGGACCTACGCGCGTCTGCCGCAGAACCTCGTGGAGCAGGTTGGATACGATCTGTCGCGAATCGGGCTGATGCCAGAATGGCCAAAGTGGGTCTGGAACAGGTTCGATGGGCAGATCCCGCCGACTGCCAAACCGGAATACATCGAGATCATAGTTGCTGGAGGCGACGGGAGACACGGCCAAGTTATGCCGAGCTTCGGATGGACACATGACATCACTATTCCGCTGACACTGGCGGATGGCACCCCAATCAGGTCTGTGATCGACTTCCTCAACGCACGAAAGGCCAAGGGACTCCCTATCCCAGCTGGCCGCGCAGAATAGTAGGTGAAAATAGAATGTCGGAGGCCGAGGGCACTGCGCTGAAAGAAGCAGTGGAGTCATTGGCTAAGGAAGTCGCAGAACTGCGCAAACGCATCGAAGACATCGAGAGAGAGATGGACGCCAAATCCAAAGGAATGGCAAAGTGGGAGAAACTCAGGCCGGGAGCACAAGGCCGATAACTAAACTCAGTCCCTAGACTTTTTTGTTTTTTCCTTCAGGCAAGCTTAAAATCCGGCTTCACAGTAGGTCTCACCCGACCTATCCAACCCCGGAGACCGCATGTGAATGGACCCGAGTTTTCTTCAGAAGCTCGTGGACTCCGTGGGTGAAGAGAATGTCTCGACCAGAGAGGTCGACCTATACTCATATTCAACCGACGTCTCGGTGAGATACAGACATCTGCCGGACGTTGTTGTTCGTCCGAAAGATGTCGAACAGATCTCTCGGGTAATGAAGATAGCCAACGATCATCAGATTCCAGTGACACCCCGTGGCGCGGGTTCGGGCGTAGCTGGAGGAGCTGTCCCCGTAAGAGGAGGTATAGTGATCGATCTCACCGGGATGGACAAGATCCTCGAGGTAGACCTAGCAAATCAATGCGTTGTCGTTCAAGCCGGAGTCGTGCACCAAGACCTCAACGACAAGCTCGCCAAGTCAGGCTACTTCTTTCCCCCAGACCCCAGTAGTAACAAGATGTGTACGCTGGGTGGCCAGATAGCAGTCAGCGGAAGCGGACCGCACGCCGTGAAGTATGGCGGCACGAGAAACTATGTACTCGGCCTCACCATCGTGTTGCCCGACGGTTATATTCTAAGAACCGGAGGCAAGACGATAAAACGCCAAGTAGGATACAATCTGGCACAGCTTTTCGTAGGCTCGGAGGGCACTCTCGGAATCATCGCGGAGGCAATATTGCGGATCATGCCTCTCCCAGAGTGGAAAGCTGTGGTTCTCGCCGCATACGACAACATAGAGAATGCGGCCCACACGGTCAACGAGATTCTAGGTAACAAGATGATTCCTGCCAGCATGGAACTGCTCGACAACTCCGCGATCAAAGCAGTCAACCAGTACCGGCCCCAGCTGAAGCTTCCTGATGTCGACGGAATCCTGATGCTTGAGCTCGACGGGTCCAAGGAGGATGTGAAGTTGCAGGCGCAATCCATTGAACGAATCTGCGGGAAGAACCAAGCTCTAAGCGTGCAGTGGTCAGACGATCCGAAGAGGCGGACGGAGCTCTGGGAGGGAAGAAGCGTGGTAGGCGCAGCCACGAGTCGACTGATGGAGAAATATGCGCGGATCTACGAGGGCGAGGACATCACGGTCCCGATAGCAAAGGTCGTCGACGCCGTCAAAGGGGTAAGAGCGATCTCGAAGCGACGCGGCATTCCGATCATAACCTTCGGGCACATAGGCGATGGCAACCTGCATCCGGCAGTAATCATCGACAAGAAAGACCCAGAGCACTGGAAGACCCTTGACTCAGTCGTGGAGGAGATTCAAGAACTGGCCCTCTCGCTAGGAGGTACCGTGAGTGGAGAGCACGGGGTAGGGATACTGCGCGCAAAGTACATAGAGAGGGAGAATGGGCCTGTGGCTCTCGCACTCATGAGGCAGATCAAGAGAGTCTTCGATCCGCACGGCATAATGAATCCTGGCAAGCTCGACCTCGAGGAATGACTCGAATGTTGCATGAGCTTCTCAGGAAGTACGAGTATGAGCTTCTGAAGTGCGTCTACTGCGGACAGTGCAGATACGGCTGTCCAACTCTTTCGCGGATTGGGTGGGAGTCCTCAGCGCCCAGAGGGAAGGTCAAGCTTGCGCTGGCGTATGCTAAAGGGGAGATCCCTTTCACTGAAGGTCTCTTGGATACGATCTACTCGTGCTCCACCTGCAGAAAGTGTAACATTGAATGTCCGGCAGGGCTGGATGTCTCAGAGATCATCATAGCCATGCGTGGAGAGCTGGTCTCCGGCAAACTCGCGCCTCCATCTTCTCACCTCAAGAACGTCGAAAGTATTAGGGCGCATTCAAATCCCTATGGACAATCGAGAGAGCAGAGAGCGGCTTGGGCTCAGGGAGTTTTGGCCAAAGGAAACTCTGACGAGATCTATTTTGCTGGGTGCACGCCGTCTATCAAGACGCCAGAGATCGCCACTTCGTCGACAGCAATCTTGTCGACATCTGGCATCTCTCCATTGCTGATGAGAGAGAAAGAGAACTGCTGCGCCGGTTTTCTACTCAGGATTGGCTGTCGAAGCGATTTCGAAAGGATTGCTCAAGAGAATGTGGAGAAACTGAAAGGTAGACGCCTCATCGTCTCGTGTGCAGGCTGCTACAAGACCTTCAAGGGAGACTACAGAGAAGCTGGGATAGGCGAAATGGATGTGGCCCACCTCACGCACGTTCTATCCGATGCCATCGATAACGGAAGGCTGCGACCGAATCGAAGCATCGGGACGACGGTTACCTACCACGATCCCTGCCACCTCGGGAGGCACTGTAGCGTATATGAACCCCCTAGGAATGTCATATCGAAGCTGCGCGGAGTCAAGCTCGTCGAGATGAAGAACTCGAAGCAGCAGGCAAGATGCTGCGGTGCAGGTGGAGGGTTGAAGTCGGCTTTCCCACGGATGGCGCTTGACATAGGAGAGGACCGCATCAGAGAAGCAGAAGATACCGGAGCATCGATATTAGTGAGCGCCTGCCCTTTCTGCAAGATCAATCTGAGAGATGCAGCCCAAAGAGCGGGCTCAAGCCTCGAAGTGCTCGACATCTCGGAGCTAGTCCATCGAGCCATCTGAAGAAGGCTCCCGATCCCCAAGTGCCCTACTCATAAGGTAACTCTTGAATAGACACTCGAAACATGATCTTCTTGGCGGAGAGTCGATGGAAGATCTTCTGGAGAGACTGTTTAGAGTCAAGAAGCCGATAATTGGCATGGTTCACCTGCTTCCATTGCCCGGCGCGCCACGTTACGATGGAAGAACAGATTCAATAATTGAAAGAGCGCTGGCAGATGCCGGAGCTCTATGCGAGGGCGGAGTAGACGGTCTCCTCGTGGAGAACTACGGTGACATCCCGTACGAGCCATCCCCGACCCGACCGGAGACGGTCACCCATATGACTTTGGCTGCAAATGAGGTCAGAAAAGTCGCCGATAAGCCGATTGGAATCAACGTCTTACGAAACGGGGCTCATGCGGCCCTCGCCATTGCGCATGCCACCAAGGCACAGTTCATACGTGTAAACGCCTACGCCGAGCCAATAGCCTCTCTAGAGGGAATTATCGAACCCGTGGCACATAGTCTTGCCCGTGTGAGAAAGACGCTCAGCGCAGAGGATGTGAAGTTCTTCGCTGACGTGCGCGTGAAACATGCAGCTCCGATCGCGGTACGCCCAATCGAGGAGGTCGCATTCGACGCCGCTGAGCGCGGAATGGCCGACGCAATTATCGCATCTGGATCGAGGACAGGATCGAGCCCGGAACTTCAAACGCTAGATAGGATCAAGTCCACGGTCAAGATACCGGTACTCATCGGGAGCGGCTTAACGTTCTGCAACGTCACCGCCCTACTAGGAACGGCGGACGGAGCAATCGTCGGTTCTGAGTTGAAGGTCGGCGGCATAACCGAGAACCAAGTCGACGTGTCTAGGGTTAAAAGATTCATGGGACGAGTAATCGAAATCAGAAGAAATCTCTGACAAGGTCATGGCCTAAGCAGATCAAGCAGTTACGTAGCTGAGAGTCTCAATCTCGTGTAATGTCTTCCTTTCCAAGATGCTCTGACGAAGAACTGATGCGTGACGAGTTGTTCCCCTTCCACCGAGAATCTGCGCCCCAATGATCTCTCCGGTCTTCGAGTTCACGACTGCCCATATCTTTGAGCCTGACCTCGTTTTCATCAGAAGAGGGGCGATCTTACGGTATTCAACCTTGATCCAGCAACCCTCTGCGGGAATTCCAGCCGACTTCGCCTGTTCTTCTGTTAATCCCATTGCAGATACTGTGGTCCCGAAGATCTCGTCAATCTGAGCGCGGAAAAGTCCCTTTAGGCGTGCGCTCTTTCCGGTCGCATTCATCCCGGCGACGGCTGCTTGACTGGCTCCAAGCATGCCGATGGGCATGTAGAGCGGCTTGTTCGTGACGAACTCTACCTTCTCTGCACAATCCCCGCATGCAAATACTCCTTCAACAGATGTCTGCATGCGCTCGTCGACTTGTATTGCCCCTGTCTGACCTGTGGCGAGGTCGTCCTCAACTAGGCCGATGCTAGGCCTGACGCCTGTGGCAAACAATATTAGCGGCGAGGAGATTTCTTCAGAATCGGTCACAAGTCTCTCAGCATGCTTGATCCCTTCTATCGCTCTCGGCGACTGCCCGATGTTTACCGGCACGCCATGCTGCTGCAACCTTTCTTGAAGAAGAGTGGAGAGGCTAACGTCTAGATTCTCCCTCATTAGCCTCGACCTGACAACCATTGTCACCTTGAGCCCGAGTCTCACAAGGGCCTCGGCCGACTCGATTCCGGACAGTCCACCCCCCACGACGACTGCTTCCCTTGAGTTCCTTGAGTATCTTCGAATAGCCAAGGCATCCTGCAAAGTACGAGGTACGAAGACGCCTTTCCTATCAACTCCTTCAACTCTGGGAAGGTAAGCTACGCCGCCGGTTGCGAGAACAAGGGAGTCATACGGTCTCTTCTCGAAGCCTCCCTTCGGTAGGCCAACGTGGACGAATCGATTCTCGAAGTCAATCTTCGTGACTTTGCTGAAGGTCTTCAGTGATATTCTTCTGCGCCACAGGTCTCTGGCGGTTGCTAGGTAAAGGTCGGAGACACGCTGCGTTTCGCCACTTATCAAGCCGACGATTCCGGGCCTACGGTGAGGCGGATAAGGCTCGTCCCCGTACAACTCGATGCTGGCTTCAGAGTCTGCTTCCCTCGCGGCGTTGGCTGCTGCTAGTCCTACAGGCCCTGCGCCGACAATGACTATTCGTTTGTTCATCCGGTTCGTATGGCTCCATTCTCTCGAGCATTCATGCTGCAGTTATTCTAAATTCTTTTGTAAGGTGCGGCACAGCGGTGTTCTGAGCGACAATCGGCGCATACATGTTATTATCGTGAGAGCACGCTCTTGAAGCAACGGAGCCACTGGGAATGACTTGTCCGAAGAAAGGCCATGTAGTTCCTGATACCAAAGCCATGCGCGACAGGATTGGCTCACTCCCTAGAGACCTCAGTGTGGTTGTCCTGCCCGACTTCTTCTTTGATCACTTCATCCACTACGACCGAGATCTGGACTCCTTTGTCCTAGACATGGAGGCAGTGGCTGAGCGAGGAGGAGGTAACCTCATCGGTCCAAGGCAGACTCTGCTGCGAGGAGGAAACGCCGCGAATTTCGCGTCGGCCTTAGCTTGCCTTGGAATATGCACTCATATGATCGGACGAACCAGCAGGCTCGGCAAGGTTCTCTTAGATCACTTCTTTGGAAAAAAGGGAGTTGACCTTTCACTTCTGAAGGACGACGGAGAGATAGGCATAACTGTGGCCATCGAACTGAAACACAGGAGCCGTCCTGTCAACATAATGGTCAGCGACTCGGGGTCGATCGCCGACTTCTCAGAGGAGGATATCGGCCCAGATGGGTTTGAAGCAATCCAAAAGGCAGATTGTGTCTGCGTCTTCAGCTGGAATCACATGAGGAATGGAAATGACGTCGCCGAGAGAGTCTTCGCCCACTGCAAGCATACTGGCAAGGGCATTAAATATCTTGATACCGGAGACCCTGCGACATCCCCGGCGAAGGCGAATGGTCTCATCGAGGACGTATTATCCAGATCGATGGTAGACGTCTTCTCAGTAAACGAGAACGAGGTCGCCTTCTTCGCAGAGCAAATGTGTCCGGACAGAGATGAGGTCCGATT
>Ga0209314_10000178_pt1 | contig 27739 bp, 25 predicted proteins | sample I19B2metaG_FD_184146 | JGI IMG/M metagenome (GOLD analysis project Ga0209314, IMG submission 184146) | Lake sediment bacterial and archeal communities from Gulf of Boni, Indonesia to study Microbial Dark Matter (Phase II) - ​I19B2 metaG... | ecosystem: Environmental > Aquatic > Freshwater >... | reverse complement strand
CCCTATATGCGGCGCATCGAAGAGCATGTTTAAACGAGTCGATTAACCAGCCGATTATAACAGGCTTCTCCAGTAAAATGCAGGAGACACAAACCTTTTTTACCTAGGTTTAGGCTGCCTTACAAAGACCTATCGAATTATCTTTATGGTAGTGATCACTCCGAAAGTTATTAGCCATATCACGCTGAGTTTCGTTCGATTATGAGCTGCGAGGTTAATATATTAAGCTATAGTGTTTAAGTTTCGAGTTTATATTTTCAATATTGAGGGGGTTTGTAGAGCTACATTCCAGCTCTTACAACGTGAGCAGTCTATACGCCTTTTCTTCAATGTCAGCTATCTCCGTTATGAAATTGGACGCTTCCTTTTTATCCTGTCTCAACGCTGCCGCACACAGCTTCATAATATTCTCACCAGATCTCTTAAATAACGTCGATGCCTCAACCCAGCTACTCACCTTGTACTTTTCTCCCAAGGTATGAAGAACATCAGCTTGCCAAAACCGCATCCCATGACTGTTCTCGAAGGTTTTAGGCAGCAAAGGCGGTGTAGTCGCGTAGGTTACCATGTGCTCAAAGCATTTTATATTCTCCCATTCAAGGATTTCAACTGCGAGTTTACCCATGGCTGGGATGCCGAAAAGCTTTACTGGAGGGTTAAGGAACCGTTCAGCCTTATATGAAAAACCCTTCTTCGCTACTTCAAACTCAGACGGTATCACTTGAGGAAGGGTGAATGCTCTAATAGTGTTTCTTTTACTCATCCCCGGCACATTAACGTTTAAGGATTTCTCAAACTCATCATACGGTATGCTCTGAGCAGTCTTAAAGCTACAGTCATGAACGTAAACAATTTTTTCCTCATCATCGTATCCAACAACGAGAACGTAATGAATTGGTACATGGAGTTTTCCGTAGATACCCGTGTAGTAGCGCAGGTAGTACATGTCAAGGGCTCCAGCCACAACCGGTTGCCCGTTATCAATAAACTCTTTCAACCTTGGAAAAGTGTTCCTGAACGTTTTCCCCTCGATCATGGTTTCCTTGAACCCGATGATTTTTCCAAGGTCTTTCATCAAATACTTGGGATTCGCGCCCCAATAAACCATACACGGTGGGTCTGCTCTTTTAAACCGAAGGTACGTGAAACCCGCCATACCACCAACAACGGAGAGGAGATAATCTGCATAATCCGCCCTTTTCCACGCTAAAACATCTTCCAACCCATTCACATAACACGTGGATTCACATACTCTATGAGGCAGCTCAAGTAGCCTTTTCAACTCATTCATCCCATTCCATTGAACGGAAGCATAACGAGCAAACATATTCACACCATGAAATAAACATAACTACGGTCCACCCAATGACCAGAACCAGCATCAAGGAATCCCATGTAAAAGCTAGGTGAGATGCTACTTGCAGGGTCAGCAGCGATTAATTGATCGTGGGAAATTCAATTGGACCATTCATTGAAGCCTGATTTTAGTAACAGTAAAACTTTTCTGGGAAACGCATGGTAAGGGTGCATCAGAGGCAGAATGGATGGAAAAGAAAAACAGCAATATATCCTACCTATTATAATGTCTTAGGAAGGTTACCCCGTTGAAGTCAGTCGCTCAAAAGCTTCTGAAAAATATCCGTGACCGGAAACTTGAACCGAAATCAAGCCGTTTACAAGCGGCTCTTTCAAGGTCGGGAATCCCAGACAGGGTACCGTTCATGGAACTTTTCGCAGATGGGGAGGTGATGGCGGCAGTCCTCGGAAAACCGTTGAACTATTTCTCCAGGGAACTGCAGAGTATGAAAGAGTGGGAAGAGCGGATGTTGGCGTTAATAGAGTTCTATGAAATTCTAGGCTACGACTATGTTCGAGCGGACACAAGGGATTATGAAGCGACAGTGAAGGCTTACAGGGAAAGTAAAGAAGCCTTGGCTTCAGGTAAAGTTGGTACACGGGCGTACAGGTACAACGCCTTAGATTCCGCATCTGAATTAAACCGAGGTGAACGAGAATGGGCTAACGAGGGTACAGCGGTAATCGCGGACTGGGATGATTTCAAGTCTTATAGATGGGAGGACCCTGAAACCATCGTTGAAGAGGGAAATGGGGGACTGGAATGGGTGTGCGACCATGTCACTCCAGGTATGGGTGTTGTAACCGCCTACGGCGCGGTTTTAGAGCCGGTTATGTGGATGATGGGAATAAAAAATTTCTACGTGAGTCTTTACAAACAACCTGACCTCGTTGACGCCATGTTCAAGAAAATCGGTGAGCTAAGCCTCACCCGTTTCAAACTAACCGCTGATACAAGCCGGAGGATCATAGCTTTCTGGGGTTCTGATGACTGGGGCTACCGGAATGGGCTGATGACCTCTCCAGCCATGATGAAGCGTTGGGTTTTTCCACTTCATAGGAAAATGGCGGAGATCGCTCATTCAAAAGGCTCCCTCTACATCCTACACTCCTGCGGCAACCTCAAAACTATAATGAGTGACATAATAGATTACGTCAAAGTAGACGCCAAACACTCCTTCGAGGACACATACCTTCCCGTAACCAAGGCAAAGGAACTGTACGGCAAACAAATCGGTTTAATCGGAGGGGTGGACATGGATGTTCTATCCAGACGCAGTATGGCTGAAGTCCGGGATTACGTAACACACATCCTAAAAGTCTGTAAACAAGGCGGTGGATACTGCTTAGGGAGCGGAAACACCATCGCTAACTACGTTCCACTTGAGAACTATCTCACAATGCTCAATGTGGGACTAGATGAGGGATGGTATAATTAATAAAAGAGTTTATGAGGATTTTCCTGTGAAGAATCGTGATGTTTCCATAGGGCACAAGCGTTTATAAGACACCTGACTTTTCACATGGTAAATCGCAGGTTGAGGTAGAAAGCCCACGACCAACCTTCCACTATGAAAGGCAGGTGCTAACTCAATTCGAGAAAGGATCATAGTAGGCAATTGGCAGATACTGTGTTTATAATTCCACCGTTAAGGTTTTTTCAAAACCTTCTTCCTCCCTGAACTGCATTCTGTAGAATGAGCTATACATTCCGCCTTTTTTCATTAGTTCTCGATGGGTTCCTTTTTCGATTATCCTCCCCTGATCTAAGACTATGATTTCATCGCAGAGCCTTATAGTTGAAAGCCTGTGAGCTATTATTATTGCTAGTCTATTTTCAAGAAGCTTTTTCAACGCGTTCTGTACGACGAGCTCAGTGTACGGATCGATGCTTGAAGTAGCCTCATCTAGAACTAGAAGTTTAGGGTTCATTAGAAGCGTTCTTGCGAAGCTTATGAGCTGCCTTTGCCCTATTGAAATATTCGATGAACCCTCTTGTATGATGTAGTCGTATCCTCCAGGGAGTTTCATTATGAGTTCATGCGCATCCACGGTTTTAGCTGCCTCAATAACCTCCTCATCAGATGCTTCAGGTCTTCCAAACCTTATATTGTCCTTTACACTCATGGGAAATAAGAAAGAGTCCTGAAGAACTATACTCATGTGTCTACGGAGAGAGGAAATCCTAATATTTTTAATATCATAACCATTAACCATGATTCTTCCATTAATAGGGTCGTAGAACCTTGCAAGGAGGTTTATTATCGTACTCTTACCTGCGCCTGTTTGTCCAACTATAGCCAATTTCTTTGATGTCTCAAGGGTGAAGCTGATGTTGTTGATCACGGGAATTTTAGGATCGTATCCGAAGGTAACGTCATCAAACCTTAAATTATCGATGGTGTCTATATTTGCCGCTTTATCTAACGGTTGGTCCTCCACCTCCACGTTTGTGTCGATTAGGTCGAACATTCTTTCTATAGCAGCCATTGCTGACTGATATTGATCGTATACGGCTATGAGGTCCATAAGAGGGTTAAAGTATGCGAACTGGTACTCTATGAATGCCACGAGCGTTCCTAAAGTTATCTCTGAGTTTATAACCATTAATGTACCAAACCAAAGTATTAGAGCCGTTCCAATTATCCTCGTGTAGAGGACGATGGGCTGGTATGAAGCTGAGATCCTTATTGCTTCTAGGCTTGCATCAACAGTTCCATTCTGTACCGCCTCGAACTCTTTCGCAGCCTTCTCCTCCTGTACAAAGGATTTTATCACTTTTATACCAGAAAGATTTTCTTGGATCCTAGACGTCAACCCCCCCGTGCTTGAGAGGACTCTTCTATAGGCTGTCCTCGATAATCTTCCAAGAAGCCATGCTAAGCCTACGGCGATGGGAAGAATTGCGACAGCCAGTAAAGCAAGCTTTACGTTAAGGATGAATATTATTATGAAGGACCCTAAAATTGAAGCTGTATCCGTGATAATGCTCGTCAATCCCATTCTTAGAAATATTCTAACAGTGTTCGCGTCATTTATCGGTCTGGACAATATTCTACCAATCTCACCTTCAGAGAAATATCTCAGGGAGATCATCTGCAGTTTAGACGTCATTTCATCCCTCATTCTCGCAACAACATTTTCACCGGCAATCCTCATATGGTAAAGCTGAATGTATTGAAGCCAGTAATTGCTTAAAGTTACAAAAATAAAGAGTGGCACCCACCAGATGAAACCTGAAAGATTTCTAGGCTGGATTATTTGGTCTATTGCAACCATATGGAGGTAAGGAGAAAGTAGCCCTGTTAAGGCGCTTAGAAGTATAGCTCCTAAGCTTATTGCGATGTTTCGTCTGTAGAGCTTAGCGTAGCTGTAGATTCTACTCATCAGAACTCTATCGGGAACTGTTCTTTTCCTCGACTCTTCATATTTTGAGAAAATTCCAAATGGGCTTGACATCTACTTTATACCAGCCTCCAGAATTTCTTCGGGAGCCTTCTCCAGGAACTGCGTCTCATATATCCTTCTGTATATTTTTCCCTCAGTCATAAGATCGTTATGTGTCCCAAACTCTGCGACCTCACCATTTTCCAGAACCATTATTCTGTTAGCGTTCTTTATGGTTGAAAGCCTTTGAGCTATCATGAAACAGGTTCTACCCTTCATGACCGCCACGATGGCCTCCTGGATCTCTTGCTCAGTCTTAGCGTCGACGAAGGAGAGAGAGTCATCAAAAATTAGAATTTTTGGGTCTGTTAAAAGTGCTCTGGCAATAGTTATTCTCTGCCTCTGTCCACCTGAGAGCGTGATACCCCTCTCACCAATAGTAGAGTCATAGCCCTCTGGAAGGGTCTCTACGAAGTCATGGATCCTCGCGATCTTAGCTGCACTTATAATCTCATCCATAGATGCATTAGGCTCGCCAAAAGCGATGTTATCCTTAATCGTACCTGTGAATATGAATACATCCTGCAGGACAAGGCCTATCTGTTTCCTTAGTGATGAAGTCTTGAAGCTTCTAACATCTATACCGTCAATCAATATGTTCCCAGAGTCAACATCGTAGAATCTTGGGACAAGATATATTAAGGAGGTTTTACCCGAACCCGTAGCTCCGAGAATAGCTATTCTCTCACCTGGATTAACTTTGAAGCTTATCTTCCTCAGTACAGGCCTATCCTTAACGTACCCGAAGGTTACGTCTCTAAATTCAACTTCACCCTTATCTATCATAATCTCTCCAGCATCAGGTTTATCCTTAAAATCTATGGGCACATCCATGGTTTCATAGACCCTTTCAAGCCCGGCTGAAGCATTTATCCACATACCTGAAAGCATACTCAAATCACGTAGTGGAAAGCTGAGCCTCATCATGTACCTAGCGAAGAGTAGAAGCTCCCCTATAGTTAACATAGATGATGGTGAAGCTATCAGGTTACCACCATAAAGGTACACCATCGTGATCCCGAGAGTTAGGATAACTTGCGAGGAAGGCATATACTTAGACTGAATCTTACCAGCCGTGATCGCTGTGTCAACAAATATCTGCTCAACCTGTTTAAATCCATCCTCCATCTCATTCTCTCTTTGGAAGATTCGCACAACCTTCATCCCCAGAATGTTCTGCTGGATATACGCACCGAGCCTACCTAGGATGAGCATCATCTTCCTGAAGAGGGGCATAGTTCTAATCCAAAGTTGGGTTGCAAAGTAGAATATTAAGAGCATAGGTATGATGACTATCAAACTCATGGATAGACTGATAGAGTATAACACCGTAAACACGATCGCAACTGTGAATACAGCGTTTGTTACTGTTCCAATCCATGTTCTGAGAAAACCCTCTACAGCCTGTAGATCTATTGTAGCCCTTGAGACAAGGTCCCCCACAGCGGTAGAATCATGAAACCTGAACGACTTGCTCTGGAGGGAGGAGTAGTATTCAGACCTAATATCCCTTATCATTAACTGTGCAGCATATCCCTGTACATAGGTTATAATGAAGATGACTATTCCAAAAACCACTACTGCGAGCACTATTTTTAGCACTAGCTCAAATAGCAGCTCATATTTTTCCCCTAGAATAACCATGTCGATTATCTGCGAGGTGTAGAGAGGCTCAAGTACAAATAGGTAAGACCTTAAAGCAGATAGTATACCTATTAAAATGAGAAGATGAACATACGGCATATGGTATTGAAGAAGTCTTTTAAATGCACTCGTAGAACGTGAAATATCCGCCTGTGTTTTAATATTCTTGACGTATTCAAGGGTTGGCTTTGCGACACTCATTGGCTACACCATACAGGTTGTCGACGAATCACCTGATATTTTTAAGCAAATTTCATCCTATTCGGAGGATATAACCTTTTATGTGCTATCTTATGGAGTTTCTTTACAGACTTCAAGATTTAAGGCTTAAATTTAAAAATTGTATTATCCGCTGTGAAAGTTCTAAAGAGTTTTAAAGAAGGGATTGATAATTATGGTAGTGGATAGATATTTAGATTAAAAGCGAATCCTATTCGCTTTTCTTTTTTTTAAAGCCAAAAAATTTAACTTAAGCCTGTGTGTTGGGGTTGTTATCTGCGACGATTGGACGGTTGGATTGAGTGGGTTTCCATAAGATTACATCCCAACAGTTACTTTTAGCTTTGTGTTTAGTGGGAGCGTTTGCCATTCTCAGTTCTACAATGTCAAAAAACCCGGTTCTGAACCCTTTTGCTGAAAGCTTAGGGACGCCTGAAGCCTTTATGGGTTTTGTTGCAGCAGCTTCAACTGTTCCAGGTATTTTAATCAGTCTTCCAGCTGGTTCATTGTCTGATATCCTTGGGAGGAGGAAAGTTCTACTATTCTCTTGTGTTATATTTGCATCCGCGCCCTTTCTCTACACTCTTATTGATTCTTGGTGGCAGCTGGTCCTCGTCCGTTTCTATCATGGATTCGCCACGGCAATTTTCATACCTGTAGCAAGAGCTGCCATAGCTGAACATTACCCGTCTAAAAGAGCGGAGAGGATATCAACCTTTACTTCAGCAACGATCGTAGGTCGAAGCATTGCTCCTTTCCTCGGAGGTTTCGTATTATCGATCACCGTCTGGAATTACCATACGCTCTACCTTATCGTTGGAGTTGTAGGCGTCACAACTCTTTTTATTGCTTCAATGCTTATGCCGGGAGAAGATAAAAAACCAAGGATTCAATCAGCTAAAAATCCATCAGAAATGCCCTATGAAAAAGTAGAACTCAGGCCAACTCATGAATGGGTCGAAGTTTTACGGGATTTTCGAATAATAGTTGTAGCCACCATTGATGCCGCAACTTACTATGTTTATGGAGCTGTAGAGTTCTTCATTACAGGATACTTGAAGAACGTTGCTAGCCTAGATGCGTCTCTAATTGGCATAGTAACAGGTATGCAGATAGCGCTGATACCAATCCTCGGTCCTTTCATGGGAAGACTTTCCGATAGAATTGGGAGAGAAGTACCAATAATCACAGGTCTAATAATCAGCGGTCTTCCATTGTTTGTTATCCCCTACACAATTCAGTTTCTCCCTCTCTTCTTCATCTCGATGATCTATGGGCTTGGATTCAGCTTGATCACTTCATCGACACCTGCTTTTGTAAGCGATATTACTAAAAGAGGAGCCCACGGAGCGACTATGGGTCTGCTTGCAACTATTATGGATATCGGACAGACATTAGGACCTATCGTCACAGGCATCATTCTTTCAGTCTTCGGATATTCAGGCTCCTTTACATCTTTGGGAACAATACTTCTAGGTTTCTGCATATTCTTCATTATCTTCCGAAGACTATTCTCATCATAGGCACTCTAAAAGCATGATAAAAGTATACGTATTTTGCTTATAAAACCCCTTAGCTTTAAACGATAAGTCTCGGAATAATCCATTTAAGGGTTTCAGAGTGAGCGGGAATATTTGGAGATGTAAAGCGCTAAACTGGTTTGAAGGGATGTTATTAGACCCCGCGGAGGCTGAGTTAACCGGAGGTAGACCCATTTGGGCTCTTCTCACCTTATACCAGGCTGTGGAAAAGGCTTTGAAGACGGTATACAACGGGAAACATGAGAGATTTCAGAGAGCACATGATTTAATTGAGCTTTTTCGAGATCACGACTTTGAACCTTTCGAGGCTAGTGCTTATACCTGCTACCGTGGTATTAAGTAAAAAACATGGAGGGGAGTCGTAGATGTCCGCGGATTACAGGAGCATGAGAGAAATAACAGATAAAGATTACAGGAAGTTTGTTCAAACATATGGGGAAGTGGAAGTCGAGAATGTTAAGATTCAGCTGGGGCAGTTAAAACGTGTAAAAGAATGTCAGCCAAAGTATTTCCAGCTTGAAAGAACTAATACCTGGTCCTTTCCAAAACGTGGGAAATGGGCGACACATCGCGGAGACTTCAGGGGAAACTGGCCGCCGCAAATGGCGCGAAACCTCATTTTAAGGTATTCGAAACCCGGTGAATACGTTTTAGATCAGATGTGTGGGTCAGGCACGACGTTAATCGAGTGTAAGCTACTGGGTAGAAATGGGATAGGTGTTGACGTTAATCCTAATTGCATAATGCTGACCCGTGATAGGCTTACTTTTGAACAGTTCCTATATACCCCCGACCTTCCAAGAGTAGCAGTTAGAACCTATGTCGGAGACGCGCGAAACCTCGATCTAATCAACGATGAAGCAGTCGACCTCATCGCTACACACCCTCCATACGCTAGCATCATTCCCTACTCCCGAGGCGGAAAAGTGCCTGGAGACCTCTCCTCCGTTCACAACATCGATGAATACACGGCTGGCATGAGGGAGATCGCTGAGGAGAGCTACCGCGTATTAAAGCCTGGGAGGTTCTGCGCGCTCTTAGTCGGTGATACAAGGCGGCGTAGACACCATGTGCCCATAGCTTTCAGAGTTATGCAAGCCTTCCTTGACGTCGGCTTTGTAATCAAAGAGGACGTGATGAAGTATCAATGGCGGACGAAAAAGACTCGGGAGAGGTGGGAAGGACTGGCTAAGACCGCTGAGGAATGCTGGGTTGACATTCCCAAGGAAGGTAGGAAGGGCAGATACACGGATTTTCTCCTCCTCTACCATGAGCATCTCTTCATATTCAGAAAACTCGGGGAGGAAGAGGATCCGCAGAAGTTTAAAGAAAGCCGGAAATGGTGGAGTGAAGGGTGAACGCGTTGCAGCCTAAAGGCGATTTGATACATTAATGTTTTCATGCGCAGTCTATGGTGTTACGAAGCCTAATATAGCTTTCAAAGTTGAAACTCTTAAGCAGGTAATCGAGTGATAGAATAGGCTTTGGAAAAAACTAGTTCAATAGGGTTTACAAATTTTTCACAGTCGAGGAGTAACTCTGAATGGAGGTCTTTGAAGACGATTATCACTTCCATAGGAAATAAGATAAAAGTTTTATGAAGATACTCTCATCGCGGAGACCGTTCCTAGACATTTAGAGAATAAGAGAAGTTGATGGATAATACTGCGTTGAGCATGGAACACTGATCTATGAGATTGTGATGAAGCGACATCTCTATTGGTGAGTGAAGAGTCTAGGCGCGATGTGTGAAAAGGAAACGGCGATTATATACACGGACGCTTTTCATGTACTTGGTAACGATACTTCTTTAACCTGAGGAATTAAATCATCAAGCTTATCGATTAATGCGTCGCCTTGTTGGAGAAGCCTCTGCTTGATGGCTTCGACGTACGCAGCGATACTTACGCCTTGGTCTGGGAATATGGAGTAAATTTTCTCACCGAACACCACTGCTTCATCGGCGAAGCCTTTGATCTGTGCCTTTAACTCAGGGTTAATCGAGACGGCTTCAGCCTCTATTTGGGAAACGATTCTTTTCACCTCAACGGCGTACCACGTGATTTCACCGTTTTCAGGTGAACGCAGCATGGCGGATTCAACACGTTTCCTCCACTTTTCATGCCAGCCTCTATGAAACTCCGTAAGCCTTAAGAGCAGATCCTTTATAGGCTGCGGACGGACATCTTTGAAAGGGATTTCCTCCGACCTTTCTAAGATGAAGAGGTAGCTGTTCCAGTATTTCTCAAACAGTTCAGCCTGCTTCTTCTTTGTGACAACGTGGCAAGGTCTGGACTGTGGTTCAGTGTTGTAGAGGTAATGCTCAGCAATGATCGTGGCGTCGCTTGTACGTGGGTCTAAACATACGAGGCTGTGTAAAGGCATAAGCGTATACATCCTGATCTCCAGCCTACTTCTCTCAGCGTCAGATAACTCTACTTTAATTCTATGAAGTATGCCGAGGGATGCGATTATAGCGTCTACGAGGTTGGGCACACCGAAAACACCCTCCACCTCACTGAGTAGCGGGAAACTAGGGTTTAGCACTAAGAAGGTGATGTGGACACCCTGTTTAAGCAATCGCTCAATGGCATCCTTATGCTGTCTAGTGACTGTGTCTAAGGCTGGTCCTAGGAAGATTACCTCGGATTTCGCTTGGCTCAAGTATTTATCAAGCAGAGGCATTTCCCTCCGCGGTAGCATCCCGATGGTATACCCTGATGAAGTAAGTTTCGACATATGACTATAATTACAGAGAGATCGCTATTTAAACCTAGCTTAACAGTGTTCACAGACCTAGATTTACCCCGGAGAAAACAAAGAGTTACGATAAACCGTTGAAAAAAGGCAGTCGAAAACACTTCGTTAAAAAATGAAAAGTACCTCTGTTTAAGTCTACATGGTGGCTATTAGAAACATCTCTATGAAAGCCGCTAGCAGGAGGAGCACGGCGCATATGGCTATAACCTTAGCCGCGTTGGTTAGCTCAGCTTTAAACCTACTCTTAGAAGCCATGTAGATAAGCCAGAGGCTTTCAGAAACCGCGATGCCGTAGGATATGTACTCCAGCCACGCGAAGGGAAGCACGATTATTGTGAAGACGAGGAGCAGGGGATCTAATCCCACCGAGGAGCCTACAGCGGCGAAACCCCTACCCGTATTCCAAAGGATGAAGAAACCGTATATGGGTCCAAAACCCGGCGTGACCATGATGAGGAAGTGCATGAAGTTGACCCCGAAGATTAGTTGCACACCGGCGTACTTCACCGCTTCCTGCAATTCATCTGATTGTCGAATAAGCTCTTGAACCTCAGCATTATTCAACTCGGATACGGCGCCTATGAAAGTCGCTGTGAAACATAGAGCGACCATTATCACTGCGACGATCACCCGGCTTCGTAGAGCTCCAATCCTCCTTTCCTTAAACGCCTCGATAATTCCAGATTTCGCGTATCTTGTCCTCGGAATCAAGGGTGCACCGCAACTAGGGCAGAACCTAGCATGAGCATCGTCAGGTGCCTTTGTCCCACATTTAGGGCAGTACGGCAATGAAACCACGGGGAGATTAACAACCTATACGAGGAGAAAAACCTTCCTATTTCATCGAGCATGCTTACTCCCTTTTAGACGGCGTTAGCTGGTTTTTAAACTTAAATAAAGAGCTGAAAGAGATTAATATGATGGGGTTAAATTGTTTAAAAGACTAAAGGATACGTTGGATTACTACTGGGCTCAAAACAGCCTTTTCAGATTTGCAGCTATAGCCGCAATCCTCGTTCTCATAACAGTAGCAGCCTTTCTCACATGGTACATCTTCAAGGATTACTCGCTCATAACAGTCATTGTGTTGTTAGTACTGCTGGGAATCGCCTATGGAAAAGGTTATGGCAAACGTGGCGAAAGTCGCCTCTCCACGGCTTTACACCCCGAGCGAAGTTTTAGAGGAGCCGGTTAAAGTGCCCTTCACACCCTACCACCTAGGCCCAGCCTTCCTCATAGACGCCATAGCATCGAGGAAGCTTGACCCATACATGCTGGCTGTGTCGAGCATAGCCTTGGACTTAGAGGGTTTCCTAGTCTTAACACTCGGCCTGAGGTATCCACTTCACGGATACGCTCACACCTACCTTGCAGCCACCCTTGCCGCGCTTGCGCTAACCTTCGCCGCGGTCTCCGTTAGAAGGCTTACAGGTGGAAGGCTTAAGCTGCTTATAGGTGGAGAAATGAGGTTAGTGCCCATCCTAGCCTCAGCTTTACTAGGTTTGTGGCTTCACGTTTCCTTGGATGCACCTCTTTACCCCGATATAAGACCCTTCTATCCTATCCAATTAAATCCCTTGTACGACCCTTCACCATCCTCCTACATCGACATCTACATCTACGACGCATGCGCTTTATCCTTTCCCCTAGCATTAATCGCGTATGGACTCCGGATGCTCATAAGACGGTTTGCTAAGGATTAAACGCGGGTTGTCAGCAAGGTACATCGGAGGAGCCTATTAAGCTCCGGAGTTACGTTCGTTTATGTAGAAAGTTTGGGAGCCGTGGAGAAAAGTTGAAAAGGGGGACCTCTGGCTTATTTATAAAGCCTTTACGCTACTAATGGGAAGCCCTGTAAATACGGAGAATACGTTATGTTTAAGCTTGTAAGTCTCGAGGATACGGTGAGGATCCCCCCAGAGAAGTTCGGTCATCCTCTGAGGGACGTAGCTGTGGAGCAGCTGCGGTTGAAGTACGCGGCAACCGTAGATGAAGCCTTAGGCTACGTCCTCACTGTCACGGATATCAACGTTGAACCTGTAGGGAGGATTATGCCCGGAGACGGAGCTACGTATCATAAGGTCACGTTCTCCCTCCTAACTTTCTACCCTATGCTTCACGAGGTTATTGAAGGCGAGGTTGTTGAAGCCCAAGACTTCGGCGTCTTCATCAGGATCGGCCCAGTGGACGCGCTGCTCCACGTGTCCCAGGTTATGGACGACTTTATAGTCTACGATGAGAGGCAGGGGACTCTCATGGGAAAGCAAACCCACAGGATTCTGAGGAAAGGTGACATCGTGAGGGTACGCATCGCCGCCGTCAGCCTCGCCAGAGGAGGTACAGCGGGTAAGATCGGAGCCACAGCTAGGCAGCCTTTCCTAGGTAAACTGGATTGGATAAAGGAAGATCTGGCTAAGGCTGCAGCGCGGGTTGCGGAAGTAGAGGGGCAGGAGGCAGCTTAGAATGAGCATGATGGCGTGTAAAAAATGTAGACAGCTCTTCCCATCCGTTAAAAGAGCAACCGTGATCTGCCCAAACTGTAAGGCGAAAACCTTATCAGAGAACTGGTCTGGGCTTGTGATCATCCTAGACCCCGAAGGCTCCGAAGTCGCCAAGACCATGGGCTTCGAAAAAGAGGGAGCGTACGCTGTGAAAGTGGGGCGGTGAACCCCGCTTCCGTGTTAAAGCCCTTTAACGACGGTGTCGACCCTTTCATCAAGTAAAGACCGCGCCGTAGAAACACCTTTTTTCCGCTCTGTTAAAACGTTCCCCCATTTTTGAAGCCTCAAAGACCTTTCCTTAAGCATGCGTTTCACTTCCCGTTGGTTTGGGCCGCCTGTGACCTTCCGCGCTTCAACGCAGTTCACTGGGTCTAGGGCTGCTCGAACCTTAACTTCGCCTAGGTTTAACGGCTTCCCGAGCACTTCCATGGAAACCACGTCTAAGTATCCACTCGTCACCTGTGAAGGTTTCACACCCTCCTGAAGCGCCTTCTTTACGAGAGCGCCTACTACCATATGCGCTGTCCTAAAGGGAAGCCCGGTTTCTCTGACAACCGTGTCAGCCAGCTCCGTTGCCGTGGCGAAGGTTTCCGTTACCCTTCTCAGCATAACATCCTTCCTAAGGGTCAGGGTTTCTAACGTCCCGTTTATGACTTGGAGGGTTGCCTTCACAGAGTCAACCGCGTCCCAAAGCCTCGGAGTGACCTCTTGGAAATCCCGGTTGTAGGTGAGGGGAAGACCCTTCAACATGGTTAGAACGGCTAAGAGGTCTCCTTGAACCCTTCCCGTCTTCGCCCGTGTTAACTCCATGATGTCAGGGTTCTTCTTCTGCGGCATGATACTGCTCGTTGAAGCGTAGGCATCGTTGAGCTCCACCATACCAAACTCAGAGGTACTCCACAGTATGAGTTCCTCAGCTACGCGGCTTAGGTTACAGGATAGTATGGATAGGGCGGCTAGGGTTTCCGCGGCGAAGTCCCTGGAACCCACGGCGTCCATGGAATTCTCCAAGAGCCCATCGAAGCCTAAAAGCTCCGCTGTGCGGTGACGGTTGATGGGAAACCCTGTTGTGGCAAGGGCTGCCGCGCCGAGGGGGCTGAGGTTAACACGCGTAAAGGCTTGCTGAAGCCGTTCTAAGTCACGGCTTAGGGCGTCGAAGTGGGCGAGAAGCCAATGCGCGAACGTAACGGGTTGAGCGTGCTGCGTATGCGTATAACCCGGCATAACGGTATCCACGTTCTCCTCAGCTCTTTTCACGCATGTGCCCAGTAGCCTTAGAAGACGCTCCATCACCTCTATCAAGTCTTCCCTCAGCCTCAGCCTTATACAAGTGACAACCTCATCGTTCCGCGAACGTCCCGTGTGGATACGTCCCCCTACATCCTCGCTCAGCAAAGCGATAAGCCGTGACTCGATGGCTACATGCACATCCTCCAAGTGCGGACCCGGCTTAAGTCCTTGGAAGCCCTCATCCTCGACCTTTTTCAAGGCTTGAAGGATCCTCGCCCCATGCGTGGACGCGATGATCCCTTCCTCAGTGAGCATAACTACATGAGCTAAATCAACTAGGATGTCCGCGTGGAAAAGGCGTTCATCATCCACTATGGATGAGGAGTAACCTGCGACTTCGGGTGGACGTTCAACCTTTAGACGCCCACGCCTTAGAATGTCACCCATTCAAACATCCCACCGTGAACTTAAGCAAGTGAAGGAACACCTTAAACTTAAGCCTTTACGGAGAAGATTAGATCCCACCATAGAAAATTAGCGGCTGATGAGACGAACGCTGAACGGCGCAATCAACCTTGTCATTAAACTCAAAGGAACACCCTTTCATCGACTCATGAGACGCATGTTTTTATAGAAAGATACCGTGGCCTAGTTGAATAATGATCGGAACAGTTAAAGCATTCCTGAACTTGGAGTTCTCCTACCCGTTGATGTTTTCAGATTAGGCGCTGAGAGTTGCTCTTGATGCCTCAGCCATTTCTGGGTCCACCTTTGAAGACAGGTTTCTGAGCAGAAAATGTATAGTTTATTCACGCAACATGTTTTCCGCGTGAGAGGTTTACCTCTGATAAGTCTCCCGCATACTTGACATATCATTTTATAGCCACTGCACACAGAATCCCTATAACTATGTTATAAAAGTAACGATGCCTCCACCTAAACAACGATACTGGAGCTTGGATAACCTGTGGAAACCATGATTAAATCCTAAGGTTTTCTTCTATACGAAATATATTTTCAAGCGACTAGTATGGACTAGATAATTGTTCACTTAACACTTCCCCTCAAAGGAGATGGTTTCATCATTACGTTTTAAGCTAAAGCTTAACAGTTCGGAGAGGGGTCAATGTGATTATGCCGCTGAGATACTCTGAGGCACCTGATGTAAAGAAGCTTATCGAGGAGATCGTGGACAGCCTCTGTTTCTACCACGTGGTTCCACATTCTGTATTCTGCGTTAGAAGTAAAGGGTCGAAGTCAAGGCGAACCATCGCTCGTATCCATGGTTTAGGGAGTATCTGGCAGAAGACTCTCCGTCTCCAACCTTCCTACATAATCGAAGTTATCTCCGAGCGCTATGATAGACTAACTGAGGCGGATAAAGAAAAGACCATGATCCACGAGCTTCTACACATTCCTAAAGGATTTTCAGGGGCTTTTAGACCACATAAGGGCTATGTTGATCGAACAACCGTGGAACGCCTCTACAGAACGTTGCTGAAAAATAGAACTATTGAAAGAAGAAGGCTATAAGTTTCTTTGAACAGTTGTTTTTACTAAAAGCAACCTCGTAGCAACGATTATGGATAAACGTGAACAATGCTTCGAAGGCTTTCCTCCCTTCGGTAAAACCGTGGCTTTAAGCTCCACTCATAGCCTTCATCTTAACCTTAAGGTAGTGGAGGAAGTTCTCGTAGGAGATGTCCGGTGGGAACGCGTGGTCTAAGCTTGGGATGTAGCCGCCGTCAGCTACTAGCCCCGGAACCTTACTCATCACTTCGCGTTCTATGGCTTCCTTTCCCTTAGCTATCTCCCGTTTATCTATACCCCCGCTTAAAGCGAATTCATGGCCGTATTCCCGCCTTATCTTCCACGGATCCATGCCTGCCGCTGCCTCTATAGGCCATACACAGGTGATTCCCGCGTCGATGAACATGGGAAGGATGGGCTCTATGTTCCCGTCGCTGTCAAGCCAGATGGAGGCGACGCCGTGCTTACGCAGGAATTCAGTTACGTATTCGTAGCGGGGGAGAATGAATTCTTTGAAAAGCCTCGGGGACATAAGGGGTCCACCTTTCTCCGCGAAGTCTTCGAAGAAGTTACAGAAGTCCACGTGTACGTCATGTAACGCTTTATGCGTTACCTCCACGGTGTAATCGGCTATGAAGTCCATGATCTCATGAACTAGGCTGGGGTTTGTGTAGAAGGCTTTGGAAAGTCCTACGGTTCCCATCCAACGCCGTGCTAGGCTGTAGAAGCCTATGGTACCGTTTGGGAGGAGGCAAACAGGGAATTCCCTTTCATCGTTAAAGTAGGTTACAACCTCATCCCAGTCGTCTGGGTAACGCCCAGGCGCATGGGGGTCATAACGCTTCTTCAAAGCTTTAAAGTCCTCCCGGGTTTTCACTGGGAAGTCTATGTAAGTATCCATCGACGGCCTGGTTCCCCGCACCGTTCCCTCCTTTAAAGCCCTACGTACAATGCCGTCCTCGTCACGGTATACAAGGTAACGATCTGTTTCCTCGTAAACCACGGTTTCGAATGGTGGTAAGGCGAAGAGTTCGAGTGGTACACATGGGCGTTTCTCAACGCCGAAGTACGCGTGTTCGTAGAATGGGCCGTTGAAGGTTTTTTTGCCAACGCGTAAACCCAACTCGTCGTATTCAAAGTCCCACGGATACGCTTCCCTCGGCATACCCTCGTTCAACCAGCGCTCCACGGTCTGCCCCCAGTAACCCATCTCAAAGTTTGGTGGACAGTCTACAGGCTCGAAGCGCATACACCTTAGAAACCTCTCCCGCGTATTCATCGTTCTCGCATCCCCATACCTTTAACCCTGACGTTAACCTCAGTTTCACAGAAGCTTCTTAAACGTGTTTATATGGCTTTCAAGCTGTGCTACATGGGCTTCCACAGCGTCGGTCAACTCCTCAGCCACCATCGACAGGGGCTTATCCATGTAGGGCGTGGCTTTCCCCTCAGTGATACACGCTTTCTCAACCCTTTCCACGAGACCTCTCGGCACGGCTTCTATCCCAGCTAAGGCGCCACAGATAGAACCGCATAACCGCGAAATCGTGTCTGAATCCCTGCCTAAGTTGGCTCCCCCTATGAGGGCCTTCTCTACATCACCGTTTGAAACCAGGATCATAGCGAATGTAAGCGCTAGGACTTCCACAGGGTCTATGGCATGGTAGCCAAGGCATTCATTGTAAAGGGCTTCCCTCACCTCGAATACATCGCCGTAGCCACGGGCGACGCTTACAGCCTTCTCCACAGCCTCACCTACGGTTTCAGTTCTAAACCTTACACCGTATTCCGGGTACAACGACATCTTCTCGGAGACGATGAGGACGCTCTTAACAACGGAGTCTACGGTTGCATCGGCTTTCATCGCCTCCGCTACAGCAGCAGCGACTACGCCTGCGCAGTCAGCACCCAGAGGCGGCTGCTGGATCGACGCGATCTCACGGGCATCAAGCACAGCTTGAACCGGGTTACCTGCATTGAGGATTCCTATAGGAGACATGAACATGAGACCGCTTCCCGTGACCACGTTTCCCTCCCAGGCAAGTCTCGGAGGTACTCCCTGCCGGATCTTTATGAAAGCCGCGCGTGTATCCAACCAGAAATCTTCTGGATTCAGAGGAGCCTTAAGCCATACATCCGCTAAGTCATCCGCTGTAACCCTGCCCTTCTTAGCAATCGTTGCTTTTATGAGGAGATGCTCCATACGCGTATCGTCGGTGACATCGCCTGTGTGAACACCGTCGATGAAGCCGGTGACCATCCCGTACTTCTTTTCAACATCTTTGTAGTGCATACCTTCAAAGGGTTTGCCTAAAGCATCGCCTACAGCGCCACCGGCTAAACAGCCGTAGATCTTACGGTACAACTGAGAACCCTTCATTGTTACCATCTGTGAAGGAAACGGCTTGTAAGGTATATAATATTATCTTGCGTTAGCTTAGTGTCTCCGAGGTACGTCCATCCATGAGGGCTTCTTGGTGACATATTAGTGATCCCGTAAACATTTTAATAGCTTCAGCGTTTCGTCACAGTTTTGCTTTTTTATTCCTCTAAATTCCTTCAAGGAAAATAGGGACTTTAACATTGATGTAAACGATGCCTATTCTCTCACGAACGGTTTATAAGAATCACAAGCGACGGTTCAATGGAGACTCTATGTTATCACGGGGAGAAGCTTTAAACCTTGTTAAGGCAAGCGTGAAGCGTAGGAACATCTTCTACCACGTGCTGGCGGTTGAAGCCATAACTAAAGCCCTCGCCAGACACCTTAATCAAGACGAGGAGCTCTGGGGCCTAGCTGGGTTGCTCCACGACTTAGACTTCGATGAAACAATGGTAACACCTGAGAGACATGGGCTGTTAACCGCGGATAGGCTTCGAGACCTCGCTCCGGAAGCGGTCATCAGGGCTGTGAAGGCGCATAACTACGAACACACGGGTGTAAAACCTGAAACCATGCTTGAGAAGGGTTTGTTAGCCTCAGACGCTGTCTCCGGGCTCTTCGTCGCCTGCGCCCTCGTGATGCCCCAGAAGAAGCTCGCCCAAGTCAGTGTTAAGACTGTGACGCAGAAGTTTAAGGATAAGGACTTCGCGAGGGGAGCTGATAGAAACCGCATAGTCTTCTGCGAGGAACTCGGTGTTTCAAAGGAGACGTTCTTCGAAGTCGCCTTAAAAGCCCTCCAAGAGATCAGCGGTGAAATAGGACTTTAAACCTTCAACTAATCAAAGCAACCTAGTGTTCAGCGTTTTTCACCGTATAAAAGATGGTTTTATGGGTTAATTGTTTCCTAACTCGGTTTGGTGTTGCGTGCATCGTTTGGCACGAGTTTTTCCGGGAGAACTTCGTCTAGGCTTCCTGAACGGTAACCTTGAAGGTCTATTGTTATATACCTAAACCCTAAGGCTTTTAATCGCTCCGCTACACGGTCCATCCTCTCCTCATCGAAGAAAAGCCGCCGCTCGCTTGGGTCGACCTCTATACGGGCGATGCCGTTGTGGTCGCGTACCCGAAGCTGCCGTACCCCAGTCAAGGATTGGATGAAGGCTTCAGCCTCAGCTACTCTACGTAAACTCTCAGCTGTAATCCTTTGCCCGTAGGGAAACCTTGAAGCGAGGCAGGCCATGGAAGGCTTCTCCGCGGTTGGTAGACCTAGGTGCTTCGCCAGCTTCCGCACCTCATCTTTTGTGACGCCAACTTCGGCTAGCGGGCTGTGTACCCCTTCCTCCCTCAAGGCTAAGGCGCCGGGTCGATGAACTTTAAGGTCGTCAGCGTTGGTTCCGTCAACGATCGTGCCTAACCCCAGCTCTGCGGCAACCCTCTTCAGCTCAACGATCAACTCTTTCTTGCATATGTAGCATCGGTTTGGTGGATTAGAGGCAAACCCGGGATTAGCCAACTCGTTAACGGTTATAACCCTATGCCTTACCCCAAGCTTCTCAGCTACACGCCGTGCCTCACCCAACTCCCACGGAGCCAGCGTTGCGGATTCCGCTGTGACAGCCACTGCCTTATCGCCTAAAACATAATGTGCCACCGCTGCGACTAAGGAGCTGTCGACGCCGCCAGAGAAGGCTACTAAAACCCCAGGCTTCCCCTCAAACCACTTTTGCAGGGCTTTGAGTTTCTCTTCAATGCGTGAGTCTAGGTGCATAGGCCACGTTCAGCTACTCTCTATAACGATGTTATAAACCTTTTGCAGTTTAATAGACTTAGTATAAACGCGGGATAAAAGGGTATAACACTAAGGTACGAGAGACACGTGCCTATCGCTTTCGCCAAAGAGGCTTTACAGTCTTAGGAAATGGGTTTAAACCTTTATTAGGGAGTGTGAGGGGAAAACCGTTTCAAGAATCATGTGGCGGTGTAACGTACTTGAGTGCCCAGGGGAATGTTGATGAGAAAACGGTTGTTTCAGCCTACTCCGGAGGCTTAGACTCAACCTTCGTAATCATCGCCCTCAGGGAGAAGTACGGGTTTGAGAACGTTGTACCCGTTATCGTAGATGTTGGTCAGGGTGATGAGGAGGTTCAGACGGCGTGGGAGCGGTCGGGTATACTCGGGATTAAACCCGTCTTCTTCGACGCTAAGGAAGAGTTCACTCAGGATTACATATTCCGCTGCATCAAAGCTAACGGTAACTACGAGGGTTACCCCGTCGGCACATCCATGACCCGCGTGCTGATCGCTGAGAAATGCGTTGAGGTAGCTCAGAAAGTCGAGGCTTCAGCTATCGCCCACGGCTGCACGGGTAAAGGCAACGACCAGTTCCGAATTGAAACCACTGTTAAGTACCGTATGCCTCACATCAGATGCATCGCCCCTGTGAGGGAGTTCAACCTTACAAGGGCTGAGGAAGAAGTTTGGCTGAGTAAGTACGGGATCTACCCAAAGCCTAAGCGGGGTAAGCTCGGCGGCGACGTTAATATGTGGTCGCACTCCATTGGAAGCGGGCAGGTAGAGGACCTCCAAAGCCATTACCCCGAAGACTACATATGGGCGGTAAGCCCCGAGCAAGCCCCGGACAAGGCTAGGGAGGTAACCATAACCTACGAGCGAGGCGTCCCAGTTCAGGTTGACGATGTGAAAGACCCGGCTGAGGTCATCCTCTACCTCAACAAGGTAGGCGGTGAAAACGGTGTGGGAAGAATCGATATGCTTGAGGACGGCATGCTTGGGTTAAAATCCCGGGAACTCTACGAAGCACCAGCTGCAACCATCCTTCTGAAAACCCATGCTGACCTTGAACAGCTTACGCTTACAAAGGATCAGGTTAAGTTGAAGCGGGATGTTGACAAGATCTGGGCGGAAATCGTCTACCACGGTATGTGGGTTCACCCATTACGGAGGGACCTCGACGCCTTCATCGACTCCACTCAGCAATACGTCAACGGTGTATGCCAGGTCAAGCTGTATAAGGGTAACGCTGACATCGTAAGAAGGGAATCCCGTACATCCCTGTTCTCACCTGAGATGCGCTCAGTCAAACGCGCAGGCTTCGACCAGAGGGACTCAACAGGCGCCGTGAAAGTCCACACCGTCCAATACCAGTTACTTGGAAAACTTGAGCGATAAACCCTACTCTAGACTTAGCTTATACGCGTCGCAGTTTCTTCACGTTGCGTTGAATAAAAAAACCTCTGTAATCCATAAAAAAGAAAAGCAGATAGGTAGTAGATCTGAAGAACTGATTCCTATTTTTTTCCGGGTTTCGAAAGCGATTACTTCGACTCTGGTCTCTTCGCTGGCTCCAGTATCTTCGTATCCCCAGCCTCCCGCAACAGCCACGCAGGTATAGGTTCAGGCGTCATAAGTTCCATAAGCTTCTCCCACAGCTTCACCCAAGCGGGGTCAGCGTGGTTACGCATAGCGTCGAAGTCCCCGTAGCTGGAACACTCCCAGAAGTATGCGCCCGTAAATGGGCCGAAGCCTAGGACGTAGAAGTAGGTTCCTAGGTATTTCCATCCCTTCGGTGCATGTTTACGGAAAGTGGCTTCGTTCTCCTTGATTAACTTCTGTAACTCGACGCCCTTGTTTTCCTTAGAGTTGAAATTGAATACGTATAACACGTAGCTCACCTCTAACATAGGTTTTATGTCACCGAACTTAAGGATTGCGTAAGTGTAACTTCCAATGTCCCAGCGCGTAAACCCCTTTACCTCCTTACCTTTTGCTAACTAAGCCATGGGAGCTGCTGATAAGAGGTGCCCCTTTAGCGAAAAATGTTTAAATAATTTCTAAAGCCCTTTTCGAACAGGGGAAACTATGCATCGAATAAGGTATAGACCTAAGGCTCTTACAAGCCTTACATTGCTTCTCCTATTCATCACATCAAGCATCCCATTCAACCCTGTGGAGGCTAAACCTGAAAACGCGTTTAAACCCAACGAGCTGATCGTAGGCGTTAAGGAAATCACGGACCAAGCACTCACCGAGATTATAGCCAATGGAGGTACTGTCCTAGAGCTTCTCACCCCAATAAAGGCTATACGCGTACACATCGGTGCCTCTGTGGAAAACGCCTTCGTCACCGCTATAAAGGGCAAAGCCTGGGTGAGCTACGTAGAGCGTAACGCCATCGTTAAAGCCGTCTACGTTCCGAGCGACGCCTATTGGGGCAGTTTATGGGGTATGAGGAATATTAAAGCTGACCAAGCGTGGGACATCCATAAAGGGTTAAGCACCGTGGTTGTCGCCGTTGTAGACACGGGTGTAGAGTATACGCACCCCGACCTCGCTGCACATTATATGGCAGGAGGCTACGACTGGGTAAACACAGACAAGGATCCACTCGATGATAATGGGCATGGTACCCACTGCGCGGGTGTAGCAGCAGCGGTCATGGATAATGGCATAGGCGTTGTCGGAGTAGCCCAGGTCTCCGTGATGGCGGAGAAAGTCCTGGATTCAACGGGTTCAGGGACGATGGCGGATGTCGCCAATGGGATAACACACGCCGCCGATAATGGAGCAAAAGTCATAAGCTTAAGCCTCGGAGCCTACTTCCCCTCGATAACGCTTCAAAACGCATGCCAATACGCTTGGAACAGGGGCTGCATCCTCGTAGCCGCCGCGGGAAACGATTTCACATACATGCCTTTCTACCCCGCTGCCTACGACACCGTCATCGCCGTAGCGGCCACAAACATACGTGATTCATCCGCCTCTTACAGTAACTTCGGCGATTGGATTGAACTCTCAGCTCCCGGCGGTGATGGAAGTTACACAAATGAATGGATACTGTCCACCTACAAGGGAGGGGGGTACGCGTGGGGAAAGGGAACCTCTATGGCTGCTCCACACGTCTCCGGGTTAGCGGCGCTCGTATGGTCGTATAAGCCCAGCCTCATAAACCAGGAACTACGTACACATCTCTACAACACCGCTGACGACCTTGGCTACGCTGGGAAAGATATTTACTTTGGATACGGGCGGATCAACGCCTACAGAGCCCTTAACGAGCTGGGACCCATCGATAAACCACCCACATGCACGATCATTGACCCGGTAAACGGACAAACCCTCAGTGGTATACACCGTGTATTAGTTAGCGCAACAGACGACCACGAAGTGGCTAAAGTTGAGTTAAGGATAGATGGTGGAACGTGGATAGACATCACAGCAAATTATCTCGAATCCCATTATTATTATGACTGGGATACCACCTCCGTATCTGAAGGCTCACATACACTGATTGCAAGAGCCACTGATGCCGCCAGCCAAACCACAAACAGCCCTCAAATCACTGTAACTGTAGATAATATACCTGATAGTAAAATGCACGTGGAAAGCATCGACTTCAACCAGAACAGGCGGGTTTGGCTTGATATAATGGTTACCGTACACGATGCAAACGAGGTCTCAGTCCTTGGAGCAACCGTTCAGCTGAGTATCACTTATCCTAATGGTAAAGTTGAACAAGTATCCGCTGTGACCAATAACTCTGGAGTTGCAACCTACCGGATCAACCGTCCAGCAAAAGGCACTTACATAGTCACGGTTGTAAACGTCGAGCATGCTACATTGATTTATTACCCATCTGCTAACGTGGAAACAACAGATTCCTACACCGTCAAATAATCGGTTAGACATCAGGTTTCGTTGAAAAAAGGGTCTGTCCTAGCGGAGACTCTATCTTTTCACTGAATCTAAGTTCGCATTCCGTAGTTTAACGAGTATCAACACCTTCTTACATTGACTATACGTGTTTTAGCGAGGAATTTTCTCCCCTTTTCAAAGAGTAGGTTAAGATAATTAAGAGAAGCCCGATGAATTGGAGGTCGGTGTCAATTTTTATCGAAGTAAACCAGCAATACACGCTGTAAATACATCCTATTATGATCAGTGAAGACCCTAGGATGAAACCAAGGTTTATCAGTTTAGCTTGGCTTTCTCAATGGGTCTTCCCTGCTACCATGATTCTTTCAGAGCGTTCTTTCACCCTAAGGTTAACGATTCTTTGACGCAACCGCCTACACCTCCCTACTCCCGCTACCCTTAGCCTTAGCTTTCCCGATGTAAGAAGCATGACGACTACCGAAGCCGTAACACTGTCTGAAACAGGTCGTCGAGTAAATAGCCTGTGAACGAGTCCATGTTATGGATAGGCACTTTAATACCTGAATCCCTTAAATCCTTCCGAAAACCCATTGAAAAACCACCCCGGTGTCTGATAGGAAAGCGGATGGGTTAAACGAGAAAAACAGGAAGGCTATAAGACTTAAAGTTAAGCCTCCGATTAGAAGCCAAACCGACGCGAACCCGTCAACCTTTACGAACCGCATATACTTATACCCCCTCTACTCGAACATGAAGTGAAACATCAGCAAGGTATTGATGAAGAATATGGGAGGACATGGTAGATTTTTGGACTGAGTAAGCCAAGGTTTTCCTCCCATTATAAACCTCTAAGGAAAACCCGTTAACGTCCTTAATTTCACAGCCTTTACGGTAATGCTTGGATAAATTATCTACACGGATATCTGTCCTCATCTCTTTTCACCCGCTACCACGTTTCTTATCGAACACCGTGTGTAACTCGTCTTCACTTAAGTCGATTCGTAGAACACCTTTGTTTCCCTTGACCTCCAACACGGCTCCCTCGATCAGGGACACGTCTATAAGTTAACCGAGTGCCCAAGACTGGGTTGTTCCCCCCGAGGTCAGAGAGGGTTATCGCAAACTGGGAACCTTCGGAGTTGATAGCCACGCGCGGGAGCGGGGATACTGGAGGAAAGAGTACTCAAACGGTTAGACCTCTATCTATACATGTCCGAGAAAGAGGTTGCCATCGTTTGCTTCCCCCTACCCGATGGGAGATTTGACTACCTAAGGTTTACATCCAAGAATGAAGCCGTCCACAAATGGTGTAAAGACGCGTTCCAATACTACTGGGATAACGGTCGAGACCGTCAAATCCTTGCAGAGGAACTCTACACATGGATTATTACGCGGCCTAAAGCCGTTCAGGTTCTCGAAAACCTCAGGTTGAGAAAGGAGGTTCTTCACGGGGAAGAGGTCATCCCAGAACTTGAAGCTAAGTCTCTGATAAAACAGGGAAGAACCACCATCTTGGGTGACCTAGTCTACGTGAAACTTCGTCAAAAAACCTAACAGATCAGAAACCAACATAGGGTGCTGCATCTGGGACGCCGAGCCTAAGCGAAGCCCGCAGTGCTCTGAGGCGTAAGTGGACACCGAAGCGCTACGCTAATCTCCAAGTTACCAGAGGCATAATTCATGTGTGAATGCCTGTCTAAACTATACGCGATGTCCGAACCGTAGTGAAAAGAGTTGGAAGACCTGTTCCAAGCCGAAGCGGACCTGTTTGAGCATAGCTTACGTTAATGTTCGATACATGCATCCTACTGGGAGATGGGTTACAGGGACTTCTGAGAAGACGCTTTGAATATACTCTGCTAGGGTGATCATACCCGGCTCTTCAGCCGTAGGATGGTTAACCAAGATCAGGGGTACACCCATGTCTAAAGACCATTGCCCCGACTCCCAAAGCCGGGTGCCATCATCAGTAAGCAACAGAACGTCGGCGTTCATATCGTACATCTGCCGGTAACCAGTGATAGCGCCTGTGCCTAAAGCGATTCGTGAAACCCGGGTTTCTAGGTCACCGACCACATGGACCGCCTCCTGCCCTAAAGGCTTCACCTTTTCCAAGATTCTCTGAGCAAGTTCTCTTAACGGGATACCGTGGACTTCATGCACCTCGTAGAACCTCCTCAGCTCCACGGGTTTCCCTTTGAATCCCAGCCACTTCGCCCAAGCACCGTGAATACCGATATCAGGGTAGTCATCCCAGAAATCGTGGCAGCGATAAACCACCATCCCCGTCTTCTCCAGCCACCGTTTTTTCCGCACCCAGGCATCCCCTGAGCCGATGAGCTTAGACGCGTCGGCTTCGCTTAAGTAAAGCGGCTCATGTGTGACGTATAGGTTAAATTTCCCCTCCCAAGCCTTTTCAAGGTTCCTAAACGTAGGCATCCATGAAACCGCGATTCCAGTCACCTCTGTTTGAGGATTGCCTGAGAGATACTGGTCACAGGTCTTCTCCCAGTCAACCCAGGTCCCAAGGCGTTGCGTATGTATGCGAAGCTCAGCAGCCTTCAAGGTTCCACCCATAAAGCCTACACGTCGCCTACCTAATATCTTTTTTATCCAATGATACCAAGGAGTTTTAGCCTAACCCAGACCGTCTTTTTCCACAGACCTTCTTGGAGGCTTTACTAAAATGGAGCCGTAAACAAGAGACCAAGCCTTGGAGGTCCCGGGGCTACCCGGAACTTATTCACAGTGCATGGTAGAGTAAGTAGGATCTTTAACCTCTTCGACGTGCCCGCGCTGATAGTAGGCAGAGCTTTGAAAGTCAAACTGGTAAAAGATGATGAGGGTTCATGAGCTAGATGTGACGCTTTATGGGTCGAGGATTAATGTGCCTCAAGTCTTCTTCAGGAACCGCGGGTAGAACACGTAGGCTTGTTGACTTATTGGTAAAATTCGGCTGTCCTCAGCGGTTAGGTAAACCCTCTTCCTCTACGACTTTCCCTAGCCCATGAAAATATGGCTCCTGCGATGACTAGTATGCCTATGAGGAAGAGCATACCAGGCCACCATAGGTCGAAAAGCCATAGAACAGCTAGGCCTATGAGGAAGACACCGAGGGAAATAGTGCCCCAAAGCCCTTGTTCACCTACGCCGAAGCAGGATTCACGTTCTTTTTCATACCTTACACGCGGCTCCTCCCATGGAGGCCTAACGGTCTCAGGCTTAGGCCTAACTTCCTCCGGCGGCTTAGGTTTCTCCACTGCCGGAGCCACGGCTGCACCGCAGTGTGAGCAGAAACGCACTCCTTCATTGAGCTGAGCCCCACACTTCTCACAGTAAGGCATCGATGTTCACCTATGTTGATTCATTCACTTTAATCCAGCTTCAAGTCGCGTGAATTTATATGTCACCCCTTATTTAACGTTTAGGATACGGTGTTAGCTTGCGGATCCTCC
>Ga0209314_10000177_pt1 | contig 27749 bp, 25 predicted proteins | sample I19B2metaG_FD_184146 | JGI IMG/M metagenome (GOLD analysis project Ga0209314, IMG submission 184146) | Lake sediment bacterial and archeal communities from Gulf of Boni, Indonesia to study Microbial Dark Matter (Phase II) - ​I19B2 metaG... | ecosystem: Environmental > Aquatic > Freshwater >... | reverse complement strand
CATCCAGCTCGTCAAGAAACTTGACGACAGCAGTCTTGTGGGGAACTGTAACGTTGATTCCTCGAATATTGAGAGCTCGCATCCCCATAACCGCTGATTTCAGATCTCGCCGCGTTACACGAAAAGGTAGATAGATGCAGTTAAGACCGAGCTTCTTGAAGGCCGCATTATGCATTTGTGGGCTTAATGAATGTTCGATTGGATCGCCGATAACCCCGTATATATCGCCTACTCCAGTTAACATCGTTTAAGTGAACCCCATCAAATTGTAGATCTTCCTCAACTCGGATATCGTAAGTTGCCCAGGTGCGGACTCCAACCCTTTTTGAACTGAGGCAAATGTGAAAGCCGATCCATATAGCGGGGATAAGATTCGAGAAGGAATTCCCAACTTTCCCATGGCGAAACAAACAATTCTAGCTCTTCCACGGACCTTCGAGATGAAGGAGAGAAGCAAGCTATTGTCCTCGATCTTCGTTGCGCTGCATACAAGCTTACATATGTGGGCGCCCGCGCTGATCTCATGTTTGAGAATATTTTTCAGTTCAGGTTCGGGCGGCGTCCCATCGAAGTTGTGAAATGATATTATGGGCTTCGATCCAGCCTTTCGGATTTCCCGAGCGATCGTCGCAACGTTTTCAGTCGATAACTCGATGTCAACGTAGTCGAAACCCTTCCTAGCTGCTTCAATGAGGATCTCGATCCTCTTCTTCTCGGCGCCCTTGAATTTGCCGCCTTCAGACCGCTTTCTGTTCGTTGCGATCAAAGGCAGATCGGTTGAGTCGAGTATCCTCTCGAGACAATCGATTTTTCGAAGGCCGTCCAGTCTAACTTCAACATAGTCTGCATCATATCGTTCAGCCTTTCTAGTGAGAGCTAACGCTCTACCCAATGTGTCAGCAGGAATCGTGACAGCGATCTCTATTGTCATCGTTCGAGAATTGACTCCTCTTTCACCAGTGTTCCAAAGTGTCGGCCGCCGTGCTCAATGCGGGCCAGAACTTCGTCCCCAACCTTCATATCGACTACGGATTTGGAGCCGGCTTTCGTAACGAGTCTTATCGTCTCCGCATTTTGCACGATAGTCTTGAGCTTCCTCCCTTGACCTTCCGCTTCGATCAACATCAACGGTCTTCGTTCAATTTTGACCCGACCAACGTTAGCAAGTCTAATATGCCCTTCCCTGTTCGAAACGACAACCTCGTCTCCCGCCTTCAGTTCGGAAAGGTACTTCGTCTTGTTGTCCGGTGTAAGAACGTATAGAGACACAGGACCTGCATTCACTCGAAAAGGCCTGGACTCAATGTATTCACTCCCATGAATTTCTGCTTGAACAAGGAATAGGCCTGACGACTGACATCCGACCAGGATTCCTTCGCCTGGTTCCATCAAGTCGCAAGTGTCAACGCAAACTCTAGCACCCGTACTCAAAGGCTTCAGATTTGTCACCTTCACGGTCGAGAGTTCAATCATGGGGTGAACGGCTTTGACGAGGTTTGAAGTTAGACTGATCTCAGAGAGATCACGGGACTTCAGTACAATTCCATCCGCGCCCAGCTCAAGCGTCTCTAGAGCGACCTTAGCTTCATCGACGCCAGAAGCCATAAAGAGCAGCTTGCTCCTCCCATGTATCTTAGAGATAATATTCTCTAGCGGGATTATCTTCCAGTCAGAACAACTAATAATTATGTAATCCGCCCCTGCATTTGCGGCATCGACAGCAAGCTCCTCGTCAGCTCTTCCTTTGATGTCCACTTTAACACAGACCATTCCGGGTCGCTGCTTTATCTTTGCGATCTCCTCCTTGTCGACGGTTTCCGAAACCAGAATATCAGCATCTCCAGTGCTTGCGACTTTCTTTGCGCCGTACATTTTAGGTAGGTCTTTATCTTTCTCGTTCACCAAAACGACGTCGCAGAGAGCTGCAGATGACTCGATAAGCCGCTCCTTCTCTCCTTTAGAAGCGGAGCCTTCTATTTCGATCCAAAACTCCTTCACTGTGTCTCACCCAGTAGTCTAAGAGCTTCCTCTACTGTGGCGCCTCGATGCACTATAGCCGATATGGCTTTAGTCATGCCAGTTGGATTCTCATGTTGAAACACGTTCCTGCCGATAGAAACGCCGACGCCACCAGCTTTGATGGAACCGAACACTGCCTCCAAGACATCCCTTTCAGTCTTGCCTTTAGGACCCCCAGCGATAACAACAGGTACCGGGCAGCCTTGAACCACCCTTTGGAACGTCTCGATGCTTCCAGTGTAGTTTGTCTTAACGACGTCCGCGCCCAACTCTGCTCCAAGCCTCGCCGCATGGGCGACCATCTCAGGATCATATTCGCTGGAGACGCTTGGGCCCCGGGGATACATCATGGCTAGTAGAGGAATCCCCAGGCTGTCGCATTCATCAGCGATGTTCCCGAGCTTAATCAACATCTCATGTTCGCTTGGAGCGCCGACATTTATGTGGAGAGAAACGGCGTCCGCGCCCAGTCTAAGCGCCTCTTCCACGGAACAAACCTTCACCTTCCGATTCAGATCTGGCCCCAGCCTCGTGCTGGCTGAGAGATGAACGATAAGTCCTATTGAACCAGTGTTGACTGTCTTCGCGATCCCTTTATGGACCACGATCGCATCAACGTCTCCCTTTGCGAGCTTATCCACGGTTTCTTGCATGTTCACGAGCCCTTGGACTGGACCTAAAGTGACTCCGTGATCCATGGGAATGATTACGGTTCGCCCGTCATTCTTGAAGATCCTGCTCAACCTCTTCCTCTTGCCAATGTCCAATTCCTACACCCTCTAAACGTAGCCATTCTTGAAAAGATGTTCAGCGACCGGAACAGCGCCTTTTGCAGCACCCATCATGGTGTTACGCGAGACGAGGACGTACTTGAGATCGTTCTCAAGCGGGTTGTCCTTCCTCATTCGGCCGACAACCGTGCTCATGTCAGCATGAAAACTTCTGTCAATTCTAGGCTGCGGTCTAAAAGGATCATCGTTTACAGTGAGCAGCTTCTCAGGCGCTGAAGGCAACCCGAACTCTCTCAAGACGCCGCCAAACCTGAAGGCATGAGTTTCCTTGCGGTGATTTAATGGGCAAGCCTGTGCCATCTCTGAACCTCCTCAAAATCCACTATTAACGGATGAAAGATGCATCACCAACATATACATTTCGATTTCAATTTCCAGATTTCCTTCGATGATCCCTTTCTTTCTGAGGACTCTTCCGATCTCGTCTGGCGCACTTGAACAGCGTCCACAGAAGGCCTTTGGAGCGGTTGGACTGGGTCACTCAACGGCAATATGGTGCATATGTGAAGTCGATTATGCCAGATGGAGGATACTGTCCTCCCCGGACATCTGAGACGTAAGTGGAGCCATCAAGCTTCTTGAGAAAGTATCCCTCCCTTCTTCTCAGATCAATTCTTAACCTTTCCTACCACAATGTAAGGCCATATGCGGAAAATCGTAGGTTCGAATCTTAACCCCCGCACTAAACCTCTGGTTCGATGTTTACATCGACGAGTTTCATTAATTTTGGCCTTAATCCGCATAGGTTTGTGCCAACTCGTATAGGACTATATAGTCCCTATGTTGCTTACTCGGCTTACGGAAGAGCATTTTCGGCTAGCGCGTGTCAAGCGCTCGGTGAAAACTCTGCATGCTTGACCGAATTGATAAGCTCAAATGAGTGTGAAAGACTGATATTTGCCAATGGCGTAAATCAATATTTACTTCTAATCCGCATAGAAGTCATTCATCTTATTAAGAACTAGCTCATTAGGAAAATCGTGAACGTATAGTCAATAATAGCTGAGGACAAACTAGTGCAAATGCTCCCTTGCTTTAATCCGATTCACCAATTCCTTAAAGAAACGATTCAAACCTTCTCGCACAAGTGTAAAAAAGTGAATGCATACATCTTTGACTTGGATGGAACGATAATCGATTCAGACACGCTTTGGTTAAATGCATGGAAGCATGGTTTACATAGGCTAGGAAGAAGGATTAAAGATCGCGAGATAGTGAAGTATTTTGGGCTATCTGCTCCAGACGTCGCAAGGCTTTTGTTGAAAGAAGATTTTCGGAATCTGAACAACCTTGTAAATTATGTAGAAAAATATTTTGATGCGACTTGGAAGGATTTAATAAAACCCATGCCTGGAGTGGCAGACACCCTGATCTACTTAAATGAGCGAGGATTTGGAAGGGCAGTAGCCTCCTCAAGCCCTAAAGAAAGGATAAAGATGATCCTGAAGAGATTTTATCTAGAGAAATACTTCGACGTCATAGTTGGTCGTGATGACGTAGAAAAGGGAAAGCCTAGTCCAGATTTAGTTATCGAAGCGGCGAAAAGACTAGGTTTACCCTCGGCAAACTGCTTCTATGTTGGCGATAGCGTTTATGATGTGATAGCAGGCAAAAGAGCAGGCTCCAGAACAGTATTATTCATTAATAGGCCGATAAACATGACATCCTTGGACGCAGAGCCCGATCATATCATATACGCACTTTACGATTTAAGAAGAATAGTCTCAAAGGAAACTCCTTAAAGGCTTACGTTTTTTGATTAATAATCGAAAGCCTCTGCATTCAATTCTTGATTTTAGGTTCAGTGGCGTCAACTATATGCTTCTCAAGATTTGCATGATTTCTCTAGAGCACGAAATACAACGCTTTGCGGTGTTCAGCTAGTGCGAATTGACAGAGCAGGCCATCAATGTACTTTCTAGCCGGCTCTACTACAGCTGAACGGAGATGAGCAGGCTTAAAAAACCCTCTATTGATAAATGCTCTAGCTTAGGCCTGGTGTTTGTTTCCGATAGCATGGACTGTGTTGTCTTCCTTCAAATCGTATGCTGAGAATATTGCCATGGTACCAGTTTTCCTCCCAAAAGGGGACCTCCTAGGTACCTACAAAGAGCTTCTGGTAAGATCAGTAGTAGTTAGCACTTCAGAAATAGCCTAATAGTTTTGGCATTGAGCACTCCTCTGTCGGTCGTACTGGGTAGTCTGGCCGGTTATGGTTTAGCCAGATTTAAGTTCAGACGCAATCGGGATATCGCGTTCTGGATTCTGTCTAACCGATTTTACCGCCTGTAGCAATTTTGATTCCTGTGTTCATTTTCTTTACAAAGTTACATTTGATTGATACAGGCGGCGGGGGGGGTACTGGTCAGTCTCTTATGCATGTTACTATTAGCCTTCCTTTCGTAGTTTGGATAATGAGAGCCTTTTATGTTGGCATACCTGAAGATCTGGAACAAGCTGCTCTCGTTGATGGATGTACACGGTGGCGAGCCTTCTTAACAATAACGTTACCTCTTTCTCAAGCAGGCTTGGCCGTATGATGCATATTTTCCGCGATATTCTCATGGAATGAATTCTTCTATTCGACTATTCTAACTAATGTTGCGGCTGCAACGCTCCCTACACAGTTTCTGTTATTCATATGGGGGCAGATAGCTTTGGAATGGCACGTGATTGCTGCTCTTACTGTGATAATGATGGTCCCTATCATCGTCCTCGCAATCATAGTCCAGAAATATATAGTCCAAGCTTTGACCCTGGGAATCGGAAAAGGATAAGCCTAATATGGTTTGGCGGAATAAAAAACAAAATAGTCAATCTGCCGGAAATTCTTAGGACAGAGGTTCTGTATAGCGAACTATCCAACGCTGACCCACCTACCAGTTGCTGCTGATTTGAGAGACGCGTCTATCACCTGCTGACTTTTCCAGCCATCATAGAATGTAGGATAATTCTTTTTTTCATTTACTATTCCATTGAGAAATTCGTAGATCGTATTTGCAATCGTCATCATGTATCCCTCGCTGATTCCTGGTATCGGCCCCCATGCTGCGCCGTAGGGATGGGCAGGCCCGGTTAGTATCGTTCTGAAACCTTGCGTGTGTTCAGGATCTTCAGCCGAATAAAACTTAAGCTCATTCAACCTCTCATAATTGAAAATAAGAGATCCTTTGCTTCCATATAGCTCAAAGGTCTGGTAGTTCTTTCGTCCGTACGCAAGTCGAGAGGACTCGATTGTGCCGAGGGCTCCATTTTCAAATCTCGCAAGTATGCAAGCCGCATCGTCCACATCTACCTTTCCCTTTTCTTTCACGGTCTCTTTTGTCTCGAAGAGGGCGTACTCCCTTTTAGGTAGAGGCCTCTCTTTCACAAACGTCTCAGTAATCGAAGCAACTTCTTTGATATCTCCAACCAGAAATCGAGCCAAGTCAATTATATGTGAACCTAGGTCACCAAGAACGCCTGATCCAGACACATCTTTCCTGAACCTCCACGTGAGTGGGTAGTCGGGATTGATCGGCCAGTCCTGCAAATATGCAGCTCTGAAGTGATAGACTCGACCTATTCCATTCTCGTCAACCAACTGCTTTGCCAATGAAACCGCAGGCGTTTTTCTATAATTGAAATCCACGCAGTGCTTAACATCCGCTTTCTCTGCAGATTCGTACATCTCTTTGGCCTCAATTGCATTCATTGCCATCGGTTTCTCGCAAAAAACATGTTTTCCATGCTCGGCTGCCTCGATACACGCTTCTCTATGAGCGTTATTGGGTGTAGCTACATTCACTAATTCAATATCCTTCATCTGAGCAACACTCTTTCCTTCAACCGTCCAGGTTTGAAAACCATAGCTTTTAGCGCCAAGCTCAGCCAATCTCGCGTCAATATCTGCAATGACTTTGAGACGCGGAATCGCTGGCGGCGGCCAAAAGATGGTTGGTAGCATCCGGTAGGCAACTGAATGTGCTTTGGCGGCGAACCCTGCCCCTATCATTCCAACGTTTATCTCTCTCATCGCCCTCTATCCCGCAATATCCTTTCGAGCGGCTAAACTTCATCCTAATATGATGTATAGTCTAATACTTACTCCACAATGTCTTCATGTAATCTATGGATTGTCTCGTATATTCATCAAAGAACTCATCGCATTTTTTCGTCTTCATTGCGAAGAACGGGTCAGCTGCCGCAGGAATCAGTTCAAAGCACATGTACTTGTCGTACCCTATCTTTTTAAGCGCTTTAACAATTGGCACGAAGTCTATGTGGCCTTGACCCGGAGCTGCCCTGTTGCTGTCTGCGACGTGAAGATGCATCAAGTCCTCTTTAGCCTCCTCAACAGCGGCAGAAATCGATCGCTCCTCGATATTCATATGAAATGTATCGCCCCAAACACCCACGTTGTCCAACCCCACATCTTTCATTAAATCAAGAGCTTGTCTCAAAGTATTCAGAAAATATGTCTCGTATCGATTCCAAGGCTCTATCGCAAGTCTAATTCCCTTGTCGGCTGCATACTTGCCCACTTTTCTAATATTCTCCACAGCCCATCCCCATTCCTTCTCTAAGTTGTCCGGATACACTTTGCCTACAGGACTCGGATAAACTACAACAACTGGGTTTCCCAAGAAAGATGCCATGTCGACGACGCTTCTAAAATCTTCCACAGCAGCCTCCCTAGCCTTTTCATTTGAACTTACAAGATATCTGCCCTGGGGAAAAACGCCACCGATTGAAGATACTTCCAAGTTGAAGCTCTTGAGCAACTCCTTCAATTTAGGCATATTGACCTTTGTGAGTTCACCAACGATCTCGACTCCGTCGTAATGATATTTGGATATACGTTCGAGTCCTTTCTCCAGTGGCTCGCCCGAAAAATCTACTCCCGTATACACAAGAGTACTGTACGCGAACTTTACCAAGAACTTTACACCTCTTGGGCATAAGGTCTCCACATAGTTGCATATATGGATTTTGACAACGTTTGAAGCATCATGTATTCTGGTTTGATGCTTGAGTTGCCCGGTGGAGCCCCAAGGGCTGCATATAACCGCTTTATTGACTCAGTACGGTTTTATGTACTCCTCTATGACTTGCGAGACAAGGCTTTATTGGGCCTAGGTTTGACTACGCCGGATCCGGAACTAGCGAAGGCGTCAGAGGCAGAATTGTTTGCGAAGAACAGATAAGGGATATTCAGAACACAATCACTTATCTGACTACTCGGAAAGAAATTGATGAGGAAAGAATAGGCTTAGTAGGGTATAGCTTAGGAGGTGCGCATGCCATCTACGTCGCCGCCACGGATAAGAGAGCAAGATATCTGATTTCGATAGCTGCGATTGGCGACGGGGAACGTTGGCTCCACAAACGCTTCTGAAGGCAGAGCACTGAACCGAAATGGAACGAGTTCTTGCGGCGCATAGAAAAAGATAGAAACCGCCGCGTACTAAGTGGCAAATCTCATTACATAGACATGTTGGAAATGATGCAGGCGCCTCCTGACATAAGGAAGTTTGTACATGAAGCTAGAAGGCTCTTTCCACCGCCGAAAGGGCCTGTGGTTCATGTTCCACTACAGACCGCGGAGAGCATTCTTGAACACAAGCCAGAAAACATAGTCCATGAGATTTCGCCAAGTCCTGCTCTTTTTATTCACGGCGATTCTGACAACTTGGTCCCAGACCGGGAATCGCTGAGCACCTATTCCAAAGCCAAGAATCCCAAGAAACTGGTTATGATACCTGAGGCAGACCACCTCCTCTTCTCAGATCCGACCAAACCTGTCTTTAACAAAGTGTGCAAGACAATCTTCGATTGGATGCGCGTCAGCGGAATCCGACCTCATTAGGTCTTCTCGTGATCAAAGGAGTATGAGCTCGATCTGCGTGTCCAGAAGACCCATATCTCTCAAGAACATGTACAGTGGCACAGCTACAGCCGCTAGCGGGAATGCCCAGCAAATCAGGAAATACCCTGCCATGTCCTCTATGTAAGGAAGATTTAGTGATGGATCATTGCCCATACGCTGACCAATCATCAAAGAGCGTTGTGAACATATCTATTTTCATGACCATTCTTAATACCTATGTTATATTTCTAATTGGTTTACCGTAGATTTCTTAGTTCTACGTTAACGTGGGAATCGCAAGAGCTATGCAACAAAGCAGATATTAAATAAGAGCTACGACAAATCTTAGACCACCGGCTCATAAATGAGGTATTGTAAAAATGGTAAAGTTTGGGGTTATAAGTTGGGTTTGGGTTTATCCGTTCGATACGAGTTGTATTAGCAAGGCCAGCAAGCATGGATTCGACGGTATCGAAATACCGATTGAAGATCCAAAATATATCGACGTGAAGAGAATAAAGGATCAGCTCAACTCTAATGGTATAGAATGCTCATCATTGGCCGTGGTAATGAGTCCTGAAAGAGACGCGAAAAGCGTTGACAAGGGTGTGAGGAGAAATGCCATGGAATATATCAAAAGATGTGTAAACTGTGCAGTGGATTTGGGGACACAGATAGTTATGGGGCCCATATACTCGTCTGCAGGTCCTACCCTAGAAGCCCCGGACAAGAAGAGTGAGTGGAAGAGGGCGGTAGAGAGCGTGAAGGATATGGCTAAGTACGCTGAGGACAGAGATATCTATCTTTGCATAGAACCACTGAACAGATTTGAAAACCATCTAATCAACACGATCGATGAAACATTGAAATTCATCGAGGACGTCAACAGTTCAAACGTTAAGATACATTTTGATACATTTCACGCGAATATCGAAGAAAAATCTTTTGAGGATGCGTTGAAGAAATGTGGTAAGAACCTATACCACTTTCATGCCTGCGAAAATGATAGAGGAACTCCTGGATCAGGTCACATACCATGGAATGAGGTAGCCAACACTTTGAAAGCGATAGGATACGACCGATACCTGGTCATAGAGACATTTCAGCCCAATATAGAGGAGATAGCTGCAGCAGCTGCGATTTGGCGTCCCCTCGCCCCATCGCAGGACTCGTTAGCTGGAGAAGGGTTGAAATTTCTAAAGGAACTCTTCGGCTGAGTATCTTTACAAATTTCTTTTTGAACGGAACGAGATTTAGAGATCCCTAGTTTTTTCTCTTGAAGCGAGGCTAGCTGCGTAACCTATCTGGAGGCATAACCAACGCGGGAGCAGACATCTACGTCGCGTATTAACCGGATGCACTCAAACCCACATTCAAATAGAATCAGATAGTACCATAACCGGATTTTGATGCCCGACTTCTACTTGGACCACTACTTGATCTACCGTGAACCTTTGGATACGTTTCAGGAGGACATAATGCGGATTGGAACGCGAGGCGGCGGCATAATTCCAGGAGCGAGGCAGAGTCAGTTCCTGAAAGGAGGGGGAAACTCTGTCAACACTGCCAAAGTTCTCTCCGACCTGGGCGTCAACTGCTTCCTGATGCTGAGAACGAGTGGTCTTGGACTGAAACTCCTGGAACATTTTGCCGAAAACCGTGTTGATCTGAGTCACGTTAAGACTGACGGGAAGCTAGCCTTGACAGTGGCTCTTGAGCTTGAACACAGAAGTAGAAGATTCAACGTGATGATGAACGATCCGGGGTCGATAGCTGATTTCGGGCCTGACAGCCTAACGGACGATGACCTTTCGCTTATCAGATCTGCGGAGTTCGTCTGTGTACTTAACTGGAGCTCGAACCTGAGGGGGACAGAGCTTGCGAGTAAAGTGTTCGAGCTTGTTCGTAAGCGAGGGAAGGGGAAAGACCTTCTTCGATTGCTCCGACCCAACTTCAAGAGTGAGCGAGGTGGAGAATCTAATTGAAGGAGTGCTTAGTAAAGGGGTCGTGCAGATATTCAGCGTAAACGAAGCCGAAGCAATCCTGTTCGCTTCCAAGCTTGAGGAGAGCCTAAGCGACAGAGCGATCTCGATGGACGTGGCGTTAGAAGGCGCGAGGATACTGCGGGATTCGATGAGGACCAGAGTAGATCTCCATACGAGTGAGTTTACAGCCACTTTCGGAGAGGAAGGCGAGTTTACCGTCCCTACGTTCATGACGGAAGCGAAAGTAGTGACTGGGGCCGGGGATGCGTGGAACGCCGCCGACATATATGGTTACATTATCGGCTTAGAACCACCTCAGCGCCTGCTTTTCGCGAACGCTGTTGCATCCCTCTAAGTATCGAAACCAGACAAACCGCTAACAAAGGGAAGTGTTATTCAGTTCTTGGAAAAATCTAAGCAAGAAACCCCTCGTAATTGCTAAAGAATGCTGGCTCTTCCTGCATTCGGAGAGATCTGTCTTTCGCTTGTTAAACCGATGTCTGAATCAGCGGGAATAGGATAGACTTGTCGAGGAACTAACAAACAGGAAATTAGTCTTGTGTTCAGTCCAAGATGGACTTGGGGTTCCAAGTTTCCTTTTGTACCTGTGGCACGTAGTCTTCAAGATTTGGAGGTGGGAACTTGAGCTTTCTTCCTTTCTCGGCTGCCATATAGCTAGCCATAACTATCTTGGTAATTAGCAAGCCATCGTACCAGTTTTCCTCGGGCATTTCTCCCTTTAAGAAACTTTGTACCATGTGCCTATCCTCTTCTTGGTACCCGTAAGTGACCGCCTCGTCAGCTAGGAGTGGCATCAATCCTTGCTCCGCAGTCTGCTTTTCCACAATATCCTCGGCTGGAATGCCTTTCACCTCCCGGCTGAAGAACACGTAGGATTCAGGTTGAAGTGTGTTGATCTGCAGATAGTATTCGGGGCCGATGAGTTCATGCATGAGTCTAACGCCCGGCCCTACAAAGCACCATGATGTTGCGACTTCCCCGATGCAAAGTTGACCGCCCTCCGCTTCATATACGACGCTGGATCTGGCATAGTCCTCTGTCGGTGTTTTGGAGTAATCCACGACACCTTTGGTTCTATCTTTCAGCAGCTCAGAATACTTTGGTGTCGTCCATTTGAGCGAGGCAATCTCCGCTGAGACTGTCCTGGGCTTTAAAGACTCTTTCCTCTCATCTGGAGAAGTTAGTAGGAACCTGGCTACTTCATGGCAGTGGCACGCAGTATCACTTAGACATCCCCCTCCCTGCTTTGAGCCCATCCAGAACCATGGCTCGTGGGGACCACCGTGCTCTTCCATCGACCGAGCTAGATAAGGCCTACCCGATGTTGACGCCCCCCTCGTCCAAACTATTTCTTTCCCGCGAATCACTGACGGCATAAACATCTTGTTCTCAAGGTAGCCGTGAAGAACCCCTGCCTTTTCTACCATGCGAACTATTTCTTCAGCATCCTTTACGTTCATCGCCAAAGGCTTCTCACAGCAAATCCCGACAAGTTCCGCGCTTCCTTGGATAATCTCCTCCGTAATGATCTTAACCACTGGAACCCTAGCGTAATTGGGGACCGCTATCCATAGCGCATCGATATTCGAATCTCTGGCCATCTCCACGAGATCCACATAGGGTTTTGGATCGCCTATGCCAAGTTCTTTGCAGAAGGCCGCGAACTTCTTGGCACGTTCTTCATTTCGCGAGAAGACCCCTGTCACATCCGCATCTCTAACTCCTACAAGGCCTTTTGCGTGGAAGATGCTGGCGAAGCCTGATCCAACGAAGCCGATCCTCAACCTCTTGTTCAAGACCCATCCCTCAACTTATATAGTATGGGGGTTTCGTCAAGAAGCGTTTAAGCTTTTCTTAGAATCCGGAAGCCGCTCAAGGTTCAATCAATTGGAGGATCGTGACACAAACATTATCTTTGTCAAAACATAACCATTCTGAGGGTTAATCATTCCCTTCTATTATAGACCATGCTGGAGGTCTGAAAATGTCTGAACCTCAGAGATTTGGAAAGCACGTAAAGAACGTTGGGATCGGGGTTCTAGGATTCGGTTTTATGGGAAGGACCCATTCCTACGTATATAGGACGCTACCCATATACTATGAGGCACCGCCTGTCAACCTAAAACTAGCAGCGCTATGCGACAAGAAGCGGGATAGGGCCCAGCTTGCCGCCGAAAGAATTGGCTTTTCATACTATTCAACGGACTACCGCGACGTTCTCAAAAGAGAAGATGTTCAAATAGTCGACAATTGCCTGCCGAACGCCTTCCACGCTAGTCCTTCAATCGAAGCAATCGAACACGGAAAAGACATCATATGCGAGAAGCCTCTAGGCAGAAACCTACGAGAAGCAAAGCAAATGCTCGCGGTCGCAGAAAGACAACATGTGAAGCATATGGTATGCTTCAACTACCGATATGTTCCTGCGATAATTCGCGCAAAAGAAATTCTGGACATGGGATGGATTGGCAGAGTTTTCCACTTTCGAGCGGTGTACGGCCATTCAAGACTGGTCGACCCCTTGGTTCCGATCGAGTGGAGACTCAAGAAAAATCTGGCGGGAGGAGGGGCTCTTGCTGATCTAGGGATACACATGATCGATCTCGCATTGCACTTGGTGGGCAAGATAACGAGAGTAAACGCTGAAACCCAAACTTTCGTGGAAGAAAGGCCTGCAGGAAAGAATGGAAGTGACATCGTGGACGTCGAAGATGCAGGTGTGCTGCTCATGAGATTCGAAAATGGTGCACTAGGTTCTATTGAAGCCTCAAGATTTGCGACCGGATTTATTGATGAGTTACGGATTGAAATCCACGGAAGTGAGGGTGCTCTCCAGTTCAATTTGATGGATTTCAATTGGTTAAGGATATTCTCGAAAAAAGATCCTGCGTACGCGCAAGGGTTTAGAGACATTTGTGTTGATGCCCCTCCGCCGGCAATTTGGCCGCCTCCAAAATCCCCGAAGGGGTGGACACGCGGTCACGTTGGGATCCTCTATCACTTTCTTGAGTGCGTTGCAAAGGATGCCGAACCGTCGCCAAGCTTTGTGGATGGCGTGGAAGCACAGCGAGTTCTTGAGGCAGCTTATCTGTCAGCTGATAAGAAGGAATGGGTCGATATTGCTCTCTAGGCCTAGCGCTTCAAAGATCAAGAGCGGACAGAGAGGCGTCTTGTCATCGTAAGTCATATGAGACTTCAGGTTATCTCACGATGTCTAGGAAACGCAGAAAGATCCAAGGAAGTGGTAGATATGCGGAAAACTCGTGTAAAGATCGAAAGTGTTCAGCTTGAGAAACTTACCATTCTGAAGACTTGTTCGCAGAGTTCTAGGGTTTTGAAACGCGGTAGTTCGAAACAAACGTTAAATAGACTCTTTGTTCGAGTTTACGGAATTGGCGATGAACATTGAAAATTGGTGTCTTTACAGCGGCGTTCGAGCCTAGTGAAGGGTGGGACCTCGAGAGAATTCTGCACTATCTTAGCGGACTAGGGTATGAAGCGGTTGAGATATCTGCAAAACGCCATATAGATGCAGAGCGGGTCCTGAGCGGAGGCGCAAGTCATGTCAAGGACCTGCTTTCTAAGTATAATATGATTGCGTCGGCGCTTAGCTATCACGTCAACCATTTGAACGCTGATGTGAGCAGACGCGAGGAAGCTAATAGTCGCTTTAAGAAGGTCATTGAAGCCGCAGCTCAACTAGACATTCCTGTTGTCAACTCTTTCTCAGGCCTCGGGGTTCCCTTCCATATTCTCTATCCCCACCCAATGAGTAACGTGCCCAAGGTTGAAGCCGCTTGGAACGATCTGGGGAATGTTCTGGGGGAGCTGGCCGATTTCGCAGGCAAGCACGGGGTAAAGATTGGAATTGAGACTCATTTTGGATACATGGTCTACAACATTCGAACTTCTGAGAGAATGCTCGAGAAGGTTCCTTCCAAGTCCCTGGGTTTCAACTATGATCCATCGCATCTCGTCTGGCAAGGGATAGATCCCGTTCTCTTCATTAGAAGATTCCGCGACCGGCTCTATCACATGCACGCAAAGGACACTGAGATGCTCTCTGAAAAGATAACAGAATCTGGCTTACTAGCGTTCACTAAAGAGTTTCGATGGCCCTGCGAGAGCTGGAGATTCCGGATACCAGGCTACGGAAACATCAACTGGGGCCGACTAATCGCGGAACTCAAGAATGTAGGATACGACTATGTGATGTCACTGGAATATGAGGATTCAGTCTTCACTAGGGAAGAAGCTTGCGAGAAGACTGTGAAAATTCTTAAGGCTTTTCTCTAGAGCTTTTCTTGGATACTCGGTATTCCTCAAAGTTTAAAGGCAGATGGTGCATGCAGCCCAGCTCTATGATCTTAAAAGCAAGAGCCCGAGATTCCGAGTGCAGCGAAATCGCAGTAAGTCTTAATCGACTTTAAGGCTTGCGACGTCTTCGATACATATCTGAAAGTCTTCGACAGCGAATATGAAGCAAATCCCCATGCCATACTTGGCCACAAACATAAAGGCAACAGAGAAGTCGTTGATCCCACTGTCAACTGTTCAACAAGCTTTCACCCGCGAAAGGTCAATAGAAGCTCTCCAAGAATGCCAACGCACTACGATTACACTTCAATGGGATAAACTTCTCCCAAGGAACTCTACAAAATTCCTGAAAAAAATTACCCGGCTAGAAAGAGGAGGATAAACTGCTGAGTATATATATCCGCGTTCTCTTCAATCTACCGAGGCTGACGAATTGGCCACAGGTTTGACGTCGAAAGCCCGATCGTATCTAGCGGAGATAGTAGGAGACGAAAACATCACCGACGATATGGTTGACTTGGTAGCCTATTCCCGGGACTCAAGTCCGGAACCCACAAGACTTCCAATTGCAATCGTACGACCGGGCAATGCTGAGGAGATCGCAAAGATCTTCCGCGTAGCAAACGAATTGAAGTTCCCTATCATACCGAGAGGTGGCGGAACATGCGCCGGGGGAGGAGGAGTATCGATTCGAGGAGATGGCGTCATCCTTGATCTAGGCCGACTGAACAGGATCATCGAGATATCAGAGCAGGATATGACTGTGACAGCGAACTCGGCTGTAACGTGGGGGCAACTAGACTATGAGTTATCTTTAAAGAGTTATAGACCGCCTTTCTGGGGTCCTGAGAGCGCCTTTGGCGCTACCTTAGGGGGAAGCATATCCTGCGCTTCTATGTCATCTCAAGGGTCTACAGTTGCAGGAAGTGCAGCAGACGAAGTAATTACGCTTCAAGTTGTCTTGCCCAATGGAGATATTATCTATACTGGATCTGATTCGCTTCCCAAGGCTGGCAAATTTGCTCGAATATGTAATGGAGGCGACTACACTGGCATCTTCACCGGATCACTAGGAGTTTTCGGGGTGATAACCGAAGCTACGATCAAGATTGAACCTTTACCCAAGGAAGCCCGTTATGCAGCCTGCATATTCACCGAATGGAATGGAGGCATCCAATACGCCTTAAAGATGCTTCACTATAAGATTCCTGAAGTCCTAAGCATAAGCCCGGGACCGAGAACTGTAAAGAGCTCCTATGGCGTCGACGGTCAATGCGCCTTCAAATACGTTATTGAAGAGCAAGATCCTACAATAGCCGACAGAAAACTGGAACTTGGCAAGAAATTCGCGCAAGACTTGCGTGGAGCTATTGTAGCCGATGGAGACGAGAAGACTAGGATATGGTGGAAAGACATGTTCATGCGTCTCGTTACCGACGCACGTAAAAGAGAGTCCTTCGTAGCTCATGGATGCCATAGAGTCCCCTTAAAGAAACTTCCCATCGCCGCAGAGGATGCTGAAAACTATTTCTTCAAAGAATGCAGAGTCGAAGAGCTAGGCATGACAACTACACTAGGCTCCTATGTCAGCGACATGAGACCTACATGCTCGATGTATCCGATGCTTTTCTTCAAGGATGATCCAGAAACTAGAAAGAAGGCGTGGGAGATCTGGAACGGCTGGATGGAGAGAGCCATCACAAGCTACGGCGCCTCACCCTACTGGATGGGATACGCTTGGGCGCGCCATCTAATTCCGAAACTCAGATCTGAAAACTACAGGATGCTGGTCACTTTGAAGAAGGCTTTAGATCCCAACAATATTCTAAATCCCGGGCTTCTCCTACTTGACTAGCCTATAGAGGGCTGATCGACATGGAACTTGACAAGTATACGGCTGAGATCTACCGTTGCATCCACTGCGGATATTGCAGAGAAATGTACCGAAGCGCAGACGGCACCTATGGAATATGCCCGGTCGGAAGAAAGAAGGGATTTGACTCTTATTATGCTAGGGGTCGAATGTTAATAGCCAAAGGCCTGTATGAAGGATACATTAAGCCTGACAATTCGCTGGCTCACCGCCTAGCCTCTTGTACTATATGCGGAAACTGCGAAGCGCACTGTCCTGCAGAGATCAGTCACACCGCTATCGTAGAAGCTTTTAGAAGCGACCTAGTGAAATCCGGGGTGCCCCTTCTCGCTCCTCACAGAGAGATGGTAAGAGACATAAATGCAGAGTACAATCCTTACACGGAACCGCATTCCCGTCGACTAGAGTGGCTTGGCAACACAGATCTATCGAAAAAAGCGGAGGTCGTCTACTTTGTCGGGTGCACCTCAAGCTACAGGCGACAAGAAATCGCAAGGGCAACTCTTGAGACTCTCAGGAAAATCGGAAGCAAATTCACAATCCTCAAAGATGAAAGATGCTGTGGCTCCCCACTCTTGAGAATCGGCGAAAGAAACCTCCCAAGAGACCTCGCGAGGCACAATGTAAGACAGATTAGCGAGACCGGAGCCTCAACAGTTATATTCAGCTGTGCAGGATGCTACAGAACTTTTAAGAAAGACTATCCTGGAATAGTGGAAAGAATGAACTTCGATACCTTCCACGTTTCCGAATATCTCTCCAAAGCACTCGGGGATACAAAATTGAAGCAGAACCCGTTAGGGATTACACGCATTACCTACCATGATCCTTGCCATCTAGGTCGCCACCTTAAAGTTTACGATGCTCCAAGAATGGTCCTTGCGTATCTTCCAAAAGTATCTCTTACAGAAATGAAAACGAATCGCGCCAACGCTTTTTGTTGTGGAGCTGGTGGAGGCTTCAGAAAAGCCTTTCCAAATCTCTCCATTGATATAGCCAAGGATCGAGTTGCGGAAGCGGAACTAACGGGTGCTCAGGCTCTAATCTCGAGCTGCCCGTTCTGCAAGACTAGCCTATCCCTTGCGGCCGATCAAATACAATCCACCATCAGGGTGCTCGACCTCACTGAACTCCTCAACATCTCTTTAGATTCCAAGTCGCTGTAACCAAAACCGATAAATACGTCTAACGAACAGATAAAAACTGAAAATATGGTGATACAATTTGAGTGAAGCAGAGAAAGTTTCTAGACGTGGCTATGTGAAGTACGTTGGTGGCATTGTCGTTGTTGCAGTGGTTGCAGCAGCTGGCTACGGGATCTATGAAGCGACAAAGCCTCCAGTGAAGCCTCCAGAGGAAAACAAGCTGACAATCTACCACTGGTGGACAGCGGGAGGAGAAAGGCAGGCGATAGACGCCTTATATGCAGTGTACAAAAACGACAATCCGGGTGTGGAGATATTCGACAGCCCTGCGGCAGGCGGTGGCGGGGGCATAATGAGAGCAGCTGTCAAGACGATGCTGATGGCTGGACAGCCGCCTGATACTTTTCAGATAACTTATGGGCCTGGAATGGTGACCTCGTGGTCCACATACCTAGAACCGATAGATGATCTTTTCACAGACTTTCCTATTCCAGAGACATTGAAGAATTGGGGAAAAGGTTGGGGTGGGCAGCACTACTATTGCATGCCGCTAAACATTCACAGGAGCAGCAATATATGGTACAACATGAAATTGGTAAATAAGCTTGGAATAAAGATGCCCATCGAAACGGTAGACGCATTCTTTGAGGCTTGCAAGGTAGCGAAGGCAGGAGGGCTTACTCCATTCGCCTTCGGAACAGGAGGAGGCCAGAGATTCTGGCTGAACTACCTTCTAGAGTGGTTCATGCTAGCAGCGCCAAGCGGTGGAGCCGACTACGTAAATAGTTTCAACGCCGGAACTGCGCATCCCGCGACCGATCCGGCAGTAAGAACAGCATTGGAAAACTTGGAGAATCTATGGAAAAACTACGTCAATTCAGATTTCGGAGCTTTGACATGGGATGAAGCTGGCAAGGTGTTGATGAGAGACGAGGGAGTGTTCCATTATATGGGAGACTGGCAGAAAGGAGCTTTTGTGGCTGCAGGGTGGAAACCCGACGTTGACTTCGGTCATCAACCCGCTCCTGGAACTGCTGGCGCAAGCATCGCCCACGGCGACTCCTTTGCGCTGGTTAAGAATGCACCACATCCAACCGCAGTCAGGAAATTCCTTCAGACGCTTAAGAGTGCGAAAGGAGAAGAAGCGTTCTGTGTGATAAAGGGTGCGTCTCCACCTCGTAGTGACACTCCACTTGATAGATTCGACCCAATGCAGCGACGGATCATACAGCTCATTAGGACCGATAAGCTCGTCGTAGGTGGGCACGGTGTTGTGGAAGCGTGGATGGACAAAGGTGGCGAAATACTCGAAACCTTCGTCACAAAATTCGATATTGACGCTGCGATCGCGAGCATAGACGCTGCACATAAGGAAATCTACGCCACGATCCACGGCTAGAAGGATCCTCGCTTGAGGACTTCTAGGAACCTCCTATTTTTTTTGTTACCCGCAACTATCCTGGTCGGGATATTTGTATACTGTTTTGCTGCTTGGACTGGCTATCTCTCCTTGACGGACTGGAGAGGCATAGGCCACTTCGGTGAATTCATCGGGTTCTCCAATTATGAATCGCTTTTTCAGAACAGTGTAGCGATGAATGCTCTGGTAAATACCTTGGTGCTCGCCGTCGCTTTTATCGTAGTAACTACTGCATGGGGACTGGGTGTAGCGATACTGTTGGAAATGGGATTTAAAGGTGCAGGCTTGATGAAGGCGATCTGCCTTCTGCCCTTATCATTCTCTTTTGTGGTGTCAGCCACTATGTGGACATGGATGTTCGCGCCTGTCCAAGGAACTTTGAATACCCTTCTTAGAATGCTTCAATTAGGTTTTCTTTGCCAACCGTGGATAACTTCTCCAAGCGAATCTCTCTTTTGCGTACTAATTGTATACGTTTGGCAGTTTTCTGGATTCGTTACTTTGATATATTTTGCTGGCATACGTGCAGTTCCACAAGAGTTTCTTGAAGCTGCGGAAATAGACGGTGCTTCAACTTTTCAGAAGTATCGAAACATCGTTGTTCCATTGCAGAAAGGCGAGACGGTAGGCGTAGTCACAATACTCCTTTTCTATGCTCTTAGAGTATTTGACCTCGTTTACCTGATGACAGGCGGAGGTCCCGCACTTTCGTCTGAAGTCTTGGCCACCTACATGTATAGAGTTACGTTTAATCAGAATCTGTTCGCTTATGGAGCAAGCGTAGGTTTCCTCCTGTTCATATTGGCCATGGCCATAATGATTCCATTTCTCTATCTCACAGGAAGGGGAAGATAGGCAAGAATGAATGCACGGGTCCTCTCTTATTTCGCTTCCGTGGTTTTAGTTATTTTTTACCTGCTTCCAATCTACACCACGGTGAATGTTTCGCTCAAAACGACGCAGGGGTTGGTAGCAGGTCCCATCACCCCTGCAGAGACTCTTTATTTCGGCGCATATGTGGAGGCGTTTAGTCGAACCGGTAGGGCTTTTCTCAATAGCTTCATGATGGTATTACCCGCCACTCTAATCTCCTCTTTCTTGGGATCAACGGGAGGGTACGCATTCTCCAAGTTTAGATTCAAAGGCGCTGACATATTGTTGTTCCTAATTGTCTTGGGGTTCTATATTCCGCCTCAAGCAATACTTATTCCATTAGTGAAATTCATAGCTGACATTGGGCTGTTCAATACCTCTGCTGGTTTAATCCTTACTCATGTCGCCTATGGTATGCCTATTACCACTCTGCTGTTCAAAAATTATTATGGAAACATACCGAGGGATATAACAGATAGCGCAGAGGTAGATGGCGCTGGCGTAGGAAGTATTTACAGAAGAATAATTCTTCCCCTTTCGCTACCAGGGTTTGCTGTTGTGACGATCTTTCAATTCACAAATATTTGGAACGAGTTTCTTTTTGCCCTTACGCTAACTCTAGGTGAGTCTTCACAGCCAGTCACGGTTGCCATTGCCAATTTGAAAGGAACTACTCTTGCAGCGTGGAACGTCCAGATGGCGGGAGCGATGATGGGAGCACTTCCGGTATTGCTATTCTATATCTTTGCGACAAAACTTGTTGTAAAGGGGCTTACTGAAGGCGCTGTTAAGGGATAGCTTTCGCACATCTTCATGTTGTTCTGACAAGTTCTCATCTCATTCGTATCGGTAGAACCTCAATTGATCCATTTTCCGAGAATACGAACAATCGAGTCACCTTAGTCGATACTAACATTGATCTACTATGCCCGTAGCCTTGCGTAAGAAGCAAATCGAAGGTTTAATGACGCGTTGCTACCTCATTGATTTGGCCGGTTCCCGTTTCAAGGGAGGTCTTAGAAATCGCATCTACAGTTCTCCTCAAATTCTTAGCAAGGTCCTCCTGAAGGTTTGCTCGTAACGCGTTTTGTATTGAATCGGCTTTCTTCCGTCTAGAGAGTGAGCTTGTTCTTTCTATGTATTGATCTAACGGGGAACCATTTGGAATAATATGCATCACGGTTCAATGGATGTTCCTTAGCATTGCCTTGGAAAGTTTCGCTCATAGTCTAATATGTCTGCTCAAAAGCCTATCGCAGACTCTTCTCCCTTGCTAGCCAGTTTAGCGCTTGATGCCAGAACCGGGCATAATGCTCCCACTTGACAAAGCCTGTACCCCAATGAGGGGCTGGATCGGACGTAAACGCCATGGACCTTCCATCGCCGAACTCCCAAACCGCAATAAAGGGATCCCCGTTGATCTCAGCCAACAGCTCAGCCTCCTTCTTCGGCTCAACGCGGTTGTATCCGAGGAAAAGAGGCCAACTCTCCGGGATGTCTCTAAAGATTTCGTGGCTTGGCTTGAGAATTTTTGGAGTCGCTCCCTCTGGATTCTCCACACGGTCGTCCCATTGACTGATCTTGACCGGTAGAGCCTCCTCGACAGGGGTACCGTGGTACCTTGCCTTGCCCATCTCCCCGGAAAAACAATACCAGCCACCTCCCATCACGAGCCCTCCACCCTGCTTCACGTAGTCTCTAAGAACCTTCAGCCGATTTGGGCCCATGGGAACCTTGAACATATCTGGGTAGAGCACCAACGTGTTGCTTCCGATGTCGCTGAGCAAGACAACATCAAACTTGTTCAACTCCTCCACAGTGCTTGGAAAGCTGGATAAGGCTATGTGGTTGGGCATATGGACAACCTCGATATCTGCGAACTTCGCCATGGCGTCCTTGAACCATCGCCCGTAGTCTTGAAATCCACCTAGGTGAAATGTGTCAAACCCTTTAATATTGAGCTGAAGAGTGAGCCATGTCTCGCCTGCATACAGGACCCGCATCCTCATTCACCTCAATATTTCTTGCAAGGTTTATGCCTCGCTCGATATATAGAGTTTTCAGCTGTGAGAACAGCTCCGTCAGGTTAAGGGCTTCCTGATTTTGGCTGGTGTGCTTTGGAGAGTTCTCTATTCTTGTTTTCCATTGTTGGGTTGCATGATGGAGCTTCAAGGGCTACATGTCTTCTGAGAAGATTGTATTAGACGCTAGTTTGCTGCGACGGCTACGTTAACAATCTTATTTTCAAGTTAAAGTCACGATTGCCCCATCTTTCATGGATTTCCGAGCGGCGATGACTATCTCCAAGGCCGCTCTTCCATCTTCTCCGGTAACAGCCGGAGTCTTGCCCTTCATGACGCAATCGACGAAGTGCTTCATCTCCTCAACGTAAGCAACCCAGAATCTTCTCAGAAAATCTTGGGAGAGTGGGTAACGTGCCTCGGCGGCCGTTAAAGTCTCGATCGGCCTCTCTCTTAGGTCTCCTATGAAGATAACGCCCTTCGAACATAGAATTTCTCCGCGAACGTCGTACGCGTAGTCCGCGGTAGCGCTCGCATCCACGACTGCCAAGTCTCCGTTCTGAAACTTAAGGGAGACAAGAACGTTATCTACGAAGTCTGGCAATTTCCTTCTCTTCTCCTTATACACCAAGGCGCTCCCTACGGCGTGAACCGTCTCGACATCATTGCCAATGTACCAGCGGGCCAGGTCCACATCGTGGATGAGAAAGTCGACCACTATGCCTCCTCCAAGGTTCGGGTCCAAAACCCAGTCGGGGGGAAGACTTGCCCTGTGGTTAGACTTGAAGAGCAAGGGCTTCCCAAGGAAACCTTGGTCAATCTTTCTCTTGGCATCTAGGAAGGCCGGGTCGAATCTTCTCATGAAACCTATCATGAGGCTTACGCCAGCCGACTTGCACGTCTCTATAGACTTGTCAGCCTCCTTCATACTCAACGCGATAGGCTTCTCGCAGAACACGTGCTTGCCTGCCTTGGCTGAATCCACCGTAATTCGGTGGTGTGTAGGAGTAGGCGTCGCCACGATCACTGCGTCTACGTCGCGCCTCTCAAGAAGCTCTTTGTAATTAGTGTAGAACGCTTCTGCGCCGAGGTCTCTAGCGATACTCCTAGCCCTTTCCGCGTTCGTATCGGCGACAGCCACCAGCTCGGCTCGCGGGACCTCCTTCGCTACAATCGTTGCGTGCGCTCGACCCATTCTACCTGCCCCTATTATACCAAATCGTACAGCTTTCATACTTTACGCTCCCATACAATATAGTGTGCTCATATGTCAGATGTATTACTTGCGCAACACAGGGTGGAGTAATCTAACCGACCATTGAACGCGGCCAAAATGTTAATCATCACTATTATAGATATGTCGTCTGTTTCTATTAGGCGTCCGCCGGGTGAGATCGTTGGATCCAGATCTCTGGAATGGCCGTTACGAAGTAGCCTTCAACGAGGCGAAACGAATTATCAATACGATGGGCGGCATCATCACTGCTTTCAATGTAAACATAGATGCCCTTCACTTCTTGAGGAGAGGCGAAGTCGAGATGTTGCTGTCCACTAGGCTCCTCGAAGAAACTGAGAGTAAACTGAGGAGACTACCTTACAAGATCGCGACCCCATCCGACTTCCTCAGCGGATTAATCTCATGCCTCAAGAACGGCCGAGGGGCTGAGTGGCTGATCTATAACCTTGACGTCTTCTCTTGGCTCGGCCGCAACTTTTCTCAGGACAAGTTGCTCATGGGAGGGCAAGCTGGCAACACAGCAAACGCTCTGGCGAACCTAGGCGCGCCCTGCGTCTATCCGCATGTAACGCAACTCCCGCGAATACAAGCTGAAATGTTCTCCCACACCGACAACATCAAAGTCCCCGTGCCCGAGAACGGAGATGTAAGATTCAATATACCGTTGGAAGCTGTACGGCCTAAAGACAAGCCCATGATCCACTGGATCTTCGAGTTCAAGCAAGGAGACCGAATCAGACTTGGCGCGCAAGAGTTCCGGAGCCCGATCGCAAATCGCTTCATCGCCACGTGGGACGAAGCAAATGCATGGATGAAACTTGATCCGGCGTTCGAGAAGGGTTCGTTGAAGGTTGTCCGAGACGTCGACAAAGCCATGATCTCCGGATACCATTTGCTCCGCACGGCTTACCCGAACGGCTCAACTTTCGATCAGCACGTCGAGAGAACCGTTAGTCTAATTTCGAAATGGAAGAAAGTGAATCCAAACCTCAAGATACACTATGAGCAGACCTTTCTGAAGGAGCGGGAAATACTGCGAAGTGTGATAGCCAAGGTTTTCCCTCACGCTCAAGCCATCGGAACGAACGAAGACGAGTTGGCGAACGTCCTCGATGTCTGTCAATACTCGGAACTGGCGAGTCGCATCCGCTCAGTCAGCTCAGCTTCAAACCTGTACGAAGGCGCTTGTATCCTGCTGCGTCTCTTGAACTTCTCCAGAGTTATCGTGCACACGAGGGACTTCATCCTCAGCCTAGTCAAATCGGACTACAGGATCTCGCCTGAGAAGGAGCAGCTGGCAGTGCTCTTTGGAGCAGCCGTCGCCGCCGCTAGGGCTCTCACAGGAAGGTTTGCAGATCTTGACGCTGTTCAGGGGGCCATTAGAAGCGCCGAGATGCGCTTAAGTGAAAGAGGGTTGGCTGAGCATAGGGATCTCGCTGAAAGGTTGAAGGTTGAAGGAGTCAACCCCGAGAGGTTCCTTATGACCGGGATCGCCGAGATGAAAGACCACACCACGGTCTTCGCCGTGACCAAGATCATGGATGACCCGTCTAGTACTGTTGGGCTAGGAGACAGTTTGGTTGCAGGCATCCTCATCGGCGAGACAGAGGATTAGGTTTGGTACGGTAGCCCGCTGAACTTGTATCCATCAACTAGAAAGTTTTATGTATCGTTCTTCGGGATGGTTGATCTGAGGATGTTTTGCGGTTTTTCTTCGTTTGCTACGGCATAAGGATATGATTTCCCCGCCTAGGATTTCGTTGAATCAAAACGTGAATTGTCACCTGACCCCCGCGCCAGCATAGATAGGCTTGCTAGACAGTTTTCTTGCTCTTTTTTAGCAAGGAGCTTGTTTTCTGCTTGCTTGTTCTTTGTATGGGTGGGCATTTCTCTCGTTACCCATACCGAGTTTCTCCATTCTCCATCTATCTGTAATTTTTCAGATCGCTCTAAGGCGTTTGCTGCCTCCACGAGTCTCTTCCCAAGCGCTTGAGATTCGATTTTTCTAAAAATGGACCGTTCTTGTAGCCTAGATCTTCTCCCATGAAGAAAGCATCTACACCTGCATCAATATGAGTTTCACAGACCCTTGCCTGATACTCTGCAACGGAGTTGAACATGTAAGATGCGAAGTGAGGGTTCCTAATCATTATTGTCAAAAGCTGAGGGATTCCGCCGACGAAATGGCGGCAGATCTCGAAGGGTCCTATAAGCCATAAAGCGACATAGAAATCTCTCTGGTAGTTCTTGATGGCTTCCTCCAAGTCTTTCTTGTAGGGAAACCGGTTGCTAGTCACTCTTCTCGGATCATCTGGGTCCATGAAGGGCTCTATCTTCTCCTTGAAGTCGTCGAGGCATTTGACAGGCGCTTCAAGGATATGAGGGACCCCTTGTTTTGTAGACCAGTATTTTGCCTTGACACCGTACTGGTCTCTTATTATTTGCCACTCATCGGTTTCCTCAACAATCATCTCGTCGTATCCTGGCGAATAGTAGTCGCTAGGCTGACGCCACGGGGTGTGGATTGGGAAGAAATTATAGATCTCAGACATTCTTCTTCGCAATTTCCACTTTGATAAACTTGTTAGTCCCCACTTCTCGATAGTATCCGACCATACCCAGCCATGAAGACCGACTCGATCAGGCTCCTCGAAATGCAGAATCGCGTCGATCCTCTCCCTTGAATTCATGGTCGCTCAGCTCCCTCAGCGTTCAATAGGCATTTACAAAGCCGATTTTTCTGGCGCTTTTAAGCTTATCTCTATTCCATTGTTAAGACTACTTTCAGCAATTCAAGCTGTATGCTGCAACCAGCTTTTCTACAAATTGACCAGCAAAACTTATCTCACTGTCAGCCGATTCAACAAGGTTCACCAGTAGATCGATGAGGGATCGAATGATGAGCCTTAGCGCTAAGTCCAGATCAAACACTCATGGATCTAGCTGGCTTTCGGCTTTCATCCCTGTGAACGCAGCGCTTGGAGCTACGCAGCCACTGGTCCCACTCTACGTGGCTTCACTGGGAGGAAACGTGGCCTACGTGGGGTTGGTCACTTCTGCTTACAACATAGCGTCAGTTCCCTCGTCTATCTTTTGGGGACGACTCTCAGACCAATTGTCGAGACGGAAGATCTTCATCATATTCGGGTTCATCTCCGCCGGCCTCATTTTCCTAATGTTCACATTTGCCTCACAGATCATCCACCTCGTGTTCTTCAATGCATTTCTCGGATTGTTCTTGACCGCATACATCCCGGTCGCAAGCATGATGATCGTAGAGGTCTTTCCGAAAAGAAATTTGAACAGGTACATCGGCCTCTACAATCAATATGCGGGCTTCGGATGGAGCCTCGGGATAGTCGCTGGAACCATTTGGCTGAGCTACTACGATATCCGAATGTTCTTCACCGTATGCTCAAGCCTATGCTTCATAGGTGCACTTCTTGGGGTTTGGCTTATCAGAGATCCGGAAATCGTTCTAGAGAGGAGACATGCATTCGATTATTCAGCGCCTCACGCAGTAGAGACGGTTCGATACTTGCCCACTGTTCTTTTTCAGATCCCCCGGCTCTTTGAACTTCAGAGATTGAGGCGGCTGATGCTTTCAAGTCTGACCCGGAGTCTCCCTCTCTACTATATCAGCATGTTCTGCTTCTTCACCGGCTTCAACATGTTCTTCGTTCCACTTCCAATATTCTACAGTAGCCTTGGAATTCCTGCGAATCAGATCTTTCTCCTCTTCCTCGCCGCATCGCTGACCTCAACAATCTTCTATCCAAGAGTCGGACGATGGTCTGAGAGGATACGTGAGAGAAGATTGATCAACATAGGCGAAACAGTTCGAATATCAATGTTCAGTTTCGTCGGAGTCTTTGGAACACTCGTCGGCACAACCTTCGCGAAGACTGGCATCTTCGCTGTATGCATGGCAGTCCTGGGACTTACTTGGGCATTATTCTGGGTTCCAAGCTCATCGATTCTTCCAAAGCTCTCAGACCCAGCAAAGCTTGGTCAAGCTCAAGGGATGCTCAACGCCGTGATCGGGGTAGCTGTCGTTGTAGGATCGTTGATAGGCGGCCTCGCTTCATACTCTTTGAGCTACACAGTTAACTTTCTCCTCGCTACGTTGATCTTGATCTTTGGGCTTGGCGTTCTAACTCGGGTCCAGTACTGAGTAGAAGCTCCGATGGTTTCATTAT